>Ga0075434_100000291_pt1 | contig 35535 bp, 25 predicted proteins | sample RhiMethybrSRZTD3_FD_75298 | JGI IMG/M metagenome (GOLD analysis project Ga0075434, IMG submission 75298) | Populus rhizosphere microbial communities from Tennessee, USA - Rhizosphere MetaG P. TD hybrid SRZTD3 | ecosystem: Host-associated > Plants > Roots > Rhizosphere > Soil | place: USA...
CGTCAGCCCCACGACGTTCGGTACGGTCACCTGCGGCGGACCCGACGACACGACGAGCGCGACCGCACTGCCCGTCGCGACCGACGTGCCGCTCACGGGCGACTCGCTGATCACCGATCCGGCCGGCACTGTGGTGCTCGACGCCTGCGTGATTGCGCCGACGACGAGGTTCGCGCCGGTGATCGCAGTCGTCGCGGCGGCCTGCGTCAGGCCGACGACGTTCGGCACGGTCACCTTCGGCGGACCCGAGGACACGACGAGCGCAACGGCGCTGTTGATCACTACGGAGGCGCCGCTAACCGGCGACTGACTGATCACCGAGCCGGCAGGCACCGTGGTGCTCGACGATTGCGTGATCGCGCCGACGACGAGGTTCGCGCCCGTGATCGCGGAGGTCGCCGCGGCCTGCGTCAGGCCGACGACGTTCGGCACGGCGACGGTGGTCGGCGCCGACGCGAGGATCTCGATCGCCGACAGGTTCCACTGATCGGTCGTCGGCGAGGTGATGTTGATGGTCACCGCGCCGGCCGTCGGCTGCGCGGCCGACAGCGACTGCACCCAGAACGTGTCGCCGACGGGGCTGTCCACCCATTGATGCACGATCGCCTGCCCGGCGCCGGTGACGCGCGTGATCGCCTTGTCCCAGTCGTTGCCCACGCCGTACACGAGCGACCCGGCGCGCGTGGTCGTGAGCGAGACCGACGGCGCGCTCGCCGCCGCTCCGCCGGCGACGCCCGCGCCGACGCCGCCCGCAGCGCGGAACGCCACGACGGTCAGCGATTGATCGAAGCCGTCGATCGTCTGCGCCGACGTCACCGTCGCGTTCGCGAGCGTCGATGCAGCCGTCGCCGTCCAGATCTCCGCCGTGCCGAGGCGCGTGTTCGCGCGCTGCCTCATCGTCCACGTCAGACCGGCGCCGGAGATGGTGACGGTTTGCGATCCGCTCGACGGTCCATCCGACGCCGCGAACGCGACGAGGAGATCGCCGGGCGCGGTTGTGGTGACTGATGGCGTGACGATCGTCCCTCGGCCGTCGACGAACACCGTTGTGTCGACGACCGCCGACGGCGACGGCGGACCCGACGAGACGACGAGCGCGACTGCAGTGCCGCTCGCCACCTGCGCGCCGCCGATTGGATTCTGGCTGAGGACCGTGCCCGCGGGCACAGTCGTGCTAGACGAGGTCGTCACCGTGCCGACGACAAGGCCGGCGCCGGTGATCGTCGTGGTCGCCGCCGCCTGCGTCGCGTTGACGACGTTCGGCACCGCCACCAGCGTCGAACCCGACGACACGACGAGCGCGACGACGCTGCCTTTCGCGACCTGCACGCCCGCGATCGGGTTCTGGCTGATCACCGATCCCGCGGGCACGGTGCTGCTCGCCGCGGTCGTCACCGCGCCGAGCGCGAGGCCCGCGCCGGTGATCGCGGTCGTCGCCGCCGACTGCGTCATGTTGACGACGTTCGGCACGACGACCGTGGCCGGCGCCGCCGCGCCCGAGATGTTGACGAACGCCGCCACCGACGGCACGCCGCTGCCGTTGACGATGAACAGCATGTAGTAGCCAGGCGGCGCGTAGTTGCCGTTCGGCGGCGCCGCCACGCTGATGCCGTCGGCGACGACCTGGAACGGGAGCGTCTGGAACGCCTGGTTCTGGTTGAACGCGTGCGTCACCGAGCCGGTCGCGATGAGCGCGACCGACGCGATGCTCGCGTTGTCGGGCGTCGAGACGGTGAACGGCGCGCCGTACGAGATCGACGCGGGCACCGACGTGATCGACGGCCGCGGCCCCTTGAAGAGATACGGCGGCGAGAGAATCTCGGCGGTCGCGTGATCGGCGACGCCGGCGTCCGATCCGCCGCCGGCGACGAGCACCCGCGCGTCCGGCAGCAGCTGCGCGGTCGAGTGATACAACCGCGGCGTCACCATGCTCGCCAGGGTCGTCCACGCGCCGGTCGCGGGCGACCAGAGCTCCGCGGGCAGAACCGCGTTCGCGTCGACGAACGCCGACTTGTCGGTGCCGCCGCCGGTCACCAGCGTCGTCCCGTCCGGCAGCATCGTCAGGTTGAGAAACGATCGCGGGAAGGCCATCGAGCCGGTCGGCTGCCACGTCGCGCCCGGCTGGTTCATGTCGAGCGTGAACGCGGTGGACGCGGAGACGCCGGAGTTGCCGCTGTCGGCGGCGCTGCCGGCCTTCATGAACTTGCCCGGCGAGAACTGGACGGCCGATCCGCCGTCGATGAGCCGGTTGTCGACCACCGTCCAGACGTTCGTGGCGAGGTCGAGCACCTGCGTGCGCGACGAGACCTCCGAGTTGCCGACCTGAATCAGGCGGCCGTCGGGCAGCACGAACATGAACGGATAGAGCGGAATCGATTTGGTGGCGGCCGTGCGGGACGTCCAGGTGTCGGTGGCCGGATCGTAAATCTCGGGAACGGTGACGAGGTCGGAGAGCGAGTTGCGCGCGCCGGACAACGCGATGATGCGGCCGTCGGGCAGCCGCGTCGCCGTCGGATACCATCGACGGTTCGCCATCGGCCGCCCGCGAATCCACGACTGCGTCGAGGGATCGAAGATGTCGACTTCGGTGAGGCCGAGCGCCGCGCCCGACCGATCCCAGCCGCCGATCGAAATCAGTCGCCCGTCGGGCAGGAACGCGTGGCCGGAGCAGAGAAGATCGGCCCACGGGTTCGGCAGCGGATTGAACAGGCCGGTTGCGGGATCGAACACCGTGGCCTGCGATCCGGTCTCCCACGTCAGCACGCGGCCGGTATTCAGCAGGTGCGAGTGCACGCCGACGGCGGGCCAGTTGATCACCGCAGACCATTGGCCGACGACGGCCGGGTCCGCGGCAGTTGATACGCTGACCGACCGACCCGCTGCGGCGGCGGCCAGCAGTACAAGAACAACAACCACGCGTCTCATGCGCATCTCCGCTCCGAGTTCCCACCGAACGACCGTATGAGTCTGAAGAGCTGCGGGTGGGCTGAGTCGAGTCAATGCCACGTTCGTGGCACGGCCGCCGATTCACACTTGTCGTGAATCGCGCGAAGCCGCGCGCGACGATTCTCGTCACATGGCAGTGCGGACGTGTGCAAGGAAGCCGCCGACGCGACGAAAGATCCTGCGCGGCGGTTCGCAGCGGAATTCACGCGGCGCGCGCGCGACGCGGCACGCGCAGTTCAATGGAAAGAAGACAAAATCCGCCGCCGGGGGCCTACGGGGCGACTTGCCGGCGCAGCTCCGCGCGCCATTTCCAGATCTGAAAGAGCGGCGGGTAAACGACCAATTCGAGCAGGAACGACGTGACGATTCCGCCGACGAGCGGCGCCGCGATTCGCTTCATCACGTCGGCGCCGGTGCCGGTCGCGAGCATGATCGGCACCAGGCCGGCCGCCATCGTGGCCGCCGTCATGAACTTCGGGCGGAGGCGGCGCACGGCGCCGTCGAGGACGGCCTCGCGCAGATCGCCGAGCGTGCGCAGGCGTCCCTCGCGCTTCGCGGCGTCGTACGCGAGATCGAGGTAGAGCAGCATGAAGACGCCGGTTTCGGCGTCGACGCCGGCGAGCGCGATCAACCCCACCCAGACGCCGACGCTCATGTGATAGCCGAGGAGATAGAGCAGCCACACGGCGCCGATTGCCGAGAACGGCACGGCCAGCAGCACGATGGACGTGCGCGCGATCGATCGCGTGTTCGCGTAGAGGAGCAGCGCAATCAGCGCGATCGTCAGCGGCGCGACGACGAGCAGCCGATCGCGCGCGCGGATCATCTCCTGGTACTGCCCGCTCCACGCGATCGTGCCGCCGGCGGGCAGCGGAATCGACGCGAGCGCGCGCGTCGCGTCGTCGACGTACCCGCGAAGGTCGCGATCGGCGACGTCCACGTAGACGTAGCCCGTGAGCAGCCCGTCGTCGTTCCGCACCATCGAGGGTCCGATGGAGGTCGCGATCGTCGCGAGCCGCGCGAGCGGCACCTGACGCTGCCCGCCCGCCGGCACGAGCAGCCGGCCGAGATCGCCGATCTCGCTGCGGAAGTCGGGCATGTAGCGCACGTTCACCGGGTAGCGTTCGCGCCCCTCGATCACCGTCGTGACGTTCTCGCCGCCGATCGCGTGCTGCACGAGGCTCTGCGCATCGTCGATGCTCAGGCCGAAGCGCGCGAGCTCCTCCCGCTTCCACGCGATGTCGACGAAGCGGCCGCCGGTGCTGCGATCGGCGAACACGCTTCGCGTGCCGCGCACGGCGCGCAGCGCGGCCTCCACGCGCGCGCCGATCGCGTCGATCGCCTCCAGGCTTCCGCCGGTGATCTTCAGGCCGATCGGCGTCCGCATGCCGGTCGTGAGCATCGAGGTCCGCGCCTGGATGGGCATGGTCCAGGCGTTCGAGACGCCGGGGATCTGGAGCGCCTCGTCCATCTCGCGGACGAGCGCATCGCGTGAGATGTGATCCGGCGTGACATGGCGAAGGACGGCCGCGGCCCAGCCCGGCGCCCAGCCGGAGTACCAGGTCTCGACCGTGCGCCACATCGAGACCGGCTTGAGCGTGATGACCGTCTCGAGCATCGAGAGCGGCGCCGGATCGGTCGGCGTGGCCGCGCGTCCCGCCTTGCCGAGCACGCGATCGACTTCGGGAAACCGTTTGATGATGCGGTCGGTCGTCTGGAGCAGCCGCTGCGCGTTGTCGATCGAAATCCCCGGCAGCGTCGACGGCATGTAGAGCAGCGTGCCTTCGTCGAGCGGCGGCATGAACTCGGAGCCGAGGCTGCGGTAGATCGGAACCGTCAGAAGGAGCAGCGCGCATGCGGCACCGATGACGGCCAGCGGCCGGCGCAGCGACCACATCGCCACCGGACGATAAACGCGCATCAGCGCGTGGCTGATCGGATGGCTCTCCTCCGAGCGGATGCGTCCGACCAGCGCGGCGTTCGCCGCGCGGCGCAGCCACCGCGGCCCGGACGAGAACGGCTCGCGCCGCGTGAAGAGCATCCGCAGCGCGGGATCGAGCGTGATGGCCAGCAGCGCCGCGACGATCATCGTCAGCGATTTCGTATAGGCGAGCGGCCTGAAGAGGCGGCCTTCCTGCGCCTCGAGCGTGAGCACCGGCAGAAACGACACGCCGATCACGAGCAGCGTGAAGAACCCGGGCGCGCCGACCTCTTTGATCGCGTCGAGAACGATCTGAGCGGGCGGCGTGCGTCGATCGCCCTGCTGCCAGCGCTCGAGCCTCTTGTGCGTCTGCTCGACGACAACGATCGACGCGTCCACGAGCGCGCCGACGGCAATCGCGATCCCGCCGAGCGACATGATGTTCGCGGTGAGGCCGAGCAGCCGGAACGGCACGAACGCGACGAGGACCGCGATCGGAATCGTCACGAGCGGCACGAGCGCGCTTGGAACGTGCCAGAGAAACAGCATGATGACGAGAACCACGGTTGCCGCGATTTCGAGCAGCGCGGACGTCAGCGTGTCGATCGAGCGCTCGATCAGCTGCGATCGGTCGTAGATCGGCTGCACGCTGACGCCGGAAGGAAGGCCGCCTTCGACCGCGCGCAGCGTGTCCTTCACGCGAGCGATCACGTCGAAGGCGTTTTCCCCCTGGCGCATGATCACGATGCCCGACACCGCCTCGCCGGCGCCGTCGAGATCCGCGGCGCCGCGCCGCTCGTCGGGGCCGAGCGCGACGTCGCCGACGTCCTTCACGCGGACCGGCGTTCCGCCCTCGCTCGTCGAGAGGACGATGTTCTCGAGATCGTGCGGCGAGGCGAGGAAGCCGCGGCCGCGCACCATGTACTCCGCGCCGCCCATCTGCAGCACGCGGCCGCCGACCTCGCTGTTGCCGCTGCGCACGGCGTCCACCACCGTGCCGATCGCGAGATCGTGCGCGCGCAGCCGGTGCGGATCGACGTTCACCTGGTACTGCCGCACGTAGCCGCCGATCGACGCGACGTCGGCCACGCCGCGCACCGCCTTCAGGTGGACGCGCAGGTACCAGTCCTGGATCGATCGCAGCTCGGCGAGGCTGTGCGTCCGCGACGGATCGACGACGACGTACTGATACACCCAGCCGAGGCCGGTCGCGTCCGGGCCGAGCTCGGTGGTCGCGCCCTGCGGCAGCCTCGCCATCACCGGAGAGAGGTACTCGAGCGTCCGCGAACGCGCCCAGTACAGATCGGTGCCTTCCTCGAAGACGACGTAGACGTACGACGAGCCGAAGTCCGAGACGCCGCGCACGGCCTTGACGCGCGGCGCGCCGACGAGCGCCGTGACGATCGGCGCGGTCACCTGCGCGTCGACGATCTCCGGGCTGCGGTCCCACCGCGAGTAGACGATGACCTGCGTGTCGCCGAGATCCGGAATCGCGTCGAGCGGGAGATGCCGCATCGACCACCAGCCGGCGGCGGCGGCGGCGACGGCGACGAGGATGACGGCCGCGCGATGGCGCGCCGACCAGTCGATGACGCGTTCGATCATGGCACCGGCGGCGGCGCCGCCGCCGCGTCGCGACGCAGGCGGCTCTCGGAATCGAGCAGAAACGCGCCCGAGGTGACGACGCGATCGCCGGCGGCGAGGCCGCGGACGATCTCCACGCGATCGCCGAACCGCCAGCCGGTCTGCACGTCGCGCGCCTCGAACGCGCCGTCCGCGCGCTCGACGAAGACGCGCGCGGAGAGCCCGCTCTCGAGGAGCGCATCGGTCGGAACGGCGATCGCCGGCGGCAGAGCGACCCCCAGCCGCACGTCGACGAGCATGTCCGGGCGCAGCGCCGCGTCGGGGTTGTCGGCCTCGAGGCGGAGCCGCGCGGACTGCGTCGCGGCGTCGAACTGCGGCGGCACGGCGCGGCTGACCGCGGCGCGACGCGTCAGGCCGCGCTCCGGCACCGCGACGTCGGCGATCGTCCCGGCGCGCACGAACGCCGCGTCGCGGCCGACGAGATCGGCGAGGATCCACACGCGACGCAGATCGGCAATCCGAAACAGCTCCTGGCCGCTTGCGATCTTTTCTCCGGCCGTCACGCTGCGCGCGATCGCGAAGCCGGCGGCGGGCGACGCGATGCGAATCGCCGACTGCACGACGCGCGTCCGCTTGATCTCGGCGATTTGCGCGCGTGACATGCCGAAGGCGAGCAGCCGATCGGTGGCCTGCTGCAGGCCGGCGTCGACCAAGCCGGGCACGTCGGACGGGCGCGGCGTGCCGCGCTCGTAGGCGTCGAGCGCGACGAGGTACGCCTGAATCGGCGTCGCCGCGTCGGGCGCGACGAGCGTCGCCAGCCACTCGCCGTTCTCCACGCGGCTGCCGGTCGTGACGGTCGAGATCGCGCCGATGTATCCGTCGATGCCGGCGTTCACGCGATAGCTGCGCGTCTCGTCGGCGGCGACGCGCCCGTACAACCGGAGCGTTGCCGTCGTCGACGTCTTCTCGACTGGCTGCGCGCGGACGCCGACGAGGCGCTGTGTGTCCGCGGCGACGCGAATGGCGCCGTCGGCCGGGTGCGCGCGCGCGCCCGAACGGCCGGAGTCCGCGTACACCGGCTCGAGCCGCATGCCGCAGTCGGGCGCGGTGCCCGGACGATCCGACCTGTAAGCCGGATGCATCGGATCGACGTAATAGAGAATCGCCGCGCCGGACGGCGACGACGCGGCGGCCTGGGTGCGCCCGCGCCACGACCAGCCGGCAACGGCGATCGCGGCAATCACGAGAAAGGAGACAAGCGCGAGGCGCTTCGGGATCGACACGGCTGCAGACCTGACCGCGCGGCAACGCGCAAGAGCCGCGCCACCTCAGGCGCGCCGCCGCCCCAGCGAAGACGCGCTCAACCCGGCGACGTCTGCGCCGGGGTAGAAAAAAGTCGGCGGCGCGGCGCGCTCCTGCCTTGCGCTGGCTCGATGTGCGGCGTAATCTTCGACGGTTGGCCTTACGCGATCGAAAGGGAGGTCCGCCCATGGCTCTCCGGTCCCGTCTCGCATTCGGCGCGCTCGCGGCGCTGTGCGCGCTGGCCGTCGGCGGCGTGCTTGCCGCGCAGTCGCGCGCGAGGTCGAACGCGCCATCCACGCGTGCGCCGTCGACCTGGACGCTCGGGCGCATGCCGGACGGGCATCCGGATTTCCAGGGCGTCTGGGCGAACAACACGGTGACGCCGCTGGAGCGGCCGAAGCAGTGGGAGGGGAAGACCCGGCTCACCGACGCCGAGGTCGCGGAGCTGCAGAAGTTCGCCTCGCAGATCACCGAGAACGACGGCGACGCGCAGTTCGGCGACGGCTTGATTCTCGCCGTGCTGAATCGCATCGCGAAGCCGAAATCGTACGACCCGGCGGGCACCGGCAACTACAACCAGTTCTGGGTGGTCGAGCGCGACTGGCACGATCGCCGCACGTCGCTCATCGTCGATCCGGCCAACGGCAAGATGCCGCCGAGGACGCCGGAAGCGGAGAAGCGCCGCGCGGCGGAGCTCGAGCACCGCAAGACGCACGCGTTCGAGGATCCGGAAGTCTTCCCGCTCGGCGAGCGCTGCGTGAACTTCACCGTCCCGCGGCTGCAGGCCGGCTACAACAGCTACCTCCAGATCGTGGAGGCGCCCGGCTACGTGACGATCATGAACGAGATGGCGCACGACGCGCGCATCATCCCGCTCGACGGCCGGCCGCATCTCGATCCGAGTATCCGCATGTGGAACGGCGACTCGCGCGGCCGCTGGGAGGGCGACACGCTCGTCATCGACACGACGAACTTCTCGCCCAAGAGCGACTTCATGGGCTCGCACGAGAACCTCCACGTCGTCGAGCGGCTCACGCGCGTCAGCGGCGACGTGCTGAACTACGAGTTCACGGTCGACGATCCCACGACGTGGACGGCGAAGTGGACCGCGATGATTCCGCTGAAGCTGAAGAACGAGCAGATCTTCGAGTACGCGTGCCACGAAGGGAACGACGCGATGGCCGACATGCTGCGGGGCCACCGCTTCGAGGAGCGCCAGGCGGCGAAGAAGAGCTCCCGATAGTTTGAACTACATCGACGAAGCGCTCCTGAACGCGACCGAGTGGTGCTGTCGCAGGTTTCAGCTGCTGACGGGACGGACCAACGTCTGGCTCGCGTTTCAACTCACGAATCTCAGCATCATCGTGTACTTCGTGTGGGCGCTGATGTACTTCTGGACTCAGGACTTCAGCACCCGAGTCTTCGTCGGCCTCTTCTGCACCGGCGTCTTCTACGCGCTGACGCAGACCATCTTCAAGGTCCCCGTCGAGGAGTACGAAACGCAGGCGTACCGCCGCGTGGCGAAGGGCTTCCGGAACCCGCGGCGCGTGCGCGACACGCCGCTGCGCATGTCGTTTCTCACGCTGACGGTGCTGCTGCCGCCGCCGACCGTCTTCGTGTACCTCACGCGGCGCAGCTCCGTCGTGCTCCTCAGCTACCTGCTCATCGTGCTGACGACGCTGCTCCTGTACCTGCTCGCATGCGACCCGCTGCCGCCGTGCGCCGGCAAGGTGAAGGAGTGGCTGCGCGGGCTCGCGCCCGCGCGGTTGGCCGCCTCCGAGTCGCCCACGCCCGAGTAGGCCGCGTCATGCTCCGCGCCGGCCGCCAAGCCAACCGCGGCGCTCCCCACACCGTCTAAGGGGAACGGGATGCCGCCCCCGCTGCCGCTGCTCCAGGGCACGCTCGATCTGCTCGTGCTGCGCGCGCTCGCCGCCGGACCGATGCACGGCTACGGGATCGCGCTCCTCGTGCACGGCCGGACCGACGGCCACCTCGCGATCGAGGACGCCGCGCTCTACCAGGCGCTGCATCGCCTGGATCGCCGGGGGCTCGTCGAGGCGGAATGGCGGCCGTCGGAGAACAACCGCCGCGCGCGCTACTACTCCCTGACGCCCGACGGCCGGCGGCGGCTGCGCGAGGAAACGGCGAACTGGCGCCGCTACGCGCGCGCGGTCGAAGCGGTGCTGCAGGGCAGTTGAGCAGGTGGCGATGGACGAACCGAGGCGCCGGCGGCCGTTCTGGTATCTGCTGCGCCGGCCCGATGCCGTGCGAACCGAGGTGGACGCCGAGCTGCGGGTGCACCTCGAGATGCGGATCGACGAGCTGCGCGCGCGCGGTCTCTCGCGGGGCGACGCGCGGCGCGAGGCGATCCGGCAGTTCGGCGACCTCGACGCGACGCGCGAATACTGCTGGCGGCAGGATCGCGCCAAGGAGAACCGCATGCGGCGGACGCTGATGATCGAAGACCTCGCGCAGGATCTGCGGATCTGCGTGCGCGGCGTCCTGCGCGCGCCGGTGACGGCGGTGGTGATCGTGCTCACCGTCGGCCTCGGCATCGGCGCGACGACCGCGGTGTTCAGCGCCGTGGATGCCGCGCTGCTGCGGCCGCTGCCGTACAAGGATCCCGATCGGCTGGTGCGGATCTTCACCGACGCGCCGCCGAACCGGTTCCCGTTCTCCGTCGCGGACTATCTCGCGTTGACGGCCGAGCAGACGCAGTTCGAGCAGGTGGCGGCCTACACGAGCCGCGGCATGACCTTCACCGACGGCGCGTCTGCCGACCGCGTGCGCGGACGCGAAGTCGCCGGCGACTACTTCGGCCTGCTCGGCATCACGCCCGCGCAGGGCCGCCTGTTGAACGCGAACGACGGCCTCCCCGGCAGCGCGCGCGTCGTCGTCGTGAGCGAGGATTTCTGGCAGCGCCGGCTCGCCGGCCGAGGCGATGCGATCGGGCGCGCGGTTCGGCTGGACGGCGAGAGCTACACGCTCGCCGGGGTCCTGCCGCGCGGCGCCGGTCCGCTCGAGCAGGGCCAGGACTTCTTCGTCCCGGCGCAGTGGAAGCCGCCGACGCGCAAGGGGCCGTTCTTCATCACGGTGCTCGCGCGCTTGCGCGCCGGCGCCGATCGCGCCGCCGCGATCGAGGAGCTGCACGGCATCAACAAGCGGCTCTTCCCGATCTGGCGCGCGTCGTATCAGGACGACCGCGCGACGTGGGGCCTCCTCGATCTCAAGGCGCACGTCGTCGGCGACGTGCGGATCACGGCGGGGCTCGCGCTCGCGGCGGTCGGCCTGGTGTGGCTCGTCGCCTGCGCGAACGCGTCGAACCTGCTCGTCGCGCGCGTCGCGAGCCGGCGGCGCGAGCTCGCGGTGCGCGCCGCCCTCGGCGCCTCGCGCGGCCGCGTGGTCCGGCTGCTGCTCGCGGAGAGCGCGCTGCTCGCGTCGTCGGCGGCACTCATCGGTGTCGGCCTCGCGTTTGCCGGCATCGAGCTGCTGCACGACTTCGGCGCGGGCTATTTTCCGCGGACGCAGGAGGTCGCGTTCGACGCGACCGCGGTGTGGCTCCTGATCGCGCTCACCGCGTCGAGCGTGCTGCTCTTCGGCCTCGTGCCCGCCGCGCACGGCGCCGGCGGCGCGATGGACGAATCGCTCCGGTCGGAGGGCCGAACGTCCACGGGCAGCGCCGCCGTGCGGCGCGTGCGGCGGCTGCTGGTCGCGACGCAGTTCGCGATTGCCACGCCGCTGCTCGTCGTCGCGGCGCTCCTGCTGGTAAGCCTCAATCAGCTCGGCCGCGTCGATCTCGGATTCGACACGCGCAACGTCGTCACGGGCGTCGTGCTGCTGCCGCAGTCGCAGTACTCGGACGCCGGGCGCATCAGCGCGTTCTGGGACGAGCTGCGGCGCCGCATCGCGGCGATTCCCGGCGTCGCCGGCGTCGCGTTCGCCGACGGGCGTCCGCCGAACGATGTGAACAACTTCAACAACTTCGATCTCGAGGACGCGCCCACGCCGCCCGGCCAGTCGCAGCCGATCACGCCGTGGGTGGCCGTGACGCCCGACTACTTCCGTGTGCTCGGGCTGCCGCTCGTCGAAGGACGGCTGCTCGACGAGCGCGACGCGCAGGCGCCAAACCTCCTGGCCATCGTTGTCGATCGCGCGTGGGCGCGGCGGTTCTACCCGCGCGCGAGCGCGGTCGGCCGCCGCATCCGCTCGGGTGGGTGCACGACGTGTCCGTGGACGACCGTCGTCGGGGTCGTCGGCGAGGTGAAGTACGCCGGGCTGGACAAGCCGGACGATGGGACGGTTTATCAGCCGATGGCGCCGCCGCGGATGTCGCGTGATCTGATTCTTCGCACGAACGGCGACGCGGGGGCGGCGATGGCGGCGGCGCGGCAGGTGATCCGCGGCATGGACCCGAACCTGGCGCTCGCGAACGTCGCGACGATCGACGAGATGGTCGCGCGCGCGCTCGAGCGGCCGCGGTCGCTCTCGCTGCTCATCGCGAGCCTCGCGATCGTCGCGCTCACGCTCTCGGCGATCGGCATCTACGGCGTGATGGCGTACTACGTCCAGCAGCACACCAAGGAGATCGGCATCCGGCTCGCGCTGGGCGGCAGCCGCCGGCGCGTGCTGCGGCTCGTCGTCGGCCAGGGCATGCAGGTGGTCGCGATGGGCGTCGGCGTCGGCGTGGTGACGGCGCTGGCGCTGACGCGATTGACGTCGAGCCTGCTGTTCGGCGTCAGCTCGAGCGATCGGGCGACGTTCGTCGCCGTGTGCGCCGTGATGCTGGCCATCGCGCTCGCGGCGTGCATCGTGCCGGCCGCGCGCGCGAGCGGCCTGCAGCCCGCAGCGGTGCTGCGCAGCGAGTGATGCTCAACGCTTCTGCTGCAGCACGGCGGTGAGATCCTGGTGCATCACGTAGACGACGATCACCGGCGCCTCGCCGGATCGGTCGACGATGAAGGTCGAGGGCAGCGTGAGGTGCGTCGGCGGCGCGTCGGGCGGCTCGAAGTCCCAGCGCCATTCGGCGCGCGCGAGCGTGTAGCGGCCGTCGAGCGGCGTTTCCTCGAGGCTGGCGAGCGTTGTCCGGCGGCAGCCGAGCGCCTGCAGCATCTGCCGGCGCTGGGGAATCGCGCGCATCATGTCGGGCGTGTTCACCGCCCTGGCGCCGGCGGGGCCGGCCACCATGATCGTCGGCGCGTAGAGGCGGGCGAGCGCGTCGACGTCGCCCGCGGTGCTCGATGCGGCGAACCCTTCGAAGAACGAGCGCAGGCTCCCTGTGGCGAATTCCGGGGCGGACATATGAACCTCCGTCATTAATTATACCATAAACTGCATAATTATGCAACTGCGCGCCGTCGGCGCGCGATGCCTCGTGAAGGCGTCCACCGCCGCCGTCGACGCTACGTGGCGTGGTTCAGGACCTTGTGGATCGCGAGAATCAGGCGGTCGAACTCGCTGCGCTCCGCGGCGAGTTGTTTCCTGCCGGCGGCAGTGAGCGTGTAGTAGCGCGCGCGGCGGTTGTTCTCCGAGGCGCCCCAGTCGGCCTTCGCCCAGCCCTTGAGGAGCAGGCGCTGCAGCGCCGGGTAGAGCGAGCTCTCGCCGACCTGCAGCACGTCGTCCGACAGCCGCTTCAACCGCTGCGCGATGCCGTAGCCGTGCTCCGGGCCGCCCGCGAGCGTTTTCAGGATCAGCAGGTCGAGGGTGCCGGGCAGCAGCTCGATGGATCTCGTCCCCACGTCTGTCGATGGGAGCCTGCCAGAGCGCGGCCGCGCGTGTCAACGTGCCGGGATCGTTTCAGGTGGGCGAGATCTTCGGTTGCGCCGCGACCCGCGTCTGGCGGATAGTGTGCCTGCCGCCGCGCGAGGCGCGAGGAGGTCGAGCATGCACACCTATCCTCCGGGCCGCCGGGACTTTCTCAAGACGATGGCTGCCGTCGGCGCCGCGTCGCTTCCGCTGGCGATGGGGCGGCGCGTGAACGCCGCGGCGCCTTCGTACGATCCCGCCGCGAAGTTCGAGATCACGGCCAGCGACGTCGAGTTCCGCCGCAACGCGGGCGGCCGCCAGCTGATGGCGCGCGTCTACCGCCCGGCGGGCGCCGGCCCGTTCCCGACGGTGCTCGATCTGCACGGCGGCGCCTGGAACGCCAAGGATCGCCACGCCGAGGAGCCGATGGATCGCGCGCTCGCGGAGAGCGGCGTGCTCGTCGTCGCCATCGACATGACGCTCGCGCCCGAAGCGCCGTATCCCGCCTGCGTGCAGGACGCGAACTACGGCGTGCGCTGGCTGAAGTGGAAGGCGCCGTCGTGGAACGGCGACCCGTCGAAGATCGGCGTCTACGGCAGCTCGAGCGGCGGCCACGTCGCGGAGCTGCTCGCGATGCGGCCGCGCGACCCGCGCTACAACGCGATTCCGCTTCCCGAGGCCTCGAACGTCGACGCCACCGTCGCCTACGCCGCGATGCGCTCGCCGATCAGCAACCCGTTCGCGCGCTTCCAGAACGCCGAGAAGCTGAAGCGCGACGCGATGGTGAAGAACCACGTCGTGTTCTTCAAGCCGTGGGACGCGATCCACGAGAGCAACCCGCAGGAGATCCTCGAGCGGCACGAGCCGGTGACGCTCGTGCCGCTGCTCATCATGCAGGGCGCGCTCGACGACAACGTCCTGCCGGCGGTGCAGGAGAAGTTCGCCGCGACATACCGCGCGGCCGGCGGCGATTGCCAGTATCAGCTGTTCGAGGACTCCGAGCACGAGTGGGTGGCGAAGCCGGGGCCGCAGACCGATCGCGCGCGCGCGATGGTGAAGGCGTTCATCGCGCGCCAGCTGAAGACGTAGCGGCTACTCGTACCGCAGCGCCTCCATCGCGTCGATCCGCGTCGCGCGGTGCGCCGGCACGTAGGACGCGATGAGCCCGACGAGCGCGAACAACGCCGTCGCGCCGCCGAAGACGCCCATGTCGAGCGGCGCGACGCCCGTGAGGAGCGCGGCGAACGCGCGTCCGCCGGCCGCGGCGAGCAGCAGACCGATCGCCGATCCGGCGGCGACGAGCGACAGTCCCTGCCGCATCACGAGACCGACGACGTCCGCGCGCTCGGCGCCGAGCGCCACCCGGACGCCGATTTCGCGCGTCCTGCCGAGCGTCGTGAACGCCGTCACGCCGTAGACGCCGATCGCGGCGAGCAGCAGCCCGACGACGCCGACCGCGCCCGCCACCGACGCGGCCACCCGAATCTGCAGATAGATCGGGCCCGTCTGCGCGTCGAGCGGCTGCGGCGTGGGGATCGGCAGCCTGGAGTCCATCGCCTTGACGGCCGCGCGGATCTCCGAGCCGATGCGCCGCGCGCTCGACGCGCGCGCGAGGAGCGTGAGCCGCGGCGTGTAATGCTGCCGCAGCGGCACGTAGATCATCAGCGGCTTGATCCCGGCCGGCGATCCGCCGAGGCCCGGCTGCGATCGATTCTGCGCCGCGCGCCGCTCGGCCGCCGCGAACGGCGACTTCAAATCGCCGACGACGCCGACGATCTGCACGCTCGCCGGCGCAGCGCGCTCCGCCTGCGGCGGCTGCCAGACGATGTACTTGCCAATCGGGTTCTCGGCCGGCCACCGTCCGCCCATATCGACAGTCTATACGAAGCGCACGGCCGGTCGGTTCCTATCGGAACATCAATATGGCAGCGACGGCTTGGGAGCGCGCCAGTAGGGATAGAGTGGCGCCATGCTCAAGCTGCAGGGACGGGTCGCCGTCGTCACCGGCGGGACGAAGGGCGTGGGCCGCGGCATCGCGCGGCAGCTCGCAGACGACGGCGCGCAGGTATTCGTGACGGGACGATCCGCGGGCGAGTTCGACCGCGTCGACGCGCGGACGACGGCGGTCCGCTGCGATCATCGCGACGACGCCACGGTCGACGCGGTGTTCGAGCGGATCCGCCGGGAGGCAGGCGCGATCGACGTCCTCGTCAACAATGTGTGGGGCGGCTACGACGGGATGATGGAGAACGGCCAGTTCACCTGGACGAAGCCGTTCTGGGAGCAGCCGCTCTGGCGCTGGGACGCGATGTTCGGCGCCGGCGTGCGCGCGCATTATCGCGCGAGCCAGCTCGCCGCGCCCGCGATGATCGCCCAGCGGCGCGGCTTCATCGTGAACATCTCGTTCTGGGCCGCGCAGAAGCACGTCGGCAACGTCGCGTACGGCGTGTCGAAAGCGGCGACCGACAAGCTGACGGCCGACATGGCCCACGAGCTCCGCGCCCACGGCGTGGCGGTTGTCTCGCTCTATCCGGGGCTGGTGCGCACGGAGAAAGTGATGGAGGCCGCCGCCTGGATCGACTTGAGCAACTCGGAGTCGCCGGAGTTCATCGGGCGGGCCGTGTCGGCGCTGGCGTCGGACGCCGAGGTGCTGCGCCACAGCGGCCGCGTGCTCGTCGCCGCGGAGGTGGCGGCGGAGTACGGCTTCACGGACGTCGACGGCAAGGCGCCGCGTCCGCTCACCGTCGCGGACGTGTGAACCCGCTTGACAGGTTAGTCGGTAAGTATATACTTACGGTAAGTGAATACTTACCATGAAGCGCAGCTCGACGCGCTCGGCGATCCGACGCGGCGGGCCATCCTCGCGCGCCTGATCGAGGGTCCGCTGCCGGTGGGCGAGATCGCCCGCGATCTTCCCGTCACCCGCCCCGCGATCTCGCAGCACCTGCGCGTGTTGAAGGACGCGCGCCTCGTCACCGATCGCGCCGACGGCGCCCGCCGCCTCTACGCGCTCAACCCCGACGCGTTCGATTCGCTCCGCGAGTATTTCGATCGCTTCTGGACGCAGGCGCTCGCCGCCTTCAAGCGCCGCGTCGAAGTTCCCGTCTCAAAGGAGAAGCCGCATGACCGCCATCGACACCGATCGCACCGTTGACGCCGTCCGCAAGACCATCACCGTGCAGGCGACCCCCGAGCGCGCGTTCCACGTCTTCACGGCGGAATACGACAGCTGGTGGCCGCGCAGCCATCACATCGGCGCGTCGCCGATGAAGAGGGCCATCATCGAAGGGCGCGCCGGCGGGCGCTGCTACACCGAACAGGAGGACGGCACCGACTGCGACTGGGGCTCGGTCCTCGTCTGGGATCCGCCGCACCGCGTCGTCATCGCGTGGCAGATCGACGGCAAGTGGCGCTTCGAGCCCGACCTCGCGAAGTCGAGCGAGGTGGAAGTGCGCTTCACCGCGGAGCCGGGCGGCCGCACGCGCGTCGATCTCGAGCACCGGCATCTCGATCGCCACGGCGCGGACGCCGGCGCGATCCGCACCGCGATCGACTCGCCGAACGGCTGGGGCGGGCTGCTCCAGATGTTCGCCGACCGTGTGGAGGGCCGGTAAGGCAGCGCAACCGTTAGCGCGTGCAATGGCTGAGGTTTCGAAGCCGGCGCTCCGACGCGATAATCACGTCGGGGCTGCATGCCGTCTGGTTTGCCGTCTGTCACGCCGCTCGATCCCGATCTGCTCGATGGGATCCCGATCGCGATGGGCATCGCGAGCGGCGCCGACGGATCGCGTGTTCGCGTCAACCGCCACTTCGCGCGGCTCCTCGGCATCGATGGGCACGCGAACGCCCCGCTGACGGCGTTCGACGACGAGCACACGCCGTACACCGTCGTGCAGGAGGGGCGGGAGATCGCGCACCGCGATCTCCCGCTGCAGGTGGCCGCGCGTACCAACGCGGCGGTCTGCGACTGGCGCGCCGATGTCGTGCGCGCCGACGGGATGCGGATCACTGTCGTCGGCCACGCCGTCCCGCTGCGCGACGAGCGCGGCGCCTCGATCGGCAGCCTCGGAGTCTTCGTCGACGTCTCCGCGTGGCAGCGCGCCGAGCACCAGCGCTCGGAAGCGGAGGCGCGCTTCCGCCACGTGATCGACGCGATGAGCGACGCGTTTGCCGCGCTCGATCGCGAGTTCCGCTTCACCTACGTCAACCAGCGCTACGCGCAGCTCACGAACGTGCCGCGCGATCAGCTCCTCGGCCGCACCATCTGGGACGTCTTCCCCGACGGCATGGGGCTCAAGATCTACGAGGCCGTGCGGCAGTCGATGCGCGACGACATTTTGACGACGGTCGAGGACTATTACCCGCCGCTCGACATGTGGTTCGAGGCGCGGCAGTATCCGACGCGCGAGGGCCTCGCCTGCTTCATCACCGACGTGAGCCGGCGCAAGCGCCTCGAGGCCGAGCGCGCGCGATCGCTCGGCGCCGTGCAGCGGCTCGCCGCGATCGTCGAGTCCTCCGACGATCCGATCATCGCCAAGGATCTCGACGGCGTCGTGACGTCCTGGAATCCGGCGGCCGAACGGCTCTTCGGCTACACCGCCGGCGAGATGATCGGCCGATCGATCCGCACGATCGTCCCGTCCGATCGCCAGGTCGAGGAAGATCGCGTGCTCGAGCGCATACGCCGCGGCGAGCGCGTCGAGCACTTCGAGACGATCCGGCTGGGCAAGGACGGTCGCCTGATCGAAGTGTCCCTGACGGTATCGCCGATCAAAGCGGTGGACGGGCGCGTCGTCGGCGCGTCGAAGATGGTCCGCGACCTCACGCCGCTGCGCGACTACGCCATCCACCTCGAGCAGCAGGTGCGCCAGCGGACAGCCGATCTGCAGGCCGCGAACGCGCGCCTCGAGGCGTTCGCCTTCTCGGTCGCGCACGACCTGCGCGCGCCGCTTCGGGGCATGCACGGCCTCGCGCAGGCGCTCGTCGAAGACTACGGCGATCGCCTCGACGACGTCGGACGCGACTACGCCCGCCGGATCATCCACGAGGCGACCTCGATGGACACGCTGATCCGGGACCTCCTGGCGTACGGCCGCCTGGCGCACGTGGAGCTGCCGCTCGAAGCGGTCGACCTCAAGGACGTCGTGGACTCAGCTTTGCAAGCAGTGCAGCGAGATGCGGCGGAGCGAGGCGCGGTGATCGACGTCGACCCGCACCTGCCCACGGTGACGGGCAATCGATCGGTCCTCGTGCAGGTGCTTGTCAACCTGCTGTCGAACGCCGTCAAGTTCGGCGGGGCCCGGCCCCGCGTGCGCGTCCGGTCCGAGACGCGCGAAGACCTTACGTACCGCGTCTGGATCGAAGACGAGGGCATTGGAATCGCGCCGGAACACCAGGAGCGCATCTTCTCCGTCTTCGAGCGGCTCCACGGCGCCGAGACCTACCCCGGAACCGGAATCGGTCTCGCGATCGTTCGCAAAGGCGTCGAGCGGCTCGGCGGCCGCGTCGGCGTGGAATCGGCTGAAGGCCAAGGCAGCCGCTTCTGGTTCGAGCTCCCGCGCGCGGAGGCTGCATGAGCGCTCAGGCGCCGACGGTGCTGGTGGTCGAGGACAATCCGACGGACGTGTTGCTCATCCGCCGCGCGTTCGCGCGCGCGAAGATCGGAAACCCGCTGCAGATCCTTCAGGACGGCGACGCCGCCGTCGACTACCTCGCCGGCGAAGGCGCGTACGCCGATCGCGGCGCGTTTCCGCTGCCGGCGGTGATGCTGCTCGATCTGAAGCTGCCGCGGCGCTCCGGCCTCGAGGTGCTCGAGTGGGTGCGCGCGCGCGCGCCGCTGCGGCGCCTGCCCGTCGTGGTGCTGACGTCCTCGAACCAGATGCAGGACGTCAACCGCGCGTACGACCTCGGCGCGAACTCGTACCTCGTGAAGCCGGTGGAGTTCGCGGATCTCGAGGGAATGCTGGCCCGCGTACACATCTACTGGGTAGACGTCAACATGAAGCCGACGTTCGCGTAGGTTCCGACCGTGGCGACACGCGTGCTGCTGGTCGACGACAACCCTCAGGATCGGCTCCTCACGCGCCGCGCGCTCACCTCCGAATTCCCCGACCTCGAGCTCACCGAAGCCGCCAACCCCTCGCAGCTCGAGGCGGCGCTCGGCGATCTTGCATTCGACACCGTCGTCACCGACTACCAGCTGCGATGGAGCGACGGCCTGAAGGTGCTCGAGGAGGTGCATCGCCGCGCGCCCGATCTGCCGGTGATCATGTTCACGAACACCGGCAGCGAGGAGATCGCCGCCTCGGGCCTCCGCATGCGGCTGGCCGACTACATCGTCAAGATCGCCGGCCACTATGGGCGCCTGGCGCACGGCGTGCGCGTCGCGCTGCACAACGCATCGGAGCGCCGGCGGATCGAGGCGCAGCTGCAGGAGCGGAGCCAGCTGCTCGATCTGTCCTTCGAGCCGATCTTCGCGTGGGAGCTGCGCGGCGGCATCACCGAGTGGAATGCCGGCAGCGAGCGCGTGTACGGCTACTCGCGGCAGGAGGCGCTCGGCCGCATCAGCCACGAGCTGCTGCAGACGGTGCACCCGCTGCCGCTCGAGGACTTGCTCGACGTCCTAGTGAAGCGCCGCGAGTGGTCGGGCGAGCTGCGGCATCGGACGCGCGACGGTCGCGAGATCGTCGTGCAGAGCCGGCAGCAGCTGATCGACGTCGGCGACCGCGCGGTGGTGCTCGAGAGCAATCACGACATCAGCGACCAGAAGCGCGCCGGCGAGCGAGCGGCGTTCATGAACCAGGTCGGCGGCGTCCTCGCCGCGTCGCTCGAGTACGAGACGACGCTGACGACGGTGGCAAACCTTGCGGTGCCCGCGATTGCCGACTGGTGCGCCGTCGACATCGTCGAGGACGGGCGTGTGCATCGCGTGGCGGTCGCGCACGTCGATCCGGCGAAGGTCGAGTTCGCGCGCCGCCTCGAGCGGTACGACGATCCGACGTCGCCCCACAGCGCGAGCACGGTGGCGCGGGCCGGCACGCCGTCGCTGGTGCCGCTCATCAGCGACGAGATGATCGCAGCGTCGGCGCAGGGCGACGAAGAGCGGATCCGCCTGCTCCGATCGCTCAACCTCGTCTCGTACATGTGCGTCCCGCTCGTCGCGCACGGGCGGCCGCTCGGCGCGCTGACGCTCGCGACCGCGGAATCCGGACGGCGCTACACGGAAGACGATCTCCGGTTCGCGCAGGACGTCGCGCACCGGGCGGCGCTCGCCGTCGACAACGCGCGCGCGTACCAGGCGCTGCACGTGGCGGATCGCCTGAAGGACGAATTCCTGGCGACGCTCTCGCACGAGCTGCGGACGCCGCTCAACGCGATTCTCGGCTACGCGCGTCTGCTGCGCACCGGCTCGATCCGGGCGGAGCGGTCGGCGCACGCAGTCGAGGTCGTCGAGCGCAACGCCGCCGCGCTGACGCACCTCGTCGAGGACGTTCTCGACGTCTCGCGCATCATCTCGGGCAAGGTGCGCCTGAACATCCAGCCGGTCGATCTGCCGAGCGTCGTGCGCAACGCCGTCGAGAGCGTGATGCCGGCCGCCGAGGCGAAGCAGCTGCGCGTGCACGTGACGACGGATCCTGACGCGGCGCCGATCTCCGGCGATCCCGATCGGCTGCAGCAGATCGTCTGGAACCTCGTGTCGAACTCGGTCAAGTTCACGCCGAAGGGCGGCCGCATCCAGGTGCGGCTCGAGCGAACCGGCTCGCACGTCGACGTCATCGTCAGCGACACCGGCGTCGGCATCAAGCCGGACGTCATCCCGCACATCTTCGAGCGCTTCCGCCAGGGCGACGCTGCGACGACGCGGCAGTTCGGCGGCCTCGGCCTCGGCCTGGCGATCGTGCGCCATCTCGTGGAGCTGCACGGCGGCAGCGTCCACGCGACGAGCGGCGGCGACAACAGCGGCGCGACGTTCCGCGTGCGGCTGCCGGTGATGATCGTCCACCACGAATCGGCCGTCGAAGAACGGCGCCGCCGGACCGACGGGCGCATGCTGGCGCCGGCGCCCGGCCGGTTGAGCGGCGTCCACGTCCTCGCGGTCGACGACGACAACGACGCGCTGTCGCTCGTGCGCGAGATTCTCGAGATCGCCGGCGCGCGCGTGACGACGATCGACCGCGGCGCGCACGCGGTCGATCTACTCCAGGCGACGAAGCCGACCGTGCTCCTCGCCGACGTCGGGCTGCCGGACATGGACGGCTACGAGATGATCCGCCGGGTGCGGCAGCTCGACGACCCGCAGCTGCGCGGCACGCCGGCCATCGCGCTGACCGCGTACGCGCGCGCCGAGGATCGCGTGAAGGCGCTCGAGAGCGGCTTCGAGATGCACCTCGCCAAGCCCGCCGATCCGGCCGAGCTCGTCGCCGCGGTGGTCGCCGCGGCCCGGCGCGACCGCTAGCTAGCGCGACGCCGCCACGCGATCGGGCGACGGCTCGACGGTCAGCATCACCTTGATCTGAATCTCGTCGCGCACGCCGACGCCGAGGTACGTCGGCTTCGGGATCTGGAACGACGACACCTTGATCGGGAACTGCGCCTGCACGCGGATGCGGCCGTCGCGCTGCTGCAGATCGGCGACGCCCGTCACTTCCTGCCGCTGGCCGTGCAGCAGGAGCGTTCCCTTGAAGGTCGACTTGCCGGCGAGCTTCTCGACGCGAATCTTGTCGAACGTCGCCACGGCGAAGTCGGGCCCCTTCTCCACCTCGAGATAGTTCTCGCGCATGTGGCGGTCGCGGACCGCTATGCCGGTCTCGAGCGTCTGCAGGTCGACCTTCAGCGCGCCGCTCACGCTGCCGGGCTCGGCCGCGCTCGCCGTCACCTCGCCGCTGACGCTCTTGGTCCGCGCCTCGAAGCTGCCGCCGACGGTGAGCGGGCAGACGACGACCACTTCGGCGCCGCTCACCTTGTACGCGTCGGCCGCGCGCGACGAACCCGAGACGCCGACCACGCCGACCACGCCGAGAACGACCGCGTTGCGAATGATGGACATAGAGGCTCCTGTTTTATTGAACGCTCTTGACCGCGAGCTGAACGGAGAAGGTGCGCGCGCGCCCCGCCGCGACGCCGGTGAACGCCTCGCGCATGTTCACGATGATCGTCAGGTTGTCCGAGATGCGCGTCTGCACGCTCGGCGTCAGCCGATACAGATGCGTCTGCTGCGCGGCGTCGACGACGAGGTGCTCGGCCGCGACCGACGTGACGAGCCACTCCACCGGCGCGAAGAACACCTGCGTGTGGCCGGCGAGGTACTGCGCCTGGGGCAGCGGCGCCGACTCGTCGCGCGTCGTCCGCGTCGTGAAGTCGTGCTCCGCCAGGATGCCCCATTTGCCGAAGCCGAGGCGCGCGTACGCGCCGGCGCTCGTGCGGTGGAACGCCGACGCCTCCGAGAGGCGCGACGACACGCCGACAATCGCGCGATGCTTCCATATGTCGACGCCGGCGACGATGCCACCGCCGTGCTGCCGCAGCGCCGCGGGCTCCTCGTAGCCGGGCCCGAACACATATGGCGTCAGCTGCAGCCGGTGCGTGTACACGTGCGCTTTCAGCTGCGTCGGGTACGCGGTGTCGCCCGCGTCGCTGCCGTTGCGGATGAAGGCCAGCGGATCGGGGAGGCCGATGCCGCTCGGCATCTCGTCGCGGCCCATCGCGAGCTCGAAGCTCTCCGTCGGCCGGTACTGGTACAGCGCCTTGTAGACGACGAGGTTGCCCGCCGTCGACGCGCTCATCCCCGCGGTCGTCAGCACCGGCGTCTCGAGGCCGAACGCGCCGCTCAACCGGTTGTGCTCGGACATCAGCAGCGAGCTGCGGCCCTGCAGGCGGAACGTCGTCGACGTCACGTCGTGGCCGGTGGCGAGCGTCTCGGCGAACTGCGAGGCGGTGACGAAGCGCACGTCGTACAGCAGACGCGTCGCTGACGTATCGACGGGATGGACTTCCTGACGGCGCAGGCTCTGCGCCTCGTCGACGCCCTTGCCGTAGGTCGTGAGCATGCCGCCGCCCTGCGGCGAGATGTGGCAGCTCGCGCAGTCGCTGTACCCGAGTCGAACCATCGTCGGCGACGCGAGCGCGGTCGATGCATGCGCGCCGAATGCAAAGAGACACACCGCGATCAGATTCCGTTTCATTCGATCTCCTCGATGAACGATTTTCGTTTGCGGTAAATCAGCAAGAGGACTGCCACGGCGTCGCGCGATCGACGCGCGGCGCGCCGCGGCGGCGCGGATAAGTGTCTGAGGGTTCGAACGATCGCGCGACGCGCGAAGGAATTTTTCCGGCTCGACGCGCGAAATCCCGCGGGACCCGCCATGTGACACGAGGGGGCACGGTGCGAATTGTTCGCGCGCGTCACAAGCGGCCCGCGTAACAGTTCCCGTGGTTCACGATCGTGTTGTGAAAGATCTCCTCGATTGCTCGGTTAATCGACGATGTTGTGATGTAGGAATTACGTTTCGGCGCGACCGCGCTCGGCGGCGGCGATTCGATGCCAGATCGAACGGTGTGCGCGCGGCGACGCGCCTGTCGCACCGTCGCACTTCATGATCTGTCGAAGCGTGCAATCGCGTGCGGCGTGCCGCGGCGCGATCGCGCGCCGATCGTGCGCTTTCGTCACAGCGTCACACCTGCCGTGCGCACACCGGCCGGCTGCCGCCCGATTTCATTTGTGAATTGCGCGATTGACGCCGTTGCACACGGCACGGTTGTTGATGAGTCCGACGTCGATGCGGCTCATCACCCGCGACGACACGGCGCTCACAGCAGCCCTCATTGCCTCGGCGATCATCATCTTCCGCCAGCCGCTGCACTACGCGCTCGCCGTCATCCACGACGTCGAGAGCCGCTTCGATCTCGACCTCCTGCCCGCGCTCCTGCTGCTCGTGACGTCGTTCGGGTTTCACCAGTACCGCAAGTGGACGATCGCGCGCGCGCAGGTGCGCGCGGCGCAGACCGACGCCGCGCAGGCGCGCGCGCAGTCGCGCACGCTGCAGCAGCTGATGGCGTTCAGCCAGGCGCTGACCGCCGCGCTCGATCGGCCGTCGCTGCAGCAGGTGCTCTGGACCCACGTGCCGCCCTTCGCGCCCGACGCGCGCTTCTGGCTGCTCCTCCGCGTCGGCGATCGCTGGGAAACGATGCTGCAGGACCGCACCGACAGCCGCGCGCACGAGGAGCTCGAGCAGATTGCCGATCGCGCGCTCTCGCCCGGCGGCGGCGGCGCGCCGTCCTCCGACCTGTGCATGCCGCTGCTCGCGGGCGACGCCGTCGTCGGCGCGCTCGGGATCACGTCCACCGCGCCGCTGCCGGCCGACCAGCGCAGCGCCGTGGAAGCGGTGGCCGCGGTGCTCGCGATCGGCATCAGGAACATGCAGCTGTTCCTCGAGGCGCGCGAGCTGAGCCTCGTCGACGGCCTCACCGGCTGCTTCAACCGGCGGCACGCGCTGCAGACGCTCGACGCCGAGCTGCGGCGCGTGCGCCGCACCGGCACGCCGCTCTCGATCGTGATGTTCGACGTCGATCACTTCAAGAGCGTCAACGATCGGCACGGCCACCTGCGCGGCGACGAGCTGCTCGCGAACGTCGGCGCGACGCTCATCCGCGTGACGCGCAGCAGCGACGTCCGCTGCCGCTACGGCGGCGACGAGTTCCTCGTGATCCTGGCCGACACGCCGATCGCCGGCGCGCAGCAGGTGGCGGAGGGCATCCGGCGCGACATCGCGAAGCTGCGGATCGCGCGCGACGAGACCGACGGGCCGACGATCAGCGTCGGCGTCGCGTCGGCGCAGCCGGGCGAGCTCGACGCGACGGCGCTCATCGCGCGCGCCGACGGCGCGCTCTACCACGCGAAGTCGGCGCGCAACCGCGTCTCGGTCGCGGCGCCGCCCGCCGACGGTGCGATGGCGCTCGACGCGCCGATCGACGGCGTGCCGCCGGCCGGCCCGGACGCGGAGTCCGTCGCGAGCGCAGGGACCTGGTGACGCGATGCTGTCCTGGGGAAACTCCGGCACGATCCTCGTCGCGGACGATTCCCCGGAGCAGCTCGCGTTGATCTCCCGCGTGCTCGCGCGCGACGGCTATCGGTGCATCACCGTCCGCGACGGGCGCGCGGCGCTCGACGCCTGCGTCGGCAAGGGCGTCGACGTCGTGCTCGTCGACATGCAGATGCCGGTGCGCGACGGCTTGTCGGTGTGCCGCCAGATCAAGTCGGCGCACGAGACCTGCCTGCTCCCGGTGCTGGTGATGACGGGCAACAACGACCAGCGCGCGCACCTCGACGCGATCGAGGCCGGCGCCGACGACTTCCTGCCGAAGCCGCTCGGGATCCCCGAGCTGCGCGCGCGGGTGCGCTCGGCGATCCGCATGAAGCGCTGCACCGACGAGCTCGACAACGCCGCCGCGAGCATCGTCATGCTCGGCGCGATCATCGAGGCGCGCGACCGCTATACGAACGGCCACTGCCAGCGGCTCGCCGACTACGCGGCAGAGCTCGGACGCCGCATCGGCCTCGACGGCGTCGACTTGCGCGCCCTCGAGCAGGGCGCCTACCTGCACGATCTCGGCAAGGTCGCGATCCCCGACGCGGTGCTGTTCAAGCCGGGGCCGCTGACGCGGAGCGAGTACGACCTGATCAAGTCGCATCCGTCGGTCGGCGACCGCATCTGCACGCCGCTTCGCACGCTCGAGCGCGCGCGGACGATCATCAGGTCGCATCACGAGCTGCTCGACGGCAGCGGGTATCCCGACGGCCTGCGCGGCAACGCGGTGCCGCTCGTCGCGCAGATCACCGCGATCACGGACGTGTACGACGCGCTGACGAGCGATCGCCCCTACCGGCGGGCGCTCGCGCCGGCCGTCGCGCTCGAGACGCTGCGCACCGAAGCGCACGCCGGCAAGCGCGACATCGCGCTCGTCGACGAGTTCGTGTCGATTGTCGTGGGAGATGAAGATCGGTTCCCGTCTTACTGCGGCAAAGAGCTGAAGCGGCCGCAGTCGGACATCGCCTTGCCGTAGTACGGATTCCTGATCGCGTCGCCCGTCTGCAGCCAGTACTTCCTCGCCATCGGGCAGTAGGCGACCTTCACGCCGTCGCCGAAGCCGCCGTCGGCGTTCCGGCCGAGCGCCAGCATCGCGTCGCTGAGCGCGCCGAATGCGGCGCGCGCCGACGGGAGATCCGCGGCGCGCTCGGCCTCGGCGGCGGCTGCCCGCACCGCGCCGCCGCGCTCGCCCAGCCGGCCGGCTTCGGCGCCGATCGTCTCCGCAGCCTGGCGCACGCCGTCGAGCGTGTCGGTGTTCAACGCCGCCTGGATGCGCAGGTACGGATCGATCATCGGCTTCACGCTCACGCTCGCGGACGGTGCGGCGCTCGCCGCCGCGGCGCGGCCTTCGCGGTCCATGTACTCGATCAGCAGGTCCGCGTCGGCGCTCGACAGCGAGAGGTTCGGCATGCGCACGTCCTTGTACTTCGCGCGCAGCGCGACCGCGATCGGATCGCCCGCCTCGTAGACCTTGTCGGGCTTCAGGATAAACCGCTCGAGCCACTGCCGATCGCGTGACGCCGTCACGCCCGCGAGATCCGGGCCGATGCGGTCGCCCTTTCCGATCGTGTGGCAGGCGGCGCAATGGTTGTGGAATTTGTACTGGCCCTGATCGAGGCGCAGCTCCGGCGCCTCGGCGAACGACACGCCGATCGGCTTCGCCGTCTGCCAGCTGTTCAACCAGTCCCCGATCGTCCGCGCCATGAACTTCGGGTTGTCCAGCGCCGAGTTGCGCATCCACTGTCCCGTTTTTTCGTTGCCGACGAGCAGGCTCGGCGTGTGGCCGTCGGGATTGTTCGGATCAGGCTCCGAGTAGAGGCCGGTCTTCCTGCTGATCAGATCGATGTCGGCCTGCGTGCCCGTGAGGAACAGCCAGCCGGGCCCCGCGCCGAACTTCTCCGCGTACGCCTTGAGCACCGGCGGCGTGTCGTGATCCGGATCGATGGTGATCGAGTAGAAGAAGACGTCCTTGCCCATGCGCTCGCCGAGCAGCTTCTGCACCTGCGCGAGCCGCGCCGTCTCGAGCGGACAGGCGTACTGGCACGTCGTGTAGATCAGATCGATCGCGACGATCTTCCCCTTGATCAAGTCGTCGTAGAAGCGGACGACCTTGCCGTCCTGCGTCGTCAACTCCACGTTCGGGAAGTATCCCGCGCCCCAGCGGGAGTTCTGCGCTCCGGCGGGCGCGGCGACGAGCAGGCACAGGACGGCGGCGATCGATGCGATCAGCTGGCGCATGCGGGAATCCTCGAGAGGTGTGGGGACAGAGGGACTAGGGGACTTGGGGACTACGGGCTGCCTCGCGCGGCAGTCCCCTAGTCCCCGAGTCCCCGAGTCCCCTCGTCCCTACACGAAGTAGGGATCTTCGAAGCGGACGCCCTGCGGCGTCGGAATCGGCGTCGGCAGCGGTCGCAGGAACGCGCCGCCCGCGTCGTCGATTTCCCACCGCAGGAGCATCGCGTTGTCCTCGTGCATCGTGTTGTGGCAGTGCTCCATATACATGCCGCCCCAGTCGCGGAACTGCATCGTGAGCGTCACCGACCCCTTCGGGTGCAGCCGGTAGACGTCCTTGCGTCCGCGCTCGGCGTTCGGCACGTTGCTGAAGCTGCCGTCGCGCGCGAGGATCTGCCCCTCCTCGAAGTGGATGTGAATCGGGTGATCCCATCCGCCGCCGTCGTTGACGAGATGCCAGATCTCGCGCGTCCCGAACCTCGGCGCGGCCGAAATCCGGTTGAAGTCGGCGGCGAGCTGGATGCCGCCGTCGGTGCCGATGCCCCAGTGTCCGTTGAACGCCGTGATCGGATCGCCGCTCGTCTGGATGCCGTCCTTGCCGAAGACGAACGTGCGCTCGTTGACGACCGGAATCGCCGACAGATCCGGGTTCGGGATCATCACGTCCGGCACCTGGCTCTGATCGGGCACCGCCGGATTGCGGACGACGCGGAACTCGAGGAAGCGGCCGACGCACGGATCCTGCGACGTCCCCGACAGCGCCTGCGGCATCGTGAGGTCGGTGACCGGCTTCTGCCCGTCGAGGTTTCCCTGCAGCGGGTTCGAGTGATCCGCCAGGTTCACCAGATGCAGCTTGTCGCCGATCTGGAAGTTCGAGAAGTCGATGACGATGTCGTAGCGCTCGGCGATGCCCATCTCGTCGGTCTCGAAGAGCGTCACCGGCCGCGGCAGCAGGTTGCCGTCGTTCGCGATCTGGATCATCGGCTGGCTGAAGCCGGCCGCGTTCGCGAGCCCGATCTTGAAGAAGCGCGACACCGCCGCGTTCAGGATGCGGAAGCGGTACTTGCGCCGCTCCACCTCGAAGTACGGCTTGTAGGCGAGGTTCACCGTCATCACGTCGCCGAGGAAGCCGTTGAACTGGAAGATGTCGAAGAACAGCTGCCCGTCGGAGTCGAACGCCTTGTCGGCGAGCATCAGGTTGACGTCGTAGTCCAGGTTGCCCCAGTCCTTCAGCGAGCCGCTCGGCAGCCGGAGGTTGACGCCGTCATTGATGCTCTCGTTGCCGCGATCGAGGCCGCTGTAGATGTTGAACATCGCGGCGTTGCCCTTGTACACGTTCTGCGCCGTGAAGCTGAACATGTGATCGTGGAACCAGTGCGTGCTCATCGTCTCGTGCCAGTCGCCCGGCACCTTGATCAGCCCGCCGCTGCCGTCCGGCGTGCTCGCCATGATGTCGTCGGCCTGCGAGTTGAAGCTGTAGTGCCCCGCGAGGACGACCGGCCAGTGGTAGTCGTAGAACTGGCCCGGGAAGAAGTACGCGCCGGTGAAGCCGTCGTTCTCCGCGCCGTGATGGCCGTTGTGCTCGTGCGTCGAGATCGTGTGGCGCCCGAAGCCGCCGTTCTGCGTCACGTCCGGCGACAGGCCGTTGAAGTGCCGGAAGATCAGCGGGTCGGCGTAGCGCGCCTGCACCAGCTTCGGCGGAATCGTCCCGTTGAACGTCCACACGCTGGTCGGATGCTGTACCGGCATGTCCGGATGGAACTTCAGCGGCAGCGGCTGCGACGGATCGATGCTCGAGTTCAGCGACGACGGCACGCCGGGGTTGTACACGTAGTTGGTCGTCGCCGGCATCTGTGCGGCGTACACATACGTCGTCGGCGCGTGCTCGCTGAACCGCTGGTGCGCCCAGACCGGCCCCGGCGGCCGTCCCTCGCACGGCCCCGTGCCGCCGCCGAGCAGCGCGTCGACGGCAATCTGCGTCTGGTTCGCTTCGGCCGTCGGCAAGGGGTTGGCGCACGCGATCGGCTGGCGCGGCAGCACGTCGAAGCGCGGCATCGCCTGCGTGAACGCACTGACGCCGAACAGCGGGCTCGGCGGCGCGCCCGTCGGACCGAACGTCTGACCGGACACCGAGACGAACGGGTTGAGCCCGCCCTTCATCGCCAGCGCGCCGGCGCCGCTGAACAACCCCCACTTCAGGAGGTCCCGTCGCGAGACGCGGCCCCACGACAGCTCACGAACGATCTCGGCCCGGTTTCGTCGAGCGCGCTCCGCATCCCTCAGGCGAGCCTTCGAGGCATTGCGCGGCAGGAAGATACTCATGGTGCGTCTACTCCTCAGCTTGTCTGCACTGCAACCATCGGTTGACCGCTACGGGAGCGGCGTGCTCATATCCGCCGCGATTTCGGCAGCGGTCAGCGCCCGGTTGTAAATCCGAACTTCGTCGATGAGTCCCGCGAAGTACTCCGTGCCCGGCGACGAGAAGACGACGTTGCCGCCGATGCGCACCGGCGAGGTGGACGTCGTGATCCCGCCGGAGGCGGCGAGCGTGCTGCGCAGCACGCCGTTCACGTAGAGGCGCACCGACGCGCCGTCGTAGGTCAGCGCGAGGTGCGACCAGGCGCCGACCGGCAGCGCCGGTCCGGCCGCCGCTTCCTTGTCCACGCCGCCGTTGCGGATGTAGCCCGCGGGCCGCGACGGATTCGTGTCGCCGTCGTTTCCGTAGAGCGCGTAGGAGAGGCCGGTCGTCCCGCGCTCCTTCATGATCACCGTGCGCCAGCCGTCGTTCGGGCCGGTGCCGGCGTTCGCCGACGGATTCACCCACGCTTCGAGCGTCATGCCGCTCGAGAGCGACAGCGACGCGCTGTTGGCGATGTTGACGATCGAGCTCACGCCGTCGAACGCGAGCGCTCCGCCGAAGCCGGTCTGGCCGGCCACGCGCGTGGCGCCGACGATCGTGCCGGTGTTCGCGTTGCCCGACGAATCACCCGCCACGCTGCCCGACGCCTCGTTGAACGACATCGCGAGCACCGGACCGGCGCCCGGCGGCGGCGTCGGCGCGGGGCCGAGCGAGATGACGAGCGCCACGGCGCTGCCAACCGGCGCGCTCGTGCCGCCCGTCGGCGTCTGGCTGATCACCGCGCCGGTGGCGACGGTCGACGAGAACGCGTTGGTGATGCCGCCGACCGCGAGGCCGACGCCGGTGATGGCCGTCGTCGCGTTCGCCTGCGTCATCGAGACGACGTTGGGCACCGTGACCGAGGCGGGCGCGACGCCCGCGGTGATCTCGACGGCGGCCATGTTCCACTGATCGGCCGTCGGAGACGTCGTGCTCATCGTCACGGCGCTGCCGGCCGCGCCGGTCGCCGCGCTCGTCGCCTGCACCCAGAAGGTGTCGCCGACGGCGGTGTCGACGAACTCGTGGACCTTGGTCTGGCCCGCCGGGAGCACACGCGCCGTCGAGCCGTCCCAGTCGTTGCCGACCGCGTAGACCATCGAGGTCGCGGCCGTCGTCGTCAGGCCCACCGTCGCTGCGCCGCCCGCGGCGCTCGCGCCGGCCGAGGCGCCGATGCCCGACGCGCCGCTGAACGCGATCACGGTCAGCGACTGGTGCGCGCCGCCCGACGACTGCGTGCTCGAGACGGTGACGTTGGTCAGCGCGGCGCTGGCCGTCGCCGTCCAGATCTCGGCGTCGCCGAACGAGCCCGCGACGCGGCGCACGCGCGACCAGGTGAGGCCGGCGCCCGCGATCGTCAACGTCTGCGAGTTGGCCGAGGCCGGACCGTCGGATGCGGCGAACGCGACGAGCACGTCGCCCGCGCGCGTCGTGCTGAACGCCGGCGTCGTGCGCTTGCCGAGGCCTTCAGAGAAGACCATCTTGTCGACGGTCGGCGCCGTCAGAACGGGATTCGAGATCGTGACCGCCACCGGCAGCGACGTCGCCGAGTTGCCGGCCGCATCGCGCGCGACCGCGGTCAGCGAGTGCGGACCGTTCGCGAGCGCCGTGGTGCTCCACGTCACGCTGTACGGCGACGAGGTGTCCTCCGCGCCGATCCGCGTCGTGCCGTCGAAGAACGACACGCCGACGACGCCGACGTTGTCGCTCGCGCTCGCGGAGACGAGCACGTTGCCCGACACGTTGCCGGCCGCCGGCGCCGTGATCGAAACCGTCGGCGCGGTCGTGTCAGCCGTCACCGTCACGCGGACGAGGCCGACGGCGTTGCCGACGGCGTTCTGAATCCGGTAGTTGAAGCTGTCCACGCCGAGGAAGCCCGCCGGCGGCGTGTAGGTGTACGGCCCGGCGCCGCTGATCGTGCCGCCCGCGGCACTTGCGGCCGCGATCGACGCGATCGTGATCGGCAGGGCGCCCGTGTCGTTCGCCAGCAGCGTGGCGCCCGTGAACACGAGCGGCGCCGACATCGTCTGCAGCGCGTCGGGGTTGGCGACGGGGAAGCCGTCGCTCCCCGGCGGCGGCGGCGGCGCCACGCATCCTGGCAGCGGGAGGAACGACGGGGTCTGCGCCCCAATTGCGGTTGGCGCGGTCAACGCGCACAGCACGATCGCTGCGAAGAGGATCGCGCGGCGGTACCGACACCAGATCTCGTGACGGAGATTCACAAACATGCCTCGCTCCTGGTGAAGCAGGTCACCTGTCGACACGCTCGAAAAAATTTTGGGGGCTGACTGGAGCTCAAAAGTAAACGGTCGGTGAGCGCTTTGAAATGGTCCTTTGGTGGTGGCGCTGTCGCCACTTTGGTGGGGCCGCGCGGCTACGGCGCGGATCGCGGCGTGCAGGGCGTTCGCGCGCCGCCCGCAATAGTCGCCGTCCCGCAGGATTTTTTCCGGGCTCGGCGGCGATCGCGCTGTCCCAATGAACTCCGAATGCCTTCCTTGCGCACCGTAGACGGCCAGATTCGACCATCGAGTCGTTCGGCGTACTGATTGCTACCTCGCGCCACACAACCCAGTGTCCATGATGCCGGCAGACCGCGTTCGCATTCTCGTTGCCGACGACCACGCCATGTTTCGCGACGGGCTCAAACGGCTCGTCGAAAGCGAAGACGACATGCATGTCGTCGGCGAAGCTGGCGACGCCACGGAGGCGGTGAGCCTGTCCCGTGAGCTGAAGCCTGACGTCCTGCTCCTCGATCTGACGATGCCGAACGGCGGCGGCCTGGACGCGCTGCGCGCGATCTGCAGCGGGCCGCCGATGGCGACGCGATCGATCATGCTCACGGGCGACAACAACCACCGCTGCGACACGATCGCGGCGCTGCAGCTCGGCGCGCGCGGCATCGTGCTGAAGACGTCCGAGGCGGTGATGCTCTTCCGGAGCATTCGCGCCGTGATGCACGGCGAGTACTGGCTCTGGCACCAGAACGTGCGCGACGGCGTGGAAGCCATCCGCCGGGTCATGGCGACGAGCGACGGCACGTCGAAGACCGATCGCTACCGCCTGACCGCGCGCGAGCTGGAGATCGTGCCGCACGTCGCCGGCGGCGCGTCGAACCGCGACATCGCGCAGCTGCTGTCAGTGCGCGAGGACACGGTCAAGCGCCACCTGTCGAACATCTTCGACAAGCTCGGCGTCTACTCGCGCCTCGAGCTCGCGCTCTTCGCCATCAATCACGGTCTCGTCGAGGCGCCGTCGTCGTCGACGCTGTCGCCGCACGCCGGCCTCGACTGACCGTTTTCCCCGAGAGAGGTGACATGTCCAAACAGCCGCTGACTCTTCGCCGGCTCGTCGCCGGCGCCGCGATTCTCGCCGCGTTCGTCGCGCTCGGCGCGCGTACGCCGGTGCTGGCCGACGCGCACGGCCCCGCCGCTCATCTGGTCGGACGGTCGCTCGACAAGGAGGGCACGTATGCGGGGCCCGTCGACATCGTCATCGAGCGATGGTCGACCGACGATGAGTACGAGAACGTGATGAAGCCGATGATGAAGAGCGGGCCGGCCGCCGTGCTCGCGGTGCTCGAGAAGGTCCGCGTGCGCGCCGGCTACGTGCTGACGCCCGGCATCCAGAACACCGGCGCGCGCGCGCTCCTGCGCCGCTCGTGGAACATCGACTTCGCGCGCGAGATCAAGTCGCCGAAGGGCCGCCGCATCGTCGTCGCGAGCCAGGACCACCTGCCGATCGGCGAGTTCCCGAAGGACGTCGCCCTCGGCACGCCGCATCGGCTGGACGTGCTCGAGTTCCGCTTCGACAAGAACGGCAAGGGCGTCGGCAAGCTCGCCGACGGCGCGAAGATCGTCGTCGACAAATCGACGAAGATGATCGAAATCGCGAAGTTCGACGCGGAGCCGGTCCGGCTCGCGGACGTCGCGATGAAAGCGTCGCGCGCGCGCCAGCTTCCGCCGAAGCAGTACTACGGCTCGACGAAGCCCGCCGACAGCTCCAAGTAAAAAATCTGAAGCAATAGCACGTCGACGATCCGTCTCCGCCGCCGGAGACGGATCGTTTTCGTTTTTCCACTCGCCGCGACGACGCGTCCCACCGACGTCGTAGCCGCTCCCCCGCCAAAGAGGAATGTCCCCGCTCAATTCCGCCGCGTAGTCTGCAGACCACATTTCCCGTCCACTTGGAAGAGTCTCCGCGGAAGCGCGGGCGGAGCTATCGATCGCGAGGAGGCGAGATGCACCACAGGTGTGCGAGTCAGGTCGTGCGTTCCACCGCCGATGAACACGCGCTCGTCGGCCGGTTGCGCGGAGGCGAAGTCCCCGGAAATCGGAAACGCAAGGAGGAGAAGCGAATGTCTCTGAGAACCCTCGGCAAGAACAAGCGATGGCCGTTCGTGATGGTCGTCGCGATGTTCCTGTCCGGTATCAGCCCGTCGTTCCTGCAGCAGGCGCAGGTCAGCGCGCAGGTCGCTGCGGGCGGCTCGCCGGTCGGACAGGGATTCGTCATCAGCGCCGAAGACTACCGATTCATCTACGAACAGATCCTCGTCGCGCAGGATCACGCCGCGGGCGGCACGCTGCTCGGTCAGGGACCGAACCAGGTGAAAGACCCGCAGCTGCCGCGCGGTCTGCGCACCGTCGACGGATCGTTCAACAACCTCGTGCCGGTTCCGGATCAGCACCTGTTCGGCGCCGCGGATCGCCTCTTCCCGCGCCTGCTGACGCCGAACTTCCGCGACGCCGAACCGAATCCGGCGACGCCGACCGGTCCGCGGACCTCGTACAAGCAGAACGCCGGAACGGTGTTCGACTCCGAGCCGCGCACCATCAGCAACCTGATCGTCGATCAGACGACGACGATCGCCCCGCCGCCCGGCGCCGGCGCCGGCAACCCCGCCGCGCAGGCGGCGCACGACAACCCGTGCGGCTCCGGCGGTTTCGTGTGCGGCGATCCCGCGCCGCCCGAACCCGGCGATCCGACGGGCTCGCTCTTCATCCCGAACATCACGCCCGACTTCGGTCTGTCGGCGCCGTTCAACCTGATGTTCACCTTCTTCGGCCAGTTCTTCGATCACGGCCTCGACCTCGTCCCGAAGGCCGGCGGCTCGGTGGTGATCCCGCTGAAGGCGGACGATCCGCTGTTCGTGCCGGGCAGCCCGACGAACTTCATGGTGATGACGCGCGGTCTGCTCCAGCCGGGCCCTGACGGCATCCTCGGCACCGCCGACGACATCAAGGACTCGATCAACCAGACGACGCCGTGGGTCGACCAGAACCAGACCTACACGTCGCACCCGTCGCACCAGGTGTTCCTGCGCCAGTACGTCT
>Ga0075434_100000293_pt1 | contig 35441 bp, 24 predicted proteins | sample RhiMethybrSRZTD3_FD_75298 | JGI IMG/M metagenome (GOLD analysis project Ga0075434, IMG submission 75298) | Populus rhizosphere microbial communities from Tennessee, USA - Rhizosphere MetaG P. TD hybrid SRZTD3 | ecosystem: Host-associated > Plants > Roots > Rhizosphere > Soil | place: USA...
AGGAGACTCCTGTGACCCGTTTACGGAAGAGGATGCTGGAGGAACTCCAGCGGCGCAACTACTCTGCGATTACCACACGTAAGTATCTGCAGGTCGTAACTGATTTTGCCAAGCATTTTGGCAAGTCTCCCGACAAGCTCGGGCCCAACGAACTTCGAACCTACCAAGCCTATCTGCTGCGCGAGCGCAAGCTGACACCCGGTTCGGTCGTGAACTCGGTATCAGGCTTGCGGTTCTTCTTCGTCAAGACTCTCAAGCGTCATCAGTTCCGTGATTTCTTGCCTTATCCGCGGGACCGGCGTCGACTGCCGACGGTACTGAGCCGGGAGGAAGTCTCGCGCCTAATCAACGCAGCCGGAACACTGTTTCGACGGACGCTGCTGATGACGCTCTACGGCACCGGCATGCGACGCTCCGAGTTGGCTCGTCTCAAGGTCAGCGACATCGATAGCCAACGGATGATCATCCGCGTGGTGGCAGGCAAAGGTGGTAAAGATCGCGATTTGCCTCTGAGTCCAGCCTTGCTGGAGACGTTGCGTGAGTACTGGCGCTGGCGCAAGCCGAAACTATACATGTTCCCCACACGCACTCTTGACCGCAGGATCGATCAGCCGATTTCGGACAAGACCGTCTGGATCGCATGTAGCGAGGCTGCGCGTCGGGCTGGCATCAGCAAACGTGTCACCCCACACACGCTGCGCCACAGTTGGGCGACCCACCTGTTGGAAGCGGGCACCGACCTGCGCACTATCCAGGTTCTGCTTGGTCACGGTGATTTGGAAACCACCGCTTAGTACCTGCACCTGTCACGGCGCCACTTGCAGACAGTGTCCAATCCGCTGGATAGTCTTGCTCTCTCCAACATCCAGAACGTCAGCCGCAGCTTTAAACGAAAAAACAACGAATGACTCGGCCCACCCTCAAGGTGGCCGACATTCTACGCGTGCAAGCTAATCGCTTTCTGGATCGGTACCGATTGATCTTTGGTTTTCAGCAGCTCAAAGCCTTTCGGGCCATTCCGCGCTGCCGCACCGCTGCCCTCGGCGGCCATCGCGATGCTTGCCTACGTTGCGGTTATCAGGCCATCTCCTACAACTCGTGTCGAAATCGGCACTGCCCCAAGTGCCAGGCGCAAGCACGCAAGCGCTGGCTGGAAGCACGGGAACGCGAACTCCTAGACACCAGCTACTTCCACGTGGTGTTCACCGTACCTCACGAGCTGAACGTCTTGGCGTTAGAGAATCCGCGTTTGTTCTACGAGCTGTTGTTCACTGCCAGCGCCGAGACCTTGCTGGAAATCGCGTCCGATCCCAAACACCTGGGAGCTGAGATCGCTGTCATCAATGCAACACCGCCTTGCGTGGCGATAGCGCTCTCTGGATCGGGAATTACCCCTGCATCGAGCAAACCGCCACGGGACAAAACCATTCTCTCCCGTTCCTTGCCACTCAGTATTGTTGGCAGCGGAGAGCAAAACCCAGTTTCCAGATTGCCGACCAACAACTGCCTGCGGTCACTAAGCTGTTTTCGAATCGTTTTTCGATTCGCAGCCTTACCATGTTTTTCCGTGATGTCGATGGCCGTGGCTCGCAGCTTATCGCGTCCACAGATGGCGTTCTAGCTGAAAAGCAGATTCCCAGCGCCGGTCACTGCCACCTGGAACCAATTGAGGGTACGGGTTTCGGCCTCTCTGCCCTTCAGAACTTTGTCGCTTGCAGGTTCGCGTTGCCGGTGATGTTATTCACCTCGAAAGCGCCGATAAACCCAGTGTTCGCGCCGGTATGGTCGTTGGCCAAGGTGTCATAGTCTCCCATGTAGAAGGCATTCAGCAAAACGTCGGTCGCGTGAATCGGCGGCGAACTGGTAGTCGTAACGCGGGTCGCCGTCCAACTGGCCCCGCCGTTGGTCGAAGTCGCACAGAACCGGTCGAACTTGTAGTTGGTAGTGTCGGTTTCCCGAGAATAGTAGCAAGCTGCCATTTTGCCCGTCTCATCGATTGCAACCGCGGGCTGGTACTGGTCAGTGCCTCGGCCGTTGGGCAACGGTTCGACATTGGTGTTGACGCGGACGGGTGATCCAAATGAAGTGCCCCCGTTGGTGGAGGCCACAGTCAGAATGTCGGCGTAGCCGTACTTTCCCGTCAGGGATGACAAAGCGTCGGTGACTTGAAGCGCACCATCGTTCCAGAAAATATGGGGGTTGTTGCTGCCATCAAGGACCATGGCCGGGAATTGAAGGTCGCGGAAGTTGCCCTGGAGCTCGAAGCAGTCGCCGGTACAGTGCACGGTCGCAGCCTTCACCGGGGAACCGAAACTGCTGCCACCGTTTGTAGATTTCGCGAACCTGATCGCGGACGTAACGGGACTGGTCGTGCTAGCGAACAACTCCCAACTCACATTCACGTTGTGATTGGTGCCGACCGCGACCTGTGAGCCCTGCAAGAAGGGCAGCCCGGTAAGGGGCGAACCGCAGACGTGAGCAATTGTTACCGGCACTCCCCAGCTGCTACCAGCGTTCGTGGACTTCGAGATCTTGATTATGCTGTTAGGATTGGGCACACCGAGGGTGAAGCCGCACACCGACCCGGTGTTGTCGAAATCCGTAAAGGTGACGTACAGAGTAGTGGGGGTTACTGGGTCTGCCGCCATCCACTCTTTATCGAGGAAGTGGGTACTGCCGTTGGCAGATGCCGCCACGATCGGATTTCCAAAGCTCGAACCACCAGTGGTGGACTTGGAAACCGAGATTTGAGTCAGGGGATTGTTCAGAGCGTCGCGGCTTTCCAGCAGTGATGCCTGGTAAAAAGTTAGCGAATTGGTGCAGATGTTCACCGGATCGCCAGCAAGGAAGTTGGCCAGATTTGTTCCCGGGGGCATGAAACCCTTGTCACTAAAGCTGGTGCCGGTATTGGTGGAGCGCCAGAATCCATTGAAGCTCAAGCCGATGCCGCTGACGGGAAGCGTTTCGACAAACGAGCCGGAATCATTCGCGCCAACGACAACATTGGACCCACACCATGCCGTACTGCTCTCGCTATGTACCCTTCCGCCCAGGACGGAGCCGCTGTCCGTGTCAGGCAAGGCAGGATCGGAAAAGGCATTTGTCGTGCTCGCTGGCCGTCCCAGCAGCATACCTACTTCCGCCCAGTTTTCAGCCAAATATCTAAAGTTCTGAGCGCCCCCCGACAGGGCTTTGCGTTGCAGAGGCGGCATCCGGTCGAAAAAGGTCTTTGCCAGTGCCAACCGCGTTGTGATTGCCTGCTGCTTTTGCTGCGCGTCCTGGCCGAGTGCCAGGTGTCCCGCAACAACGAACAAAACAAACCCAGCGATAATGCAGGCCAGTGCGTTTCGCATATTACCCTCCTGAAAAGTAGTTTGAGGTCAAGGGTTGAGGGACTTATTTGGGGGTCGAAATCGCTGCGCCTTACACAGGCCACAACGACTTAATTTCGGCTCAGTATCGTCCAGAGTTCCTGGCCTGTCAAGAAGAAAGGGCGCTAATTGTCAAGACTCGATAAAAATGTCCCCATCGTTAACTCGTTTAAAATGTCCCCTTTTTGTTGTTGATGATTTCGTTGGAATGCGCACTGAAGCGAGGCCCTGTTTTTTAGAGCGAAGCGCAAGTGCGTATTCCAACGAGTGGGGCTGCAATCCCTCGGTTTGGAACCCAAGTCGTCATGTTCTTGTAGCCACACCGCCAGGGGTGGTCTTTCTTGGCTTTTCTCACCACAACCGCCCTTGCGACTGGCGCCGGGGCTGAAGATGCTCCTCGAACCGGTTCCGGTATTTCCGTAAACGCCATGCCCTCTCCACGGTAATAAACCTTTCTGGTTCCGTCCTCCCATTCACACACCAGCGCTTTGCTCTTCGTGGGACCATAGCGGCGGCTCCTCGGCTGCAGTTGCAGGGAACCGCCTTCATGGCGGATCACCCAGTCATTGCTAATCGTACGTTCCGTCTCCAACCGAAAGATCTGGCGCAGTTCCCGCATTGTCAGCTTCCGCCCGTGATAGTTCTCCGGCTGGGCCGCCGGTCGTGCAAAACGATGGTTGTGTGCCGGCAGATATTCGTTTTCCAGAAACTGGTTCGCTGCTGCGTAGCTGTCGATCCCTTTCCTGCGCAGTTTCTTGCTGCGGATCCGTTGCGGGTCGCGACAGGAGGGTTGGCTGTCCGTCCAAACGCTCCAAGGTGGGGCATCTGACTACAATGGCCGGCAAGTTTCGCCAGGCCCGCACGAAAGCTGGCCTACCGAAGAGTCTAGTGCTCTATTGCGGCCGCCATGACTTTGGCACCCGGGTTCTGAAGAAGACCGGTAACCTGAAGCTGGTGATGCAAACGATGGGACGCATTGACGTCAAGACGGCCATGAAATACCAGCACCCCGAGCTCCGACATTGTGCGCTCGGCTTTGAACGACACGCAGCCAGGAGAGCCGCCGTTGGGCGCGTAGTCTAGTCTTGCTACGGCACACTTTACGGCACACCTGGAAAAATCAGTTTGAAGACAACTGGTAAGTGCTTGAAAAGATGGTGAGCGCGGGAGGAATCGAACCTTCAACCTACTGATTAAGAGTTGCAACGTGAAGGCCAACATAGAACACCAGGCCGTCACGACCATCAACATCGGAATCTACCAGGGCGGCACGATTGAGCAGAGTTCCCTTGACATGATGCGCCAATTACGGCGCGCCATTAGAGGGGGAAGTAGGAGTTTTAAAGAGGGTCGAGACTGATCGAGGGTGGGCCAATGCTGATCCTAGCCAACGGCGATTCATTGAAACGACCCGATGGAGGGCTGCAGAGTTTTGGCGCCGGTCACCACCACCAGAATACCGGCCCGCGGGCACGCGTTTCTTAACAAAGCTTACTGGACTCGCCGCTGGCGGGAGACTCGGATGCGAGCTTAGTAAGTAGGTCAGAATCGTAGTCGCAACCACACTTGGATTCGTAATGTGTCCCATGGGAGTATTCCTGCCATCCGCTGAAGAATCCTCTGCTATCATGCCAGGCGGACTATGAACTTTTGTTTCCTAGGAGGACACAGGTGTCTGCCACTCGACGAGAAATGGTTTTTCTGGTCTCAGGGCTTGTTTCGAGGGCGGTTGCATTGGAAGCTTTGCCGAGCCAGGACAATCCACTTCCCTCGAATACGTACCTGTTCAGCGAATTGCCAATGAAGATTGTGAACGGCGCGGAAATCCGCCCGGTTCTGAAAGGCAAACTGGCCACAGCCGAGTCGCTGGAAGTGCACGAAACAACATTACCCCCAGGCGGCATGCCGCATGCCGCACATCGCCACGTGCACAGCGAAATGTGGCTCATTCGGGAAGGTACCATACAGCTCACGATCAATGGTACAAGCCATGTTATGGGACCGGGTTCGGTTGGATTGGTTCATTCCAACGACGAGCACGGCATTAAGAATATCGGCACGGCTCCGGCCACTTATTTTGTCGTGGCTGTGGGACCGGGTGCAGATACTCAATAGCATCGACGCGTGGATCCTGCATCATAATCAACTTCGTACACATTAAGATGACCGATATCTGGGAAGGCTCGGCCTTCATGTACTCAGCCGTTTTCGGCGGAATTCAACGCCGTGCGGGAGCGAAGACGGGAGCGCTGTTCACACAGAGTGCCACGGAAAGATGCCAGTATCGACGCAAGCCACCAAGACCACAAAGCGTGACGCTCGCTCAGACACGTTAGCGGCGACATCAGTACCGAGACTCTGGGGCGGGCGTCATGCCCGTGCGGTACTGACCCCCCTGTCGCTCGCTCTTCATTTAGTGCGGCGCAATTTGTGCGGCCGAAAACGGCTCAGGGGTGACCCCAACAAGAGCATGAGCCACCAGGGAGCAAGGACGGTAGGTTTACCTCAGTTTATGCGCCCGAGTTGGGGGCTCATCACAGCATCTAACCGGGTCCGTTTACGCCGCTTAGAAAGCCGCCCAAGTGCCCGGTCAGTGCCACCATACCGACGGCCAGAAATTCAATCGCCAGGCGGTAGCTTGGCAAGGCTTCTGCCCGCCGGCGCGCCCGGAAATTCACCCACCAGACCAGCCAGATCATCAAGCTCGAAATGCACGCAAGTATCAGATGCAGCAGTAGAATGCCCTTCAGTTTCTGCCCATCGAGCTGCCACGCGAGGATGCCTGTGACAAGAACCGGTAGGGTCGAAATCGCTGCCGTTAGCAGGTTGTAGTAGGCTGCGTCTGCTAGGCCACGTCGCTTCGTCCAGTGCGCTATGAGGTCGAAGGCTACTGCTGCGATAAACAGCGCGATCGGAAAATGGATGAGCACCACATGTTGCGCGTGCTTGGCGAGCAGCACCGTTTTCAGATCAAATGGATTCACCGGAGTCCGGAGTAGCGCTGTTGCCATATCGATGACCTCAAAGGAATAGAACTGACGCTCCTACGAAATATTCCCGTCGTCAGCACCCTGAAACAACGTCAGCCCTCGGTGGTGTTCTTCTCGACTTGCGACACTCAGAACGAATATGGCAACTCGCCCTGGACTCGGATGCTTCAGCGGTGAGAGCGGTAGAGTTGGCAGGGCAATTCGCAGCAATGGTGTCATTGAGAAAAAGGGCGGCCCTAGGAGAAAGGACCGCCCCAGTTTGAGCTGGGATTTCGACGCTAGAACGTGATGCTCGCATGCAACTGAATCAGTCGCGGCGAAGCGTCCGCTCCCAGAAAAGAACCGAAGATGCTGGTTGGTGAACTGACTGGGTTGATGACGCTGCCGAACGTGGGGGATGCAATGTCTGCATCCGGCTGGTCAAAGTGCGGGTGATTGAGGATGTTGAAGAACTGGGCCCCAACCCCGAACAGAGCCCCTTCCCAATGCGGGACCTTGAAGTTCTTCGTTACCTCCAGGTCCGTATTGAAGTAGCTCGGCCCAGTGAACTGGTTGCGGCGTTGCTGGCCGAAGCCGTTCACAGCGGGGCTGAAATTGGAAGCGAGCAGGCAGGGCGTAGCCGGATTTGCGGCGCTCGCAGTGCATGTCTGACCTCCATTACCCGAGAAGTTCGCTGGTACGGAGACCGACGTAATGTTCGTGAAGCCGTAGTTGAAACCTTGCAAAATGCTGAACGCGTTGGAATCAACAACTGTAAACGGTAACCCAGTACGTGCGAAGGCCGTGCCCGAAACTATCCATCCCCCGAGTAACGCGCTCGGTCCGAGCTTGTGAGGCACGTTATAGACGTAGTTCAAGCTGAAGTACTGCCGGGTGTCATAGTCGGAGTTGCCATAGTTCGATCGCAGGTTGAAGGGATCGAATGCATTGATGGGACTGAAGTTTGTATTCTGTCCGAACTGCAGGATACCGCCATTGGAGATCTCATCGAGTGCGTGGCTCCAGGTGTAGTTTGCCTGCACAGTTAAACTCTTGGTTCGGCCAGTAAGAGAAGCCGTCAGCCCGTTGTAATTAGATACCCCGATGGAGCTGATTTCGGTCACTGTCGAGAACCGCGGATCGGTTGCCGTCGTCGGCAGATCTCCGAAATGCCCTGCGGTGGTACCCAACTGTCCTTGACAATTGCTATCGCAAAACGCGTTCAGGCTCGGATTTTGCGCTACCTCGTGAACTCCGTGATTTCCCACGTAATTCAGCGAAAGCGACATCTTCTGGCCCAGCGCCTGCTGCAATTCCAGATTCCACTCCTGGTAGCGCGGATTTTGGATCCGGTTCGCCACCGTATTAATGGTGGGCGGCGTGAATCCGGGCACGCTGTTTTGAATGCTCGCGAGCGTACCACCGTTCGCGAACCCAGCCTGGAACGCAGAGTTGCTTTGGGTAGCCAGTTGCGCCTGGTTTCCGGCAACTGCAGGAGAAAGACCACCACCGGCAATGTTGAAGCCAGCTTGCAGCGGCGGATTACTCAACAACTGGTCGGCGACAGTGCCCGGGAAGGAATCCGCGAACAACCCAAATCCACCCCGAACGACCGTGTTCTTAAGGCCAAGGGGCGTCCAGGTGAAACCAAAGCGCGGCAGCCACTCGACCGCCGTGTAGTTCGGCAGGACCTGGTTCAGGCCAGAGACAACCGCCTGGTTGTAGGGCTGGTTTGCGTCGTGCGAGATATTGAGGAAGTCTCCGCCCAGCCGCGCAAAGCAATTGGTCTGGCACACCGGATTGGAGAAGTGCTCACCCCGCAGCGAGAAGGTCAATTTTAAATTGGGTTCACGCTCCACTCGTCCTGCGCGTAGAAGCCTAGAGCGTAGAGGGCAATCGGTTGGCTGGGCTTCGAAGGGAAACTCTGGAAATAAGTTCCTCCGATGCCATTAAAGAAGTTCTCGAGCGTTGTGCAGTGCCGGACGTTCTGGCGCGAAAGAAGGAGTTCGCCGAAGAATTTGGACGACGTTGGAATAGCCGTGTTGGTCCGGTACAAGTTGTTTTCACAAGGACTCCTGAGGGCAGAAAGCTATTGCTCCGGGCCCGCACCCACTCCCTCTCAGGTACGTTCCAGAAACGTGCCGAACGGGTCAGTTGTTGGAAATAATCTGTGCTAAAGACGATCAAAATCCTGCGTGAGCGGGTGGAGCACCCGGAGGCCTATCCCTTCTCCGTTCCTGCGATTGGTTCATTGGATGAACTGAATCTGCGCTCACGGGTCTGCCTTCTTGCTGGGGAGAATGGCACAGGCAAATCCACCCTGCTCGAAGCCATAGCCGCGCACTATGGTTTCGGGCGCGAGGGCGGGAACCGGAACTTCGGCAACGACAGCACCAAGAGCAATCACTCGACTGATCCGCTTGTACGAGCGCTGCGGCTGTCCTTCGATAGACGCACGGGAGCCGGGTATTTTTTAAGAGCGGAAAGCTGGTTCAACACAGTTTCGTACATGGACAAACTTGACGAGGAGCCGTCATTCGCGCCGCCGATCAGCGCCTTTTACGGTGGGCGTAGTCTTCATACGCGTTCACACGGAGAAACCTTCTTCACACTGCTCGACCTCAAATTTCGCCGTAACGGATTATTCCTGCTCGATGAACCAGAAGCTGCGCTCTCGCCACAGCGCCAATTGAGCTTCATCGTGCTGATCCATGATGTGCTTCGGAAGTACAAGGACGCACAGTTCATCATCTCCACGCACTCGCCGATTATTCTTGGATACCCCGACGCACAGATTGTGTCCTTTGACGACGGAGAAATTCATGAGGTTGAGTACGAGGACACCACGTCCTTGCAGATCGTGCGGCAATTCGTGAACGACCGGGAGAAATTTCTGGAAGAACTGCTAGGGAAGGATTTGCCGCTGCTGGATGGGTGTCCTCCTGACAAGACAAGCTGAGAGTATGGCTTATACCCAGCCGAGTTCGTTTCGTGAAAGCTAAGAACATTGATTGTGGCGATTATCGGACTGATGCCACTTTTTGCGATTCTGACGCAGCGTTGGTCCCCACTCGAAAATCAGCTGGCGCCAAATCGACTTCGGCGTCGGGATTGTAGTAATCGTACAGCACCGATGGGGCCGTCCGAGCTCTCAAGCCGTAGCGTAGATGGAATGAGAAAGTCAGCTTTGTGCCTCCCGCTCGCGGCCACAGATATAGCACCAGCTTGTCCGGGAGAAGATCGTAATGCGAGACCTCCCAGCCCGAATTGCTGATCACGTCATCGAGTACTCGCCGGTCGACGTCAGCGCCTGGTGGTAGCCCGATTTCGGCTATCATCATCCCCCAGCCGCGGCTCCCAATGCGCTCGGCGTCAACTGCGCACCGTACCAAATCGCCGGCTCGAACGTCCGTTTTGTCGAAATGAACAGCAAGGCGGAGCGCCTCCACTTTTCCCAGGCGAGTCGATTCGGCTGCCGCTGTGCCAGCCCATGGTACGTAATAATCGGCTACAACCTGCACACTAGCGGCGGTCAGGCCGCCACTACTTTGCACAGAAATTGCGTTCTCGCCGGGTTGAATCAAACCAGAAATGTCCACGAGGACAGGAGCATCTGCGCGCGATGACACTTGCACCGGTTTCACGTGACCATTCACAGTCACGTTGAGAGTGGCATTTGTGTCTGCCGTCTTAAAGCTATCAATGCCTCTCAGCAACGCTTCCAAGACGTTGAACGTCGCTTGACCGGAATACCAGACCCCATAGTGGTCCTTCTGCTGAAGCAGCCACAGCGTGCCCGCATCAATCAGCTGACGGCCTTCGACCGTTCCGGGGGTGACGAGCGAAAGCGCGAGAACGGCCATCGCTGTGCTTTCGATCCTTCCAGTATTTCCCCAACCATAGAAGGGAGTATTACGTTCAAGTGCCCAGTACATGCCACCATGCTCCGGTGTGGCCAGTTTCGAGAGTGTTGTAGCGACGGCTGAGGCTTGTTGTTCTCCTCCGCTTAGCTTCAACGCAATAGCAAATTCAGCGAGTGCATATGGATCAGACAGACGACGATGAGGATCGGCCAAGTATGCTAACGCGCGCGTGACCGCATCGTGTACGGATTTCTTAAGAGGCTCAGAAAGCTGTTTTTGGGATTCTGCCAAGGTCACCGTCACGTAGGCGGTAAGGGAGTGGTCATCCTCTCCGTACCGAGGCTGCCAGCTTCCGTCTTTGTTCTGCTGCCCGACAAGCCACTTCTCAGCATCCTGAATGATTTCGGGATCGACCTCTGTGAATCCGGAGGCGTCCGACAAAAATCGAACGGCGTATGCCGTAAGAGCAATATCTGGAGAACCGTGGCCCCAATAGCTGAAGCCCCCGGTTGGCTCACGATAATTCAGGAGCCGGTGGTATCCGAGGTTAAGGTATCGATTGGCTCTGGACTGCAGCGGCCCACTTGAAATGCCAGATGCTTTGTAATACTTGAGCAGCAGCACGCTTGGGTAAGTTGAAGAAATCGTCTGTTCTCCGCAACCGTAGGGGCGCTCAAGTCCAGCCTCTATGCTCTCGGTTACGTGTGCCAGCAGATTCGGGTAGATCTTCAGTTTCGCTTGCAGACTGCCAGAAATGAGATCAGGCGGAATGCGCAGCGAAAGATTGTCACTCCCTCGTGTGATGCCCGAGACCGTAGAATGCTGCTCCATACCGTCTGGATGCACTGTGAGAGTCTTCTCAATGGCATCCCCAAGAGAGCGATTTGCTGCATAGACCTGCTGCTTGCCAGACTTCACGATCGCCGTTGCGCGAAATGGGAAAACGGCAGTTGCGGATTCACCAGCACTGACCAGCACAGACTGCTTGCCTGGATGTTCGAGGTCAAACCAAGCGGCGGGCTTCATTTCTATATTGAGTTGCTGAGCCTGCGCGGTATAGTTCCGCACCACCACCGGAAGGTCAATGAGGTCACCTATTGTGAGGACTTTGGGAGGATCGTGTTCGAGAAAGAATGGTTGGAAAGCTTGAATTTCGCTGTCAGCGACTCCGATTTCTCCGTTCTTTGTAGATGCCAGAACGGTCATCTTCCACGTGGTAATGTTGTCGGCTAATTTGAACTTCAGATGGGTTCGGCCATTCGGATCAGTAATCACCGATGGAGACCAATACAACGTTTCGGGGAAGTAGTCCCGCAATCTCGGGGTGAACGTTTCTTCGCGAACTTGCACCTTGGTGCCGCCGGCCGAGTTCTTAACCTGCGAGACACTCGCAGACGTAGTTTCAACACCCACCGCCTCCGCAGCGACTTCAACCGTTTCTGTCGCCGCGCCCACGTTAAGCACCACGTTCACTGCCGTGATGCTGGTCGAGTGCACTGGCACGGCCCGTATTTGGGTCAAGCGGAACCCCGGCGCGGAAATGTCCACATCGTAAATTCCCGGGGGAATGTTGCGAATAATATAGGACCCAGTCTGGTCCGACTTTGCCGTGAACTTCAACCTTGTCTCGCGAAGTGTTGCAACCACCGCGGCATTGGCAATCGCCGCACCGGTTTGGTCAGTCACCATTCCATTGATGGCTCCAGAATTTCCAGATAGCGGATCGGATGTTACAGGCTTAGCGACGAGCTGTTTTCCACTTTGCTCAGCGATGTCCCGCGAAAAACTCGCAACCGCGAAATCGTCCTGGGTGCCCGGCCTTCCATCGAGACCCGGGCTCATGATGCGAATCCAGGCTAGCTTTCGGGTAACGGGAGTCCCGGTCTGCACGGCAGCGTCTGGCCGATAAGTGATTTGGGTCGTGTCGCCGTACTCGGATTCGACGCTGTACTTGGCGTAGTAGGGATGACCCCAGGGATCGACCAGTTTACGGAAATCAATTCCTTTCTTGCTCATTGCAGAGTCAAAGGTCTCGTCATCCTGCGGGAAACCTCCAGAGCTCTGTGAGAGTTGGAAAAGAGCGGCATCGATTTTCCCACGCGCCTGTTCAAAATAATCAATCGAGCTGGTCCACACCGAAAAAGTTTGGTTCAGTTCCCCGGATGCATGGGCGCCAGCGCTACTGACGACGATTTCATAAACCGATCCATTCGGGTGAAATTCGAACGTGTAAGGGTTTCCCCACGGATCGCGAAGCTGTTTGAGATCGATTCCCTGCGCGAGCATGGCGGCTTGAAGCGCGTTGAAGTCGCGAATATAGGCTCCGCTCGACGCGTAGATTTCTTTTACGGCTCGATCAATCTTGTTGCCAATGGGCTTGAAGTAAGGCCAGGCTAGCGTAAGCGCTTCAATGTCATCGGGAGTGCCAAACCTTTTGTCCGGACCAGCAGACGCAATCGTGATTGTGCGATTACGCTCGTCAAGCCCAAAGCTGTAGCGATACTGTGCGCCCCAGGGGTCCACGACGTCCTCTGGCTTGATCCCCGCTTTCCGCAGTACAGATTTCAGTTCGTCGAGATTTGTGGCGAACTTCCAGTCGGCAGCACAATCGTTCAGCAGAGCCTTGCGTGCAAGTTCGAGTCCGTTTTTGATATTGTCCCGGAACAGCGACTCGGTTTCGGATCCGTACTGGTTTCCTTCAATTTCAGGCAAGTCGGCCCAGCCGTAGCCATTTCCCAACAAGAGCATTTCCGCGAGCAGATCCATTCCGTCCGGAAGCGGCTTAGATAGATCTATTTCTTCAAGATCCTTCAGCGTGACACCTCCGACAGAATCAGCCGGATACCACCAGCTCCAATCCCAGAAGCCATAATGCCCATTCCCAAACTCCTCGTCCGTCCGAATGCGTTCTTCAACGGCCTTGTCAACCACGACGACACCCAAGGCACTCGCGGAACCTGAGCCTGAGGGCAGACTCACGTTAAGCGCGGCTGATACTTCATCACCGGGCTTGTAAGTCGCGCGATCCATTTTTACCTTCACGCTCAAAGTCGTGGGATGTGGAAAGAGCACAGTCCTCACCCCGAAGGGAATTTCATATCGCGACTCTGCTGCGGTTTCGAGCGAATACGCCGAAATTGTGAGTTCACCCGTGAACTCGGGCGCGAAAGGGATGACCGTGAACCCATGATGATCGTGCAGGTTTATCTTTCCGCTCCAGATGACCACTCCATCGCGAGAAACATTCACAACCAGATGTCCAGTCAGAGTCCGGGAGGATTTGGCCGAGACGAGAATTTGTTCGTTTGGCCCATAGAGCGCCTTGTCCGTCGTCAGCAGGATGCGATCATGCGAATCATCCCAGAAGACCTCGTTGTACGTCGTAGTTGCGCCATGCCTGTCGCGCACGTCAAAGATGAGGGGATAGCCGTGGTACTGGTCGGAATTGCCAGGATCAGTTGAAATCTGCAGATTGTAAATTCTTGCGGCGCCGAAGCGGTTCGTTTTTATTGTACGAAGGAAGTCACGGCCGCCGGATTGGATGTCTTCGTCTCCGTAATTGACGTAGTGGTTGCGGCCTTCGCTGATGCTGACTTCACATTCAGCCGGTGTCCCATCTGGGTAGTAGGTTGAGATGTAAAAGAATGCGCGATCCCCCAGTAGCGCGCTACGAGAGACATACACATGAATTGGTTCGCGGCTCAACCGCACTTGAAAACGCCGCTGTTCAGTTTTTCCTGTCGTGGGGTCGGTTACATAGGCTGCATAGTTCAAGTCCTGGAATCGCCTATATTTTTCGCGGGAAAGCTCAGCTTGGAGATCTGACAGGTCAATCGTGAACTTCGCTGATCCCGAGCGGTCAAGTTCGCCAGATTGGGTGTCCGCCTGATTAACTACCCATTTGCGTTCGGTTGAATCCCAGTGGCCCTCTTCTTCTCGAACGAGTTTCACTGAGCCACGAGTCAGTTCCTTGCCGAATAGGTACTTCGTTACGACTTCGATCGATGCATTTTGGCCGGGAAGATAGTAGGAACGGTCCGGCTTTGCTGTAACTGTGAAGTTCGGCAGATCGTAACGGCTGATGCGGACATTGGTTGCTGCTTGGGCGCTACCGTACCGATCGCTGTTGGACAGCGCGACTTGAAGAAAATATGGTCCTAGTACGACCGAATCTGGCAGGTCCCAATCGACATTCGCGACACCGAAATCATTAGTTTTGGCCGTGCCGGTGAGCACGGTGTTGCTATCCGGGTCCAGAAGTTTGAATTCGATATCTTCGTTTGCAATCGCCCGCTTGTCCACACTGAGTACCAGAGCACGAGCATGCAGCGACTGCCCTGGCTGATATAAGAGCTTGTCTGTATTAATAATGATGCGGGCACGCGGGTCCAACTCAAAATCGAAATCCTCTTTTCTGATTTGATCGCCTTTGCGGGCCTCGAAAATTACAGAGCCTCCATCTGTGGTGTTCGCCGGTATGCGAAAAGCAAAGACCGCGTCACCGGATGAGTTTGTGGTGTGCGCTAGGACTATCGGCTTGTCCGCGGAGTCAAATTCTACTCGCCCACGAATCTGTACTCCGGCGATAGCCTTCCTCGTAACCGGATTTGCCGCGTGGATATCAACTTCGAAAACGTGACCCGGCAGAGCTTTGTCCGGATGTGCGATGCGCAACTCGTAAATATCGGGTGCGATTGCACTGAGTGCGACAAGACCACTGAAAACCTTATTCTTGTCCGACTCGAACTGATACCGAATTCGATACCAGAGAAGTGGATCTTCGACAGCGGAATTGATCCTCGCTGGGCGCGGGAGGTTCGCAGCGACGGCATTCCTGCCAGGCTTCAACTCCTCGGTAAATTTCGATGTCGAGACGACGACATCGTTCGAATCCAGGAGATCGAACGACAGCGTCCCGGTGATTTCTGCCTCACTGTCATTCCAAACCGACATGCCGACTGAGATTTCCTTGTCGACAACCGTCGCCTTCATTTCTGATTCGTTGATGCGGATAAGATCAGAAGCAGCGAGAAGCTGAATGGAACTGAATAGAACAACCAGCAGGCCTATTCGGCGCGCAGATCGCATTTTTCACCGCCAGACGCGAGATTCAGGCGAATACTAGCACGTACCACTGCTAGCTTTCACGCAGGTCATCGTTCACGAAGAACTGGTACGCCTGCTACCTGATTTCTTGCTTCAAGACTCCGTTGTGTACTTCATATTCGACATGGAACGGCTTTTGGTAATTGCGATTCTGCCAACCCTCTTCCGCGATGACGCGTCCCGCCTGCGCGATACGTTCGGAAGTGGCGGGATGTGACCGGAAGTATCCCTCCAGACTCTCAATGGCAAGCTCAGAGAGCTCCTGTTCGGGGCTCTTGGCATGAATCACATATTCAGCATGCAGTTCATTGAACTTCTCAAACAAGCTAACTGCACCATAAGGCGAATAACCACCGACCACGGCCAGACGTAATCCTTCGCGATCGGCTTCCAGTTCTTCATCTTTGCTGTACCCGACCTCCCATACTTCGAGGGGAATTTGAACCAGTTCGCCGACGATTCCAAGTTTTAGTCTTCTGAATCGCGCTTCCACTTGGACACGTTCTGCGCAATGGTAATGATCAATGTGTTCGAGTTCGTGTCCGAGAATGAATGCGAGCTGGTCTTCACTGGACATGAGATCGAGCAGGCCCTCGCCGACAAAAACATGCCCTCCTGGGAGCGAGAAGGCATTAATCAACGACCGGTTTGGGATCAAATGAAATCTGTAAGGAAGATGCCGATGTGCGTGAGAAGAAACTGCGGCTCCAACTTTGATGACGTATTCCTGCAATCCCTGCTGCTCGGGACTTAACTTCTCGTCGTAGGTTGAATATTTTCCCGCCAGCTCATTGCCGATCTTGATTTCTTCCTCGTCGGACAGCCGTGTAAACCTCATCGGAGCACGCGTGATGTCGCGCTGAACATCCGCCGCCATTTCCAAAACGGCATTCGGTGAAACCGAACTCTTTTCACGACGGCGCTCGCTAAAGTACAACGCAGCCAGTGCTACCCCCAGCACAATCACAAAAACAAGAGCACGTTTCATAGAAATTGCCGAATCGTGTCGCGATATTTGCTGTACAGGAACGACACGGCGAGCAAGGCGGCGCCCAGGATAATAAAGGTGACGTAGCGATCACGTGGCGCGAGGCCCCATGCATCCATTAGTAGAACCTTCCCCACGCAGACCAGAAGCAGAACCAAGCCGGTCAGCCGGAAGCTTCTTTCGTTGATCGCGATTGCCATCAGGATAATCAGCAGTCCCTCCAGCCCCCAAGAGACCGTAACCATGCCAGCCCGCATTTTCAGCCCGAGCATGAGAGTGAGGAGAACAACCGGCGCGAAGAACATGAATTGTTCCGGGTGAGCAAAAATCGCCGCTAGCCACCTCCTCGCTGTGACTTGCGATTGCCAACGACCGCGCACTCGAAATGCGAATGGCAAACATGCCAGGAGAATCGCTATCCCGGTTCCGAGCACGAGGAACCTGCCCGTCCAGGTCCCCTCGCTGAAGTAACTCGCGCCGAACAGGTTATGCATGATTCCGCGCACGACGGCGCCCATAGTCAACAGCAGCGCCTGGTGCAAAAAAATCTGCCGCTCCAGCCAAAACGCAGCCGCAAACAGTGCAAATATGACCGATGCCCAGGCGGCCACGAGCCAGTCGTTCTGAAACTCGAAATACAGCAGTGCCACAACCGTGCTGGTTCCTAAATACCCAAGCAGCGCGTCAAAGCGAAGCCTCGAATCTTCCTGCGAGTTCTTCTCTCCGATCTGCGAATACACGAAGAAAAGAATTAGCGTGATCGGCAGCACAGTGTACATGCGCGGTCCCCAGGGTTCGCCCGGAGTGCCCGCTGCTAAGTTTGAGAAGAAGATGCGCCCGAAAGCCGCGCTCAGTGCCACATAGGATTGAAAGCGGAACTGTTTCACGTTGCGCATCAGGCCGTATTCGAACAAGACCAGCCCGAAAACTGCCCAGCCGACCGCCACTGTCAGCGGCTGCAATTCATACCACATCAGCACCGAAACCAAGGCGGACGCAGCCCACGAATAAACATGGTGAAAGTCTTGCTCGCGCCACAAATCGGGCATGCGAACCAAGCGGGAGAGCGCATAAAACACGACTGCCACAATGGCGAGCGACAACAGTCGCACACTAACGCCGTGCCACGTGTCTGTCACGTGCAGATTCACGGCGACACTGCGCACCAACGTCAACCCAGCAAGCACATGGGCCTGCCACCCGAGGTCCTCCACTTCAAATCGCCGGTCGATCGCGGCGAGGACCAAAGCGAAGATCGCCCAGACGGCTACCAGCCACCCGCTCGGCGCCTCGTACCAGGCAAGTAGCGATAATAGGGCAGTCGCGGAAAACGTATGCAGATAACTGATTGCCCGCGCAGAGTCGGTCTCGCGTGCAAGAGCTTTCCGCGAAAGGAAATAGACTCCAGCTGCGACCAACGACACTGTAACCAAGCGCAGCGAGAATCCTGCCCAGGATTTTTCCTGAAGCGTGTAGTTGAACGTGAACACTCGCACAACCGCTGCTGCCGACAGTGCGTTGGCTTGCCAGGCCAGGTGGTTGTACTGCATTCGTCGCATCACGAATGCGAGAGCGATGGCAAAGGCGATCCAAGAGACTGCGACCCATGGCGCCGGTGTTGCCTCGAACAGAATCCACGCCATCAGTCCGGTTCCGGCCCAGGTGTACGCGGCGCGGCCTACATTCACTCCTTCGGTGTCCGGAGCTTTTGTCCTCTTGGCGATCAAATACAAACCGGCAACCACGGGCATCGCCGTCAACGCATGCAGCGGGATTGAATGCCACAAGTGCGTGCTGCCGGGATCAGTGGTAGCCGCTGCCGCGATGGCTAGAGCGCTAAGGATGTGAGCATGCCATATGAACGCGTAATACGGCAGTTTCTGCGAGATTTCGAGCAAAACCACCGCGAACGCGATCGCCGCGAACGACTGCCAGAACTCCGGCACCTCGAAATAGATCAGCCCCGTGATCAGCGCGGTACCCACGAACCCGAATAGATCCCGGAATGTGCGCTGTTGGCTATCATCGCGGAGCGCCGCCCATTTTGCTGTCAGGTAAAACATTGCCGCCAGTATGGGCAGCGTGATCAGGCGCGACTGAACATGCGCAAACCGCACCGCTTCGGTGTGAAGATTGAAAGCGGCAATGCGGTACAACGCGAGGCACCCGATTACGCCGTACTGCGACTGAAGATGGGACGTCTTCAGCGCGGGAGATTTCAGCGCGCGCCCGGCTCCGGCAAGCACCACCATGGACCCCGCGAATGCCAGCGCCGTCCAATCGTTCGAGCACAATGCCCACGACGCGGACACGGCCGCAAACGCGCCAATGTACGACTGCAAAGCCAGCAGTTGCGGATCGCGCCATTTGGTGAAGAGGCGCCAGCGCTGTGGAATGAAAAGAGAATTGAAATAAAATACGACGGCGCACACCGCGAAAGTCATACCCGCTGTGAGTACCATCGCCTCGCCGCTCTCTCGCGCCGCCATGAGCTGGCGGAAATCGATGGCCGCGAGGTGTCCTCCAACCAGTAGTCCGGCCAGCAGCCCCAATCGCCGGAATACAACTTCATCGAAGATCGCGCCGGAAAGCAGCAACGCCTCAGCGCCGATCAGCCACAGAATCGAGACATTATTGCCGGAGTAGCGGAACGGCACCGCCGCCACCATCAGCGCCGTGCCGACGATAGTCAAGAGCACGAAGGCTTCCCGACGTTTCTTCGTTATCGGCAGCTGAGCAATGCTGAACTCAATCGCGCCAATCGCCAGTAGCGCATAAAACGCCAGCTCAGGGTGCACCGACTGGAACTTCATCGTACCCAGCAGCAGAAGCGTATTCAGCAGCGCCCCGATCATCGACATGTTCTCGTCGGCAGGCGACTTGATCTTGCGCACGACGTACGAGAGACGGAACGTCGCCCAGTAGAAAAGAAGCAACGCGGTGCTGGCGTGATAGTCAGGAAAATTATGCCCTTGTGCGCCGCCTAGTCCGAGAATTCGGTAAAGCCAATATAGGTGGTTCAGGTAACTCGACAGAATTCCGAAGACTTCGAGTTCGAACCATCCCATCTTCAGGACAATGCTTACTAGGCCAATAGCAAGCACAGCACCAGCGGAAAGGCTGTACACCGTGTCGTGACTCATGGCTACGGTACTGTAGCCAAGCAGGAACGACAGCCCGGTCACAAGTTGGGATCGATACCGCAACGTGTGCACCACCATTGCGGCCGCCACGATAAGCATGAGCACGAGATCCGGCAGTTCGGAGCTGAGCACGCGCATCGCTGTCACGTTGTACAGCGCGTAGGTTGTGAAGAAAAGGAGTGCCCATCCGCCCCCGATCAACGTGTGGCCCAGGATTCTGTAGCGTTCACGCTTCTCCAGAAAAACGCCGCCCACAAGAAGCCCGGCCGCAACCGCATAGGAAACAAGCACTCTTCCTAACGGACCAACTTGCCCCAGCTCGTAGATCCCGAAGCTCGCGATTCCCAAAACCAGCAGCGTGATCCCGAGCTTGTTTAGCCAGTTCCGGCCGAGCGTTTCCTCCAGTGCGAAAAGCGACTTGATGCGTTTTTGTGAACTTTTTGCCGATGGCACACGAAGCGCGGCAAATTGCGGGGGTTCCACAACCCGCGCCGATGGAGTTTGTGGAATCGCGTGAGTCTTGATGGGTGGCGACGCAACTGGCGGTTGAGATTTTTGAGGATTTATCGCAGCCGGGGCGCTTGGTCGGCTTTCGCGAGCGGGCGCAACCTGCTCCTGCCTCCATGCAATCTTCTCGTCAGTAACAGGAGGCGTCAGGGCAGGTCTCAAAACTGCAGGACCGGTCGGGCACTTCTCACTACCGCCCCCGTGAACGGTTCCACACCAAGTGCAAAACTTCAGTGCTTCTGTAGCTGCGGCGTGTGAGACCCCCGGCGCGGAAGGTGTCGGTACCGAAGAAGCCGCGGCAGAAACATCAGTCTTGTCAACTGCAGGCGCAAGCGGTTCTGGAATGACCGGCTCTTCTGGCACAGCGGGCTTTTCTAGGATCCGTGGCGTTTCCCCTGGCGCCGCGATCGGTTGCGATATTGGCTCCCGAGCGGTCTGCGGAACAGCCACATTAACGTCTTTCTTTATTTCTGGAGCCGCTTGCGAAGGTGGGGGCGCAACCTGTTGTAGATTCGCAACCTGTCGCTTCACGTCCAACAGTTCGCGATGCAGCGCGTCATTCTGCCGGCTGTGATTTTCGAGAACTTCGTCGAGGCGTAGCCGTAGCCTCCGCTGCCTCACGAGGAGGATAGCTATGGAAACCGGAACGGCTAGGATTAGGCCTACACCTAACAACGCGAACAGTACGGCTGCGTCTTCCAATTGAGACTCCGTCGTATGTGCGTGATCTTGTTAAGCCTACATAGTAGAACGGACTACCTGCCTGGCAACGGCAAGAGAGTCTCAATAATCTCCCATAGAGTGTCAGGAACCAGAGCGGGAGCCATAGCATAAATCCTTTGTAGTACGTACGCGGTTGCATTCCGACTTCAGCACAGCCAATTTCGCCATGCGCAGTACGCGCTCTAGGCCTCTGGTACTAGCACTGCTACCTGACGTCCGCCTAGCGTGCCAGAAATCTTGAAGTTGCCAACTGGTCCCGGTGCTTGCCAGGTCCCTTCCACATGCAGGACTCCACCTTCGGTGCCCTTACCGCTCACGGTCAGGTCGGCAGCCAAAGACAAGTCACTTTGCCACACCACCTTTCCATTCACCAGGACATCTTTGGCAAAAGCACAGTCGGCGAGCGTGATTATCTGGTTTCCGTTGTCATCGAAGCTGCTCTCGAAGGTTCCGGCTCTCAGGGCAACTCCCGTTCCGTCTCCGATGCTGGTGCGCTTGAGGGCGTCGAGCGCAGCTGCCACGGCGACAGTGACGACTTCGCGCTCTTCCACCCCAATCTCATTAGTTCCATTGGGGTCGATCTGGGCAGGGCGGGCATCGGAGGCCTGCAGCGGGAAACGCCCAAGGGCGGGCCACACGGTCCCAGGAGTCATTGTGCACGTGGTGTCTCCAACCTGAAGAGTTTCGAAGAACTGGACCTGAAGGCTTGCGGAGCACGAATAAAAGAGGGTTACATGGCCTGCTCCCGCCACTTGGACATATGTGCTTCCGTGGAAGAGCGTCGCGACTCTGCGCACTTCTTCCAGCGGCACGATCGTATCAAGATCGCCACCCAGCACCAGGGTGGGCACGTTCGGGTAGATGGGGTGTGGCGGCGTGACCGGGGAGGACGGCGTGGGCATTTCCCACCACAGACACTGTTTTTGCAGGCTGACGTCTAAGCTGGCAGCCGCATTTTTGGAGAAGGGTGAAAAGGCATCGAAGGGAAGTTCCGACAGTGCCTCGGCAAACTGCTTCTTCCGATTGCCTATAGAAGCTGACCAGTCCCACGGTTGGTCGGCATCGGAGCAATAGGTGGCGTAATGCGCACCCTGCGAAAAAACCGAAGGGTCGCCGTTGTCGGTCACTAGAGGAGTGGTCTCTGCCCCCAACCGAAGTAATGGAGTAGGATCATCGTTTCTCAGCGCGTCTCCAGTTGCGAGCAGTTCCCCAACGTTGACGAAGTTTCCCGTTGTGTTGATGGCAATATTGAGCAGTGTGGATTCGTCCACGCGAACCCTAAGGAGATTACCGGAGGCGTCGTAAGCGTGCCCCTGCACGGGCTTAGTCCGTATGGTCTGAATCAGCCATTCAAATTCCACATCGGGATGGGGATGGTCCGCTTCACATGTTGGGGAACGCAGGCATACAAGCCTTACTGCGCGAACAGTGGACTGGGCGGAATAGCGGTCCCGAGCGAAGGCCCGCAGTCCCGGCGCGCCCACTGGTGCATCCAGGACAACCGAGCGCAAGTGCTGCCCAAAGCGAGTCGCATAAGCAGTTGCGTCCATGCCGCCGTAAGATTGGCCGAGAAAGTCCACTTTGTTGTAGCCGAGAGCAGCACGCACGGCATCGGTATCGATTGCGACATCGCCCGTTCCGTACGAGCTGTCAGCATCACCCAGTTGCGTGGCGCAATCGGCCTCTGCCCTCGCGAACCGGGCGGTGCCGTGCTGCAGTTCTTCGCAGTCAATTGTGGCGGATAGACCCCGGCCGCGGTCATCGATCAGCATAAGGTCATGGACATCGAGATTCGACGCAAAGAGAGGCAGGGCACCAGACCTCAACTGGGTCGTTCCCAAGCCCGGCCCTCCTGCGTTGCCGATAATTGCGCTTTCCGCTGGGCCGGGATTTGTATGCAAATAGAGCTCGAAGTAGATGTCGATCTTTTGCCCATTCGGATGCCTGCGATCAAGCGGCACGGGCAAGGTCCCGCACATGGCTCCGAGATCCTGTGCTTCGGGCGGACACTCCACCCACTGGATGTCCGGGGAAGCTGAGGCCCGCCGGAGTGCTTGCTGCTCAGGCGACGGGAATGAAAGCCGAGTTGGCGACCTGTGCAAATAGCGCCTGACGGACCTTGGCGGGTAACCTGGTGTGCGGCTACTTTGGGCGGATAATGCGAGGCTCAATACCACGACCGTGGCTGTCATTAAGTATGGATTTCTCATAAGGGACTCTCCGCTGGCTGACTGGCGTTTGGGTTCGTTTCGTTCAAGGTAGCACTCATTTGTTAGTGGTCCGTCACCGTCATTGCACCGTAAATACCAGCGGTTCTCGAATGCTGTAACGCGCCTAAGATGCCACTTACGGTGCCCCAATCGAAACTCTAGTGCTCACTGATATAACTCCGCCGAGGTGACTGGAATGTCGCTGTCATCGGTCCCGCCCGTAACGAGAACTCGCCCATCATCCAATAGGGTTGCTGCATGTTCTTTGCGCGGGCGAGTTAAGCTACCGGTTCCAGAGAAACTGGTGCCGGACGCAGCAGAGAGCTCGGCCGAACTGAGCGACTGTCCATTAACATCAGATCCTCCAATGACCACGGTGGATCCATTCTGCAGCAAGATTGCTCTCGCGCCGCTCCGCGCGATTGCCATGCTGCCAGTGGCGGCAAAAGTTCCGGTTGCGGGATTAAACAATTCTGCACTGTTGAGAGCCGTGCTGCTGTCCATTCCTCCCGTGATGAGCACTTCGCCCGTGTTCAGCAAAGTTGCCTGATGATCTTGTCGTGCTGCTGTCATTGCGCCCGTCGAGACAAACGTCCCACTGCCTGGGTCAAACAGTTCTGCAGATGCAAGAACTGCGCCGTTGCCGTCCATTCCGCCGGTCACGAGGACCTTTCCGTTTGCTAGAAGCATGGCTGTGTGCCCAGCGCGCGCACTTGTCATGCTCCCAGTGAGTGTGAATGTTCCGCTGCTCGGGTCGAAAAGTTCAGCCGAGTCCAGCGTGCTCGCCCCGCCTACTCCTCCGATAATGAGCACTCTCCCATTGCTTAGTAATGTCGCGGTGTGACCAACTCGCGGAGTAGTGAGGCTGCCGGTTGTGGCAAAGCTTCCGCTCGCAACATCAAACAGCTCCGCCGTGTCTCCGGAAACATTGTCTCCGCCCGCGACGAGCACTTTGCCATTGGGCAGTAAAGTTGCCGTGTGATCGTAACGTGCGTTTGTCATACTGCCCGTACTAATGAAACTACCGCTCGCGGGATCGAAGAGTTCCCCCGTCGCGAGAATTGCGTTGGTGTCGTCCAGTCCTCCGGCGACGAGCACATTTCCATTTGGCAGAAGAGTGGCCGTGTGGCCCTCACGAGCACTAGCCATACTTCCAGTAGCCTTGAAGCCGTGCGGAAATATTTCAACTGTGACATCGTCAGTCGCCGAGGTCTGTCCCACTCCGTCAGTCACAATCACGGATAGGGGGAACGCCCCCAGCGTTGTGGGCGTGCCGGAAAGGCTTCCATCGTTTCCGAACGTCACGCCCGGCGGAAGCGTTCCAGTCTCGCTCCAGGTCAGAGGGGCGAATCCGGATGCGGTGAAGGTATACGAATACGGGAGGTTCTTCGCGCCTGCCGGTGGCGCAGGGCTCGTGTTGATTGCAGGGGGCGGCGGGTTATGGATATTGACGGTGTAGTTGACACCAGCGGTCGCCGCCGGCGATTGGGAATCGGTCACAGTCACTGCGACCTGGTAGCTTCCGGCTGATGTAGGAATGCCGCCGATCGTATGGCCCCCAAGGTCCAAACCTGGCGGCAAGCCCGAACCGGCGGCCGGCACCCAGCTCCACGAATAGGGCATTAGTCCTCCGGTGGCACTGAGCGGGAAGCCGTACATTGTTCTCCAGCACGAGAATTTTTGGGAGCAAGCGCAGCCCGGAGTACATACCAAATGAGGGTTGTACCTCGACCCCACGGTGCCATCCGGCGGGGCCGCGGCCGGGATGGAGAGCGTCACGATGCTCGCCGCGACCGCCGCATCGTGTGAAGCGCTGCCGCCGACTCCCGTGCACCCCAGGGTATAGGTGATCGTTCCCGGTGCAGCCGGTGTGACCGACGCAGAGCCACTGACTGGCTCCGGACCGGACCAATCGCTCTGGCTCGGGTTTGCCGAGGCAGTGCAGGAAGTCGCGTCGGTGCTCGTCCAGGTGAGTGTTACTTTTTGACCCAGCGTGATGGCGCGGGAGCTGGCCGCGATCGTGACCGTCGGCGCGGCAGGCGGAGGCGGAGGCGGAGTAGCGTTGCTTCCCCCGCACGCGTTGAGGAGGCACAGAGCAAAAGTAAGAACAACAGACAACGCCCATGTCTTCATGACTTACCTAACTCTCGTCCGTCCGTGAGAACTGCTATGCGGTTCCGGGGAATCGGTGCCGCGACCGTTTTTTTCGCGCTTCAGGGCTCGCCATATCCCAACGCTGCCCTTGCGCACCTTCGTTAAGCTCGAGCAGGACTTGGATTCCTCCGCGCCAGCACTCGTCAACATTTGTCTGACTGTGGAACCGTTAGTTCTCGGCGCAGTTAGTTGTTCCACCGCCAATATTGGTAAGGGCTCCCCGGGTTGTGGTGAATTGCGGGAAGCACGCCACATCAAGCGCACCAATGCCGTTTCTGTTGTTTCCAGTAACGCTGTTACTTGGGTCAAAGGTGGCAAAACTCAGATCGAACAGGAAAATTCCGTAGCCAGTGTTTGCTGTGATTGTGTTGCTCGCACCCAGATGCAAGCTGGAATGACGAACGAGCTCAATTCCGTTCCCGTTTCCGCTAATCGTGGTCCCGGAGAGAGAAATGAATGCATGTTCGGAAACTTCAATTCCAGCCAGACTGCTATTGCTGATGGTTGCTCCGAACGATTCGAAGGAGGAGCCTCCGTCGACCACGACGCCGGTGCCATTGCCATCCAGTACTACTCCGCCGTCTACGCGGACGCTGCTGGCATCGAGCGAAGTCAGGCCGTTGTCGGTATGACGAACCAATGTTCCGTCCAGCTCTGCGCGAGACTGGGTAATCTGAATCCCGCCTGAACCATTGGCCACCACGTCGCCACTGAACCTGCAAACACTGAAGCTGTCACACTGCACGCCCACCAGCCCGCCATCAATTGTCAACTGGCGGAACATGACATCGGTGGAATCAACTACCAGGATGGTCTGAGCAGTGTTGCCAGAGGCATCGACGATGGACCCACCCTGCATGCCAACCAAGGTCAGGCGATTGAAGCCTTTGATCAGAACATTCTCGTTGCATGTGCCGAAGATGTTGAGTTTGTTGGGCACGGAAGGTTCGAGTAGTTTCAAGGCTGCGGTTATGCTCGTCGGGCCGGTCTTGCTGATGCTTCCGCAACGCACATTCAGGGTCTTAGCGTGCAGGTTGCAGGAACAAAGTACGAGACCAGACAGCGGTATCCGATTCGCGATCGACCGACCTGAGTGCCATCGCGTCGATCGAGATTGATATTGCATAAACAACTCCTTCCTGACATCGCCGCGAGAAATGTAAATAGTGCCGCGTCGCCTCGAAGCAGCTGAGCTGATTTCAGGTTGACTTCCGAACCTACTACTCTCCCCTCACGAACACTCTCCGCGCATCAATGGTCAGGATCGACGGAAGCTGGGCGCCATTCGGCAGGAGGATGGACGTGAAAATCGCGCGTGCCGAGCGGCCGTTGTCGTCATAGACAAGGTTCAGGGTGGACGTGCGTACCAAAACCCCGTCCTGAAACACCTGGATCACGTCGGTTCCCGTGCAGTCTGGATTAACGGTGGCAGTTCCGGTGAATGTCTCGTCGGCTACAGCGCCGTTCAAGCTCCGCGTCTGGCTGCCGGACAGATTTCCCGACTTCTCAATCGTTACCAAACCCACTGCGCTCACCGGCCCAATCGCCGGGATGGATCCAGTTGTGGTCAGTCCGTAGGTTCCGGCTACGGTGGCGAGCGAGCATTCGTGCGTTCCTGCCTGAGCCTGTGACACCATGCCAAGGGCAAGTGCTGCGAGGCAAGCGACGGTCAACATTCTTGGAGCCATGTGGCGGTGCATAACCCATCCTCCAATTGCACCGTTGGGACGCGTGTGAGCCATCTGGCTCGACGACGACTACTGCGACGGTGCAGGCCCTTGTTTGCACCCGATCCATGCCTTCGTCAATAGACCGCGCCTGTCCTGTCTCAGTCCTGATGTAGTCGGGCCAAGTGTCTGAATGGGAAGACCTTGAAAGGCGTGTAGTCCCAGCTAAGGAAGCTGTGAAAATGGTGGTAAACTGTCCCCCAATGGGGTGTTCGCCTCCATGGAAACGGCTAGTCCATCCCAAACGGGGGCAATTCGCTTCGGGGTATTTGAAGTTGATCAGCGCGCGGGAGAACTGCGCAAGCTGGGTGTGAAGATCAAGCTTCAAGACCAACCTTTCAAACTTCTTCAAATTCTCCTGGAACGGCCTGGCGAAGTTGTGACTCGTGAAGAGTTGCGGCAAAGAATCTGGCCTGCCGACACTTTCGTGGATTTCGACGGCGGAGTGAATAACGCTGTCAAACGGCTGCGCGAAGCGCTGGGGGACAAGGCAGAGAATCCACGTTTCATCGAGACCCTCCCAAAGCATGGATACCGGTTCATTGGGGTGGTGAACGGACAGGTGCAGGCCAACCCTGCCAATGAGTTGATAGCATCAACCGGCTCACTTGATAAGCCTCAGCGTGTTCCAAAGCGCCTGCACAAGCCAATTCTGATCGGCCTGGGGTTTGCGGCCGTGCTGCTCGCTGTTCTCGCTCTTGCGCCGAACAAGCGGTGGCGGTATCTGCTCGTAGACCGCGACGTTCCCCAGATTCGCTCTCTTGCCGTGCTGCCGTTGCAGAACCTCTCGGGCGATGCAACCCAGGAATACTTCGCCGACGCCATGACCGAGGAACTGATCACGGAGCTTTCACGTCTGAGTTCCCTCCGGGTTATCTCCCGTACTTCGGTCATGCGCTACAAGAAGTCCGACAAGTCTCTGCCAGAAATTGCGCGCGAGCTGGGCGTGGACGGCATCGTCGAGGGATCAGTGGTCCGTTCAGGTGACCGGGTGCGGGTAACGGCCCAGCTGATCTACGCGCCGCGAGACTCGAACCTATGGGCTCAGACCTATGACCGCGATTTGAGCGATGTTCTCACGCTCCAGAGTTCGGTCGCGAGTGCCATTGCTGACGAAATTCACGCGAAGATGACGCCTGAGGCGCAAGAGCATCTGAAGAGTCTCCGCCCAGTCAATCGCAAAGCCCTGGATGGGTATCTGGACGGAAAACGCCATCTTGACGACTCCGGTAGCCTCGCGAACGGCAAGACTGGATGGCCAAAGCCGAGTGAAGCAGAGTTCAGGAAGGCGCTTGCGTTCTTCGAACAGTCCACCCATGAAGACCCGGATTACTCACCCGCCTACGTCGGATTGTCGCAGGCGTGGGAATCCCCTTGGCTCCCAGGGATCTCCGACCTGGAGAAAGCCAAGGTGGCTGCGGTCAAGGCCGTGGAGCTGGACGGTGAGTCAGCCCATGCGCATCTCCAACTGGCCCACATGTTGATTTTGTATGACCGAGATTGGACGGCGGCCGGAAAGGAGTTTGCACGGGTCCTGGAGATTGCCCCAGGCTCCGCTGCTGGCCATGCCGACTACGCCGATTACCTGGAAAATCTTGGGCAGCGGGAGCAAGCACTGCATGAGTACGAGTGGGCCCAACAGCTGGATCCAAGCGAGGTGCATCTGCCTGATTCAAGTCTGTCACCCAGCGAGCGGGTCGAGGAAGGCCGACGATACATGGCCACTCACCCAGTTTACCCAATCGATAACTGGCTTCTCGCTCGATCTCTTTACAAAGCCGGAATGCATAAAGAGGCGGTGGACAATTGGACACTGGTGATGGAAACGTACGGCTGGACGGAAGAGGCCAAGAGAGTGCGGCGCGCCTACAGTACGGCCGATCCGAAGCGTGCAGCGATGCAAATGAGCCGAGAAATTGAGGGGATTTCCAAGTATCACTGGCTGCCACCTTCGGTCATGATTGAGTTTTACACGGCTGTGGATGACAAAGAGCACGTACTTGCCTGGTTGGAGAAAGGACTGGCCCAGCACGAATGGGACGCAGTCTTTTCCTTGGGAGTCCCAGAATTTGCCGGGCTGCGCTCCGACCCGAGATTTCAAGACTTGCTCCGGCGTGCTGGCCTGCCCCAATAGGTTCGCCACATGTGTTCTGCGATCAAGGGCCTGTTACGCTACGCGTTGATCTTGGGAGGGATGGCTCCCACCCTGGCTCTGGGCCAGGGACAAAGCAGCGGCCAGATTGCTGGCACCATTCGTGATGGGCAGGGCGCGGTCATCGTTAACGTCGTCATCCAACTGGAAAACACGGCCACAGGCGAAAAGCGCGCTACCGCGTCCGATACGTCCGGCAATTACACCCTGGCTTTCCTTCCCCCCGGCACTTACGAACTAGATGTCTCCTCTTCTGGGTTCGCGACCGGGCGTTTCACCAACCTGCGAGTCGGCATCAACCAACTCACCACGGTTAACGTCGCACTCTCGGTCGCCAGTACTTCATTTGAGGTGACGGTCAGCGGTACTCCCCCGCTAGTTCAGTCCGAAGGTCCCCAGCTCACGACCATGCTAGGAGGAAAGGCCCTAGCGAACCTGCCTCTGCCCACGCACAACTTCCTGCAGTTGGCGACGCTGGCACCGGGAGTATCCGTGGAGCTCACCAATAACAGCGCCATCGGCCGTAACTCGCCTAATTTTTTCGTGAACGGCGCGCGTAGCGAACAAAACAATCTAGAGATCAACGGCGTCAATGCCAATGACATTTATGGGCATGACTTCGCGGCGGTCGCAATCCCGGCGCCGGAGAGCATTCAAGAGGTTGTGGTGCAGACCTCGATGTATGACGCGTCATTGAAGAGCGCTGGCGGGGCCAACATTCAGGTCACCACGAAGAGCGGCGCGAATCAGGTGCACGGCAGCGTGTACGGCTACTTCCGCAACGACGCGCTGAATGCCAATGATGCGAACTTAAAGCAGGCTGGCGAAGGTCGGCCCGTGCTGCGACGCCATGTCTACGGAGTCACTTTGGGTGGTCCCCTTCGCAGGCAACGCGCCTTCTATTTTGTCTCCTATCAGGGGACGCGTGAGACCAATGGCGCTACCGACCAGAGTGTTTACAAGAGTGTCCTGATTGCGCCCGGTCTTACGAACGACCGTGCCGAAGCAACTCTGCTTAACATTTTTCAGCCTGTCCTGCCCGATGGCAGTCCGGCCACGTCCATCGACCCAATATCGCTTGCGCTTCTCAATGCCAAGTTGCCGGACGGGCAATACCTGGTCCCTACGCCGCAACAAGCTGACGGGCGCGTCACCGGCACAGCGACTTCCACTTACCACGAGGAGCAATTCAATACTAATTTCGATTTTCACCCGCGGCCACAAGACTCGCTGGCAGCGAAGTTCTTTTTCGCCAATGCACCGCAGTTTCTGGCACTGGCGGGAGACGCGCCTGCCGGAATCGCTTTCGGAGCTACGAGCCTGCCGGGTTTTGGGTTGCAGCTGGAGAACGACAACCGCCTTTTGTCCGTTTCTTACGTTCACACCTTCAGTCCCACTGCAACGAACGAGGCGCGCGCCGGCTACAACTTTCTTCGTAATCGGGCACTTCCTCAGGAAGCGTTGCTCGATTCGAGCCTCGGCATCGAGCGTCCGACTGCTACCGATTTTCCCGGCTTGCCGAATATTCTTTTGGGCCGCGACGAAGGTCGGGCGTCGGTTGGCTCGCAGTGGATCACCCTCAATGATGCGTCCACCTATTCCTTGTCCTTTGGCGATATCCTATCTCTTCGCCGAGGTGAACAAACCATTCGCTTGGGCGGCGAGTTTCGCCGCTATTGGTGGAACCTTCACGCGAATGTCAACACCTACGGAGAAATCGACTTCGCTAAATTCAACGACTTCCTGATCGGCAACTCCGATTTTTCCTCGATTGGCGTGGGCCTCAGCCACCGTCATTTCCGGACGAGTGACTACAATCTCTTCGTGCAGGACGACTGGAAGTTGTCCCACAAGCTCACACTCAATTTGGGCTTGAGATATGAGTTGAACCTGCCGCCCTATGAGACGAACGGGTTGATTGGCGGCTTTGATCCGGCGCGATACCGCCCGCGCACGGAGATCGGACCCGATGGCTTGCCGGTGGGACCACCCCTCGGCGGTATCGTGATGGCCGCCAATTCGCAATACGTCTTGCCGGATGTTCCCAAGGTCGGGAAGCGTGTGGTCAACAGCGTCTCCCCAAGAAACTTTGGGCCACGTCTCGGCCTGGCGTGGTCGCCGCTCGATTCCGGACGACTGGTCTTGCGTGGCGGCTATGGCATCTTCTTCTCGGAGCCTTCGTTCTTTTATCTCGCCTGGGACTACTTCTCGCCGCCCTTCTATCAGAACTTTGTGTCCTCCAGCCACACCTTTGTAAATCCCTTCCCCAGCGTGCCCGCGGAAAGTAGTTTCCCGCTCGTGCAGACGGGCTACGCGTTGGCCACTAATCCTTTTGACCCAAATCTTGGCCCGCCGTACTTTCAGCACATCAACGCCAGCATCCAGTGGGAAGTGGTCCCTGACACCGTCTTGCAGGTCGCCTATGTGGGCACGCGGGGACTGCGTTTGTTCCGCTCCGTCGCTATCAATCAGGCCAGCATCGCGAGCTTGAATCACCCGATCACTAATCAAGTAACCGGAGAAGTGATCACGGCCAACACCAACGAGAATGCGTCATTGCGAGCGCCGATGCAGGGGGTCGATACGGCATTTTTCAGTCTCAACCGATCGAACGGGCAATCCACGTACCATTCGCTGCAAGTCACATTGAATCACAGACTCTCGCGCGGGCTGGAGTTTCAGAGCTCGTACACCTTCTCGCGATCGATAGATAACGGTTCGTTCCCTGGCCTTGATACCAGCGGGATAGTGGGAAACCAACTCTCGGTGCGCGGCAACCGAGGCCTCTCCGACTTCGATCGCACACATCGCTTTGTGGGCTACTTTTTGTGGGACCTTCCGAAGTTTGGCTTCACGCGCAATTCGAGAGCAGCGCGGCTTCTAGTTTCCAACTGGCAACTGTCTGGGATCGTGACAGTCATGTCAGGCCTGCCGATAGATATCCTTGACCCTGGAGGCGGTTCTCTCTATGGCTTACTCGGCGCACGTCCGAATTGGGCGCCGGGGGCAAGTCGCAGAAGCGCACGGAGCAACACACCGCCAGGATTTTACTTCAACCCGTCAGCGTTCTCGCAAGCGTGGGTGCAGCCAGGCCAGCCAATTCCGAGTGCACATGATCCGACCGCGCTGGCGGGAGACTTGGGAACTGACATTGGTAGTGTCGGACGCAACGTGCTGCGCGGGTCAAGTCAAAGCAACGTCGATTTTTCTGTAGCCAAAGACATTCTTATCACCGAGTCCAAAGACCTACACTTCCAGGCAGACTTCTTCAACCTGCTGAACCATTCCAACGTGGATAACCCTGTTAGCGACATTGGCGCCGGCGACTTCGGACGGATTGTGAGCTTCAGCTCCAGCCCGCGCATCGTGCAGCTCTCCATAAAGTTCAATTTCTGAGGTTTAGCCAACGGGAACCTTGCGGCAACGCCACATCCGACTGTGCTGGTTTAGGATATGTCAGCTCACCTTGATGTCCTTGGAGCGCTGAGGGTTTTGTTAGGGACTCTAAAGCTGCGTACTCGTACGCAGTTCTGCAGGGTCGATATACCTCCAGGGTAACTCTCCCTTCTCCACTTCGATAATCCGACGCACGGCAGCCGGGTATCCTCCTGCAGCATATGCGCGCGATAACTGTTCCACGAAGCGTATGCGGTTTGTGTTTTCGTTGAGCGCCGCCTGCTTCCTCCAGCTCTCCAGCCACAATTCATACTTGCCCGTTGCCCGATACAGTTGGGCCAAGTACTCATACGTCATGAAAAATTTCGGATCCATTTGTAAGATCTTGTTGAGCTGGTCGAGTGCCCGGTCATATTGGCGTGCATTTACAGTGACTATCTCGCGCCCGCGTCGGCTGCTGGACGAGGCCAGGCATCAGGGAATCTTCGGCTGGGTGTTGCGGCAAGGGACGGGTGCAGGATTGCTGAAGGGCAAGACGATCGGCATTGACGCGACGACGCTGGAGGCGAATGCGGCGATGAAGTCGATCGTGCGGCACGACAGCGAGGAGAGCTACACCGAGTACCTGAAGCGTTTAGCGGAAGCCGCAGGGGTGGAGGCAGATGATGAAGCAGCTTGGCGGCGCATGGACCGGCGGCGCAAGAAAAAGGCGAGCCATGCGGAGTGGGTGAACCCGCACGATCCGGAGGCCGAGATCACGCGCATGAAGGATGGCCGTACTGCGCTGGCCTACAAAGCCGAGCATGCGGTGGACAGGGACACCGGTGCGATGGTGACGGTGACCGCGCACGGCGGAGCGGTGGGCGACACCAGCTCGGTGGGCGAGACGCTGCCAGCAGCGGGGGAAGCGGTTGGGGAAGAGATCCCGGAGCCAACTGCGGATGGCAAGTTCAAGGTGAACGCGAAAGGTGTGGAAGAGCTGGTGGCGGATAAGGGCTACCACTCCGGGGACGCGCTGGTCTCGGCGCGGGAGTTCGAGGTACGGTCCTACATCGCCGAACCCGATCGCGGCCGCCAGAAATGGGCGGGCAAGCGGGAGCAGCAGGCGGCAGTCTACGCGAACCGGCAGCGGATCGGTGGCGATCGAGGCAAGCAGTTGCTGAGGCGGGGTGGCGAGCTCATAGAGCGGACCTTCGCGCACGCCTACGAGACCGGCGCTTTGCGCCGCTTGTACGTGCGCGGGAAGCAAAACGTGCAGAAGAGGCTGCTGTTACAAGCAGCGGCATGCAACCTAGCGCTGCTGCTCAGGACGATGATCGGCGTGGGGACGCCGCGAGCGTTGCAGGACGCGGTGACAAATTTACTTATTGTTCTCTGGCGGCTTATCTCAGCTTATGAACAATCGACCAGCCGCTCGAGCCCCGGCTGTCATCTCGGGTCAAACACCGCATCGTAACCGATACACTCAAACAAGCCACGGCCGAAAAAGCCCGATTTAGACACGGGCTGCTAGCCGGTCTGGTGATTAACATGGTTGAATACATCACGAATGGCGTAATCCTGAGGCAGGCATGGGCCCAGGCGATGCAGGCGCTGGGCAAATCTGGCGCGTTCACCATGGGAGGGATCGTGTTTTTCAACATCTGGGGATTCCTGCTGGGCATCGCTGCTGTCTGGCTCTACGCAGCCATCCGAACGCGCTATGGCCCAGGACCGAAGACCGCAATCCGCGCCGGACTCGTTACTTGGGCAATTGCCGTGTTTATTCCCAATCTCGGCAACTATTCCGTGGGCCTTTTTCCCGCGCGATTGCTGGCGATCTCGTCTGTCGTATCGCTCGTCGAATTCGTCATTGCCACGCTGGTCGGCGCCCGGCTATATAAGGAACGCGAATCCGTAGCGACGGTTCGCCCCATGGCCGCCTAGCAACGCACCGTACTTTCCGCTTGCAGGCAAAGCCGCCTGAAGCACCTGGCCACACGCCAAAAAGCCCGATTCCATCGGACTTTTTAGCTCCAGGCACACGCAGAATCCGCGACCCAAACCCTCGAAAAAATCCGCGACCAAGCCACGCAGCTTCCGCGACTTGCCACGCAAGAATCTGAGACCGCCCAATCTCTCATTGAATGATTAAATACAAGAAAATCACGAGCGAGAGCATGCTCAACACGCTACGCACGGCATGTAGCCGTCCCCACCGCGCCAAAAGCTGCCGCGCTTGCTCCGAACCTCTGTCGAGCGCCGGGTCGAGCAGCTTTTTGTTGGTTGGCAGTATGACCACCAACGTGAACGGAACGACCGTTACCAACAGCACGCCCCCCAGAAGCCAACCCCAGTTGCGTTCCACAAGCCACGCGGCGATCGAGCAAACAAATCCCAGCACAGCCAAAGAAGCCTGCATGATGGCCGCGCGACGGTAGCTCGGCCCAAATTCAGTGGCTGCAAGTTCGCCGCCGCACTCCATCCTCGCTGGATGCTCCACCAAGGTGATGTAAACAGCCGCGCCTGCGAATAGCCCGCAGGACAGCACCGCCACAAACTCCACGAAAACTCGCATACTCTCAGGATTTGCGATTCATCATACGATACAGCCTCGCATCGCCTTCTATGGATTCATACTTGCAAAACAACCGATCAAAACGGCCTATTTGCTCCCAAGCCCACGCAAAATTCGTGACCCAAGCCTCACGAAGAATTTGAGACCCAACCCCGCAGAATTCGTGACCTCTAATTCCTACTGAACCGAACTCGCCACAGAAGAGAAGACGTTATTCGCATTCGTGCCGACGAGCCGGATCGTGCCTACGACAAGGACGAGAATCAGCGCCAACATCACCGCATACTCGGCAATGTCTTGGCCAGTTTCGTCTATCCCTAACTTGAGCAAGAAATTAACCATATAAATCCCTCAGGCAGAGGTCTTTGTTAACAATCTCCCTTGTTGAGGCGTTGGCATGGAGCGTGACCACTCCAGCCAACGCCACTCGTTTTACCTTCCGAAGTTCAAGTTTGTTCCTCGTGCCACAGGAGCATAATGGTGCGCTTTGCGTCTTCGAGTTTCATCACCTCCTCGAGGTCAGGCCCTCCATCAAAGCCTGTCTCTAGGAGCCGATCCTCTATTGCCGCCTGTGC
>Ga0075434_100000294_pt1 | contig 35398 bp, 33 predicted proteins | sample RhiMethybrSRZTD3_FD_75298 | JGI IMG/M metagenome (GOLD analysis project Ga0075434, IMG submission 75298) | Populus rhizosphere microbial communities from Tennessee, USA - Rhizosphere MetaG P. TD hybrid SRZTD3 | ecosystem: Host-associated > Plants > Roots > Rhizosphere > Soil | place: USA...
TATTGATCTTTGCTGGCAAATGGCAGTGCGAGGCGACCGCCACGACACTCGAATAACAACTACACACAGCGATGAGCGTCGAGTTCGATTGTCAAGGCGGCGGTAATTCGCGCTTCAAGCCTTACGCCGCTTTGCCGCGCGACTTGGCCGCTGACATTTTGTCGATCGCGTTAGGGCCAAGCTCAATCTCCCTAACGTCACCGCGAGGTTGATTTTCGCTTGGTGGCTTTCACGCGCCGGCGCTGGACGCGGCGCCGTACGGCTCGCTCGGCCCCGGTGAGCGCGCCATTGATTGCGTCTCTGAGAGAACCGGCTTGACTTTGGAATACGATGCTCGGAAGACCGCTTAGCACTACTTTGATGCGGCACAGCTGATCGACGCCACCGCGGGGACCGTTCACATCCTTCAGCCGCACACTGACGCGTTCGATGGAGCTCGCAAACTTGCCAAGCTTCATGCCAAGAGTTTGCCGAATGTATTGTTTTTGATCCTCATCGAGTTCCACTCCGACTACGCGAATATTGGCAGGAACGTGCGGCGCATCTGTGCGGCCAGCCTCCCGCTTCAACGCTCTGGGAAGGCGATCCGCAAAGGGCTCTCGCTTTTTATTCTCTCCAGCATTCAGGCCTTTCTGCGGCGCCTTACCCGATGTGCGCGAGCGCCGATTAAGGACGGGTTGTCCGCCGAGCCGTTTGCTGCTGCTCGGCGCGCGCAATAGTTGCCGTTCGGCGCGGCTCATCGTATCGATGGCGCTGCTGCCGAGCGCCTCAAATACATCGGTGGCGGTGACGATACCCACGAGTTGATCGCCCTCGAGCACAGGCAGGCAGCCGATCAGCTGCTTGCGCATGACATCGGCTGCCTGGTCGAGCGTGGTCCCAGGCTCGGCACTCACTACATGCGGCGTCATGAGATCCTGCACGCTGCGATTCTTGCGAACATCGGCACCGGCTCGGCCGCCGAGATCGCGTTCCGACACGACTCCGACAAGCCGCATCGCGTCAATGACGGCCAGATGGCGAATGCGATGCCGGCGCATCCGAATCCACGCCTCGCCCGCTGCCTCTTTGGGCCCGATGGTTACGAGCCTGGTGCGCATTATCTCGCGAAGCTGCATCGTTCTGGTCCCCTATGAGACGGTGTTCCGTTCACGTCTATCGTTCACTACTTCTTATCTGGCTCCGGCAGAGCGGTTCGAGAAGTGTGTCATTCCGAGCTCTGCGAGGAATCTTTCCGCACGCCCATTTTCATTCTCCGTGCCCGCCTAGGCTCATGAATCGTCTTCGTGACGGATTCCTCCAGTGAATTGTGGCGCGGTGTTGTATTGATCAAGGAACCGATACGCCGGTCATCTTCTCGGCGCGACCGAGGCTCTTGAAATTTCATGAGACGGAAGTCTTTGAATTCCGTCCAGCCTGCGGATCGCTTCTCATCATCATCGCCTGGATTTCCCGATGATGGATTTCTTCCTCTTGCCGCATGCGACGCAGTTCTTCTGCAAATTTTGGATCGATGCGCTGCAACTGCACCAAACGGTCTATCCGGTCTGAAATGTGACGCTTCTTTTTTTCCAGCGCGGTGAGCAAACGCTCCCAGGCATTTTTCCCCGGTCTCGGGGAAAAATTGGTTTGGGGGACCTCTCCACCCAATGCGGCGATATGTTCCGCGAGTCGATGGATATAGTCTTGCTCTTCACTGGCAATGCGGAGCAGCTTATCTCGGAATTGCGGATATACCATGGTCGCAGCGTAGTCAGTGAGCTTGAGCACGTTTTCGGATTTCTCAATATATTCTTGGGATAGGATTTCAAGAAGATTCTTTTGCTCATCCGGATTGAAGTATTCACGAAGCGAATCCAATATTCCCCCGAGAAATCTCGACAACATATGACCGGTTTTCGTAGGCCGCTATTCCAGCTCCCGAGTGGTTAGCCTATCTTTTCGACCCGCGGCTAGCAATACAAAATAGGCGCAAAAATAAAAAGCAGCAGATGTCTGAGTGCATAGAAATCCGTGAGCGAGTGGCCGCCGTATATCTTTGCCACTGATCTGGAACCGTCGGCGATCGGCCTGCGAGGATACTTCCCTCGATCAGTTTTGATCCCGGGCCAATATTATGGAGTCGCTTACCCGATACCCGCGCGCGTCATTAGCTAACAAGAGCACCGCTGACCTCGTGCAGGTCTAGACTAGAAGTTTTCGCAGAGATATTGATACACGAAGTGATTCATGAGTTTGTGCGCGCCTCGAGACAATGAAAAATGCTAAGGGGAAAGATTCCGCGCAGAGCTCGGAATGACACTTCCTGTCATCTCGAAACTATTCCAGTACTCAGGCTAAACTCCGTGAGAGATCTTTCTCCAGTCCTATTTTCGAAGGAGCAACTCGAGGAACCCATCCTGCTTTTTTAATTCTGCCAGGAAGGATGAGTAATGTTCGGCTTCGTTCCGAGGAGCACCCTGGAGCGGAGCGCGAGGCTGTGATGTGCCGGTCTTTTTTTGCTACAGATTTCCGGAACTTTAGACCGAGAGTCGACTCACACACCTGCTTTAAGGCAGACGAGCGCCGCTGCTTTGCCGGGGAGCGTTCTCGCTATCGGTTGCGTGCTCTTGATTTACGAGCGGCCGTGAAAAATATTTCCGAGGCAACATGTTAGTGGCGGTTTTATCTGGCTTTGCTGCCTCATTGGCCGCGCCGTGGTTTTATAAGATCGTGCGCGGGGCGGCGGGATGGCTCATTGCGCTGCTGCCTCTGGGTTTGATGATTTACTTCGGGGTCTTCGTCGAACCGATCGCGGCCGGCCAAGTCGTTGTGGTCTCTCACGATTGGGTCCCTAGTCTAGGGATAAAACTATCTTTCCTGGTGGACGGCCTGAGCTTGTTGTTCGCGTTGCTGATCAGCGGGATCGGCGCGCTGATACTTATTTATGCAGCCGTCTATTTGCACGGGCATCCCCAGCTGGGGCGCTTCTATTCATACATCCTGATCTTCATGGCGTCGATGCTCGGATTGGTCCTGGCCGATAATTTAATCGCTGTTTACGTATTCTGGGAGCTGACCAGCATCAGCTCCTATTTTTTAATCGGCTTCGAGCACAACCGCGAATCCGCGCGCGCGGCGGCCTTGCAGGCTCTGCTGATGACAGGCGCGGGTAGCCTGACGCTGCTCGCGGGTGTGCTGCTGTTGGGCAAAGCCGGTGGCAGCCTCGAAGTTTCCACGCTCCTCAAAAACGGCGAGATGGTCCGAAACGACGCGCTTTATGTGCCGATTTTGCTCCTGGTCCTCGCCGGAGCATTTACCAAATCGGCGCAAGTGCCGTTTCATTTCTGGCTGCCGAGCGCGATGGAAGCGCCCACACCGGTGAGCGCCTATCTTCACTCAGCCACAATGGTCAAGGCGGGAGTGTATCTGGTGGCGCGTTTAAGTCCCGTCCTGGGCGGCACGGAAATCTGGATCCAGGCGCTCACGACGGTGGGTGGTATAACCATGATCGCCGGCGCATACCTAGCGCTGAGACAAACTGATCTGAAGCGGATGCTCGCCTATTTGACCGTGAGCGCGCTCGGCATGCTGATCGTTTTTATTGGCGTCGGAACATCCCAGGCTCTCGCGGCGGCGATCGTGTTTCTGCTTGCGCATGCGCTCTACAAAGGCGCGTTGTTTCTGGTCACCGGCATTATCGATCACCAAACGGGTTCGAGAGATGTTAAGGAGCTAGGCGGGTTGCGCTCACCGATGCCGATTACTGCAACCATAGCCGCGCTGGCCGCGCTCTCACTGGCCGCCTTGCCTCCGACTCTGGGATTCGTCGGCAAAGAGATGCTTCTCGAAGCGTCGCTGGCCGCCAATCGGGCCGCGCTGACCATCGCCGTTGTATTCGCGAGTATCATCTTTGTAACAACAGCAGCGATCATCGGAATCCATCCGTTCTTCGGAAAGAAGATTCCAACACCCAAGCAGCCGCATGAGGCTCCACCAAGTTTATGGTCGGCACCGGCGATCCTTGCTGTGCTCGGTGTGATTTTCGCAGCGATGCCCGCTCTGGTGCAAGGTTCGCTTTTCCAGCCGGCCGTCGAAGCGATCGCGAGAGAACCGGTGACGCTCCGCCTGGCGCTGTGGCACGGCTTTAACCTGCCGCTTACGCTGAGCGCGGTTTCACTCCTATTCGGTTTGGCCGTTTACGCCAGGCGGAAAGCCGTCATCGAGATCGTGTCTCGCCTCCAGATAATTTCATCATGGGGTCCGCAGCACTGGTATCGCCTAATTCTGGCGGGATTGAATCATTTGGCAGAGCGCCAGACAGAGCTGCTGCAAAGCGGTTATCTCCGCTATTACTTGATCATCATCATCTTTACCAGTTTGGCGGTCGCCGGGAGCAAGCTCTTCATCGCGCTCGATACGGCGCGCTTTACCGCAAGCTTTGATGCGCGATTTCACGAATGGCTGATCGCCGGTGTGATCCTGTTCGCCGCTTTCGCTGCCGTGGTGGCGCGATCGCGGTTGGCCGCTGTCGCCGCCCTTGGCGTGGTCGGTTATGGCGTCGCGCTGGTGTTCGTATTTTTCGGCGCTCCGGATCTCGCCATGACGCAATTCATGATCGAAACCCTGACCGTGATTCTTTTCGTGTTGGTGTTCCACCATCTGCCGCGCTTTGCCATACTCTCCAGCCGCTTTGCGCGGGTTAGGGACGCGATCTTGACGTTGGCTCTCGGAGCCCTCATCACGATTATTGTCCTGATCGGCTCCGGCATCCAGCTCTATCCCAAGATCTCGACGTATTTTATCGAGAACAGTTTGTCACTCGCGCACGGCCGGAACATCGTCAACGTCATTCTCGTCGATTTCCGGGGCTTCGACACCTTCGGCGAGATCACGGTTCTCGCGGTCGCAGGTATAGGCGTGTATGCGCTCCTCAAGCTAAAGCCGCAAAAGAAATAAAGATGACTTCACTGATCCTCTCCACCGCGACTCGTTTCCTGCTGCCGCTGCTGTTGCTTTTTTCGATTTCCGTTCTGCTGCGCGGACACAACGAGCCGGGAGGAGGTTTCATTGGCGGACTCATCGCCGCTGGGAGCTTCGCTTTGGTTGCTATTGCTTTTGGCGTGAGAAGAAGCCGCCGCATCTTGCGGGCGAACCCCCGAACTCTGATCGCGATAGGGCTTCTCGCGGCGCTTGGCAGCGGGACGTTCGGCCTTGTGGGCGGACGGCCGTTCATGAGGGCATATTGGGTGATGCTGGAGATTCCGCTACTCGAAGAGCTTGCCGTCGGAACGCCATTGTTATTCGACTGTGGCGTTTATCTCGTGGTGCTCGGTGTCACCCTAACGATCATCTTTTCTCTTGCCGAGGAACGCTAGTGGAAACCGTTCTGGCCTTTGTTATCGGCGGGCTCTATGCGGCGGGGTTGTTCACCATGCTGCGTCGAAACATCGTCAGGCTGGTGATCGGACTCGGGCTGCTGGGACACGCGGCCAATCTGCTCATTTTCACCATCGCGGGCCTGACCCGTGCACGGCCGCCGCTGATCTCCGAGTCGGTCACCAACCCCGAGGCTCTGGCCGATCCCATGCCGCATGCGCTGATTCTTACCGCTATCGTCATTGGCTTTGCCGTGCAGGCGTTTGCCCTGGTGCTGATCTACCGCGTGATTCAGACGGTAGGCACCGATGATCTGGATGACATGAAAGCGACCGATAGGTGAACATCCTCCTGATTCTGCCGGTGCTGGTCCCGCTCACGGCGGCCGTACTGTGCATGCTGGCGTGGAATTCGCTGCGCGTCCAGAGGATTTTAAACGTGATGGGCGCGACACTGCTTTTGGTTTCGGGGCTCTTGCTCCTGCGCTCGATCTGGCAAAACGGCATCCAAGCCGCGCAAATGAACGCCTGGCCGGCGCCCTTCGGCATTACTCTCGTGGCCGACCTTTTCAGCGCCATGATGGTGGGTATCACCGGCGTTATAGGAATCGCCGTGGCGGTGTATTCGCTAGCAACAATAGATCGGGAACGAGAGAGGTTTGGGTATTATCCATTGTTTCACATCCTGTTGATGGGAGTGTGCGGAGCGTTTCTGACGGGCGATCTTTTCAATCTGTACGTCTGGTTCGAAGTCATGCTGATGGCTTCCTTTGTGCTGATGGCGCTCGGCGGCGAGCGCGCGCAAATGGAAGGAGCCATCAAGTACGTCACCATCAATCTGGTCGCGTCCGCGATGTTTCTCGCCGCCGTTGGCATGCTCTACGGCATCGTCGGAACATTGAACATGGCGGATCTGGCGCAGAAACTGAGAGCGGCGCCCCGGATGGATTTGCTCACCACGATCGCCATACTGTTTCTGGTCGCCTTCGGCATCAAGGCGGCGGTGTTTCCGCTTTTTTTCTGGCTTCCCGCTTCCTACCACACGCCTCCGGTTGCCGTCTCCGCCATCTTTGCCGGCCTGCTGACCAAAGTCGGCGTTTACGCATTGATCCGGGTCTTCACTCTCTTGTTTGTTCAGGATGTGGCGTATACCCATACGCTGATTCTGGCGCTTGCCGGATTGACGATGATAACGGGCGTTCTCGGCGCGGTCGCGCAAAATGAGTTTCGCCGCATTCTCTCCTTTCACATTGTGAGTCAAATCGGCTACATGATTTTCGGACTCGGATTGTTTACGACGACGGCGCTCGCCGGTTCGATCTTTTACATCGTCCATCACATCATCGTTAAAACCAATCTGTTCCTGGTCAGCGGAGTCGTGCATCGGATCGGGGGCACTTACGAGTTGAAAAAACTCGGCGGGCTCTATTCGGCCAGGCCTGCTCTCTCGATTCTGTTTCTGATTCCCGCGCTGTCACTGGCGGGACTGCCTCCGCTCTCGGGATTTGTTGCCAAGTTCACGCTGGTGCGTGCGGGTCTCGAAAGCCAATCCTATGTTCTCGTTGCTACTGCTCTGGCAGTGGGCCTTCTGACACTTTTTTCGATGACGAAAATCTGGGCGGAAGCTTTTTGGAAAGAGGCGCCCGCGAGTTTAGAGGTGATGCCGGCGTTGTCAAGCTCGGAACCGGATGTGTCATATTGGCTCCTCATACTGCCAATAGCCTCGTTGGCTCTGATCACCATCCTCATCGGTCTGGCGGCCGAGCCGATCTACGTTCTGGCGAGCCGTGCTGCTCAGCAATTGATCGATCCCGCCGAGTACATTCAGGCTGTATTGGGAAGGAGGTAAGGAATTTGTTCCTCTGGCACATTCTGCTTGCTCTCACTTGGGCGGCGCTCGCCGGCCCGTTGACTTGGAGCAATATCCTGGTTGGCTTCATCTTGGCCTATCTGGTTTTGTTCATCGCCCAGCGTTCCGTGGATGCATCGAGGTATTTCAGGAAGCTCGAGCGTGTGCTGCGCTTCGCGGTTTTCTACCTGCGAGATCTCATTCTCGCCAATCTCCGCGTCGCTTACGACGTGATGACGCCCACACAGCGCATGCGGCCGGGGGTTTTGGCCATACCGCTGGACGCCAAGACCGACGTTGAAATTACGCTGCTCGCCAACTTGCTTACGCTCACCCCGGGAAGTGTGAGCCTCGACGTGTCGAGCGATCGGCGTTTTTTGTACCTCCACGCTATGTATATCGACGACGTGGAGGAGTATCGCGAATCGGTCAAGAACACGATCGAGAGGCGTGTTCTGGAGGTGTCGAGATGAGCCTATCCGGTCTTTTGACGCCGGCCGCCATCGCCCTGGCGATGCTGAGCGTTGCATTGCTTCTGGCATTCGTGCGACTCGCGCGCGGCCCCAGCCTGCCCGACCGCGTGATTGCGCTCGATTTGGTATCGATATTGGCCGCCGCGATCGCGGCAACCTATGCCATTGCTGCTGAGGACGCAGTTTTTCTGGATGTGGCGATTGTGCTCGCTTTGATTTCCTTTTTGGGAACCGTGGCCTTCGCGCGTTTCGTTGAGAGGCAGGGTTTCAATGAATGAGATTTTGAGCTCCGCTCTGCTGATGATCGGTGCGACGTTCGCATTATTGGCAGGCGTCGGCGTCCTTCGCATGCCCGACCTTTTTATGCGGATGCAGGCGAGCACCAAAGCTTCGACTCTCGGAATCGGCTGCATTGTCGGTGCTGTGGCCATACATTTTAGCGAGCTGGCCATCACCACGCGCGCGCTCGCGACTATGCTCTTTGTCTTTCTCACAGCGCCCGTCGCCGCGCACATGATCGCCCGTGCCGCTTACTTCGTCGGCGTGCCTCTTTGGGAAGGAACTATCATCGACGAGTTGCGCGGCCAATATGATCGGCGCACCCATCGCCTGGCACGCCCGGACGATCCTTATGCGGTGCTGCCGATGACCGTCGATCTCAATCGGCTGGCCGGGCACGTAGTGATCGTGGGCTATGGACGCGTCGGCCGGCGCATCGGCACAGCACTCATGGCAAACGCAATCTCAATTGTCGTGGTCGATGACAATCGTGAAATCGTGGAGAAGTTGCGCGCGAACGATGTCTCGGCGGTCTTCGGCAATGCCTCCGAGCCTTCTGTCCTGATTCAAGCGCATCTCCATCAAGCTCGCATCTTAGTGATCGCAGTGCCGGACACGGTGGACGTGCGGCGCATGGTCGAGATGGCGCGTACGGTGAATCCGAACATCGAGACAGTTGTGCGTACTCACCGTGATTTCGGGTTGACCGCTCTTGAAAACGACATTTCCGGAAAAGTGTTTTTGGGAGAGCATGAGCTTGCGGTCGCGATGACGCGGTATGTGTTGGAGCGGTACGCAAGCAATGCGATTAACGGAAGTAATTGAACAGAGACCTTCGGGTGATATCAGCATAGGGTCACCGATCAGTCAGAAGGGAATTCATCATGGCAAAATCGAGAATCCAACGGCGATTCCACCGAAGTAGTGATCGTACACCCCAGGGCCGACGCATTTTGATGAACTCCAAGCGCATCGGCAGTCTCGATACGGTAAAAAAAATTCTAGCGCCAACAGATCTTTCAGAAAACTCACAATGGGGCGTTCGGTATGCGCTTGTAGTAGCCGATGAGCTTGATGCGGCGGTGACCATCTACTACGTGGTTACCGGAAACGAGATCGCCGGCTTCCGTCGACGACCTACAAAAAAGACAGTGCTTGCCCCAAGCTTCAATGAGCCTATGCAGGCTTACGAGATGCGCCTACGGAGCTTTGTTGAGGAGAATTTCGCCTTGATCTCCTCGGCAAAAATCACTCAAAAAGTAGAGTTTGGTACTCCAGAAATAAGCATTGTCAAGATGGCCAACACCGAACAAGCGGATTGGATCATTATGGCCACGCGTGGGATGAATGGATTATCGAGATTAGTCCTTGGGAGCGTGACTGAAGAAGTCATCCGGAATGCGCCGTGTCCCGTCCTAGCTGTTCCCCCGGGTTTTTCATCGGCTCGTGGAAAGATTTGAGTTCGGCAGGGAGTTAGAAGATCTCACACAGGGGTGCGCTGTCCGTTCGAATTAGCCAAGGGCCATCCAAGCTGAGGTAACCGGCCTATGCTGAGCTCGACTAATGACACTCTTGACTGTGAATTGAGTAAACACGGATGACAAAGATGACGGAGCGTCGGAAGATGCTAGGTCTAAAGCGGCTGCTGGTCGCGACCGATTTCTCGTCACGCGCTGATAAGGCAATCGCGCGTGCCGTGCGGCTGGCCGAGGAGCACGGCGCCACGGTTTCGGTCGTATACATATTGACGGGAGCGTCGGGACGTGAACCCGAGCGCCTGCGGATCGCTTCTCAGATCGAGAAAGATCTCCGCCGGAAGCTCGATGACCTTTCTCCTAAGAAAAAAGCTCTAGTGTCCGTTCGCGTTCTCTCGGGCACGCCATTTGTGGAGATTATCCGCCAGGCCCGTCAGGAAACAGCCAACCTTATTATTGTCGGGGCGCACGGAAAAGATTTTATGAAGGACGTGCTGCTTGGTACGACCGCCGAGAAAATCGTCCATAAAGGAGACCGTTCGGTACTGGTAGTCAACCAGGCGCCTCACAGCTCGTATCACCGCGTGCTAGTGGGCGTGGATTTCTCCGACAATTCTCGGCGTGCTCTGGAACTGGCTCTGCGCCTCGCACCGCACGCAGAATTTCACGCTTTGCACGTTTATTCAGGGTCGGAAGGAATGCTCAGAGGAGCTGGTGTCACCGATGAGGGAATTCTACGCTACCAGCGTCACGTGGCGAAGGATGCACGCCAACAAATGGATGCATTTTTGGAGACTATCCATCGAGGCCGTAAACGGATCACGAGAGAGGTGTGGAACGGGCAGCCGCGTCGGGAAATCACCAAAATTGCGAAGGTCCTTCGTGCCGATCTGATCGCGATTGGAACGGCCGGTCGCACAGCCATTCCCTATATTTTACTGGGCAGTGTCGCCGAACACGTGATGCGGGAGGCCCACTGCGATGTATTAGTGGTGCGATCGGGCTCTAAGTCGTTTAAGCTGCCATAGCAGCGTACCGCTTTCATCCGAGCACGATGTTCGAATTTCACATTTAACTAGCAGCCTTGACGTCAGTAAAACGTGATCAGCATAATCCAGCGGGACGTTCCCGCAGGAGGAGCTATATGACAAAAACATGTATCGTCCCAGGAGTTTTGCATAAGCAGTAGCGCTCCTGCGCGACAAGCAAACGAAGGAGCTCCCAGATGAGACCGAAAATTCCGCAGTCGTTAAAGTTGGAACATGAAGAGCTGCATTCAGCACTTGTAGAGGCGACCAAGGCTGGGGGCAAAACCGCGGAGGCAGCAAAAGCCGTCGCGAAAGTGCTCCACCCCCACTTTGTGAAAGAAGAGGAGATTGCTCTGCCGCCGACTGGCTTGTTAGCGTTATTGGCAAAAGGAAAAATCAATCGAGCGATGGCGAACATCCTGGATACAACGGACCGTCTGAAAAGAGAGTTACCGGAGATGCTTCGAGAACATAAAACAGTTGTGACCGCGCTCAAAAAACTAACCGCGGCAGCTAAAAGAGAAAAGAAGTCGGTACATGCGCGGTTTGCCGAAAAATTAATATTACATGCGAAAATGGAGGAGGAGGTTTTATATCCCGCCGCAATTTTGGTCGGCGAGTATCTTAAACTCAAACTGGGCGATCGCCGTTTCCGCGGTTACGACTGAGCCTGTATAGCTGCCAATTGTTAAATACCAGGAGATCGGTAACAGGTTTTAGTAATTCCGTATAGCATTCTATCGTTCACATTTTCCTTGTTTCGAGGAAGGTTTGCGGAGGAATGTGTGAACGCGATCTCTTGCTACAAACAGCCCATTAAGTGAACGAGGTCGCTGTGAACGATGTTCTGCTACTTGCCAGCTGATATTTAAGAATTTGTCGAAAGTCTTAGTATGCCCGGAAAAATTTCTCGCTACCTCGCCGGCGGTCATCAGCGCCTTGATGGCTTGCTCGAACGCGCCATGCGCGACCCGGAGAATATCGACGCTGCCGCTTACGCCGAGTTTCGCTCGGGTTTGCTCAAGCACATCGCAATTGAGGAAAAAGTTCTTCTGCCGGCGGCGCGAAAGCTGCGTGGCGGCGAAGCGCTTCCGATCGCGGCCAAACTACGGCTAGATCATGGCGCCTTGACGGCGCTTCTCGTGCCGTCGCCTACGACATCCGTCGTCGCGGCGATTCGCGCGATTTTAAAGGCCCATAACCCGCTCGAAGAGGACCCTGGCGGAATGTACGAGCAGTGCGAAACGCTGGCGGGAGCCGAGGCCGAGCGGATTTTAGCCGAGCTCAAGAATTATCGCGAAGTAAAAGTGCTGCCGCACGTTGACAATCCATTCGTGATGGAAGCAGCGCGCCGGGCGTTGTTGCGAGCGGGCTACGACCTGAAACTATAATGTACCGGCTTCGTGCTATTTTTTCTGACTTAGAGTTTTCTGCAGGAGGTCCAATGTATTTTTCTTTGCCTCCTCGGGACTCTGTGCGGCGGCTTTGGCCGCCTCCTCGAAAGTTTTGCCGGTAATATTATTTACGTTACCCATGTCGTTGTCCGGCATTTCGCATCCGCAGTTGTAACACATGAGTGATTTCCCTCCTTGTTAAATCAGATCAATAACCGGCAAATTGTTCCGCACGCACATGGTCGCTTGGGACGCCGGCCGTCTTTAACTCTTCCTGCATCGAGAGCACCATGCCGGGAGGTCCAGCAATGTAATAAATCGGCTCCCGTAAATCCTGAATAAATTTTAGCAGCATGGTTCTATTGATATAGCCCTTTTCACCATTCCATTCCCGCTTCGGGTCCCGGGGTTTCGTCAGCGTAGCGACGCACTTGTAGTTTTGGTTTGCGCTTTCGAGCTGCTTAAGCTCCTCGAGGAAAGCGGCATCTTCGGCTCGCCGATTACAATAAAACAGGAAAATACGCTTCGTCTGCTTCTGCTGAGCGGCCTGTAACACTATGCTGCGAAACGGCGTGATGCCAATGCCGCCGGCCAAGAAAACAGCCGTTTCCAGAGCATCGTCGCGAAGCGTTAGAGATCCGAAAGGGCCGCGGGTTTGGATTGGCTCACCACGTGTCAATTTCTTCAGCGTTCTCTTGAAAGCCGTGTCGCGCATGCGCGTTGTAATCATCAAATTCCGTTCATACGGCGCGCTGGCGATGGAGAACGCGCGTGTATCGCCTCTGGCGTCGGTTTCGGGCGGATGGATCAGGGTCATCGAAATGAATTGTCCTGCTGTAAATGCAAAGCCGGGAGGTTTTTCGAAATGGAATGCCATGGTGTGTTCGGCAACCTCATCGCTCCCGATGAATATCGCATCATACGCGGCCATTTGAGATCTTATCTTCTTGCGCCGCTAATGCTGCAAGCGCGAGAGCGCCGAGCAAGAGACCCAGATCGCGAAGAGCAACGTCATAGTAACCGGGCACCAGCAATAAGTTTACAATGATGCCCAAAAGCCAGATGGCGACGATCAATCCGCCGAACTTGGGTTTCACTGCGACTACAATGCCGGCGACGATCTCCACAACGCCGACTGCTCTCATGAAAGTCGTCGGACTGATGCCAGTCCATGCCGGCACCAAGGGCGTGAGGTACTGGGTCCAGTCCACCAGTATATTAAAAAATTTGTCGAGCCCGGCGATGATCGGCGCGACGGTAAAGCCAAACTTTAGAAGTGTATATGCCTGATGTACGTAATCGGTGCTTTGTTCAGCAGTCCCTACGTACTCGGATCGAGCCATTGAACGAGCCATTTTCGTTCCTCCTTTGAACGTTTTACGGGATGCCTCTTGAAGCATCCTACTTTCGGTCGGAGCAACGAAGGTGCCAGGCTGCAAATCGGAAGTTACTAATCGAAATTCGTGGGCTTACGCGGTCAGTATGAAGACCAGCAGTGTTTCATGGAACAGCCGCTACGTTTCACATGTTTCAGCTGTTTCATCCGGGAGAGTCTTAAATCCTCTTAAGGGTTCGGCGGACAGTTATGCGGCTGGTACCCAGGAGATGATGGAGAAACCGAGAATTTGGTCGAATACTTGCTGTCGCTTACTAACTCGGTCTGGCGACCTGAGCCTCGGTCGAACTGTCAGAGCAGCATTACAGTCCTTTATTGAAGTCAGGGCCGGCTACGGGCGCTCAATTTGCTTTCTTCAGCGCCGAACCTTTGTGCATCGCGATGTGGTCGGTCTTGTCGCTCTTGATTTCATACTGAGGCTCTTCCTTGCTCGCGTGGTGTGTATAGCCTTTGTAATCAACATTTTTCGTGTGCACCGTGATGATCTTGCCAGTGACGTGGCCAGCTTCCGAATTCCATTTCACGTGATCGCCGACCTTGAATGTTCTCGCCATGTCGGTCTTCCTGCCGGTTTGATTCTTCCTCAACACGGCGCGTTTAAGTAACGGAGCCGAACTGCCGGTCAAGATCGACCATCGTTATTTTCCGTCGACCCAGCATGTTGCGCGCGGCCGTCTGGGAGTGTCGCGAAGGGAGTCGCGCTCTCGAGATCAGGCCCACTCGGTGCCGCCTACACTTCGCTCATTTGATTCTCCCTAAAGCATCGGTCCCGCGCTACTTGTTCAGATGACTGTCAGTTCCTTCCAGCTTGATCGGCCTTGTTGACGAGCGCACTTTTGACGCGATGCAAGCCAACAGATCGTGCCACGACTTGTTGAAAGATTCGGTGCCCTCCCGCTGGAGATCGGCAGCCAGCGTTTCTGCATTGACGCCTTCGCGCGCAAAATCGGCGACCACTTCTTCGGCGTCGCCGCCGTCGGGCGGCAGCACACCTCTTACTCGGCCGTGCTCGGCGAACGCATGCAATGTTTTTTCCGGCATAGTGTTGATGGTATCCGGAGCCGCGAGCGCTTCCACGTACAAGGTCTCTGATGCGTCGGGGTCTTTCGTGCCGGTGCTGGCCCAGAGCAAGCGTTGCGGCCGGGCGCCGGAGGCAGCAAGTTTCAGCCAACGCGGCGAAGCCAGCAGGTCGCGATAGGCCTTGTATGTGCGCTTGGCGATGGCAATGCCGAGGCGGTTGCGCAGCGGGTTTGAAATCTTGTCCTTGACAGCCACGTCCCAGCGACTAACGAAAAGCGATGCCACTGAATCCACCTTCGGGTTGAGCCCGGCGGCAATGCGGCGCTCGATCGCGCGCATATAGGCCTCGGCTGTCGCGATGTATTGCTCCCGTGAGAACAACAATGTGACGTTTACTGGGACACCCGCGAAGATTGTTTCCTCAATCGCCGGAATGCCTTTGCGAGTCCCTGGAATCTTGATGAAAAGATTAGGGCGTTTCGCGCGCGCATAGAGTTGTACCGCAGAGTTTATGCTGCCATGCGTGTCATCCGCGAGCATGGGTGACAACTCCAACGACACCCAGCCGTCAACCCCGCGGGTTGCGTCGTGAACGGGACGAAAGAGGTCGGCCGCCCCGACCAGATCCTCCAAAGCAAGCTCGTAAAACAGCTCCTCGCCCGATTTACCCTGCATCGTCTTTTCACGGATGGGCTGGTCGTATGAGCCGCCTTGTTTGATGGCCTTATCGAAGATAGTCGGATTGGAAGTTAGACCCGTCACGGCAAAATCGCTGATGTAGCGGCCGAGTGTGCCGCTGGTCAGAAGCTCGCGCGTGATATTGTCGAGCCAAAGGCTCTGGCCGAGATCGTGCAGATCTTGCAATCGTCGCGTCGTCTTCATCGTTCCTCCGGTGCGCATCGCTGGCCTTGCTGCTTCCAGTAGCAGGCGGGCATCTGGAAAGTATAGAGAGCAACGACAATGCCACCGCTAATCGGAAGCTAAAGTTGTGAAAAAGATTAGATTAGCGTCTAGCACGCAAGGAGGCGATGTTGCGTGAAACAGCGGCAACGTTTCAATCGTTTCAGTTGTTTCACCACTGCGAGGCTTGGATTCTGCAGATTTTTCCCGGCGACGATGTTGGCGCTCGGAATACCTTTCATTCGGGAGAGTGTTGGATTCTCTTGAGTTTTCGCCATAGGGTCGTGCGGCTGATGCCGAGCTGACGCGCCGCTTCGTTTAGCCCGCCGGCCGATTTGAGTGTGTTCAGGATTTTTTGCCGCTCGAGACTGCCTTCCGCCGGCGCATCGAGATCGGCGAAGTCCTCGCAAAGCCGGCCTTTAGCTATCTCTTCAGGCAAGTCATCCAAACCGAAGTATTGCGCCCTGCATAACACGAATGCGTGCTCGATCGCATTTTCGAGTTCTCTGATATTTCCCGGCCAGAGATAACTCATGAGAGCAGCCATTGCTTCTCGGGTCCCGCCAAGAAGAGCTTTTCCGGTCTGCCGATTGAATTTTTCAACGAAATGCTGAACCAGCAGCGGAATATCATCACGACGCTCTCTGAGGGAAGGGAGATTGATGGTCACGACTTTCAAACGATAGTACAGGTCGTCACGAAAACGGCCCTCACGGACCAATTCCCAGAGATTTTTATTGCTGGCAGCGATCACGCGCACATCGGCTTTGTTCGTTTTACTGTCTCCGACACGCTCGAATTCCTTCTCCTGAAGAACGCGGAGGAGTTTCACCTGCACAGACGGACTGACGTCGCCAATCTCATCCAGGAAGATCGTGCCACCGTCGGCCAATTCGAAGCGTCCGAGTTTTGCGTTTGAAGCTCCCGTAAAAGCGCCTTTTACGTGCCCGAAAAGCTCGCTTTCGAGGAGCGTCTCCACCAGGGCCGCGCAGTTGACGGTAACAAATGGCTGATCGCGGCGCGGACTTTGCCGATGGATCGCACGCGCAACCAGTTCCTTCCCTGTTCCACTCTCGCCGTGCACAAGCACTGACGCGTGGGAATCCGCCACTTGTTCGATCAGGCGGTAGATCTCTTTCATTTTGTGGTTTTTGCCGACGATCGCGTTGAAAGCGGACTGGCCTTTTAGCTGCTCGCGCAGCTCATGTATTTGCTGGATGTCACGCAAGGCGATAACTACACCACCCGGTACGCCGCCGGCCTTGCAAAGCGCATTGATTGTGAGGCGGACGAGTCTGCGCTGCCCGGCTTTCCCGACGATCTGGCGCTCGATGTCGCTCACGTATTCGGCCTTGTGGAGAGCGTTTCGGACCAGCGTGCTACCTTCCGTCAGCTCATGGCTAAAAACATCCGGGAAACGTTTACCGACTGCTTCGTCGCGGGCAAATCCCGTAATTGCGCTAGCGGCGCGGTTAAACGAAATGATTCGCATTTCCGGATCGATGGTTATGATTCCATCAGAAACGCTATCGAGAATGCGCCCCAACGTGTCGCAGGTTGAAAGACAAGCACCTAGTCGATCGTGGGGCTCGAGTGATAGATCAACAGACATAACTTACGAATAATATAGGAAAGAAACACGTAGAACGTAAGGCCCCGCGGACGCGAACCGGCCGTCAGCACGGGACCTTTCTCGACGAGCGCGTCACATGATCCCGCAGGCGGGGCGGGTTCGATAGCGCAATTGCCACAGAGACTCGGCGAGACGTGACGCGGAGCCTGAGCATGTCGCGCCCGGAGCGTCATCGAGGCTCGCTACACTTATCGAGTGAGAGAGGACATCCCCGATCGCTAAAGATCTGCTTCCTGGATTCTATGTCATCGAGAGCGTAAAAAATCCACCAAACCCCTTGTACCGCAAGGGGTACATGTCAAGCTGGAAAAAGAAACATCAGAGGCATCACACGAACTTCAGCAATCGACACGGCAGCTTTGGTGCGCGCTCCTCCGATGGCCCTATTGTTCTATACGGGAGCCCACTCTGCGATGCGTATTTAGCGGAAGCGTATCATTTTTAAACTATAGTGTAATTGCGGAGCAATTAGGAATCCTTGCGCCTCCTCGGTAAAGCAAAGACTCTCGTCGCCCGCTCGGTTGCCGCGCAATATATTAAGCGTGTCAGAATCACTCGAAACGTGGGCAAACCGTCTAGCTTAGCTGAGCAGGTACGAAGACTAAGTTCGAAGGAAGAACACGTGGCTGCATGAGTATCGTTCATTGGCTGCTCCAGACGGACGGGGGCGTGGCAGGACTCATCTTAAGGCTCACGCTCGCCGTCGTGATGTTTCCGCATGGCGCTCAGAAAGCGCTCGGGTGGTTCGGCGGCCACGGTTTTAACGGGACGGTGAATTACTTCAAAAGCACGGGCATTCCCGGGTTCCTCGCCATACTGGCGATCGCGGCGGAATTGCTCGGTCCGATCGGACTTGCGGTTGGCTTGCTAACCCGTATCGCGGCGTTCGGGATCGCATGCATCATGGTCGTTGCCGTCATCACCGTTCACTCGCCGCACGGGTTCTTCATGAACTGGAACGGCAACCAGAAAGGCGAAGGATTCGAATATCACTTGCTGGCGCTGGGTATTGCGATCACGGTGATGATTATCGGCGCCGGCGCCTGGTCTCTGGATCGCGTTCTGGCAAGCGCATTCTAAATTTTGAATGCGAGATTTTCCCGCCAAGGCGCAAAGCGTTTGGCTGCCGACCATCAGATCATGGGTAAGTTTGACGGAGTCAAAAGTAGATCCTTCGCCAAGGCTCAGGATGACATCCAAAAATCAAAGTCTCTTTCTGTCATTCTGAGGAGCACAGCGACGAAGAATCTAAACTGAACCACGAGCAAGCTTGCATGACATCAGGCTGGGAGTCGCAGCAAGATCCGAATACATCACGCGGCAATAAAGTTGGAATCTCATCATTAAAAACAGGAGGTAAAAATCTATGGCTACACATGAATCGTATCAACCCAAGCAGTTTAATCTGAGCGGCCTTCACGGCATCTCGGATCAAACCCTCGAGATGCACTTCAAGCTCTACGAGGGATACGTTAAGGAAACCAACCGATTGACGGAAAAGATCTGGGATTTCCTAAAGGACGGACGTGTGGATCAGGAGGAGATGCCTGCTTACTCCGAGCTCACTCGCCGTCTCGGTTTCGAGTACAACGGCATGGTGCTGCATGAATACTACTTTGGAAATATGACAAAGACAGGATCGGGTGATCCCGGCAAACAGTCCAGGTTTTATAAAGCTGTCGAGGAAGGCTTCGGCAGCTATGACATCTGGAAGGCGGACTTCGTCAGCATCGGCAAAATGCGCGGCGTCGGCTGGGCGATATGCTTTCAGGATCCAAAACGTCGGCGGGTCACCAATCACTGGATAACCTTGCACGAGATCGGCAATGTCGCAGGCTTCGATCCGGTTCTGGTGATGGATGTATGGGAGCACGCATTTCTGCTCGATTACAAGCCTGCTGACCGGCCGAAATATATCGAAGCGTTTTTCGCAAACGTCGACTGGAACGCGGTCGAAAGTCGTCTTACCGCTACCGGCAATCCATGAATTCTTATTGTGAGGGGAAGATAATCGACGAATTGTTTTCTTGAGCTTTGCGCTTGCGCCCCCACTCGCATTCCGGCGAATGCCGGAATGCACGGTTCTATGCTCCGCCCGACGTGGACACCGGGCTCCCCTTTAACTTAAGGCTGATCCGTCTAAACCCGCGGCGGGTTCACGGGGGATGCCTTCCAATCGCTTGTACGGCGGACCCCGATGAGCGTTTCCTTTCAGATCAAATCCACGCGCGTTTTTCGCATGAAAGGCGCGCATCGAAAAACGAATCTCCGAATTACACTGTCTCTACTTTTTATAGCCGCGCTTTGTTTTGCCGCGCTCACCGGCTGCGGCCGAACGAGCGAGAGTGGAAATCCGGACGCAAAAAAACCTCGTCCCGCCGTTGAAGTCACTGTCGTGACCGTCGCACCGCAAACAATTGCCGTCACCTTTGAAGCGATTGGCCAGACGGAGGGCTCGCGCGAGGTGGAACTGCGCGCTCGGGTGGGAGGTATCTTACTTAGGCATGCTTACACCGAAGGCAGCTTCGTTAAGGAAGGAACGTTACTGTTCAAGATCGATCCCGCGCCTTATGAGGCTGCGTTGAATAGGCTCAAAGGTGTATTGGCGCAGGAAGAAGCGCAACTGGAAAAGGCCACGCGTGATGAAGCGCGGCTGAAACCTCTCTATGCCGAAAAAGCCGTCAGCCGGAAGGATTACGAAGACTCGATCTCGGCTCGGGAGACTGCCGTCGCCAGAGTTCAGTCGGCGCACGCCGCCGTCACAGAAGCATGGCTGAATCTCGACTATACCAACGTTCAGGCACCCATCAGCGGCGTGACCGGGCGCGCCGAAAAATCGGAGGGGAGTCTCATAGCCGCTAACACCGACCTGTTGACGAGAATATCACAGGTCCATCCTATCTACGCGAACTTCAGCTATTCCGAAAATACTCTCCTGCGGGTGCGCGAAGAAGTTGCTGCGGGACAGCTCGTTCTTCCGCCGGATGACGAGTTCAAAGTCGAGTTGAAACTCTCCGATGGCCGCTCCTATCCGCAAACCGGTCAGCTAAATTTCAATGACTTCAGAGTGCAGAGTGGAACCGGTACGATTCAGGTGCGCGCGGTTTTTCCCAATCCGAAAAGAACGTTGCTTCCTGGCCAGTTCGTGCGCGTGGCGCTTCACGGCGCCACCAGACCGAACGCGATCCTGGTGCCGCAAGACGCCGTGATCACCGGTGCGAAAGGGAAGATAGCTTACGTCGTGAACGGCGATGGAAAGGCGGAATCTCGCCCGATCGAGACGGGAGAATGGCGCGAGAATTACTTTCTCGTGATCTCGGGTCTCAAGCCGGGTGATCGCGTGATCACTAGCGAATTGATGAAGCTCAAGCCGGGAGCGCCGGTGAAGGTCGTGGAAGAGCAACCCAAGCGCGCCGCCGCAGCGCCAGCCGCTCGCTAAGGCCAGTGCGGCAAAGCCGCAACCCAATGCGAAGAATTTCCACGACGAAGGCCCCCGCGCTGCTGCGCCCCAACCAGCAAAGGGCACAGACTCTTGGATGACGAAGTTCCCAGCGCGACAAAACCGCAACCGAAATGAAATAGAAATCCGAGTCGATCACGACGCTCTGCGAGCCTCAACTCTTTCCTCCCCCGCGCGGCGCGGGCGAGGATGAAGGAGGGGGAGCTTCGAACCTCAGATACGTTCGTGGTGAAAGTATATTTTTGCATTTGTTTCAGGTTTCGGATTTCGTGCTGCGGATTTTTCGTCGAGGATAGATGTTCTCGCACTTTTTCATCGATCGCCCCATTTTTGCCAGTGTGATTTCGATTGTAATTGTGCTCGTCGGTTTGGTGGCGATGATGACATTGCCGATCGCCCAGTATCCGGAGATTACGCCGCCGGTCGTTACCGTCACCGCGACCTATACCGGTGCCGATGCCGAAACCCTGGCAAACACCGTGGCAGCGCCCATTGAACAGCAGATCAACGGCGTCCAAAACATGATCTACGTCAATTCGACCTCGGCCGGCAGCAACGGGCAGGTGCAGATCAGTGTCACCTTCGGCATCGGCACCGATATCGACAAGGCAACCATCGACGTCAACAATCGGATTCGCGTGGCCGAACCGCTCTTACCCCAGGAAGTTCAGCGCCTCGGCGTAAACGCGCGCGAACGCTCCACCAGTTTTCTTCAAATCATCGCGCTGCAATCTCCGGGCGGCCGGCAGGACCCCCTGTTCATCAGCAATTATGCATCGATCAATGTCGTGGACGCGCTCAAGCGCATCGCCGGCGTCGGCGACGTGCAGATATTCGGCGCGCAGGTCTACGCCATGCGCATCTGGCTTCAGCCCAACAGAATGGCAGAGCTGGGCGTGACTACCTCCGACGTTGCCGCGGCGATTCGGGAACAAAACTCGCAATTTGCCGCCGGCCAGATCGGCCAGGAACCGATACGCTCCGGACAGCAGCTCACATACACGGTCACCACCAAGGGACGCCTGGTGGAACCCGAGGAGTTCGGCAATATTATCGTGCGCGCCAACCCTGATGCTTCTATGCTGCGCCTGAAGGATTTCGCGCGCATCGAGCTGGGGGCACAGAGCTACGACGCCGTGGGCAAGCTCAACGGCCAACCCGCCACGCTGCTGGCGATTTTCCTGCAGCCCGGCGCCAATGCGCTGGCGACTGCGGAAAACGTGGCGGCGGCCATGCGAGAACTGTCCGCCAGTTTTCCCGCCGGCATCACCTATTCGGTGCCCTACGACACGACGCTTTTCGTCAACGCATCGATCAGCGAAGTCGTCAAGACATTCGTCGAAGCGACCCTGCTGGTGATTGTGGTCGTCTTTGTGTTCCTGCAAAACTGGCGCGCCACGATCATCCCGGTGCTCGCGGTCCCGGTTTCCATCATCGGCACTTTCGCCGGCATGTATCTGCTCGGTTTCTCCATCAATACACTGACGTTGTTCGGCATGGTGCTCGCCATCGGCATCGTCGTGGACGATGCCATCGTGGTGCTGGAAAACGTCGAGCGCATCATGGCGGAGGAAGGGCTGCCGCCAAGGGATGCGGCCATCAAGGCGATGGAGGAAGTCAGCGGACCGGTGATCGCCATTGTCCTTGTGCTGTGCGCGGTGTTCATCCCGGTGGCCTTTCTCGGCGGCATAGCGGGACAGCTCTATCAGCAGTTCGCCATCACCATCGCGGTTTCCGTCGTTATCTCCGGACTGGTTGCGCTCACCCTTTCCCCCGCGCTTTGCGTCGTGCTGCTGAGACAGGAACATCACGAGCCCTGGCGAGTGTTTCGGTGGTTCAACCGCGCTTTCGACCGGACGATGAACGAGTATGCGCGCAGCGTAAACTTCTTTAACCACCGCTGGCTCGTCTCGCTGGCGATTTTTGCTCTGGTCATCCTGTGCGCGCTGATACTGTTTCGCACTTTGCCGACGAGCTTCATCCCGGCGGAAGATCAGGGCTACTATTTCACCGCGGTGAGGCTGCCTGACGGCACCGCGCTCGATCGTACGAATGCCGTAGTCTCTCGAGTCGTGGAAATCGCCCGCGCCAATGCTGCGGTGCAGAACGTCACCAGCATTACGGGATTTGATATCCTGGGCGGAGGCCAGCGCACCTCCGGCGCTACTATCTTTGTCACTTTGAAGCCGTGGGGAGAACGCGCGGTTCATGTCCGGGAGCTGATTCGGGAGATGAGCGTCAAGGCCGCTCAAGCGGTGCGTGAAGGTCTGGTGCTGGCATTCAATCCGCCTGCGATCTCCGGGTTGGGCACTACCGGCGGCTTCGAGCTTTACGTGCAGAACCGCGGGCAAGGCGGGAGCGTGCAGCTCGCCCAGGTCAGCCAGCAATTGATCGCGCGAGCCAGCCAGGCGCCGGAGTTGACCGGCCTTTCGACTACGTTTCACCCCACTGTGCCGCAGCTCTACATCGAGCTCGATCGCGAACGCGCCAAAGCCTATGGAATCTCCATCACCGGCGTCTTCGATACGCTTCAGGCTCTGTTCGGATCGCTCTATGTCAATGACTTCAATCAATTCGGCCGCACTTATCGCGTTCAGTTGCAGGCCGAACCGGAGTTTCGTTCGACGCCCGGCGATATTGGCAAAGTTTACGTCCGTTCCAGCCGGGGAGAGATGATTCCGCTCAGCAGCTTGCTCAACATACGCGAAATCACCGGCCCGGATACCATTGAGCGCTACCTTCTCTTTCCTGCCGCCAAAGTGATCGGCAGCGCAGCGCCAGGATACAGTTCGGGAGACGCACTAGCGGCCATGGCGCGCATTGCCCAAGAATCATTGCCGGCGGAGTACAGTTTCGCCTGGACCGGTCAAGCCTATCAGGAAATCGAGAGTGGCAGCACCGCTGGAGTTGTCTTCGGCGCGGCCATCGTGATGGTGTTTCTGATCCTCGCCGCCATGTACGAGAAATGGACTCTGCCGATCGCGGTGCTGCTTGCCGTCCCGTTTGCACTCCTGGGCGCGCTGATCGCGATCTGGCTCCGCGGCCTCGAAAACGACGTTTATTTCCAGATCGGTCTCGTGACTCTGATCGCGCTCGCTGCGAAGAACGCGATCCTGATTGTCGAGTTTGCGGTTCTCGAACGCGAACAGGGGAAGGATGCTTACGACGCGGCGCTGAGCGCTGCAAGACTGCGCTTTCGTCCAATCGTCATGACATCGCTTGCGTTTATCCTGGGCGTCGTGCCGCTTGCATTGAGCACGGGCGCGGGCGCGGCAAGCCGCCATTCGATCGCTACAGGCGTCATCGGAGGCATGTTAGCCGCCACCGTCATTGCAACCCTGTTTGTTCCGTTTTTCTATGTTTTCCTGACCAGGCGCAGCGATTTCAGGGCGGTTGCCGAGCTGAAAACCGGCGCCGCGAAAACGAGCCACTGAAGCAGGGTGGCGCTAAAAGACGGACTGCTGAAAATTCACCTGCCCAAAACGGAGGACGTCAAGAAGAAAGAAATCAAAATTAAAGTCGACTGACTGCAGTCTGCGTGGTATGCCGCCTTATTGCACTCGCAATGTCGCTGACCAGAGGCTGTAGGAGATATCAGATTTAAGGAGAGCCTTATGCCGGAAACATTATCGAGGAACGAGTTACAACTGATCGATGCCTACTGGCGGGCTGCGAATTATTTATCGGTGGGACAGATTTATCTTTACGACAATCCTCTTCTGAAGAAACCGCTCAGTAAGGAAGACATCAAGCCGAGATTGCTCGGCCACTGGGGAACAACACCAGGGCTGAATTTTATTTATGTCCATCTAAACCGTGTTATCAAAGCGCGCGATCTGGACATGATTTATATTACAGGACCCGGGCATGGCGGTCCGGGAATCGTGGCGAACACCTATCTCGAGGGCACCTATAGCGAAGTTTATCCCAACATCTCGCAGGACGAAGAAGGAATGAAGAAACTGTTCAAGCAGTTTTCGTTTCCCGGCGGGATACCGAGCCACGTCGCGCCGGAAACCCCGGGCTCGATCAACGAGGGAGGCGAACTGGGGTATTCGCTTTCCCACGCTTACGGCGCGGCGTTCGACAACCCGAATCTGATCGTGGCGTGTGTCATTGGCGACGGCGAAGCCGAAACCGGACCACTGGCGACGAGTTGGCATTCGAACAAGTTTCTCAATCCGGCGAATGACGGCGCGGTGCTGCCGATCCTGCATCTCAACGGCTACAAGATCGCCAACCCCACCGTACTGGCCCGCATCACTCATGAAGAGCTGGATCAGTTATTGCGCGGCCACGGCTACACACCCCATTACGTGGAGGGCCGTGAACCGGAAAAGATGCATCAACTCATGGCGGTCACTCTCGATCAGGTCATCGACGACATGAAACAGATTCAAAACAATGCGCGAGCCGCCAAGAACGGCGTCACCCGGCCGCGCTGGCCTATGATCGTGCTGCGCAGTCCCAAGGGCTGGACCTGCCCCAAAGAGATCGACGGCAAGCGCACCGAAGACTACTGGCGCTCGCATCAGGTTCCTATGGGCGAGATGCACAGCAATCCTGCCCACGTGAAGATCCTCGAACAATGGATGAAGAGCTATAAACCCGAGGAGCTCTTCGACAACGACGGTCGGCTTCGCGCCGAGCTGGCCGAGCTTCCGCCCAAGGGCGAGCGGCGGATGAGCGCCAACCCGCATGCCAACGGCGGTCTGCTGCTGCGAGAGCTGCGCCTGCCGGACTTCCGCGACTATGCGATCGATGTCCTCCACCCCGGCGAGGTCACCGCCGAGGCGACCCGCGTCATGGGACGTTTTTTGCGCGATGTCATGAAACGGAATCTCGACGGCAAAAACTTCCGGCTCTTCAGCCCCGACGAGAACAATTCGAATCGGTGGCAGGACGTGCTCGAAGTAACGAACCGCGCATGGATGGCGGAACGCTTCGATTACGACGACAAATTGGCGCCAGACGGCCGCGTCATGGAAGTGCTGAGCGAGCATCAGTGTCAGGGCTGGCTCGAGGGGTATCTTCTAACGGGCCGGCATGGCTTTTTTTCCTGTTACGAGGCTTTCATCCACATTGTCGATTCGATGTTCAACCAGCACGCCAAATGGCTGAAGGTCTGCAATGACATTCCGTGGCGGCGGCCCATCGCATCGCTGAATTATCTACTGTCGTCCCACGTGTGGCGGCAGGACCACAACGGCTTCAGCCATCAGGATCCCGGCTTCATCGATCTCGTGGTCAATAAAAAGGCGGAGGTTATCCGGGTCTATCTCCCGCCGGATGCGAACTGCCTGCTTTCGGTAACGGATCACTGCCTGCGCAGCCGAAACTATGTCAATGTCATCATCGCCGGCAAACAGCCGGCGCCCCAGTGGCTCAACATGGACCAGGCGGTGAAGCACTGCATCGCCGGCATCGGCATCTGGGAATGGGCGAGCAATGATCGCGGCGCGGAGCCGGACGTCGTGATGGCCTGCTGCGGCGACGTGCCGACGCTCGAAACGCTGGCCGCGGTGGACTTGATGCGCCGGCATCTGCCCGAGCTAAAAGTCCGAGTCATCAACGTCGTCGATCTGATGACCTTGCAATCGCCCCGCGAGCACCCGCACGGCTTGAGCGATCAGGATTTCGACGCGCTGTTTACGAAAAACAAGCCGATCATTTTTGCCTTCCACGGATATCCCTGGCTGATCCACCGGCTGACGTACCGGCGCACCAATCATGACAATCTCCACGTGCGCGGCTACAAGGAGGAAGGCACGACCACCACGCCCTTCGACATGTGCGTGCTGAACGACATCGATCGTTATCACCTGGTCGGAGACGTCATCGACCGGCTGCCGCAGTTGGGAGCGCGCGCCGCCTATGCGAAGCAGGCGATCCGCGACGCTCTCATCGATCACAAAGAATACATTTACGAGCATGGCGAGGATTCGCCCGAGATCAGCGGTTGGACATGGGGCCATAAACAGCCCTCGGGACATCTCGACTCCACGGAAGGCGATAACATCGACACCGGTGTCGAAGCACCGACCCGAAATTGAGCCCCGAGATTTGGAGGCGTATGTTCCCTTCGTTTCGTATGTCGAGCGGATTTTCGTCACTGCTAAAGGCGCGGCCAAGGGACATTGATACGCCTCGACGAAGCCATTTGCCCGAAGGAAAGCACTGGAAAGCCGAGGCATCTAAAATCACATTCAAACCCCACGTCGTTACGGTGTAATCAGCTTGTCCAATATTCAATTATTTTTTCCTGACTCCAACTCGATGATGTAAGCCAGTTGGGCCTTCGTAGATCAGGAGGAGACAATGTTTACCGCCTGCTGGTCCGCTAGACGGATCGGCTATCGCGGAAAAGGCTCTGCCCCACGCTCGTGCTCTGGGGCGAATCCTGGAAATACCAATAACCCTCTTAACGGTCATCGAAATGGCGGCTGACTTTTCTCAGAAAAAAAAAGCGTTATCTCGACACCCTGATAGAAGGTAGCATGACAAAGAGCGAGGAATACCTCGAAAAAATTTCCCCGGACATTCTCCGCGGGCGCGATCCGGTAGAGTGTCGGAACATTATGGGTCGATCTTGATCGATAACTGCGCGGCATTGCCTAAACCCTGCGTCTCGGAAGAGAATCGGAGCGGAGAAAACCAGGATGGCGAGAAAATTCAGCGTCGGTGATCACGTGACATGGAACTCCGAGGCCGGGCGCGTCAGTGGCACGATCATCAAGGTGCACACAAAAAACATTGATTACAAAGGGTATACGCACCACGCGAGCAAGGAAGAGCCGCAATATGAAATCAAGAGCGAGAAGACCGATCACATCGCGATGCACAAGGGCTCGGCGCTGAAGAAAGCGCACACTTGACGGACCGGCGACTTGCAGCCGGTAAACTATCCGTCTGTGGCGTAAAGCATGCGCGGCAGCTCGGCTTCAGCGCCAATGCGGCGCGGGTTCGGATAGCGCAGCGCCTGCCAGCAGAGCCAAAGGAGAGGCAGCGCTCCGCCGACGATGAATAAAGCATCCCCCGGCAGTCGCGCCCATTCCAAAAGATTTACCCAGGGTATGTTGATGAACTCCAGACTCCGCGCATACCAGTATCCAGTACCCACCGCATGGTGCAGTTGGACAATGCCGAGAGGGAAAAGATTGACAAACGCCATCCATGCCAAGCCGATATTCAGAGACCAGAAAGATATTTTGGCGGCGCGGTCGCTCCATCGATCCGCACGGGTCAAGTAGCGCAAGCAAAAGAGCAACAGTCCCGCGGCGAGCATGCCGTAAACGCCCATCATCGAGGTGTGGGCGTGATTGGCAGTGAGCGCCGTGCCGATTTCGTAATAGCTGACAACCGGCAGATTGATCAGGAAACCAAAAATGCCGGCGCCGAGAAAATTCCACACGCCTACGGACACCAGAAACCAGACAGCCCAGCGATGGAGATGATAGCGTTCGATGGTCCTCTGCTCCCCTGATTTAATGAACGACCAGGCTTCGAGAGTCAGCAACAACAACGGAATGACTTCCATGGCGGAAAACGTCGCGCCGAGAGCGAGGTGCGCCACCGGCGTGCCGCTGAAATAAAGATGGTGCATCGTACCGATGACGCCACCAAGCGAGTACAGGATAATATCCAGATAGATGACGCGCACCGCGGTCGTTTGACGAACCACTCCCAGCAAGACGAACATGTAGGCCACCATCACAGTGGTGAAAAGCTCGAGAAAATCTTCCACCCAGAGATGCACTACCCAGAAGCGCCAGAAATCAGTGACGACAAACCCTTTATGAGGGCTTGCAAGCAACCCGACGGCGTAGAAGGCGGGAATCGCGAGAGCAGCGTAAAAGAGCAGCCACGGCATATTACCGAAGTGCTGCTCGCGCAGGGTTCCTCGAAGGCCGCGAAACAAGATGAAGACCCACAGAAAAAGACCGACAATTAGGAGAATCTGCCAGAGCCTGCCCAAGTCAAGATATTCCCATCCCTGATGACCAAGCCAAAACCACAGGCCGTCTCCTAACCAATGACGCACGCCCGCGTATTCGCCGGCGAGACTGCCGAATACCACGACGGCCACGGCGGTGAGAAGCACGAGGGTAAGCACCCGCTGGCCAGAGGGCTCTCGTCCCGCGATCAATGGCACAATGAAAATACCGGTTGCAAGATAAGATGCCGAGACCCAGAAGATTGCCAGTTGAAGATGCCATGTGCGCATGATGTTAAAAGGAAGAAGCGTCGAGAAATCGAAGCCGAAAAATCCCCCCGGTTCGGCTCGATAATGCGCGATCAAGCCGCCGGTCAAAGTCTGCAAGACAAAGAGCAACGAAGATACGAACAGAAACCATACGATGGCTCTCTGAGCCGGCGTAACAGCAACTTGCTCGATGGGATGAAATTGGACCGGCTTCGTTTCCGCATCACTCCAGCCAAGCCAGTCGTAGCGGCCAAAAAAATACAGGATGAGTCCCGTGCCTCCCAACAAGCTGATGATGGAAATCACGCTCCAGGTGATGGCATCGGCGGTAATGGAATTACCTGCTAGCGGCTCCGGCGGCCAGTTATTGGTGTACGAATAGGAGTGTCCCGGACGATTGGCAGCAGAGGTCCAGGCCGTCCATGCAAAAAAAGCGGTGAGTTTGTGAATATCTTCCGGGTTCGTGATCCACTCTGCCTGCGCTCCGCCACGCGTTCGCTTTGCAGAGAAAATCGAGCGGTAGTAATCCTCGATCCAGTTGTGCGCCGCGGCTCTTGGCCCGCTCCAGGCAAGGGAGTCCCGTACCGCATCATAGGTATTTTCGTGCAGCTCGGCGGCAACCCGCTCGCGCGCCGAAAAACCGCTGAGAGGCGTGCTTGCATATGCCTTGACCAGAAATTCGGAAGTCTTATGCAGATACTCGGCCGTGAAATCGGGACCGAGATAGGCGCCATGGCCATAAACCGAGCCATATTCCATCAGCCCGTAGCGCTGGAAGATATTCATGCCGCGGACGATGTCGTCGCTCGTAAACAAAACTTTACCGCCTGCGACGACTCTGCCGGGAACCGGCGGTTGGTCACGATAGACCAGATAGGCGAGCACACCAAGAACCGTAAACCCCATGAGGTACGTAATTATCGCGCCTTGAAACCAACGAGATGAAATTGGCATGGGTGCACGTGCCATAACCGGTCACCTCTTCGTCTTCAGTTAGGACCCTCATCCTAGAAAAAATTGAGAAGATTAAACCTGAAGCGGCTTACGGTTAGTGGACTAAGGCAGTGTGGACGGAAACCGCTCGAGTGACATTGACTAGAGCGGATTTTCATTTTTCGTGCAAGCGCAAAGGAGAGCATTCGGTGGTAGTGAAGCCGGTGACTCAAAACTCGTACCGCCGGGTCATTCGGTAAGGAGAGAGATGCAGAAAAAGAAATCATCCGTGCTTCGCAGTCGTCGAATGTCGGGGGAAGTTTTGAGTTTTCTGCTCGGGGCCGAAGGACGATACGTTACGAGAATTTGCTGCTGACTCTGAGACCGGCCGCTCAGGTAAGACTCTGGTCAAGGAAGGCCCACTGCGGATTACCCTTGTGGCTTTGAAGAAGGGAACCGTTCTTTCATCCCGTCAAGTAGCGGTTCCCGTCAGCATTCAGACTCTCCGGGGATGTCTGAGACTGACCACAGACAGGGGAGATATGGATCTTCCCGCACGCACGTTGATTGCGCTCGGACCCGGGGTCGCTCATACGGCAAAAGCACATACCGACTGCGCGATTTTGCTTACATTGGCGATGTCGCCTAGCTAAAGGGGCGGTCACGCTCTTAGTTAAGACTTCAAAGAGGCAGACGAGAACAGGCCAATCGAAATCCTAAAGGAGGAAATATGATGAATAAAATATTTATCGCCCCACTAACCGTTTTCGTTGTTCTATTCACGATTGGTCTTTTCCAAACTAAACAGGCGATTGCCCATTGTGACGGACTCGATGGTCCAGTTGTCAAAGCTGCCCAGAAGGCGCTGGAAAGCGGGAACGTGAACCCTGTGCTTATTTGGGTACTGAAGAAGGACGAAGGCGAGATCAAAAAAGCCTTCCAGAACACGCTTGCTGTTCGCAAGCTCAATTCTCAGGCGAAAGAACTTGCAGACATGTATTTCTTTGAGACCCTTGTGCGCATTCACCGGGCTGGTGAAGGAGAGCCTTATACGGGGTTGAGGCCCGCCGGGCGCAATCTCGAACCGGCAATTCCTGCGGCAGATCAGGCCATAGAAAGCGGCAAGTTGGAGCTGCTGCTCAAAATCTTAACTGAAACTGTTGAAACAGAGGTGCGCGAAAAATTCAAAGCGTCGCAGTCAAGAAAAACTTCAAGCCGGATGATGTCGAGGCAGGCCGGGAGTATGTGAAGGTGTACGTTCCCTTCGTTTCGTATGTCGAGCGGATTTACGCCACCGCCAAAGGCGCGGCGAAGAACATTGATACGAATCGAAGAAGGCAGGATTGCGCAAAGACAGGACCGAAAACCCGGAAAGCTAACTGAGCATTCGCGATGTCGAGCCATGATTGCGATGGCGTTCCAACAAAGTTCTTGGTGTGAGGAGTGAGATGATAAACAGGCGAAATTTTCTCAAAGCGGGCGCGGTCGGGGGAGCGGGACTCCTGGCTTCCTGCGTCGCGGGCCGCCGAATTGCGGCTCTCAAGCCGACGGATCGCGGTAGCAGTCTGGCGAAATTCGCCGAACCGCTGGCGACACCCCGAGTCTTACGGCCAACTCCCAATGAAGTTTTGGATATTGCGATGACGGAAGTACGGCAAAAACTCCACCGGGACCTCGATCCGACTCCCCTCTGGGGATACAACGGAATCTATCCAGGCCCCACTTTGGAAGTCATAAAAAACCAGCGAGTAGCGATTCGCTGGGCCAATCGGCTGCCTCCCAGGCACCTTTTAGAAAACGACCGATGTCTCCATGGCGCAAAGAGCGAAAATCAGCACGGGGCGCCTCCTCGCGCTGTGGTTCATCTCCACGGCGCACGCGTGCCGCCCGAAAGCGATGGTTATCCCGAGGCGACGGTCTTGCCCGGCCAGGCCGCTACGTACGATTATCCGAACATTCAAAATTCAACCACGCTCTGGTATCACGATCACGCCCTCGGGATCACGCGGCTCAACGTCTACCTGGGATTGGCCGGTGTTTACCTGATCCGCGATGCGGCCGAAACGATGCTTAACCTCCCGAGCGGAGCATACGAAATCCCGCTTGTCATTCAGGACCGTTCTTTTAAGAGCGATGCTTCGCTTCATTATCCTGAAGAATGGGAGGAAGAAGTTTTTGGCGACGCGATCCTCGTCAACGGCAAGGTCTGGCCCTATCTCAGCGTAGAACCGAGAAAGTACCGCTTTCGCATCTTAAACGGGTCCAACTCACGCACTTATACATTGGCACTAGATTCCGGCCAGCCGTTCTATCAGATCGGTACCGACGGAGGTTTCCTGGCAGAACCGGTCGAGATCGCGAAGCTGACTTTGACCTCGGGCGAACGGGCGGATGTGATAGTCGATTTCTCGAAGCGAAGAGGAGAACTCCACCTGATCAATAGCGCGCCCGCGCCGTTCCCCGGACCCCCGGGGCAAGGCGTCATCCGCGCAGTCCTGCAGTTTAGAGTAAGCGGTGCCACGGGTGACGATAGCGCGTTGCCATCGAAGCTCGAGCAAAGCGTGCGATTGCGGGAAGAGGCCGCGGTTAAGTTCAGGACCTTCAATCTCGACATGCACGAGGAAAACCCCAGATGCACGGAAGCGGGATTCCGTTGGCTGATCAACGCCTTGGGCTGGGATGACGACATCACTGAATATCCTGAAATCGGAACAACCGAAGTCTGGAACTTTTTCAATCTTTCGCAGGAAGTCCATCCCATCCACCTCCACCTGGTCCAATTCCAGATTTTAGATCGTCAGCCGCTGATGCCGGACCCGGGGAGGGAGGGATTTTTTTTGCCGAAAGCCGTTCCCGGCTCTAAGGCCGAACCGGCACAACCCAATGAAGCCGGATGGAAAGACACTTTCAGGTCAATGCCGGGAGAGGCCACCCGAATTATCACAAGATTCGAGGGCTTCACCGGCAAGTACCCCTACCACTGCCACATTCTGGAGCATGAGGATTACGACATGATGCGCCCGTTTGAAGTTATCGCGCGCAAGTAGAGCGAGAGCGCTCAAACTGGGAGGGGAAATAAAACAAAAAAGACGTGGCGCCTCGTTTCCGATATTTCAAAATTCAGGATAGAGGTGTGTCAGTGAAAGCTTCTACGCGAACTAATGCCGGTTTGGTTCTTTTTTAGATGGACGGAATGATGTTTACTCGGCTGCTGGTGCCACTGGACAGATCGCGTTGCTCTGAGGCTTAGTACAGATGCCTGCTCTTTCGAGTTTAGATTTCGTTGACTTGCGAGGCGCGCAGTTCCGAATTGGCCATAAACACGAAGAACGTCGCGGCGATGCCGGCAGAAAAACACGTTAATTGGTGCAGAGGGTTTAGAGCGTAGGGAAAAGAAGTCTTAGTAGAGAAGAGCCAAATGAACAGAAAAAAACGGATTCTCGTCGTTGTGGATGGTTCAAAGGCCTCGATACGGGCCGTTAACTATGTAGGCAACATGATGGCGGGAAAGAGAGATGTTACTATTTGCTTGCTGAATGTGCTTGGACCCCTGCCCACGGAACTAACGGAATTCGGAGGGTCGGAGGATCCTGAGAGGGAGGAGAAATTAGAGAAAGAACTTAAAGATAAACGTGAACAGTGGATTGAAAACGCTAAAACAAAGGCATTACCGAGATTAAAAAAAGCAATATCAATTTTTAAGAAGGCACGACTTCCCGCTAAAGCGGTAAAGACGGAGTTTTGGATTGATGTCAATAGTCAAGGCTTGGCCGCTGGTATCTTAGAGGCGGGACGATTGAATAAATGCAACACGGTCGTAGTCGGGCGAAAATCGTTCTCCTGGCTTAAAGAAATTTTCCACCATCACGTCACAGATGAATTGATCCGGAAAGCGCAGGATCTTACCGTCTGGGTTGTCGAGTAGGTCTTGATTTGGATTCTTGTCACCGGCTTTGGCCGCGGCGACTCTCTAAACACAAAGCCTGCCTCCGATGAGTGGCGGAAAGCCTTGCACCGCCTCAATGAAACGGGTTATTTGAGCTGTCACTCAAATAACTCACAGTGAAGAACGGTCAAAATTCATTTTGACTATGACGTGGATACGGAAGATTTAACCGGTTACTGAATTTTCAGGTTCTGTTATTTTCAGGTTCTGTCGAAAGGAGATCTCATGCCGACACGCAAAGCGCACGCGCGCTGGGAAGGAAGTCTCAAGGAAGGCAAGGGGCAGGTCGATTTTGGAAACGGAGCGTTTCAGGCAGCGTACTCGTTCGCCTCGCGCTTCGAGGACGGTAAGGGCACCAATCCCGAAGAGCTGCTGGGCGCGGCCCATGCGGGCTGCTTCGCGATGGCGCTGTCGCTGATATTGGGCAACGCGGGCTTCAAACCCGACTATGTCGATGCGACCGCGCATGTCACCGTCTCGCCGCAGAACGGCGGCTTCAAGATCACCAAGAGTCACCTGGTCTGCGAGGCCAGGGTGCCCGGCATCGACCAGGCGACGTTTGCGCAGCACGCGCAAACAGCCAAGGCAGGCTGCCCGGTGTCGCAAGCTCTCGCCGGCACCGAGATCACGCTCGAAGCCAAGCTCGCTGCAAATTGACCCGTGAAGCCCTTGGGAGCGGGTCATGATTCGGATCAAACGCACGTATGAGCCTCCCGCTCGGGGAGACGGCCGGCGAATCCTGGTGGAACGTCTCTGGCCGCGAGGCATGAAGAAGGAGAGCCTGGAGGCCGACGCATGGATGAAGGAAGTTGCCCCTAGCACGGAGCTGCGCAAGTGGTTCGACCATCGGGTGGAGCGCTGGGACAAATTCCGGCAGCGATACCGGGATGAACTGGAGGCAAACCCCGACGCTTGGCAGTCCATCGTCGATGCAGCAAGACGCGGTACGGTAACCCTGCTCTACAGCGCCCACGACACCGTTCACAACGGCGCCGTGGTTTTACGCGATTATCTGACGGAGCGAGCGGACGAAACTTCTCCTCGCAAAGTTCGAAGGCGAGCCCGACCACCAAGAGCAGACGACAAACCCAGTGCGGCAAAGCCGCAACCAAAGAAACCGAAGAATTCACCGCGGACACGCCGAGAACGCAGAGTTCGGAAATAATTTCTAAACAAAATCCTCCGCGTACTCTGTGCGCCTCTGCGGTGAGTCTTCCGAAAATTTGCGCAAGCAACGCAAACTTACAAGCATAGTAGTATGAAGGGAGGCATCGATGTCAGAAGACGAACAGATGTATCCGGAGACGACTCGGCAAATCGCCGAGCAGCGAAACCGACTGGCACCTGGGCCAGCCGAGGCCTTCCGAGCCTTCAGCAAGAGCGTATTCGCTGACGGTGCGATTGCTGCGAAAACCAAGCAGTTGATCGCGGTTGCGGTCGCCCATGTGACGCAGTGTCCATATTGCATCCGCGGCCACACCAGCGCAGCTCTGCGCCATGGGGCGAGCGCCGAGGAAATCATGGAAGCCATCTGGGTGGCCGCGGAAATGCGCGCCGGAGGCGCTTACGCTCATTCGGCCCTGGCGCTCGATACGATCGCGCACATCCAGGCAGAGAAAGAAAAATAAGCCAAGAAAGATTGTTCCAGGAATCGCCATCATCAACGGGATGGGCGCATCGGACCCGATAGAGGAGCTAATATCGACGAGCCGCGCTGAAGTCGTCGTCGTCAGCGAAAAACTACGAACGCATTTTCAGGCGGAGCTTGTGTTGACGGGCACGCTCGCTCGGAAGATCCAACTGCTTAAGAAGCACGGCGGCGGTCGCCTACGTCAGCCAAGCATATGCAGGTTTGGCGCACCGCCAACTGGCATATGGTCGTAATGCTGACCGTTACTGGAATCGTCATTGCGGATATTATCGTACGTCTTTTACAGTCCGACGCCGGCCGTGCCCATTTCTCGACGATGATACTGTCGATCCTTGCAGGAGTACTGGTTTCCTACGGCGCTACGTACGGGGGCTCTCTGGTTTACGACTACCAATTCAACG
>Ga0075434_100000298_pt1 | contig 35329 bp, 26 predicted proteins | sample RhiMethybrSRZTD3_FD_75298 | JGI IMG/M metagenome (GOLD analysis project Ga0075434, IMG submission 75298) | Populus rhizosphere microbial communities from Tennessee, USA - Rhizosphere MetaG P. TD hybrid SRZTD3 | ecosystem: Host-associated > Plants > Roots > Rhizosphere > Soil | place: USA...
GCTCTCGGCGAACAGGTTGTTGCCGGGCCGCAGGCCGCCGTAGAAATCGGAGCTCGGCGTCTCGACCGGCAGATACGCGAGGCCGAGCTCCTCGTCGGCGGCGATCTGATTCCAGACGCCGACGTTGCCGTTCACCGCCCACGACTCCTTCTCCCACGTGTCGTTGCCGAACTCGCCGGGGCGCGGAATCGTGTTGAAGGTCCACAGGCGCCTGCCGGTGCGCACATCGAAGCCGCGCACGAGCCCTTTGGTGTTGTTGTGCGTCTTCGGCGTGCCGCCTTCGAGGAAGGCCGAGCCGACCATCACGACGCCGTCGCGCGTGACGGCCGGCGTCGAGTGGACGCCGATCTCCCCGGTCACCAGATCGATCGGCTGCTCCTTGCCGAAGACGGCGCCCACCTTCAGATCGACGATGCCGTCGTCGCCGAACGACGGGATGCGCGCGCCGGTGCGCGCGTCCAGCGCGACGAGGCGGTAGCCGGTCGTGATGTAGAAGATCCGCTCGTCGCGGCCGTCGGTCCAGTACGCGACGCCGCGCCCCGAGAGCTGCCGCGGCGCCGCGGCCGCGCGCGCGCCCTCGCGCTCGGCGTGCATCCATTTCAGCTCGCCGGTGGCGGCGTCGAGCGCGACGACGGCGCGCCGCGTGCCGCCGGTCGTGTAGAGCGTGCCCTTCGCCACGAGCGGCGTGCCTTCGAGCTTGAACTCGGGGCGCGGGCCGAGGAAGTCGGTCTTGAAGCGCCACGCGATCTCGAGCGCGTTGAAATTCGCCGCCGAGATCTGATCGAGCGGCGAGTAGTGATGGTTGCGGAGATCGCCGGCGTACGACCGCCACTCGCCGCCCGGCGAGGCGGGCTGCTCGGCGCGGCCGGCGCCGCCGATCCACACCGCCGCGGCGCACGCGGCCGCCGCGGCAACGAGACGCTGCGCGTTCGGAGCCATGACGAGGGATTCTAGCCGGGTACCCGGCCGGGTAAAATGTCGGAATGATCCCGCTCCGGGACGTCATCCCGTCCCGAACGACCCCCTACATCACGGTCACGATCATCGGGTTGAACGCGCTGGCGTGGCTGTTCGAGGTGTCGCTGCCGCACGAGGATCTGAACCAGTTCCTCGCGACCTTCGGCGTCGTGCCGGCGTACTTCGCGTGGCCGACGCTCATCACGTCGATGTTCCTGCACGGGAGCTGGTCGCACGTGATCGGCAACATGTGGTACCTGTGGATCTTCGGCGACAACGTCGAGGACCGCGTCGGACACGGCCGCTTCATCGTCTTCTATCTGCTGTGCGGCGTGGCGGCGGCGCTGGGGCAGGTGGCGGTCGATCCGCAGTCGATGCTGCCGACGATCGGCGCGAGCGGCGCGATTGCCGGCGTGATGGGCGCGTACTTCGTGCTCTACCCGCACTCGCGCGTGCTGACGCTGATCCCCTGGATCTTCATCCAGATCGTCGAGCTGCCGGCGATCTTCCTCCTCGGGTTCTGGTTCCTGATGCAGCTGTTCAGCGCGGGGACGGTCGCCGTCACCGCCGCGTCGCACGGCAGCGGCGGCGTCGCCTTCGCCGCGCACGTCGTCGGGTTCGTCGTCGGCGTGGGAGGGGTGTTCGTGTTCCGGAAGCGCGAGCTCGATCCGTGGGAGCGGCAGGAGTACTACTGACGCCGCAATTGGGAAGTTGGAATTTGGAATGTGGAATTCGTCACGGGCAGACGAGGCGCAGCTTCGGGAAGTACGCGCGGTAGCGGCGCGGATCGCGCGTGAGGAGCGTCATCCCGCTCACCGCCGCGTGCGCGCCGATGAAGAAATCCCGAAGGGGGGAACGCCTCGCTCCGCCGCGCCGTTTGTAGGCGCCGAAGGCCTTCCCCGCGAGGAATGCGGCTTCCCATGGTATCGCTGCGCGCACGAAGTACTCCGAGGGCAGGACGAGCTCGAGCTCCTCGATCGTCTCGAAGCGCACCGAGATCTCGGCATAGATGATTGGATTGATTGCGACACCGCCGGCGTCACACGCGCGTTCGATCATCGCGGCGGACCAGTCGAGCCACTCCTCGTCCTCGTTGAAATCGTCGACCAGCACGTTGGTATCGACGAGCGTGTACGGCAATCAGTCTTCACCGCGCGTCAGGGCCATCAGCTGATCGGTCGTCAGACCGGGCTTCGGCTTCACCCGCCGCATCAGCTCTTCAGGGCTGCCGTGCGCGCGCCGAGGCAGGCCTTAAGGCCTGCGCTACGACAGGCGCGCCACCGATCTGAAAACTGCTGTAGCGCCCCTTATGACTTGGTCCGCAGCTGGGCGCCGATGCGGGCGATCTCGACGAGGATCTTCTCGAGGTCCGCGTCGTATTGATCGGGCGGGGTCTGTTCCTTGCGGGCCTTCAGCTCCTCGAGCTGCATCTCGAGATCGGCGCGCCGGCGCACCAGCGCGGCCTGCGCCGCGTCCGACGGGAGCGTGAGCGGCGCCTCGGGCTCGATGTAGGTGACGCGCGCGACGGCGCCGTCGGCGCTCGCGGGGTTCTGCACCTCGCGGCCGATGCCGGCGCCGGTGTCGTCGAGCAGCGGCCGCTCGGTCGGCAGCGTGCCCTTCTGCTCGAACCACGCGCGCACGCCGGCGCTCGCGAACGTGAACGCCTCCCAGATCGAGACGCGGCCGCTCTTGTCGACGTCCGCGCCCTGCGCGTCGAACGCCTTGACGAAATACTCCGGGAAGACGGTCTCGAACTGCTGCGCCGAGGAGTCGGTGGCCGTCAGCACGACGCGGCCCCGGCCGGCGAGCTTTCGCAGGAACGGAAAGCTGGCGCCGGTCGTGTCGACGAAGACGACGCGGCCCGGAATCGGCTTGACGAGATCGGCCCATTCCGACGCCGACAGATCGGGCCCGACCAGATTGAACTTCGCTTCGTCGCCGTCGAGCGTCGTCCCGTGGCCGATCAGCAGGACGAACAGCTGATCGTCTTTCGTCAGCCGCCTGCGGAAGTCGCCGAGCGCGCGCTGGACGTTCTCGCGCGTCGCCTTCTGGACGCCGTCGCCCTCGGTCTCGGCGAGGACGACGACGCGCTCGGGCGGATAGTGAAACCTGTCGCGCAGGATCCGCGTCATCGCCGTTCGCCACGTCGTGTACTTCTCGGCGTAGGCATCGCCGCCGGCGGCGCCCGTCACGATGAGCGCATATCGATCCCCGGCGAGCGCCGCCGGCGCAAAGGACGCAAAGAGGGCAAAGGCCGCGAAGAACGCCAAGACGGTCCGCGTCATCGCAGTCCCCACCGCCGGCGCAGGATCCACTCGGCCGACAACAGTAAGACGACGAGCGCGAACGCCCACGGCTCGTGCCACAGATCGCGCCGCTCGGGAGCCGCGTTCTGCGGCGTCGACGACTGCAGCCAGCCGACGATGCGCGCGGCGTCGGCGGCGCGCACGTAGCGGCCGCCGGAGTTGCGCGCGACGCGCCGCAGGAACCCTTCGTTCAGCCGCGGATCGGCGAACTCGCGGTCGGCGCCGCCGACGTAGAACCAGCGATCGCTCGCCCCGAGCGACGTCGCGCCGCGCTTGGCCTCCGCGTGCACGCGGTAGAGGCCCGGCTGCTCGGATCCGATCGCCGCGGTGAAGCGGCCGCTGGCCGGATCGGCGTGCCGCAGCTTGATCGTTTCGGCCGCGCCGCCGGGCCTCGTCAACGTGGCGTCGACGACGGCGTCGGGCGCCGGCGCGAACGCCGCGTCGCGCGCGTCGACGTCGACCGAGATCGAGTCGCCGGGCTCGGCTGACGCCGGCACGGTGATCGCCACCGGATCCGGCGCGGACGAAGAGAGCCAGCGCGCCGCCTGGCGCCAGAACAGCTCGTAGGTGCGATCGGAGGACGGCGCGAGCATCTTCCACCGCCACGACGCCTCGCCGGCGAAGACCATCGATCGGCCGCGGCCGTACGGCTGCACGGCCACGACCGGAAAGACCCCGCCGCCGGGCGCGGTGGTGAGCGCGAGAATCGTCGCGCCGGGCCGCGGGCCGCCGACCGTCGCGCTCGCGGCGAGCGCCGGCAGCGCCGACCAGACGCGGCGCGTCTCGTCGACCGACGCGCCGATGCGCATGATCGGATGCAGCTCGCCCTCGGGCGTGAGCGTGAGCTTGTTGTGGGCCGGCAGATCGATCGATCCGAGCGAGGCGCGCACGAGGCCGCCCCGGCGATCGTTCATCTCGAGCGGCAGCACTTCTTCGAGCGGCGTGCCGGCGAGGCCGCGCTGCGAGAACGATCGGCCGCCGAACACGAGCAGGCCGCCGCCGCGCTCGGCGACGAAGTCGGCCGCCATCGCGAGCTGCGCGCGCGAGAAGAAGTCGCCCTCGACGTTCGCGATCGCGAGCGCGTCGTACGCGTACAGCTGCTCGCGCCTGGCCGGGAAGCCGCTCGTGAGCGCCGCGGAGCGGCCGGCGCCCGCCTGCACGAAGAACGTGTCCTGCCCCTCGCCGTTCTTGCCCTTGCGCGTCACCGAATCGATCTCGAGCCCCGAGTCGGCGGCCCAGGCGCGCGTCACGAAGCTGTGCTCGAAGCCCGGCGCGCCCTGCACGATCAGCAGACGCCGCTTCCGCCCGGCCGGGCTGACGAGGACGCTCCGCGTGTTGTTCTCGGCGACCGGCTCGGCCGGGTCGCGCGGAATCTCCGCCGTGAACACCGTCGGGTTCAGCAGATCGGGCGAGACCGTGAACACCTCGTCGATCGGCGATCCGTCGGCCGGCGGCACGATCCGGCGCGTGTCGAGGAGCTGCCCGTTGCCGAGGACGCGCAGCGTGAACGGCGTGCGGCCGAAGCCGGTGCTGACCGCTGTCACGTGCAGATCGACCGACGCATGATCGAGCCTGGGATCGCCGGCGGCGAGGCCGAGCACCTCGCGATCGCGCGGGCCGTCGGGCGATCCGATGCCGACGGCGAACACCGGCGGCCCGCCGTCGGACCCACTTGACCCACCCGACCCACCCGACCCACCTCCACCCGTGTCGCCGCCGTCGGACAGGAGCACGATGCCGGCGACACGCTGGCCGCGATAGCGCTCGCGAATCGCGGCGATGGCGCCGGCGAGATCGGTGCGGCGCGCGTCGGCCGAGAGCGCGTCGGGCTTCGCGGGCGCGAGGCGGTCGCCGACGCTGTAGATCTCGCTGACGAAATGCGACGAGAGCGCCGGCCCCAGCTCGGTCGTCAGGAGCTTCGCCGCGCGCGCGAGCCGCGTCTGGCCGTCGGCGTCGGCGAGCCGCATGCTGCGCGAGACGTCGACGAGCACGGGGACGATCGCGTCGCGCGCGCTCGCCGGCGGCAGGATCGCGATCGGCCGGAACAGGAAGAGCACCAGGGCGACGAGCGCGACGGCGCGCAGCGCGACGAGCAGCCCCCGCTGCGCGCGCGTGAGCGGCGACAACGGACGTCTGTACTCGAAGTACACGAGCGCCGCGATGGCCGCGGCGAGCGCGGCGGCGAGCCACCAGGGAAGCGGATACGCGAAATGCATGAATCAGTCGGCAGTCGGCAGTACGTAGGCGACGGGCTTTAGCCCGTCGCTCTGCCGGCCTGAAGGCCGGCCGCTACGTACAAACGAAATGCGCTCTTACTCACCAGCTCAGGGCTTCTTCTTCGACGCGATCGCCTTGAAGTAGCTGTCGACCTGCTTCTGGTATTCGGCCGGCGGCTTGTCGTCGGCGCCGGCGGCGAGCCGATCCTTGGCCTGCTTCGCCTGCAGCTTCTTCGAGATCGTCGCTTCGGCGTTCTCGAGCGCCTGCGTCGCCTGCCGGCGCATCTCCTCCCACTTCGCGAAGTCCTGCTTGAACGCCTCGGTGCCGGGGGCCGAGAGCGTCATGCGATCGGCGCCCTCGAAGGTGAAGCCGCCGCCGCCACCGCGCGCGAAGCTCGGATCGTCGCGGCGCATCTGGTCCATGAAGTCCTTCGCGTCCTGAAGCCGACGCTGGTACTCGTCGCGCAGGCGCGCGAGATCGGTGCCGGAGCCTCCGGCGCCGCTCGCCTGGCCCTGGCCGGGCGTGCCGCTCTCGCTTGCCGGCTTGTCGCCGCTCTCCTGGCCGGCGCCGCCCGTCCGTCCCGCGCGCCCGGCGCGGCCGGCCTGCCCGCCCTGCCCCGCGTCGGCGAGCTGCCGCGCGGTGCTGTTCAACTTGTCGCGCAGCTCCTGCGCGCGCGCGCGCTGATCGGAGAGCTTCTGCGACTCGCCGTCCTGCGCGCCGGTGGCCGACGCGAGGCGATCGGCGACCTTGTCGAGCGCGCGCGCGAGCTCCTGCTGCGCGCCCGCCTGCGCGCGCGGATCGTCGCTCACGCGCGAGGCCGTGTTGCCGCGCCCGCCTTTCGGCTCCTCGGTCGCCGCGCGCATCGCGTCGGAGGCCTGCTGCATGCGGTCGGCGACCTTCTGCCGCTCGATGTCCTTCGCCGCCTCCGCCGCGACGCCCCCGGCACTGTTCGTCCCGCGTGCCTGACTGCCGACTGCCGACTGATTCGAGGACTGACTCGAGCTTTCACCTCCGGCGGCGGCTTGCTTCAGCGACTGCTCGAGCCTCCGCGTCCGCTCGGCGAGGCGCTCTTCCTCGCCCGCGAGCCGCCGCACGGTGTCCTTCGCCGCGTCGCCCTGGCCGGTCTTTGCGAGCTCGGATGCGATCTGCCGCTGCGCGTCGGCGAGCTGCCGCGCCTCGAGCTGCATGTCGCCGAGCGCGCGCCGCCGGTCGTCGGGGCGCGCCGACTCGAGCCGCTGCTGCAGCTGCCGCAGCGCGTCGAGCGCGCTCTTGCCGCGCGCGCTCGCCTGCGCCGGATCCTGGCGGCGCAGATCGTTCGCCGCGCTGCGCATCTCGTCGGTCGCGTCGCGCAGACGCTGGCTCGCGTCGCCGCCCTGCCCGGCCTGCCCGGTCTGCCCTGCCTGGCCCGCCCGACCCGCCTGACCGGCCTGCCCTGTCTGACCCGTCTGCCCTGCCTGGCCCGCCTGGCCCGTCTGGCCTGACCGACCGTCCTGGCCGCGCTGGCCGCGTTGTCCCTCGCTGCCGCTCTGCGGCTTGCCCGCCTGCATTTGCCGCGCGAGCTCCTCGGCCTTCTGCCGCAGCTCGAGCTGATCGCGCGTCAGCTTCTCGAGCTCGCGGCGCAGCTCCTCTTCCGTCATCTGCGCGCGCTTCTGCGCGAGCTCCTGCTGCTTCTTGAGCAGCTCGTCCTGCCGCCGCGCGAGCTCCTTCACCTTGTCGAGCGCGCTCTGGTTCGGATCGTCTTTCTGCTCGGCGGAGGACTTCGTCTCGTAGTTGGTCTGCTGCGCCTTCTGGAGCTCCTTGTCGAAGAGCGCCGACATGTCGTAGTTGCTGCGGTTGTTGCCGGCGCCGCTGCCCGCCTGCTGACGCGACACCTCGCGCTTTTTCACGTCGGCCTGCGCCTTGAGCAGGCGATCGAGCGCTTCCATCTCGGGCGGGAGCGCGTCGCCGGTCTTCAGCGCGTCGAGCGATTCGACGGCGTGGCCCATTGCGTCAGCGGCCGCCGTCATCTGATCTTCCTCGGGAAGCGTCTGGCCCGCCTTCAGCTCCGGCGCCGGCGGCGTCGGCGGCGGCTGCCCGCCGCGGCCGCGCTGCGGCTGCCGCCGCCGCGGATCCCTCATCGTCGATTCGCGGAACGTGCTGGAGGTCTGCTCGACGCGCGTCTTGAGCTCGGCTTCCGCGCGCGCGACCGAGTGCACGTCCTGCTCGGACCTGGCGCCCTTGGCCGATCGCGCGCGGCGATCGAGCTTCCACGTCGCGACGACGATCTCCTTCTGCGCGTTGACGAGATCGTCGATGCCGTTCTGGCCGCCGCCCGGCATGCCGCCCTGGCTCTGCGCCAGCGCGAACTCCTGCTCGTACGGCTTCACCTCGAGGAAGAAGATGTCGCTGCGCGCTTCGTTCGGCCGCGTGCCGCGCGTGAGGTCGCGCGCGCGCACGTAGTACGAGATGAAGTCGCCGGGCTGGACGTTCAGGTCCTCGAGGAACAGCGTGTGGCGGCCGGTCACCGCGGCGCTGCCGCGCGGAATCGCGAGCGGAATCGCCTTCTCCGCCGTGCCGCGCACCGAGTAGACCAGATCGAGGCGATCGATGCCGTAGTCGTCCTCGGCCTGCGCTTCGACGTCCACTTCCTCGAGCCGCGTGACCGATCGATCCGACGCCGGCTTGAGGATGCGCACCTCGGGCGGACGATCCTCGAGGATCCGGATGAAGTATTCCGTGTCGCCGCCGTTCGCCATCCCCTCGCGATCGGCGAGCGCGACGCGGTACGAGTTGTCGTCGGCGACCTTGAGCGACGCCGTCAGCTCGGTCGGCGCGTCGGCGTGCAGCGGAATCGCCGCGCCCTGCGCGAGCGCGAGGCGCCCTTCGGCGGCCGGCCGATCGGTGAAGACGTGCAGCCGGACGTCGGTGCCCGCCGGCGCGTAGATGTCGCCGCTGTCGGCTTCGGTCCGCGGCTCGAGGCGCAGCCCTTCGGGATACGTGTAGTCGACGTCGATGCGCGCGACGCGCGGCGGATACGCGACGGTGACCTCGTAGGTCGGCGACGTCAGCATGCCGGCGACGACGCGGTACTTGAAGCCGGCGCCGACCGACGGCATCGCCGTGCGGAACGCGCCGTTGTCGGAGGCCATGTCGGCGGCGCGCCAGCGATCGCCGTCCGCGATCTGCAGCTGCGCGATGACGGGCGCGCGGCTGCCGACGAGCCGCGCCTCGATCGTCAGCGGCGATCCGGTCTTGATCCGCGCGTTGCCGGGCTTCACGTCGAGCGTCGTGCGCGCGGGGAAGAGCGTCAGCGACGCGGCGTCGGCCGCCTCGCGCGCCGGCCCGCGCGCGGCGAAGAGCACGATGCCGAGCGCGATCGCGGCGGCGGCAGCCTGGAGCGCGGCGCGGCGCAGCGCGCGCGCGGAGACGATCGTGTCGACGTCGATCGCCGAGGTCCGGCGCGCGGCGTCCGCGAGCATCGCGTCGGCAAACGCCGGCGCGGCGCTGCTGCGCTCGGCGACATCGACGGCCGTGACGAGACGATCGTCGAGCGACGGCGCGCGCTCTTCGATGAAGCGGGCGATCCGGGCGTCCTTCGGCGCGCGGCGCAGCGGCCACAGGCACACCGCGAGCGACGACGCGGCGACGACGAGCGCCGCCGCCGCAAGCGCCATCAGCAGCGCGGGCGCCCCTGCGGTCCACCGCGAGGCGAGAAGCGCGGCGCCGATCGCGAGCGCGGCGACGAGCGATCCGCGCACGACCGCCTGCAGCGCGCACAACGCCCGCCACCTCATGCGCACCGCATCGATCAGCGTCTTAATCTGCGGGTAATGCTCCATCGGACACCCAGTCGAGTTCAGCGTTCAGAGTTCAGCGTTCAGGGTTCTTGTTCTCGTTCTCGTAATGGTTCTCGTTCTCGTAATGGTTCTCGTTCGCGTAATGGTTCTCGTTCGCGTTCGGTTCTCGTTCGCGTTCGGGCTCTCGTTCCGGTTCTCGTTTTAGGTTCTCGCGGCTACGCGGTTCGAGCCGCGAGAAGCCCTTCGACGGCGAGCAGCACGGCCATCAAGCCGAGCGCGTACTGCCAGAGATGCTGCCGGTCTTCCTGCTGGCGCGCCTCGACCCGGCCTTCGGCGCCGGGCTCGTCCTTCAGCCGCGTGACGGCCGATCGGAAGTCGTCCACCGACAACCGCCCCGCATCGCTCTCGCGCGGATCGACGTTGACGACGATCCGCCGCGGCGCGCTGCGGCCCGCGTCGGCGACGGTCGCGACGCCCGGCGCCTTTTTCACGCCGGCCGGCGCGTCCGCCACCAGATAATCCCACGCGTGCGCGCGCGCGCTGGCCAGGTAGCGCACGATTTCGTGCAGGAACGGCACGAAGGTCGCGTGCAGCGGGAAGTCGCTCCACTTGTTGTCGAGATCCGACGCGAGCACCAGCGCCCGGCCGTCGCCGGCGGGACACTCGAGGAACGCCGTGTCGCCGGTCGTGAAGCGCGCCAGCGTCTGGCAGCCGGCGCCGGCGATCTTCGACGCGTTCTGGAACTTCACGAGGCCGAGCGTCGCGCCGTTGCCGGCAAACGCCTGGAACACCGGATGGCGAACGTCGGCCGGCGCGAGCGTCCGCGCGGCGGGCTTCGCGACGGGCGCCGCGACGCGCAGCGTCGATCCGGCGCCGAGCACGTCGGCGACGATGTCGCCGTCGACCTCCGGGCCGGCCGCGACGAGCAGGCCGCCGCCGCCGCGAACGTAGGCCGAGAGAATCTCGCGGCCGCGCCGCTCGAGGCCGCGCGTCGAGAGCAGGAACACCGCCGCGTGCGGCTGGATGCGATCGTCGGTCCACGAGGAGAGCTGCGCGCCGCTGACGTTCACGACCTGGAAGGCGGCAGTGCCCGGCGCGCCTGCCGCAAGCGCATGCTGCACGTAGAACGCGTCGCGCGCCGGATCGCCCGATCCGGTGACGACGAGCACCGACGGCCGGCTGCCGCCGCCGATGAGCGCATAGCGCACGTTGTCGGCCGCGATGCCGTCGGGATCGTCGACGGCGACCGCTGCGACGCCGCCACGGGGCGCGCCGGCGAACGTCGCCTCGCCCGACTGGTTCGCGCCGAGCGGCACACGCGCGTCGCCCGCGGCGCGGCCGTCGATCGTCAGGTGCAGGCGCGCGTCGCGCGCGCGCGCGCCGGCGTTGTGCACCGTGGCGACGATGCGATCGGGCAGCGGACGGACCTCGGTGACCGCGAGGTTCGGCGGCAGCGCGCCGACGTCCGCCACCTCGATCGCCGCGCCCTCGGGCACGGACACGCGATCGCCGGCGTCCCACCCGTTCTCCTGCAGATCGGTGACGACGACGATCGTGCCGCGGCGTCCCGCGATCTGCTGCGACGCCGCCGACAGCGCAGCGCGGTAGCGCGTTGCGCCGAAGCCCGGGGCCGCCTCGTCGATCGCCGACGCCGCGAGCACCCGATCGCTGCCGGCCTTCATCACGATCCGCGCGTCATCGTCGAACGTGACGACGCTGACGAGATCGCCGGCCGGCGCGCGCGCGATCGCGTCCTTCGCCAGCTGGCGCGCGCGCGCGAAGCGGCCGGGCGCCGACATGCTGTACGACGTGTCGAGCGCGACGGACGTGACGCCGGTGGAGGCCGAGGCGGCGCCGCTCGCGAAGAAGGGGCGCGCGAAGGCGAGCGCGAGGAGCACGAGCGCGGCCACACGCAGCGCGAGCAGAATCAGCTCGCGCAGGTGCCGCCGCTGGGTGTGCTCGACCGGCGCCTTCTTCAGGAGCTTGACCGCCGCGAACCGCACGCGCGCCTCCGGCTCGCGCTTCAGCAGATGCAGCACGATCGGGATGGCCGCGGCCGCGGCGCCCGCGAGAAAGATCGGCGCGAGGAAGCTCACAACGCCCTCGACCTCGTGGACAGGTACGAGAGCAGCGCGAGCTCGAGCGGCCGGTTGGTGTCGAGCAGCTGGTAGTCGATGCCTTGAGCGCCGAGATCGCGGCGGTAGCGCTCGATGAGCGCGCCGATCTCGCGCAGGTAGTGATCGCGCACGGCGCCGGGCACCGCCATGATCTCTTCGTTCGTCTCGAGATCCTCGAAGCGCGTGGCGCGATCGAACGGGAACTCGATCTCGTCGTGATCGAGCACGTGGAACACGATGACATCGATGCCGCGGAACTGGAAGTGCTTCAGGCCGCGGATCACCTCATCGGGATCGTCGAGCAGATCCGAGATCAGGACGACGATGCCGCGCTTGGTGAGCGTGTTGGCGAGCTGGTGGAGCGGCTTGGAGACGTTGGTTTCGCGCGCCGTCCGCAGACGGTCGAGCGTGACGAGCAGCGCCGTCAGGTGGCCCGGGCGCGCGCTCGCGGGCAGCATCGAGACGATGTCCTCGTCGAACGCCGTCAGACCGACCGCGTCGCGCTGCCGGTTCATCAGGTAGGCGAGCGACGCCGCGAGCACCGCGCCGTACTCGAACTTCGTCATGCCGTGGTGCGAGCCGTAGCCCATCGATCCGCTGACGTCGAGCAGCAGATGGCAGTCGAGGTTGGTCTCCTCCTCGAACTTCTTGATGTAGTAGCGGTCGCTGCGCGCGTAGACCTTCCAATCGATCGTCGAGAGGTCGTCGCCGGGAATGTACTGACGGTACTCGGCGAATTCGACGCTGAAGCCCTTGAAGGGGCTGCGGTGGAGGCCGGAGAGAAAGCCCTCGACGATCGTCCGCGCCTTGAGCTCGAGCGTGCCCAGCCGCGCGACGACCGCCGGATCGAGGAACGGGCGGTCGTGCGCGGTCCAGGGCGCCATCTACATTCCGCTCTTCGGCAGCGGCACGGCGTCGAGCAGCCGATCGATGATCGCGTCCGAGTTGATGCGCTCGGACTCGGCGTAGAAGTTGGTCATGATCCGGTGCCGCAGGATCGGCTTGGCGAGCGCCTGGACGTCCTTGATCGACACGTGATAGCGCCCGTGCATCAGCGCGCGCGCCTTCGCGCCGCGGACGATCGCCTGCGAGCCGCGGAGCCCCGCGCCCCACTTCACCCACTTGTCGATGAAGTCGAGCGCCCCCTCCTGCCCGGGACGCGACGCGCTCACGAGGCGTACCGTGTAGCGCGCGATCTCCTCGGCGATCACGACCTGCCGCGCGAGCTCCTGGAACTGCAGGATGTCGCTGCCGTTCAGAATCCGCTCCGGCGCCACCCGCGCCTCGCCCGTCGTCTGCGTGACGACGGTGACCTCGTCGTCTTCGCTCAGGTAGCGGATGACGACGTTGAACATGAAGCGATCGAGCTGCGCCTCGGGCAGCGGGTAGGTGCCCTCGAGCTCGATCGGGTTCTGCGTGGCGAGCACGAAGAAGGGGCGCTCGAGAGGATACGTGCGGCCCGCGGCGGTGACGTGGTACTCCTGCATCGCCTCGAGCAGCGCCGCCTGCGTCTTCGGCGGCGTGCGGTTGATCTCGTCGGCGAGGATGATCTGCGCGAAGATCGGCCCCTTCACGAACCGCAGGCGCCGCGTGCCCTGCTCCTCGTCGAGGATCTCGGTGCCGGTGATGTCCGACGGCATCAGATCGGGCGTGAACTGGATCCGCTTGAAGTCGAGATCGAGGATGTCGGCGAGCGTCTTGATCAGCAGCGTCTTCGCGAGTCCGGGCACACCGGTGATCAGGCAGTGGCCGCCGGTGAAGAGCGCGATGAGCACCTGCTCGACCACCTCGTCCTGGCCGACGATGACCTTGCGCAGCTCGGCGAGAATGCGCCCTCGACCCTCGGCGACTTTTTCAGCGCTGACGGGGGCGACCGACAAGTCCATGTGCGTCCTTAATGCGTGAGGGCGTAAACGATCTCGTTGATGCCCATGCGATAGGCCATCGCGGTGTACTTGATGTAGCCCGGATACTCCTCGGCGTTGGACCACTCCCAGCCGTCGCCCATGTCGGTGTTCCAGTTGATGAACATCATCGGGCGGCCGCTGTCGTCGAGGATCGTGCGGAGGTGCGGGACGACGCCGCCCTTCTCCCACGATCGCCCGGCGAGGAAGGAACCGAGGCCGGCGACCTGCGGGTACGCGTCGATCTTGTAGAAGCAGCTGAACACCGGGTGGTCCTTCGGCACCTCGACGATCTCGCGGTCGGGGAACAGGCGCTTCATCTCGCGCGCGAAGTTGTCCCAGTCGAACGGGCCGTGGAAGTCGTCGAAGTACGCCGACCCGCCGCGCAGCAGGAACTCGCGCAGGATCGGGAGATCGCTGTCGAGCATCTTCAGGTTGCCGGGCTCGACGAAATAGATCCACGGATTCTGGAAGAGGCGCGGATCGTCGAGCGACATGACGATCGGCTCCTCGACCTGAATCGCCGTCGCCGTCTTCACGCGGCGCGTGAGGTTCTGCTCGGCGGCGGGCGCGTCGATGTACCACGGCTCGCCGTAGAAATCCTGCGCGACGTGCGTCCCTTCGGTCGTGAAGTGGTACTTGATGCGAACGAAGCGCCACTGCAGCCCGGCGAAGCGATCGTCGGGCGCCGACGGCAGCTGCGCGCCGACGCGCGGCTGCAGCACCGGCGTCAGCACGAACGCCAGGAGCAGCGCGGCGGCCGGCGCGGCGCGGCGGATCATTTGTCGCCTCCGCCGACGATCTTGAGCAGCAGGTCCTGCGCGCGCTCGTAGTTGGGCGCGATCTCGAGCGCGGCGAGCGTCTGCTTCTTCGCCTCGGCGCGCTTCCCCGCCTTGAAGTAGCTCTCGGCGAGATCGGTGTACGCGGCGGCGCGATCGACCGGGCCGAGCGCGATCACCGCGCGGAACTCGCGCGCCGCGGCGTCGGCGTCGTTTTTCTGCAGCGCGAAGCGGCCGAGCGCGGTGTGCGCCTCGGGATCGAACGGATCGATCGCGGCAATCCGCTCGTAGACCGGCGCGAGCTTCGCCGGCTCCTCGGCGCCGTTCTCGCGCAGCATGCCGGCGAGCTTGCGCGCGGCCTCGACGTTGTTGAAGTCGACGCCGACGAGCGCCGTCAGCTCCGCGATCGCGCGCGCCGTGTCCTTCTTCTCGAGCGCGATCGCGGCCATCTCCGCGTGCGGGCTGTCGCGGCCGGCCGCCGTCGGCACGAGCGCCGCCGCGCGCGCGAAGGCCTGCATCGCTTCGTCGGTCTGCCCCTCCTTGCGCAGCGCGCGGCCGAGCGCCATCTGCACCGGGAAGCTGTTCGGGTTCGCGCCGGCCACCGTCTTCATCGCGGCCGACGACATCTTCATCATCTCGTCGACGCCCGGCGGCACCGCCATCGCGCGGCGCATCGCGCCGAACTTCTTCTCGATCATCTGGTCGAAGCCGGCCTGCATCCGTTCGAAGTCGATGTTGAACGCCGCCTTCAGCGCGGCGTCGGTGTCCAGGCCCTGGCTGAAGCTCCGGAGCAGCTTGTTCAGCCCCGCCTGCCCGTACTCGTTGACGATATGCTCGACGACGAGCGAGCCCTCGTAGTAGGCGAGCGAGATCGTCTTCGGATCCTGGAACGCCGCGTTCAGATCCTTCAGCTTCAGCGCTTCGCCGCGATTGAGCAGGCCGGCGAACATCAGATCCATGTCGCGGCGCCACTCGGGGCGCGCGCGCGTCTCCTCGAACTCCGAGGTGCCCTCGGTGAGCCACCGCGGCACGCGCTGGTTCGACATCTGCAGCGTGATGACGTGCCCGAGCTCGTGCCACAGCGTCGCTTCCCACTGGAAGTCGCCCGGCGGGCGCGCCTTCGGCGAGTCCATCCCGACGACGCGGCCGAAGCAGACGCCGAGGGCGCCGATCATGCCGGGCAGCCCCAGCGTGCGCACGGCGAAGTCGTCGTGGCGCGGGAAGATCTCGATGAGGATCGGACCGCGCGGCGCGAACTCGTAGCGCGCCGACATCGTGTTGAGCGCCTGGTGCGCGAGCGCCATCGCGTACTCCTGCAGCACCGGCGCCTCGTCCTTGGGCATGCGCAGGATCAGATCGCCGTCGCGCACGGTGACGAACTGATCGAGGCGATCCATCATCTGCAGGAGGTTGTAGGTGAGCGTGTTGTACGGGTCGGCCTTGAAGGACGCCTCGAGCGCCGTGCGCGCGCCCGCCTCGTCGCCGGTGCGCAGCAGCTGGACGCCGAGATCGGTGAGCGCGCGGTAGTTCTTCGGATCGAGCGCGAGCGCGCGGCGCGTGAGCTGCACCGCTTCGTCGAAGCGGTAGTTGTGCGCGGCGAGCTCGCCCGCCGCCAGATACACGTCGCCGTAGTTCGGCGCGATGGCGAGGGTCTTGGCCGCCTCCGCCTCGAACTCCTGCGTCTTGTCCTCGACGAAGGCGAGCGCGGCGCGCATCGCAAGCGCGTCGAGGCTCGACGCGTTGACGGCGAGCGCCTGGTCGATCGCCTGGCGCGCCTCGTCGTTGTGGCCCGCGTCGGCCGCCTCGCCGGCGAGGAACAGCTGCGCCTCCACTGACGAGCGGTTCACGTCGAGCGCCCGCCTGGCGAGGTTGATCGCCTGCGGCGGGTTCTCCTCCTCGAGCGTCCTCGCGGCGCCGATGAGCGCCGGCGTCCACTGCGCGTCGGCCTGCAGCGCCGCCTGGAACGACTTGAGCGCGTCGGTCTTGTTGAACTTCTCGAGGAACAGCTCGCCCCAGCCCGTCTGAATCGCCGGATCGTTCGGGACGCCGCCGGCGGCTTCGCGGTACGCCGCGTTGGCTTCCTCGAAGCGCCCGAGCGCGCGGAGCGCGCGCGCGCCGCGCGCCACCTCCAGCGGATCGTTGCTCGTGTCGGCGAGCGTGGCGACCTTCTCGAGGATCGCGGCGGCATCATTGCGGCCGAGCATCTTCTGGAGCAGCCCGAGCTCCAGCGCCGCATCGCTTTGCGACGCTCGAGCGATGACCGGGCGAAGCATGGCTTCAGCGGCGTCGTAGCGGCCGCGGGCGATCGCGGCCCGCGCCTTCAGCGCGACGGCGGCCGGGTCGCGCGGATCGAGCTTGTCGGCGGCCGCTTCCACTTCGTCGTACCGGCCTTCGTTGAGGGCGCGGACGGCGGCCTGCAGCGGCGTTGCCGGGCGGCGCGGCGCCTGAGCCGTGCCGTACGACGGCAGCACGAGGAACGCAAGCGCGGCTCCGAGGAGCGAGAGAGAAGTCCGGCTCATTCCGATTCGTATTATAGGCTGCAAGCGCGGTGCCGCCGGGCTGGGGATTGGGGCGCGAGACGGCGCTCTTTATTCGCCCGTCCACATCACACTCAGAATCACAAATCACTCCGCCCCAATCCCAATCCCAAATCCCCAATCCCCCCAATCCCCAATCCCTAATCCCCAATCCCCCTCTTAGACGGCCGGGAGGCCGGCGAGGCCGTGGCGAGCATCCGCTCCTCGACGGCGACACGTTTGACGAGCAGGGCGCCGAAGGCGGCGATCGCCAGCGGTCCGGAGACCACCGCGGCGGTCATCAGCGCTACACCGGCCAGCTCACCAACGACGGCGATGTAGTTCGGGTGCCGCAGCCACCGGTACGGGCCGCGGGCGACGAGCGCCACGCCGGGGACGACGAGGACGCGGAAGGTCCAGAAGGGGCCCAGGGAGACAATTGCCCACCATTTGAGCGCTTTGGCGACGGCGAAGACCGCCACGCCGGCGGCCAGCGCCCGCGGCGGCGCGCCGCGCCGCAGCGCCCCTTCGATCAGCATCGCCGCGAACGCGGCCGGATACGCCACCCGCATCACGCCGTAGACATCGTCGGGCGGTTCGATGCCGCCGCGCGCGCGCTGCGCGCGCTCGTTCCGTCGTGCGCGCAGCGATTCAATCGCCATCAGGAAGAAGACGACGATGCCGAGGGCAACCATCGTCATCCTGCGGCGGTGCCGCAGTCGCCGGCGCGCGCGATCACCGCTCGCATGATCGCCGGCGCGATGCGCGCGCCGACCGCGGCGGCGCCGACGGCGTGGGGCGACGCGACGAGGGCGCGGAGCGCGCGGTTGAACCGCCACTTGCCGCCGAACTCGCGCGCGCGGGCGGAGGCGTGCGCTGCGTGAACGCCGCGCCAGCCGCGCGCGAGCGCGTCGAGCGCGGCGGCGGCGGCGAGCTCGCCGCCGCGAACGGCGAAGCGCAAGCCGTCGCCCGTCATCGGATCGACGAAGCCGGCGGCGTCGCCGGCGAGCAGCAGGCCGTCCACGGCGGCGGCCGCCGCGTCGACGGCGAGCGGACCGAGGACGACGGGCGGCGCGATCATGCGCGCGGCGGCGGCGCGCTCGCGCAGCATCGGATCACGCGCGAGCTCGCGCGCGAGGAGCGCCCCGGGGTCGGCGAGCTCGGGATCCGCGGCGCCGGACGGCTTCACGAGGCAGACGTTGGTGAGCCCGCCCGGCACCGGCGCGACGCCGATGTACCGCCCGCGGCGCACGTGCATCTCGCCAAAACACGACGGAATCGCCGCATTGGTGCCAGGCACCTGGCTGGCACCGGACGGGGGCGCGAAGCTCTCGAAGTACGCGCCGATGGCCCAGCGACGCGGACGCGCGGGATGACGCGCGAGGCCGAGGCCGAAGGCGAGTGTGGAATGGCGGCCATCGGCGCCGATGACGACCGGTGCAGAAATTGCCACGTCGCGCCCGCCGCGCGCCACGACGACCCCGGTCGCGCGACGCTCGGGACCGCGCTCGTCGACGACCGCACGCCGGACGACCACGCCCGGCTCGAACTGACACCCGGCGCCGATCGCCTGCTCCAGCAGCATCCAATCGAGATCCCGCCGCAGGATCGCGCGGCCGGACACGCCGTCGGGATACGGCCCGCGGACGACGACGCCGCGCTCCCCCGTCAAGAGCATCCCGTCCACGCGCAGACCGCGCCGTTCGATGTCGCCCGCGATGCCGAGCGCGCGCAGCCGCGCGAGCGTCCCCGGGTTCACCGTGTCGCCGCACAGCTTGTCGCGCGGAAACGTCGCGCGATCGACGATGCGCACGCGCGCGCCGGCGCGCGCGAGCATCAGGCCGGCGACCGAGCCGGCCGGTCCCGCGCCGACGATCACGACGTCAGGCCCGCCCAATGACGATCGCGCTGTTCTTGGATCCGAAGCCGAGACAGTTGCAGAGCGCCGCTTCGACCTCCGCGGCGCGCCCGCGATTGGGAATCACGTCGAGATCGCACGCCGGGTCCGGCTCGAACTGATTGATCGTCGGCGGCAGGAACCCGCGCGCGAGCGCGAGCGACGCCGTCACGACGCCCGCCGCGCCCGACGCGCCCTGCGGATGCCCGATCATCGACTTCACCGACGATCCGGCGAGCCGCTCGGCGTGCGCGCCGAACACCTGCCGCACGCAGCGCGACTCGACGGCGTCGTTCAGCTGCGTGGAGGTGCCGTGGAAATTGACGTAGCCGATGTCCTCGCGCCGCCGGCCGGCGCGCTCGACCGCCTGCGTCATGGCGCGGATGATCTCGGCGCCGCTCGGCGCCATCTGCACGCGGTGGTACGCGTCGCACGTCGACGCGTAGCCGTCGATCGACGCGTAGATCGTGGCGCCGCGCGCCCGCGCGCGATCCTCGCGCTCGAGGACGACCATCCACGCGCCCTCGCCGAGGACGAAGCCGTCGCGCCGCCGGTCGAACGGCCGCGACGCCTCCTCGGGCCGATCGTTGTGCGCGAGCGACACCGCCTTCATCCGCGCGAAGCCGAAGATCATGCCGGGCGTGACGCACGCGTCGGTGCCGCCCGAGAGGATCACCTCTGCCTCGCCGCCGCGCAGCAGCGCCGCGGCGTAGCCGATCGCGTCGGTCGAGCTCGTGCAGCCGCACGACAGCACGTGGCTGACGCCGCGCAGCCGGAGCGAGATCGAGATCTCGCTCGACACCATGCCGACAATCGACACCGGGATCGCGTACGGCGTCACCTTGCGCCCGCGCTCGACGAAGAAGTCGTAGTACTGCCGCTCGCCGACGTCGATGCCGCCGCCGCCGCTGCCGATCACGACGCCGGCGTCCGGCTCGCCGACAGCCAGCCCCGCATCCGCCCACGCCTCGCGCGCCGCGATGACGCCGATGAGCGCCGCGCGCGAGTAGCGCTTCGGATCCGCGCGGTACTCGGGATCCCACACGTCGTCGCCGTCGAGCGGCGGGACGTCGTCGATCGTGACGCCGGTGACCGGCGCGGCGACGCGGCATCCGAGGTCCGACGCGTCGAACTCCGTGATCGCGCGCGTCGCGCTGCAGCCGCGGCTGATCGACTGCCAGAAGCGCTCGCGGCCCACGCCGTACGGCGAGACGACGCCGATGCCGGAGACGACGATCCGCGGCCCCCCTGAGTGACGCATGTCGTTATAGTAGCCCCGACGTGGCGCGGCGTGCGTGGTTGTGGATCGGCGGCGGCGTCTTCTGCGCGGCGCTCGCGTGGTGCGCGTGGTGGTATCTGTTCGTTCTCGGACGAATCGACCGGCCCGGCGGCGGCGCCTCGGCGCTGATCCTCGACGCGGCGATCTTTTCCGTGTTCGCGCTGCACCACAGCCTGTTCGCGCGGGATTTCGCGAAGCGATGGTTCGCGCGCCTGACGCCGCAGCTCGTCCGATCGGTCTACGTCTACGCCGCGAGCCTGCTGCTCATCGCGGCCTGCGCGCTGTGGCGGCCGATCGGCGGCGAGCTCTATCGCGCGAGCGGCGCCGCGGCGATCGCGCTCGGCGCCATCGAGCTCGGGGGCGTCGCGCTCATCGCGCGCTCCGCGGCCCGCATCGATCCGCTCGAGCTCGCCGGGATTCACGCGCCGCGCGCCGGCGGACCGCTCATCACCGGCGGCCCGTACCAGATCGTACGCCACCCGCTGTATCTCGGATGGGTGCTCGCCGTCTTCGGGACGCCGCACATGACCGGCGATCGGCTGGCGTTCGCGGCGCTGTCGACGGCGTACCTCGCGCTCGCCGTGCCGTTCGAGGAGCGATCGCTCGCGCGCGACTTCCCCGCCGAGTACGAACGCTATCGACGCGCCGTACGCTGGCGCATCGTGCCGTTCATCTATTGAAGCGCGAGTCCTCGTCGGCCCCGCCGGGCGCCGGCCCGACGGCGCCGGCGCTCTTGTCGATGAAGACCATGGAGTGCTGGGACGGAATGTCGAATTTCTTCCCGCACGTCTTGCACGTCACCGCATCGTCGACGCGGATCATGTAGTCGCGCAGCTTGGCGTACAGCGCGCGGTCCCGGTCGTCGGCGCCGTGCGGCAGCCGATCCTTGCGCGTGCGCACGACCCAGCGCATCTGGTACTCGTTGGTGCGGCGGCACCGCGGGCAGGTGAGCTTGTCGGCGCGCGTCTCGTTCCTGTTGTTGAAGAAGTCGCGTTCGTCCAGCGCCATCCGGCGATCATAACGCGGTCGAGCGCCCGGCACGAAGCGGACGCGACAGTAGAATTGGCAGATGGCGAACGACGCCCGCACGTACCCCAGCGAGCTGCCCGTGGTCGCGCTCCGGCAGACCGTCGTCTTCCCGCTCACCCTGCAGCCGCTCGCCGTGAACCGCCCCGCGTCGATCGAATCGGTGAACCGCGCGCTCGGCGGCGATCGGCTGCTCTTCCTCACGCTGCAGGCCGCCGACAAGGATGAGCCCGAGCCCGGCGATCTGAAGACGATCGGCACGATTGCCGCGATCCGCCAGATGGCGAAGGTGCCCAACGACGGCATGCACATCATCGTCGAGGGGCTGATGCGCGGGCGCGCGGACGCCGTCACGCGCACCGGCGTCGCGCTGCGCGCGACGGTCTCCTCGGCCGCCGACGCGGCGGAGCGATCGATCGAGATCGACGCCTACGTGCGGCGGATCCACGAGCTCGTCGACCGCGGGCTCTCGCTCGCCACCGGCCTGTCGCAGGAGCTGCGCGGCCTCGTCTCCGGCATCGACGATCCGCTGCGGCTCGCGTACGTGCTCGCGAGCCTGCTCGACATGAAGGCCGACGAGAAGCAGCAGATCCTCGAGCACGACCAGCTGACGGCGAAGCTGCAGGCGGTCTCGAAGGCGCTCGGCCGCGAGATCGAGCTGCTCGAGATGAAGAACAAGATCGAGTCGGCCGCGCAGCAGGAGATGACCGACGCGCAGCGGCAGTACTACCTGCGGCAGCAGCTGAAGGCGATTCAGGAGGAGCTCGGCGAGGGCGAGAAGACGGAAGCGCAGGAGCTGCGCAAGCGGCTCGCCGAAGCCAGGCTGCCCGAGAGCGTCGCGAAGGTCGCCGAACGCGAGCTGGAGCGGCTCGAGCGGATGACGCCCGCGTCGCCCGAGTATCAGATGATCCGCACCTACTTCGACTGGGTGCTCGACGTGCCGTGGTCCACCACGACCGAGGATCGCCTGGATCCGATCGCCGCGCGGCAGGTGCTCGATCAGGATCACTACGATCTCGACAAGGTGAAAGAGCGCATCGTCGAGTACCTGGCGGTGCAGAAGCTGAAGGCGCAGCAGGACGCGGCGCGCGAGCCGCAGAGCGGCGCGGCGCCGCGGATCAAGGGGCCGATCCTCTGCTTCGTCGGTCCGCCCGGCGTCGGCAAGACGTCGCTGGGCCAGTCGATCGCGCGCGCGATGAACCGCAAGTTCGTGCGGATCTCGCTCGGCGGCGTACGCGACGAAGCGGAGATCCGCGGCCACCGCCGCACCTACATCGGCGCGATCCCGGGCCGCATCGTGCAGGCGCTGAAGCAGGCCGGCGCGATCAACCCGGTGTTCATGCTCGACGAAATCGACAAGGTCACGAGCGGCGGCTTCCAGGGCGATCCCGCCGCGGCGCTGCTCGAAGTGCTCGACCCGGCGCAGAACCATTCGTTCCGCGATCACTATCTCGAGATCAACGTCGATCTCTCGCGCGTGCTGTTCATCGCCACCGCGAACCAGCTGGGGACGATTCATCCGGCGCTCCTCGATCGGATGGAGATCATCTCGCTCGCCGGCTACACGGAAGACGAGAAGGTGCACATCGCGCGGCGGTATCTGATTCCGCGGCAGCTCGAGGAGAACGGGCTGACGCCCGGCATGGTGACGATCGAGGACGGCGCCGTCCGCCGGATGATCGCGCAGTACACCCGCGAGGCGGGCGTGCGCAACCTCGAGCGGCAGATCGGCGCTGTCGCGCGCAAGGTCGCCGCGCGCGTCGCCGGCGCGATCCCGGTGCCGGTGGGCGCCGGCGGCGACGGCGCGCCGACGGTGACGGCCGCGAACCTCGCCGAGTACCTCGGGCCGCCGAAGGTTCACGACGAGGTGAGCTTCCGCGTGTCGCGGCCGGGCGTCGCGACCGGCGTCGCGTGGACCGAGTCGGGCGGCGACGTGCTGTTCGTCGAAGCGAGCCTGCTGCCCGATGGCCACGGCAACATCATCCTCACCGGGCAGCTCGGCAACGTGATGCAGGAGTCGGCGCGCGCCGCCGTGAGCCACATCCGCGCCGCGACGAAGGGGCTCGGCGTCTCCGGCGATTTCCTGAACGCGCACGATCTGCACATCCACGTGCCGGCGGGCGCCATTCCGAAGGACGGGCCGTCGGCCGGCGTCACGATGGCGACGGCGATCGTCTCCGCGCTGAAGAACCAGACGGTGCGCGAGGACGTGGCGATGACCGGCGAGATCACGCTGAGCGGCCTGGTGCTGCCGGTGGGCGGCATACGCGAGAAGGCGCTCGCCGCGAAGCGCCACGGCATCAAGACGTTCGTCCTGCCGGCGCGCAACGAGCCCGATCTCGCCGAGCTCGCGCCGGAGGTAAAGGAGAGCATGCGCTTCGTGCCGGTCGAAACGCTCGAGCAGGTGCTCGCCGCGGCGCTGCCCGCGTGACGCTGTTTTTCTATATCTCCGCCCACGGTTTCGGCCACGCGGCGCGCGATGTCGAGCTGATACGCACGCTCCTTCCGCGCCGCTCCGACCTGCGCATCGTCGTCCGCACGGCGGCGCGTCGGTCGCTGTTCGATCCCGTCGTCGGCGACCGCGTCGCGGTCGAGGCGATCGAGGCCGACACGGGGCTGACGCAGATCGACAGCCTGCGCATCGACGCTGAGGCGTCGGCGCGCGACGCCGCGCGGTTCTACGCGACGTTCGACGCGCGCGCGGATCGCGAGGCCGCGGCGCTGCAGACCTCGCGCGCCGATCTCGTCGTCGGCGACATCCCGCCGCTGGCGTTCGAGGCGGCCGATCGCGCTGGAGTCCCGTCGGTCGCGCTCGGCAACTTCACGTGGGACTGGATCTACGCGGCGTACGACGCGTTCGCGCGCGCGGCGCCGCAGGCGATTCCGGCGATCGAGCGCGCGTACGCGCGGGCGGCGCGCGCGCTGCGCCTGCCGCTGCACGGCGGCTTCGCGCCGATGGCCGATGTGACGATCGACATCCCGTTCATCGCGCGCGCCTCGACGCGCGATCGCGCGGAGACGCGGCGGGCGCTCGGCGTCGACGACGATCGACCGGTGGCGCTGCCGTCCTTCGGCGCCTACGGCGCGGCGCTGCCGCTCGACGCGGTGCGCGCCTGCGGGCGCCTCGCGGTGCTCGATCCGGATCGCATCCCGGCCGGCTATTGCTACCAGGATCTCGTCGCCGCCGCCGACGTCGTCGTCAGCAAGCCGGGCTACGGAATCGTGTCCGAGTGCGTGGCCAACGGGACGGCGCTGCTCTACACGTCGCGCGGACGCTTCGTCGAATACGATCTGTTCGTCGCCGAGATGCCGCGCATCCTCCGCTGCCGGTTCCTTCCGCAGGCGGATCTCCTCGCCGGCCGGTGGGCCGACAGCGTCGAGGCGCTGCTCGCGCAGCCCGCGCCGCCCGAGCGCGCGCGCCTCGACGGCGCGGCGGCGGCCGCGGATCACCTGCTGGCGTTCGACGGACACACCCGGTAACATCGCGAGCTTCGGCGATTTCGCAGGAGGCGGCTCGTGTTCGACACGCTTCGTTCGCTCCGCTGGGTCGCAGTCGCGGCGTTCGCCGCGCTCGCGCCCGCGGTTTCATCGGCGCAGGGCCGCCCGACGGCGGTCGCGGCGACGCGCGCCGACCTCTCCACGCTGCGCGCGGCCGACGATCTCGTCGAGAGCCTCGTGCGCGGCCGCGCGCTCCGGATCCGCTCGAGCGAATCCGATCCGCTCGTCGCCGGGCGGCGCCACGAGCGGTTCGACCAGTTCCATCGCGGCGTGCGCATCGTCGGCGGCGACGTGACGCGCCAGACGGGCAGCGACGGCACGGTGTCGCTGTTCGGCATGCTCCACAGCGGGCTCGACGTCGGCGTCGATCCCGCGCTGTCGGCGGATCGCGCGCGTGATGCGATCGCGTCCGCGGTGAACGGCCGCTGGTTCGGCGACGACGAGCCGGAGCTCGTCGTGCTGCCGCTGTCGGACGGCTACCACCTCGCCTACGCCGGCCAGGCGATCGCCGGGCTCGAGATCCTCACGGTCTACGTGGACGCGAACACCGGATCGCTCTTACAGCAGTACAGCGACTATCAGCGCGAGATCGGCACGGGCAAGGGCACCTACGGCGACGACAAGAAAGTGAGCGCGCGCGCGGCGGCGGGCGCCTTCCTCGCCGACGATCCGATGCGTCCGGCGGCCATCACGACCTACGACATGAAAGGCAGCCTCGCGCGCACGATCGCGATTCTCAATCGCCTCACCAGCGTCGCGACGAGCGACATCGGCGCCGACACCGACAACGTGTGGAACGATCCGACGCTGGTCGACGCGCACGTGTACGCCGGCTGGTACTACGACTATCTGTTCAAGCGCTTCGGCCGCCGCGGGCTCGACGGCAACAACCTGCGGATGGCCATCCTCACGCATCCGGTGCGGCTCGAGGACATCGCGTCGGCGCCGCCCGACGTGGTCGGCCTCTATTACGTCAACGCGTTTTTCTGCGCGACGTGCGGCCCCGACGGCCGCGGCGCCGTGACGCTCGGCGAAGGCGCGCCGCGCAACTTCTTCCCGGGCGTCGAGGTGAAGCCGTTCTCGGCGGCGTTCGACGTCGTCGCGCACGAGCTGACGCACGGCGTCACCGCGGCCTCGGCGCGCCTGAACGGGTTCCCGTTCAGCGAGGCTGGCGCGCTGAACGAGGCGTTCTCCGACCTGATCGGCGCATCGGCAGGCTTCTTTCAGCTGCCCGCCGGCACCGCGCCGGTGACGGCCAGCTATCTCCAGGGCCGCGATCTGACGGTACCGCCCGGCCTCTTCGGGCGCTCGATGTCGAACCCCGCGTCGACGCGCGACCCGGATTTCTACGCACAGCGGAACATCGGCGGCGATCCGCACTTCAACGGCGTGATCGCGACGCACGCGTTCTACCTCGCGATCGAGGGCGGCACGAACCGGACGTCGGGCCTCTCGGTCGACGGCGTCGGCGCGGCGAACCGCGATCAGATCGAGAAAGCGTTCTTCCGCGCGCTGACCGTGCTGATGCCGTCGAGCTCGACGTTCGCGCTCACGCGGCAGGCGACGATTCAATCGGCGCGCGATCTGTTCGGCGCGGGAAGCCCGGCCGAGCGCGCGATCACGCAGGCGTGGGACGCGGTCGGCGTGCAGGAGCGGACGGCGCCGAGCGCCGCGCTCCTGCCGAATCCGGCGCCGCCGTCGGCGGCGTCGTGTGGCGGCGGCGTGCGGAACCCGCACTGGGTGCTCGGCATCACCGTGTCGGCGGGCGCGAGCTCGCTGCAGATCACGCAGTGGAGCTTCGACCTGTTCGATCACGCCGGCGCGCTGCAGGATCACGAGGCGCTCGGCGCGCCGGACTTCGCGCTGTTCTTCGGGCAGTGCGGGCCAGGCAGCAGCCGCGTGCTCGCGCAAACCGACGCGTGCACCGCGATCTGCACCGATCTCAACGGCGACACGAGCGGCGCCGCGCAGGTGACCATCGTCGCGACCGACGAGGCGGGCCGGAGCGTGACGTTCAGCACGCCGCGCACCGTGCTCGCGCCAAGGTGACGAGGAGACGAAGGTGAGAAACGCCGCAGCGATCGCCGTGCTCGCCCTCGTCGCACACGCCGCGCCGGCCGGGGCGCAAACCGGCGCGTGGACCGACAGGGGCTACGCCGCCGTCAACGGGTTCTATCAACCGTCGACCAGCTTCACCGATCTCGTCCGGCCGATCGCGTTCGGCGAGGCCGCGCAGGTGGACACGCGCTACGGCATCTCCGCGGTGCCGGGAGTGGACGCCGCCGCCGGTGTGCGCGTCTGGCGCAACCTCGCGATCGGCGTCGACGTCGGCTTCCTGACCAAGTCGGGCGTCGGCTCCGTCAGCGCGCAGATGCCGCACCCGTTCTACTTCAACCGTCCGCGCGCGGTCGCCGGCGACGCGTCGGGGCTCGCGCGCTCGGAGACCGCCGTCAACCTCGAAGCGCTGGTGATGCTGCCGATGCACGCGCGCTGGCAGGCGGCGCTCTTCGGCGGGCCGACGTGGCTCATGGTGAACCAGGATCTCGTGACCAACGTGACGCTCGCGGAAAACTATCCGTACGACACGGCGAGCTTCGCCGGCGCGACCTCGGCGCGGCAGTCGCGAGGGAAGGCCGGCTTCAACGTGGGCGGCGACGTGGCTTACATGCTGCGCCCGCACGTGGGCCTGGGCGCGGACGTCCGGTTCACGCGCGCGCGCATCGCGCTCACGGACACGGCGACGGTGACGGCGGGCGGCGCGCACATCGGCGCAGGGCTGCGGTTCCGCTTCTGACGCGCGGTGTTCTAACCAGGTTCTAACCAGGTTCTAACCAGGTTCTAACCAGGCTTTAACCAGGTTCCGACCAGGTTGCAACCTGGTTGCGAATTCGCACGACGAGGAGACATCAATGCTGTCGAGACGCACTTTTGTCGGGTTGACCGCGATGGCGGCGGGCGTGCCTTCTGTCCGCCTCCTCGCGCAGCGGGGACGCGGCAGCGAGAGCGCGCCGGCCGCCGTGCCGCCCAGCATCGCGTCGCTCGCGTCGATGCGCAGCCGTGCGAAGCCGATCACGCTCGAGGAGCGGCGCGCGCGGATCGAGCGCGCGAAGGCGATCATGGCGGCGCAGAAGATCGACGCGATCGTGCTCACCGGCGGCACGTCGCTCCTCTACTTCACCGGCATCCGCTGGGGCGGCAGCGAGCGCCTCTTCGCCGTCGTCATCCCGAAGGAGGGCAACCCGTACGTCGTCTGCCCGGGGTTCGAGGAGGATCGCGCGCGCGAACAGCTCGCGCTCGGACCGCTCGTGCACACCGACGTCGCGACGTGGCAGGAGGACGAGAGCCCGTTCGACCGCGTCGCACAAGGCCTGAAGGATCGCGGCCTGGCGACGGGCCGCGTCGGGATCGAGGAGACCTCGAAGTTCGTCTTCGCCGACAGCATCGCCGCCGCCGCGCCGGGCGTGCACGTCACGAGCGCGACGCCGGTGACCGCCGGCTGCCGGATGATCAAGGACGCGCACGAGCTCGAGCTGATGCGCCTCGCCTGCGAGGCGACGCTGAAATGCTACGAGGCGGTCTACAAGGCGCTGCAGCCCGGCATGACGCAGAACGACGCGAGCCGGTTGATCAACGCGGCGTACGGACGCCTCGGGTTCCCCGGGTTCGCGAGCGTCCAGGTCGGCGAGTACACCGCGCTGCCGCACGGCTCGATCACGCCGCAGACGATCCGCGAGGGGACGATCATCATGATCGACGACGGCTGCACGGTGGAAGGCTACCAGTCGGACATCACGCGGACGTTCGTCCTCGGCAAGGCGACCGACAAGATGAAGAAGGTGTTCGACATCGTGCACCAGGCGCAGACGGCGGCGCTGAAGGCGGCGCGCCCCGGCGTCGCGCTCGAGTCGGTGGACGCCGCCGCGCGCAAAGTGATCGTCGACGCCGGATACGGACCCGGCTTCAAGTACTTCTCGCACCGCGTCGGCCACGGCATGGGCATGGACGGGCACGAGTGGCCGTACCTGGTGAAGAACAACATGTTCGGCTGGGAGAAGGCGGTGACGGCGCAGCCGGGCATGGTGTTCAGCGACGAGCCGGGCGTCTACATCCGCGGCGAGTTCGGCGTTCGCCTCGAGGACGACATGCACATCACGGCCAACGGCGCCGAGCTCTTTACGCCGCAGAGTCCGTCGATCGAGGCGCCCTTCGGGTGAGGCGAAGCCTTTGCGCTTTGCGCCCTTTGCTTTCTTTGCGGCCTTTGCTGTATCACTTCACCACAACGGAGGTGACAATGAAACGCGTCACCGGCGTCGCAGTGCTGCTGTGCGCTGGATCGGTCACCGTCTCCGCGCAGTGGCTCAAGTACCCCACGACCGGCGTTCCCCGCACGAAGGACGGCAAGGCGAACCTCGCCGCGCCGGCGCCGCGCACCGCCGACGGCAAGCCCGATCTCTCGGGGATCTGGGACATCGAGCACAACCGGCCGTGCCCGCCCGGAGGGTGCCCCGACATGGAAGTGGGCCAGGAGTTCGTCAACATCGGCTGGAGCCTGAAGGGCGGCCTGCCGTATCAGCCGTGGGCCGCTGACGCGCGCAAGACGCGCATGCTCGAGAACGGCAAGGACGATCCCTCGTCGCACTGTCTGCCGCGGGGCGCGCCGCGGTGGCACACCTCCCCGCTGCTCCGGAAGATCGTGCAGGTGCCGGGCCTGCTCGTCGTGCTCAGCGAATCGAACGCGATGTACCGGCAGGTCTTCACCGACGGCCGTCCGCTGCCCGAGATCGAGCAGCCGACGTTCAACGGCTACTCCGTCGGCAAGTGGGACGGCGACACGCTGGTCGTGCAGACCGTCGGCTTCAAGGACGGCATGTGGCTCGATCGCAGCGGCAGCCCGATGACCGACGCGGCGAAGATGACGGAAAAAATCCGGCGGCCGACGTACGGCAAGCTCGATATCGAGCTCACGATCGACGATCCGAAGGCGTACACGGCGCCGTGGACCGTCATGCTCCATTCGTTCATCGTCGTCGATACGGAGCTGCTGGACTACATCTGTCTGGAGAACGAGAAGAGCGTCGCTCACCTCGTCGGACGGTAGGGCGGGGCTTAGGGATTGGGGATTGGGGATTGGGGATTTGGGATTAGGGATTGGGGGGATTGGGGCCCCCAATCCCTACTCCTTCACGCACGTGACGAGCGACCAGATCCGCGGGATATTGACCTTCCGAATCGACTGCGGCTTCAGCTCCGCCTGCGCGAGGAACGCCGGCAGATCGAGATCCGACTTGAACCCGACGTGCACCGTGAGCGGGGAGATCATCCGCTCGATCCGCGCCATGACAGGGTTGTCGCTGCGGAAGTGATTCACGATCACGATGCGGCCGCCGGGGCGGCAGACGCGGCGCATCTCGCGCGTCACGGCGACCGGATCGGGCACGACGCTGATCACATACGGCGCGTAGACGATGTCGAAGCTGTCGTCGGCGAACTTCAGGTTCGCGGCGTCCATCTGCAGCAGCCGCACGTTGCGGACCCCTTTGCGCGCGATGCGCTCGCGCGCTTTCTCGAGCATCGAGCTGGACAGGTCGATGCCGGTCACCGCCGAGTACGACGGGTAGAGATCCGCGTTCAGCCCCGTGCCGACGCCGACTTCGAGCAGGCGATCGCCGGGCTTGATGCCCATCTGCCGGATCGCGTCGAGCCGCCCGAGGTGGAGGATCGGCCCGAAGACGAGGTCGTACCCCCACGCGATGTTCTCGTAGACGCGGGCGACGAAATCGTTCTCGACGACGGTGACCGACAGGGCGCGCGTCGCGGCGTCGGATCCGACGATTTCCTCGGTCTCGCGTGAACGATTCGGCTCGAATAAGGCCATCAGTTTGCCTCAGCAGCGGCGCGGATCCGCGCTAAACGCTTGAAAACGTTCAATCTGTGTACCCGGGCAGCCCGAGCGACTATACATCTGCTGTATCAGCGAAGTCCATCGAGGACTGCCAGCGCAGCCTCGATATCGCCCGACTGCGTCGCGATCTGCACTCCCTGCACGGCGCCGCGCAGCGCCGTGGCGATCTCGCGCGCAATCGCGATGCCTTCCTGCGTCGCGGCTGCGCGCCCCTCGGCGCGACGCATCCGGTCGAGCAGCGCGTCCGGCACACGGATGCCGGGCACTTCGTTCGCCATGAACTCGGCGTTGCGCGCGCTCTCGAATGGGAAGATGCCCGCCACAAGTGGCAGCCGCGCGCCCTCGATCCGCCTGAGGAACGACTCGAAGCCCGGCACGTCGAAGATCGGCCGCGTGACGATGAACTCCGCGCCGGCCTCGACCTTGTACTCGAACCGCCGCAGCTCCTGCTCGAGGTTCGACGCCGCCGGGTTCACCGACACGCCGATGTGAAACGCCGTCGGCGCGCCGATCGACTGGCCGCCGACGTCGCAGCCGCGGTTGAGCCGCGCGACGACGTTGGTCAGGCCGATCGAGTCGACGTCGAACACAGCGGTCGCGTCCGGGTAATCGCCGACGCGCCCGGGATCGCCGGTGACGAGCATGAGGTTGCGCACGCCCATCGCATGCGCGCCGAGCAGATCCGACTGGATCCCAAGCAAGTTCCGATCGCGGCACGCGTAGTGGAGCACCGTCTCGATCCCTGCCTGCTGCTCGATGAGCACGGCGAGCGACAGCGCGGAGATCCGCGCGCCGGCGCGCTGCCCGTCGGGGATGTTGACGACGTCGACGCCGCCGATCTTCAGGAGCCGCGCGCGCTCAACCGCCTGATCGGTCTGATAGCCGCGCGGCGGCAAGAGCTCGACGGCGGCGACGAACCTGCCGCGCGCGAGCGCGTTGGCGAGCCGCGACTTGTGCTCGCGCGCCACCGGCGGGCTCTCGAGCCCGCGCGGGATCGGCGCCGCGCCAGGCGGACGCGCCGCCGCGGCGTCCGGCGCGCGGACCACGGCGGGCGCCATCGCGCGGACCGCGGTCTTGATCTGCCGGATGTGCTCCGGCGTCGTCCCGCAGCAGCCGCCCACGAGACGGACGTTGTGCATGATGAAGCGCCGCGCGTACGACGCCATGTAGTCGGGCGAGCACAGGTAGATGTTGCGCCCCTCGACGTCGCGCGGCTGGCCCGCGTTGGGCTGCGCCGACAGCTTGCGCGTCGTCACGGCGGCCATCCGCTCGATCGTGTCGAGCATCGGCGCCGGGCCGACGGCGCAGTTGACGCCGATGATCGTCGCGCCGCGCTTCTCGAGCTCCGGCGCGAACTTCTCGGGCGGCGTGCCGTCGAGCGTGTTGCCGTCTTCCTCCGTCGACATCTGCGCGACGATCGGCACGGCCGACACGCTGCGCACCGCGTCGATCGCCGCGCCGATCTCGTTCAGATCGCGGAACGTCTCGAGGATGAAGAGGTCGACGCCGCCGTCGGCGAGCGCCTGCGCCTGCTCGCGGAAATACTCGCGCGCTTCGTCGACGCCCGTCTTCCCCCACGGCTCGATGCGGATGCCGAGCGGGCCGATCGCGCCCGCCACGTACGCGCGATCGTCGGCCGCGTGCCGCGCGATCTTCGCGCCCTGCTCGTTGATCGCATACAGCCGGTCGGCCAGGCCGAACGACCCGAGCTTGATCCGGTTGGCGCCGAACGTGTTCGTCTCGACGATGTCGGCGCCGGCGCGGACGTACTCCTGGTGCACCTCGGCGACCAGATCCGGCTGCGTGATGTTGAGCGCGTCGAAGCTCTTGTTGATGAAGACGCCCTTCGCGTACAGCATCGTGCCCATCGCGCCGTCGCACACGAGCACGCCGTCTTCAATCGCGTCGAGAAACGGTTTCATGTATCGAGCCGCTCAGTCTTGAACGTTTCCGCGTCGATGAGCAAGTAGGATTTCGTGACCACGTCGAGCCCGATCGAGCGGACGCCCTGCCGGACCGAGTCGGTGAATTCGTGGTGATGGCCGAACAGATGGAGCCGCGGCTTCATCGCCGCCAGCACGTCGTTCAGCACCGTCTTCCCCGCGTCGATCCGGCGGCCGGCCGGGTAGAACGGCCGCGGGGCCTCGTGCGTGAGGAACACATCGATGTGCGACAGCGCCTTGCACGCGAGCACCTCGTCGCGCACGAAGTGGCGCCGCTTGTCGTCGCGGCTCTTGCCCAGCTTGAGCGACGCCGCCGACGCCTTGCGCCCTTTCGACGGCGGCAGCGACGCCGCCGGCGTGTTGTACCAGCTCGGCGCGAAGGTGCCGCCGAGCGCCGCCACGCGCCACGGCCCCACCGGATGCGGGCCGCCGTTGGCGAGGTAGTGGAGCATCGGCGCCGGCGGATGGCCTTTGACCGCCGCGGCGATCACGTCGAAGTCCTCGTTGTTGCCCTTGATGAAGTAGAGCGGCCGCTCGGGCGCGAAGTACTCGCCGTCGTTGCTCGCGACGTCGCCGACGCACACCCACAGCGGCACCTCTTCGTGCCGGTTCATGATTGTCTGAACGGTGGTGAACGCGCCGTGGATGTCGCCGAGAGCGCCGATCTGCATGTGAGTCGGGGCTGGGGGCTCGGGGCTAGGGGCTAGCTGTCAATGAACGCGTTCCACGGCTAGCCCCCAGCCCCTAGCCCCTAGCCCCTGCCCCGGCGACAGGCGCAGCGGCCGACGCCGGCACGAGCAAATCGGTTTTGTCCCACACGAAGTCGTCTTTGCTGTACACCGCGAGCTCGTAGTCCTTGCCCATGAAGATCGCGCCGACCGGACACGCTTCCTCGCAGTAGCCGCAGAAGATGCAGCGCGTCTTGTGAATCTGGTACACCGACGCGTAGCGCGGGCCGGCCTGCACCGTCCCGTCGTTCTCCGCCGCTTCGAGGTAGATCGCATCGGCCGGGCACGCCACCGAGCAGAGCCCGCACGCCACGCACTTCTCGAGCCCGTTCTCGTCGCGCATCAGCACCTGTTTGCCGCGCCATTTCGGGAACATCGGAAATTTCTGCTCCGGATAGTTCACCGTGATGGGTTTCCTGAAGAGGTGCTTGAAAGTGGTCGCGAAGCCGACGAGGAGCGGACGAATCACAGCCATTGCTCTCAGTTTACCCGGCCGATAAGATCAATGTAAATCATGCCAGGCTCGCAGTTGGCGGTGGATCCGGGCCTTCTGACGACGCTCGTCTTCAAGCTCGCCGTGATGGCGGCGCTGGCGACGATGCTCGTCCGCTACCGGCGCTTCCGCCACATCCTGATCTTCGAGCGGCGCACGCTGCCCGATCGGATGACGTTCGCGCTCAGCCTCGGCATCCCCCTCACGGCCGGCGTCATCGCGCGCCTGCTCCTGAACTACAACGCCGCCGATCTGACGCTGGAAGGATCGTTTCTCGCGGGGCTCATCGCCGGCCCGTACGCCGGCGCGACGGTCGGCCTCATGGTCGGCATCCCGCCGCTCGGCATCGGCGAGTGGGGCGCGCTGCCCTTCGCCGTCGGCTGCGGCTTTGCCGGCGGCGGCCTGCGCGAGCTCTGCCCGAAGGAGGCGATCTGGCACTTCTCGCCGTTCGTGTTCACGAGCATGCCGCGCCGCGTGTGGGCGATGCTCCGCTCGCTCGACGTCGACTGGCAGGTCGTGCTGCTGCTCGCGCCGGTGGCGCTCGAGTTCGTGCGGCAGATCGTCGGCCTGCGCTGGAGCGATCACCATCGCCTCTTCTTTCTCCACGGCGCGCCGACCTCGCCGCGCCTCGTCTTCGCGGTGCTGCTCGCGACGGTGCTCGGCGTGGCGACGCCGATCAAGATCTGGAACAACGCGCGCATCGAGCACCGGCTGCAGGAGCAGGAGAAGCTCCTGCTCGCCGCGAAGATCGAGGCGCTCGCCAGCCAGATCAACCCGCACTTCCTGTTCAACACGCTGACGTCCATCTCGTCGCTGATCCGCACGCAGCCGGAGACGGCGCGCATGCTGATCACGAAGCTCTCGGGGCTGCTGCGGCGGCTGATGCGCAGCACGGATCACTTCGTCACGCTGCGCGAGGAGCTCGAGTCGATCGACGAGTACCTCGCGATCGAGGTGGTCCGCTTCGGGCCGCAGCTGCGCGTCGACAAGCAGATCGCGCCGCAGACGCTCGACGTCGTCGTGCCGAGCATGATCCTGCAGCCGCTCGTCGAGAACTCGATCAAGCACGGGCTCTCCCGCAAGGTCGGCGGCGGGCGGATCACCATCAAGACGCACGTCCGCGACGGCCATATCGTGATCGAGGTGCACGACGACGGGCTCGGCATGACGGAGGAACGGCTCGTGCACGCGCTGGGCGACGGCATCGGCCTCAGCAATGTGGACGAGCGTCTGCGCGTGATTTACGGCGCCAACTATCACCTGAAGCTCACGAGCGTGCCGGGCGAGGGCACGTGCGCGAGCGTCGCGATTCCGGAGCTGGCGGTGCCGGAGAGGGTCACCGCGTAACCGATGGCACTGCGCGCCGTTCTCGTCGACGACGAACAGCTCGCCCGCGACGAGCTCGGCTACCTGCTCGGCCAGGTGGGCGGCGTCGAGGTGATCGGGCAGGCGGGCAACGGCGTCGAAGCCATCAGCGCCATCGAGCGCCTGCACCCCGACGTCGTCTTCCTCGACGTGCAGATGCCGGGCCTCACCGGCTTCGAGGTGGCGCGTCGGCTCGTCGACAGCGACGCGTCGTCGCACATCATCTTCGTGACCGCCTACGATCAGCATGCGATCGAGGCGTTCGAGGTGAACGCGGTCGACTATCTGCTGAAGCCGGTCGAACAGGGGCGGCTCGAGGTGGCGGTGGATCGCGCGCGGCGCCGCGTGGCGGGCAACCGCTCCGCCAGCGGCGCGATGAACGCCGCCGAGCTCGAAAAGATCGTCGAGCTCGTCGCCGAACGGCAGAGCCGGCGCGAGCGGCTCGCGATCAAGGTCGGCGAGCGCTTCCTTCTCGTGCAGGCGCAGGACATTATCTATGCGTCGCTCGCCGACGAGGGGATCAGCGTCGTGACAAGCCAGCATGCGGGCACGTCGAACTACCGCACGCTCGACGAGCTGCACGAGCGGCTCGACCCGACCGTGTTCTGGCGGGTCCACCGCTCGCA
>Ga0075434_100000302_pt1 | contig 34971 bp, 31 predicted proteins | sample RhiMethybrSRZTD3_FD_75298 | JGI IMG/M metagenome (GOLD analysis project Ga0075434, IMG submission 75298) | Populus rhizosphere microbial communities from Tennessee, USA - Rhizosphere MetaG P. TD hybrid SRZTD3 | ecosystem: Host-associated > Plants > Roots > Rhizosphere > Soil | place: USA...
GTCGATGATCATCGCGGTCTGGGTGCGGTCGGGCACCTGGTAGTCGAGCGCCTCGCTCGCGCGCCAGAGCTCGACGAAGCCGAACACCTCGCGCACGATGAGGTAGGCGCGCACCACGTCCGGAGCCGCGGCGCCCGTTTCCTCCTGCATGCGGTGCACGAAGGTGCTGCCGACGCGGTTCACCATGCTGTTCGCGACGTGGGTGGCGATGATCTCGCGGCGCAGGGGGTGCGCGTAGATCTGAGCCTTGTAGCGGCCCCGCAGGGGTGTCGGGAAATAGCGCTCGAGCGCGGTCGCGACCCACGGGTCGTCCGGAACGTTCGAGCCGACCAGCTCGTCGTTGAGCGCGATCTTCGCGTAGGCGAGCAGCACCGCGCGCTCGGGCGAGGTGAGGCCGAGCTTGGCGGCGCGGCGCTCGGCGAGCTCCTCGTCGCTCGGCAGGAACTCGAGCGCGCGGTTCAACCGGCCCGCCTTCTCCAGGGTCTTGATGAAGCGCTCCTGCGCATCGAGCAGCGCGGGCGCGAGCGTTCCCGTGACCGACAGGCTCTGGGTCTGGAAATAGTTGTCGCGCAGCACGAGCGCCGCGACCTCGTCGGTCATCTCCGCGAGCAGCTTGTCGCGCTCGGCGCGCGCGAGCCGGCCTTCGCGCACCACCGCGTTCAGCAGGATCTTGATGTTGACCTCGTGGTCGGAGCAGTCCACGCCGGCCGAGTTGTCGATGGCGTCGGTGTTGATGCGGCCGCCCTTCAGCGCGTACTCGACGCGCCCGAGCTGGGTGAAGCCGAGGTTGCCGCCCTCGGCGACGACGCGGCAGCGCAGCTCGGCGCCGTTCACCCGGATCGCGTCGTTGGCGCGGTCGCCGACGTCGGCGTTCGACTGCCGGCTCGATTTCACGTAGGTGCCGATGCCGCCGTTGTAGAGGAGATCCACGGGCGACTTGAGGATCGCGCTGATCAGTTCTCCCGGCGTCAGCCCCTCCGCCTTGACGTCGAGGACCTTGCGCACCTCGGGAGACAGGGCGATCGACTTCGCGCTGCGCGGGAAGATCCCGCCGCCCTGCGAGAGCAGCTTCGCGTCGTAATCGCCCCACGAGGAGCGCGGCAGCTCGAACAGCCTTTTTCTTTCTTGCCAGCTTCTCTCCGGCTCGGGCGCCGGATCAAGAAATACGTGGCGGTGGTCGAACGCGGCGACCAACTTGAGCTTGCGCGAGAGCAGCATGCCGTTGCCGAAGACGTCGCCCGACATGTCGCCGATGCCGACGACGGTGAACTCGTTCGCCTGCGTGTCGATGCCGAGCTCGCGGAAGTGGCGCTTGACCGATTCCCACGCGCCGCGCGCCGTGATGCCCATTGCCTTGTGGTCGTACCCGGCCGAGCCGCCCGAAGCGAACGCGTCGTCCAGCCAGAAGCCGTACTCCTGCGAAATGGCGTTGGCGTAATCGGAAAACGTCGCGGTGCCCTTGTCCGCGGCCACCACGAGATAGGGATCGTCGCCGTCGTGGCGCACCACGCCGCGCGGCGGCACCACCTTCCCGTCCGCCAGGTTGTCGCTGATGTCGAGCATGCCGCGCAGGAAGGTCTGGTACGAGGCCACCCCTTCCTTCATCAGCGCCTCGCGGTTGCCGGCCGTGGCGCGCTTCAAGACGAAGCCGCCCTTCGCCCCGACCGGGACGATGACCACGTTCTTCACCATCTGGGCCTTCATCAGGCCGAGCACTTCGGTGCGGAAGTCCTCCCTGCGGTCCGACCAGCGGATTCCGCCGCGCGCGACCGGCCCGCCGCGCAGATGCACCGCCTCGACGCGCGGCGAGTAGACCCAGATCTCGTGCATCGGCCGCGGCTGGGGCAGGCCGGGGACGCGCTTGGGGTCGAGCTTGAACGAGAGGTAGGGCCGCTCGAGGAAATAGTTCGTCCGGGTGGTCGCCTGCACGACCGCGAGGAAGCTGCGCAGGATGCGGTCCTCGTCCAGGTTTTCTACTTCATCGAGCGCAGCTTCAATTTCCGCGGCGTAGCGGCCTTCGTCGTGCTTGCCCTTCAAATCAAACCGGGAGAAGAACAGACGCACGAGCAGCGAGGCCACCGCCGGGTTTCCAGCCAGCGCCTGCTCGACGTACGACAGGCTAAGCGCCGAGCCTGTCTGGTTGAGGTAGCGCGCGTAGGCCCGCAGCACGACGATCTCGGCCGGCTTGAGCCCGGCGGTGAGCACCAGGCGGTTGAGCGGGTCCGCCTCCACGGCGCCGGACCACATGCCGAAGAAAGCCTCGTGGAAACTGTCGCGCACCTCTTTAAGCGGCCGCGCGGCCGCGGGCGGCGTCAGACCGAAGTCGACCACCCACACCGGCGGCGCGCCCGCGGGCTCGACCCTGTGCGGATGCTCGAATTGCACGCGCACGCCGAGCCGCTCCAGCATCGGGAGGGTGTCGGAGAGCGGAATCCGGCTGCCCCGGCGGTAGATCTTGAACCGCAGGGTCCCGGGCTCCGCGCGAGCGCTTGCGTGCAGGTTCATGCCGAGGTCGGTCTTCGGATCGAGGCTCTCGATCATGTCGATGTCGCAGGCCGCGTCCTGCACCGCATACTCCTCGCGGTAGCTCGCGGGGAACGCGCTGGCGTAAACCCCGTAGAGCTGGTTGGCGTGCTCCTCGCCGTGGCGCTCGACCAGCGCGGCATGCAAGTCGTCCTCCCAGCGCCGCATCGCATCGACCAGGCGCTTCTCGAGCGCCTTCACGTCCGGCGCGCGCAGCATCGCGCCCGGCTTGGTGGCGATGCGCATGAGGATGCGTCCCAGCGCGGAGGCCGAGAGGTCGACGTCGAATTCGGAGGAGACGCCGTCGAAGGCTTCGGTGAGGATCTGCTGGAACCGCAGGCGCAGCTCCGTGTTGTAGCGCTCGCGCGGCGCGAAGATGAGGCACGACACGAACCGCGAGTAGGCGTCCTGGCGCACGAGCAGGCGCAGGCGCTGGCGCTCGCCGAGCTGCAGGATCGCCATCGCATGCGCGTAGAGGTCGTCGGCGCTGATCTGCAGCAGCTCGTCGCGCGGGTAGCTCTCGAGGATCGACGCGAGCGCCTTGCCGCTGTGCCCCGCCGGCAGCAGCCCGGCGCGCTCGACGACCGCGGCGAGCTTGCGCCGCAGGATGGGCACCTGGGTCACGTTTTCGGCGTAGACGGTGTGCGTGTAGAGGCCGAGAAAGCGGGTCTCGCCGGCCACCTCGCCGGCGGCATTGAAATGCTTCACGCCGACGTAGTCCAGGTGGCCCGAGCGGTGCACCGTCGAGCGCGAGCTCGCCTTGATCAGCACCAGGAGCTCCTTCACCCGGGCGCGCTTGCGCGCCTCCGGCGGCAGGCCGGCGAAGCTCACCGACAGCGTCTCGCCGCGCTCGCGCAGGATTCCGAGGCCGCTTCCCGGCACGATGCGCAGCACGTCCTGGCTCTCTGCCCGCTCGAGGACGTAATCCCGGCAGCCGAGGAAGGTGAAGTGGTCGTTCATCAGCCACTCGAGGTAAGCGCGGCCCTCCTCGAGCTCGGCGCGGTCGACGCCGTTGCGTGCTTCGTCCAGCTTGGCGAGCACGTCGGCCATGCGCCCCTTCAGCGCGCCCCAGTCCTGGACCGCGGCCCGCACGTCGCCCAGCACCTTGGCGAGCCCCGCTTCGAGCTCGGCGAGCTTGGCCGGATCGGTGCGGCGGTCCACCTCGAGGTGCATGAACGACTCGAGCCGGCCCCCGGAAGACTCGCCCGGGGCGGACACCGACTCGAGCTCGCCCGCGGCGTTCCGCACGGTTCTCAGCACTGGATGGATCACGAGATGCAGGGTGAGGCCCTGGCGGTTCACTTCCATCGTCACCGAGTCGACGAGGAACGGCATGTCGTCGTTGACGATCTCCACGACGGTGTGGGTGCTCTGCCAGCCGTGCTGGCCCTGCGTGGGGTTGTAGGCGCGGATCGTCGACTTGCCGCTGGCGAACCTGCGGCCGAGCTCGAGGTGGCTCGCGGCCGCCCCGGCGAGATCCCTGGCGCTGCGCGCGGCGAGCTCTTCGGGGTCGACCTCCGCGTAATAAAGCCGCTCGAATCGCTGGGCGAGATCCGACTTCGCTGGCTGCGTCTTGGCTTCCATCCTGGTCGCTGTTCTACACTAGGCGCGGGAGCGAGGAATGGCAATTCTAGGTCGGCTTGGCGCGCTTGGCCTTGCCCTTTGCATTGCATGGGGCTTGGAGGCGCGCGCGCAGCCCTACCCGTCAAAGCCGATCCGCATCATCTGCGCATTCCCGGTCGGCGGCATCGCCGACATCTATGCGCGGATCATCGGCCAGCGCGTCGCCGAAAGCTGGGGCCAGCCGGTGCTGGTCGAAAACCGCGCCGGCGCCGGCGGCACCATCGCGGCCGAAGCCGTGGCGAAGTCGCCGCCCGACGGCTACACGCTGGTCATGGGCGCGGTCGGCACGCACGCGGTCAACGTGACGCTCTTTTCCAAGCTGCCCTACGACCCGGTGAAGGATTTTGCCGCCGTCGTGCTCGTGCTCGAGGCCGAGGGCCTGCTGGTGGTGCATCCCTCGGTGCCCGCGAACGGCGTCGGCGAGCTGATCGCGCTCGCCCGGGCGCGGCCCGGGGAGCTTACGTTCGCGTCAGCCGGCATGGGGACGGCGAGCCATCTCGCCGGAGAGCTCTTCAAGACGATGGCGAAGATCGACCTGACCCACGTGCCCTACAAAGGGAACGTCCCCGCCATCACCGAGCTGCTCGCGGGACAGACCTCGATCCTCTTTGCCACCATGCCCACCGTGCTGGCGCATGCGAAGGCGGGGAAGCTCCGCGCGCTCGCCACCATGGGCCATGCGCGCGCCGCCGCGACCCCGGAATTGCCTACCGTCGGCGAGGCGCTGCCGGGATTCGAGGTCAACAACTGGATCGGCCTGTTCGCGCCCGCCGGCACCCCTGCGGGCATCGTCCAGCGGTGGAATTCCGAAGCCATGCGAATCATGGCCTCGCCCGAGATCCAGGCGCGGCTGCCGAACGAGGGCGCGCGCTTCTCGCCGAACACGCCGGCGCAGTTCGCGGAGTTCGTGAAGAGCGAGATCGCCAAGTGGGCGCCGGTGGTCAAGGCCTCCGGCGCGCGGATAGACTGATTCATGAAGTGAAGAACACCTGAAGTGAAGAGCGCCTTTAGGGAGGTGAACGTGCCCGACTCGAAGATCAGAACCGAAAGCCGCCGCCGCTTTCTGGAATTCCTCGCGGGAAGTCCGCTCCTCGCCTGGCCCGGGCTGGGCGCACTGGGCGCGGACGGGCCGCTCGCGCCGTCCAAGCTGCCCGATCCGATCATGTGGGCGCCGATGCGCACGGAAGACCTGATCGCCTCGCCGAAGGACGCGATCAACGTGTTCGACTTCGAGCCGGTGGCGCGCAAGAACGTCCCGCCGGCGCACTTCGGCTACATGGCCTCGGGCATCGACGACGAGGTGACGCTCCGCGCCAACCGCGAAGGCTTCCTCAAGTTCCAGCTCAGGCCGCGCCGGCTGGTCGACGTGAGCAAGGTCGACATGAGCACCGAGATCCTCGGCGTGCGCTACGCCAGCCCCATCATCATTGCGCCGGTGGGCGGGCAGAAGTCGTTCCACCAGGAAGGCGAAATCGCGGTGGCCCGGGGCGCGCGGGCGGGCAACCATCTCATGATCCTGTCGACCGCGACGACGTCGTCGGTCGAGGAGGTCACCGCTGCACGCGGCGCGCCGGTGTGGTACCAGCTCTACGCGACGAACAAATGGGACGTCGCAAAGGCGTTCGTCACACGGGCGGAGAAAGCGGGCTGTCCGGTCGTCGCGGTGACGGTGGACCGCAGCGGCGGACGCAACCAGGAGACGCTTTTCAGGCTTCAGCGCACCGACAAGCGGGAGTGCGCCACCTGCCACGACCGCAGCAGCCTGCAGGCAAGCCTGAAGCGCCGAGCGATGTATGAGGGTGTCGATGTGTCGGGTTTGACGAATACCCAGTCGTCGAATATGACCTGGGATTTCCTCAAGCGGCTGCGCGATACGACCAAGATGAAAATCGTGCTCAAGGGCATCCTCGCGCACGAGGACGCGGTTCTCGCCGCGGAGCAGGGCATGGATGGAATCATCGTCTCCAACCATGGCGCGCGCAGCGAAGACAGCGGCCGCTCTACCATCGACGCGCTGCCCGAGATCGTCGAGGCAGTGCGCGGTCGCATCCCGATCTTCGTCGACAGCGGCTTCCGCCGCGGCACCGACATCGTCAAGGCGCTCGCCATGGGCGCGCAGGGCGTGTGCGTCGGACGGCCGTATATCTGGGGACTCGGCGCATTCGGGCAGCCCGGCGTGGAGCGGGTGATGGAGCTGCTGCGCGTCGAGTTGCGCGCGATCATGCAGCAGGTCGGCGCGCCTTCGATCAAGGCGCTCACGCCGGCGATGGTGCGCAGAGCGTAGCTGCAACACCGCGGCGTGATGCAAGTCACGCCGCGCCGCTCAGCCTGACATAGTTGCTTGCCGCGCCTGAAGGGCTTGGATAGCTTGGCGAATCCAAGAAGGAGGCGCTATGGACGCCATCGTCAATTTCGTCAGCTCCTGGCCCACCCTCGTGCAGCGGGCCTTCAGCGAGCATATTCTGGCCGTCGCGCTGCTCACGGTTGTGGCGCTCGCAGTCTTCGTGCTGCTGCAGCAGGAATGGCGGCCTTACAGCCTGCCGAGCAACCTCGCCTTTGTCGCTGGTGGCTGGCTGATCGCGGTTTCATCGCTCGTCTACGTCATGGCCTTCGCGCACAAGGGCTGGAGGATGCTCGAGCAGGCGATGCCCTTCGCGGCGAAGCTTTCTGCTTACACCTATGGGATCTGCGAGCGCCATCCGATTGTCGCGCTCGCCATCGTCGGCGTGGGAACGATGATCTTCTTCCTCAAGCGCGCCTGGCCAGTTGTCGTGAAATGGACACCGATACGGGCGGTGTGCACCGCCTTTGGCATCGTGGTTGCGATCCACGTCGCCGGCCCGATCGCCGACATGGTCGACGGCGAGCCGTTGGGCGCGCGTTTGGCGGCGGGCAAGGGCGCACCCGACACCCTGACCCAGGTTCCGGTGGAGCAGGCGGTGGCCCAGGCGATCAAGGCCGGCGACCGCCGCTACATGTCGATGCGCCAGTGCGTGGACGAGGTATCCGGTTATCCCGCCGCGGAAGCCGGCAAGGAAACCGCGTCGCCCTGGACGATCGGTGTGAAGCCCCTCGGCGCGTCGTGCTACGAAAGCCTTGGCCACGACGCGAGCGTGCGCATCGGCAAGCAGCACGCCTATGTCGTCGAATACAACCGCCGCATGTACGAGCACAACAAGTCGGCGGCGCGCGAGCTGATGAGCGCGCGCTAGCTTCGATCAGCAGGTCTTCACTTCAAAGGCCGGGTGAGGAGCTCTGTGACGCCGCCGACTGCCGCGGTGTTGACGGTCAGCGTCCGCTCGGTCGCGAACCTGAAGAGATAGTGCGGCCCGCCGGCCTTCGGGCCGGTGCCCGAGAGCCCTTCGCCGCCGAAAGGCTGCACGCCGACGACCGCGCCGATCATGCTGCGGTTGACGTAGACGTTGCCCACCCGCGCTTCGCGCACCACGGTGTCGACGAAGCTCTGGATGCGACTGTGCACGCCGAGCGTGAGGCCGTAGCCGGTGTCGCGAATCCACTGCAGCACTCGCCCGAGGTCGTCTCTGCGGTAAACGCAGACATGGAGAACCGGGCCAAAAACCTCGGTTTGGGGCAGCGCTTCGATCGGCATCTCGAAGGCGATCGGAGCGATGTAGTTGCCCGACGAGGGAGCGCGCGCCTCGCCGATCAGTCTTGCGCCCGCCCGGAGCTTCTCGACGTGCCGAGCAAGCGCCGCGCGGGCCGGGGCGTCGATGATGGGGCCGACATCCGTGTCGGGCTCGGCGGGATCGCCCACCTTCAGCTCGCCGAGCGCGCCGGCGAGCAGGCGCATCACGCGCGCGGCGCAGCCCTCGTCCACGAAGAGGATGCGCTGCGCCGAGCAGCGCTGGCCGGCGCTCTGGAACGCAGAAACGACGACGTCGTCGACAACCTGCTCGGGCAGGGCGGAAGCGTCGACCAGCATGGCGTTGACGCCGCCCGTTTCCGCGATCAGCGTCGCGATCGGTCCGGAACGGGCCGCGAGCGCCGCGTTGATCCGCCGCGCGGTCTCGTCCGAGCCGGTGAAGGCGACGCCGGCGATGCGAGGGTCGGCGACGAGCGGCGCGCCGAGCGTCTCGCCGTCGCCCACCGCGCACGACAGGACGTCGGCCGGGATGCCGGCCTGGTGCAGGATTTCGACGGCACGCCAGCCGATCCGGGGCGTCTGCTCGGCGGGCTTCGCGATGACCGTGTTTCCCGCGGCGAGCGCGGCCGCGACCTGGCCGGTGAAGATGGCGAGCGGAAAGTTCCACGGCGCGATGCAGGCAAACACTCCGCGGCCGTGAAGAAAAAGTTCGTTTTTCTCCCCGGCCGGCCCGGAGAGCCGAAACGGGGTTTCGAAGTGCTTTCTCGCCTGCAGGGCGTAGTACCGACAGAAGTCGGCCGCCTCGCGCACTTCCGACACCGCGTCTGCATAGGTGCGGCCGCCCTCGCGCACGATGAGTGAAACGAGCTCCGGCATGCGCCGTTCCATCGCATCGGCCGCACGTTCGAGCGCGGCGCCGCGCCCGGGCGCCGGCACGCGGGTCCACGAATCGAACGCCGACGCGGCGCGCGCGATGCTGAAGTCGAGCTCCTGGGCGGTGGTGCTCTCCACCGCGGCCAGATTCTCGCGGCCGCGGTCGGAACGAATCCTCTCGGCGAGCGAATGCAGAACATCCTCGCGCGCGAGGTCGAGCCCGAGCGAGTTCAGGCGATCCGGATAGAGCTCGCGCGGAAGTGGGATGCGCGGATCGGGACTGTACGGCTGGGGCAGGGCTTCCAGGGGATCGGCGACCAGCGCCTCGAGCGGCACCGCCGGGTCGGCGATCTGGTGGACGAAGGATGTGTTGGCGCCGTTCTCGAGCAGCCGGCGCACGAGGTAGGGCAGCAGGTCGGTGAAGCTCCCGACCGGCGCATAGATGCGGCAGGCGAACGCGCGCGTGCGCGAAAGCACCTCGTACAGCGTGTCGCCCATCCCGAAGAGCTTCTGGAATTCGAATGGGCGGTCGCCCGCGAGCTCGAAGATCGTCGCGACCGTGCGGCAGTTGTGGGTCGCGAACGCCGGATAGAGCGTCGCCGGCGCGGCGAGAAGCTGCCGCGCGCACGCCACGTAGGAGAGGTCGGTCGCGGATTTCCGGGTGAACACCGGGTAGTCGGCCATGCCGAGCTGCTGCGCCCGTTTGACCTCGCCGTCCCAGTACGCTCCCTTCACCAGCCGCACCGAGATACGGCGCCGCAGGCCGACCAGCCAGTCGCAAACGGCGAGCGCGCGCTTCTGGTAGGCCTGGACGGCGAGACCGAGCGTATGGCCGCGGCTCAGCAGCTCGAAAAGCTCGAGCGTGAGCTCGAGCCGCTCGGACTCTTCGGCGTCGATCGTGATCCCGACCGCGCTTTGCTCGGCGAGGCGGATGAGCTGGGCGACGCGCGGCGCGAGCTCGTCGAGCACGCGTGCGCGCTTCCCCTCCTCGAAGCGCGGATGCAGCGCGGAGAGCTTCACCGACACGCCGTCGCCCGCCGGCGTGCCGCGGATCGCGCGGCAATAAGCGTCGAAGTAGCGCGCCGCGTCCTCGGCGGTGCGCGCAGCCTCGCCCAGCATGTCGTAGGAGAAGCGATAGGCTTCGAACGCGCGGCCGCGGGTCACAGCTTCATCGATCGTCTCCCCGATCACGAACTGGCTTGCGAGGATGCGCATGGCCTGGCGCACCGCCGTGCGCACCACCGGCTCGCCCAGGCGCGCGGCGAGGCGCTTGAGCTGGGCGATCGGCTCGGCCTGCGCTTCGCGCCAGCGCGCGAGCGTGCCGGTCAGCATGAGCGCCCAATCGGCCGCGCTCGCGGCCCAGGAGTCGTCCTCGTGGGCCGCCCCGCCTTTGCCCCCGCTTTTGCCCCATTCTCCGGCGGAGAGCTTCTCGCGCAGAAGGGCGTCGGCAGTCTCGGGATCCGGGATGCGCAGGAGCGCTTCGGCCACGCACATCAGGGCAACGCCCTCCGGCGTCGACAGGCCATAGTGGCGGAGGAACGACTCGGCGCTGAGGGCGGCCGGGCGCGTCGATCGCACCTCGCGTGCCAGGCTCAGCGCCTGCTCGGTGATCCGATGCGACGCCTCGCGATCGGGCTGCAGGGCGCGCAGGCGTTCGATCGCCGCCGCCTCCGCGAGGCGGTGGTCCTGTCGGATGCGTTCATCCATGGGCCATATAATGCTGCGCGAAATCGGCCGGAGACAACTGCAGGCCGGAGACACCAGCATGACGGCGAATGCGCCGCGGATACTTTGGCAGCCGAGCGAGCGCGCCGTCGAGGAGGCGCAGCTCACGCAATTCGCGCGCCAGGTCGTGCGAAAGCGCCGCCTCGAGCTGAACAGCTACCCGGATTTCTACCGCTGGTCGGTCGAGCGGCCGGAAGAGTTCTGGTCCGACACGTGGGATTTCTGCGGCGTGCTCGCCTCGCGCAAGGGCGCCGCAGTGTTGGTCGACGGCGACAAGATGCCCGGCGCGCGCTGGTTCCCGGAGGCGCGCCTCAACCTCGCCGAGAACCTCATGCGCCGCGGCGATCGCGGCGACGCCTTCGTATTCTGGGACGAATCCGGTCCCCGGCGGCGAGTCTCGTACGCCGACCTCTACAGCGACGCCTCGCGCGCCGCCCAGGCGCTGGCCGCGCTCGGATTGCGCGCCGGCGAGCGCGCCGCGGCGTTCATTCCAAACCTTCCCGAGGCCGGAATGCTCGCGCTTGCGGCGCTGTCGCAGGGCATCGTGTGGTCTTCCTGCTCGCCGGATTTCGGCGTCGAAGGCGTGCTCGAGCGCTTCGGCCAGATCGAGCCCAAGGTGCTGTTCTGCGCCGATGGCTACCGCTACAACGGCGAGACGCACGACTCGCTCGAGCGCGTCGCCGCTCTGGTGGAAAAGCTGCCGAGCGTGCGGAAGGTCGTGGTGGTGCCGCATCTCGATCCGAAGGTCGACGTGTCGGAGATTCCCAAGGCCGTGACGCTCGGCGAATGGCTGCGCCGTTACACGCCCGGCGACATCGCTTTCGCGCAGCTGCCGTTCGATCACCCGGTGTTCATCCTGTTTACCTCGGGCACGACCGGCAAGCCCAAGTGCATCGTGCACGGCGCCGGCGGAACGCTGCTGCAGGCGCTGAAGATGTTCAAGCTGCACTTCGACCTGCGCCCGGGCGAGCGCTACTTCTACTACTGCACCACGAACTGGGTGGTGTGGAACCTCCTCTTCATGGCGCTCGCGGCGGAGGCGAGCGTGATGCTGTACGACGGCTCGCCCTTCGCCCGCAACGGCCGCATTCTCTTCGACTATGCCGAGAAGGAGCGCATCACCCATTTCGGCACCTCGGCCAAGTTCATCGATGCCGCGGCGAAGCGCGGCCTGCGGCCGCGCGACACGCACGACCTGGGCTCGGTGCGCATGATCCTGTCGACCGGATCGCCGCTCGCGCCCGAGGGCTTCGACTACGTCTACGACGCCGTCAAGAGCGACGCGTGCCTCGCCTCCATCTCCGGCGGCACCGACATCATGGGCGCCTTTGCCGACGCGAGCGCCGTGCTGCCGGTTTATCGAGGCGAGCTGCAGTGCCGCTCGCTCGGCATGGCGGTCGAGGTGTTCGACGAAGAGGCCAACTCCGTGGTCGGAAAGAAGGGCGAGCTCGTGTGCACCAAGCCCTTTCCTTCGATGCCGCTCGGGTTCTGGAACGACCGCGGCGGCGAGCGCTATCACTCGGCCTACTTCGCCAAGTACCCCGGCGTCTGGACGCACGGCGACTGGTCCGAGCTCACCGAGCGCGGCACGATGCTCGTCTACGGGCGCTCCGACGCCACTCTCAACCCCGGCGGCGTGCGCATCGGCACCGCAGAGATCTACCGCGTGGTCGAGCGCATCGACGAGGTCGAGGAGGCGGTGGCCATCGGCCAGCTCTGGCCGCCCGAGCAGCCGACCGATACGCGCGTCGTGCTGTTCGTGAAGCTTAGGGACGGACAGCGTCTCGAGGACCACCTCGAGGAGCGCATCCGCTTCGAGATCCGGCGCCACGCCTCGCCGCGCCATGTGCCCGCGCGCATCGTCCAGGTGGACGACATCCCGCGGACCAAGAACGGCAAGGTGGTCGAGCTCGCGGTCAAGGCGGTGGTGCACGGCATGCCGGTGACGAACACCGACGCGCTGGCGAATCCCGAAGCGCTCGAGCTCTTCAGGGACCTGCCGGAGCTCTCGAGCTAGTCCGCTTCGACGCGCAGGATCTCGACTTCGGGGGGCGAGACCAAGATCTCGCTGAAGCTCTGCATCCACTTGCCGGCGTCGCCCTTCGTGCCGACGCCATGGCGGAACTGCTCGAGCTCGTCGAGCTTCTTGAGCTCGAGCTCGAATTGCAGCGCAGGAGCGCCTTGGCCCCGAGTCAGCGGCACGAGCAGGCGGGCATTGAGGCCCTTTCCGCGCGCGGCCTTGAGCTCGCGGCTGATGAGCTCGAGCGCGCGGTGCCGGTTCACCGGCAGGATGTGATAGGAGAAGCGCGCCAGGTACACCGGCTACCCGAGGATCTCGCCGATGTGCGCGCGCTGGTCGAGGTCGGAGATGAACTGGCGAAGGTCGGGCCCAAGCGCGTCGCGCGCCGACACGATGCCGACCGGGCGGCCGTTCTCCACCACGGGAACGTGCCGGAACTCACCCTCGTGCATGAGGTGCAGGGCGTGCCCGAAGGGACGATCGGGCGCGATGGTGCGCGGGTTGCGCGTCATGACGTCGCCGAGCTTGGTCTTGCCCGGATCGCGGTTCTCGGCGATGACCCGAAACAGCGCATCGCGCTCGGTAAAGATGCCGGCGAGGCGCGCGCCTTCGAGCACGAGGATCGCGCCGATGCGCCTGGTTTTCATGAGGCGCGAGGCCGCGGCGACGGTCATTTCAGCGGTTGCGGTGACGGGAGCCTGATTCTCGATGATGGTGCGCACGGGACGGTCCATGGCTGGCGCCTCCTCTCGCCTCAACTTTACTCCCGGAAATCTTATTGCGGCGCAGCAGGTTCCGCTAAGATGAAGGATGCGTTTCTGCGGCGCGACGGGTCGCCTCGTAATCGCGCTGGTCTCGCTTCACGCATCGGCCGCGCCACCGCTGCCGCGCCTGGACGCCGAGCAAGCGGCGACGGTGTCGGGACTGTCCTCCGGCGCGTACATGGCGGTGCAGGTCCATGTTGCCCAATCGAGCCGCATCAAGGGCGCGGGCGCGCTCGCCGGCGGCCCGTACTACTGCGCGCAGGGCAGCTTGTGGACTGCGTACTACAACTGCATGAAGCCGGGTAGCTTCATGCCGCTGCCGTCACTCGCGACGCTGAAGACGGCGACCGACCGCCTCGCCGCAGACGGGCGCATCGATCCGACGGCGAATCTCGCCTCGGGCCGCGCCTGGCTTTTCAGCGGCACGCACGACGACACCGTGGCGCGCGCGGTGGTGGAAGAGCTGCAGGCGTTTTATGGCGCGTACCAGACCGCGACCGTCCTGGTGGGCGACAAGCCCGCGGGCCACGCAATGGTCACCGAGGATGCCGGAAACAAGGACTGCGGCGTGACGCGCTCGCCGTTCATCAACGACTGCGACTACGATGCGGCGGGGGCGCTGCTCCAGTACCTCGCCGGGCCGCTCGTTGCGCCGGCCGCGGCCCCGGTGGGGCGCCTGCAGACCTTCGATCAGAAGCCCTTCGGCGGCTACGACATCAGCATGGGCGACGAGGGTTTCGTGTACATCCCGAAGGACTGCGAGACCCAGCGCTGCCGCGTGCACGTCGCGTTTCACGGCTGCCTCCAGGGAAAGGACGCAATCAACGATACGTTCGCGCGCGAGGCGGGCTACAACCGCTGGGCCGACACGAATCGCATCATCGTGCTGTACCCCCAGGCGACCGCGCGCTGGTGGTGGGTGTACAACCCGAACGGCTGCTGGGACTGGTGGGGCTACACCGGCGCGCAATACCACACCAGGGACGGCGCGCAGATCCGCGCCGTCATGGCCATGCTCAAGCGTCTTTCCGAACCGCGGAAATAGCGGAAGCGATTGCCTCGATGACCACCGGCTGTTCGCCAATCGATTTTTCGAGGCTGACTATCAACCCGGGGCGCCTCAATTGATTGACCAGGCGCGGCAGGTCGTCCTTCACATGGCCGCCTTGGCCGAGGAACACGGGGACCACCCGGATCGAGCCCACGCCCTTCGCGACGAGCGCGGTCACGACTTCCTCGAGCGAAGGGCCGTGCTCCAGGTACGCCAGCCCGACGCTCGCCGCGGGAAGCTTCTGCGCGAGGCTCGCCGCGATGCGCTCGAACGGCCGCGACCACTCCGGATCGCGCGACCCGTGAGCGACGAGAACGATGCCCTCCTTCAATGCAGGGTGGCGCGACGGCCTTCGTAGATGCCCTGCAGCAGCCGCAGGGAGCCCAGGCTGATCGCCCGGTGCGAAAGCGCGTGGCCGAGGTCTTCGACGATGTCGAGCGTGACGGGAACGTGCAGCCCGGCGAGCACTCGCGCCGCCCGCTCGGCGTAAACGCGCGAGACGACCGAGTCGTACTCGCCGTGCACGAGGTGGATGCGCGAGGAGATGCGCGCGCCGCATGCCGGCAGGCGCGCGTAACGCGACGAGAAGGCCACCACCGCGCCCGCGAGCCCGGGCGTCTTCACCAGCTCGAGCGCCACCGTGCCGCCCTGCGAGAAGCCGATGAGCACAGTGCGGCTCGCAGTCACGCCGAAGTTGGTCTGCTCCCGGCGCACGAGGTCGTCGACGTCGGGCAGCACCGACGCGACTCGCTCCCGGTGGTTGTCGACGTTGAGGCCGCGCGTTGGGTACCAGTCCTGCGCGGCGCCGCCGCGCGCGTCGGGGTCGAACCCGCTCGGCACGACCAGCGCGGCGCTCGGGAAGCGGGCCTGGAACCTGAACGCGATCGGGATCATCGACTGCGCGGTCGCGCCGCAGCCGTGCAGAAAGACGAACAAATGGCGCGCGGGACGGTCAGGAGTTGGCGCGAAGCGAAAGACCCGGCCCGAAGACATGCCCCTCGATTGTTAACCCGTGATGACGGTTCTGTAAACTGATTTGCATTCGACCTCAGGTGCGCCATGCGAACTAATGGATTTCTAAAGGCTTTCTGGGCACTTACGCAGCCCTACTGGGTCTCGGAGAAGCGGGCCAGGGCGCTCGGGCTGCTCGTCCTCGTAGTCGCTCTGGTGCTCGCCCTGGTCTACATGGAGGTGCTGTTCAACTACTGGAACCGCGACTTCTACAACACCTTCGAGAAGAAGGATCAGGCGGAGTTCTTCTACCAGCTCGGCAAGTTCGGCGTGCTCGCGTTCGTGTACATCGTCCTCGCGGTCTACCGCTCGTGGTTCCTCCAGATGCTCCAGATCGAATGGCGCACATGGCTCACCGACCACTTCCTCCAGGAGTGGACGCAGGACCAGGCGTACTACCGCATGCAGCTCCTGGACCGTGGCACCGACAATCCGGACCAGCGAATCTCGGAGGACCTGAATTTCTTTGTCGACTACACCAGCAGCCTCGCCCTCGGCCTGCTTTCGTCGGTCGTCACGCTCGCCTCCTTCGTCGTCATCCTGTGGGGGCTGTCCGGATCGCTGGAGCTGTGGGGTTTCAATATTCCCGGCTATCTCGTGTGGACCGCGCTCGCGTACGCCATCGTCGGAACGGTGCTCACCCACTTCGTCGGCCGCAAGCTAATCGCGCTAGGCTTCAACAAGCAGCGGGTCGAGGCCGACTTCCGCTTCTCGCTGGTGCGATTGCGCGAGAACAGCGAAGGCGTGGCGCTCTATCGCGGCGAGCAGGAGGAGCTCGGCGGCCTGCGGCAGCGCTTCGCCGCGGTGGTCGGCAACTGGTGGCAGCTCATGCGTAAGCGCAAGCATCTCAACTGGTACACGAATTTCTACGCGCAGCTCGCAATCATCTTCCCGTACATCGTGGTGTCGCCGCGGTTCTTTGCGGGCAAAATTCAGCTGGGCGTGATCTTCCAGACCGCCTCGGCGTTCAACCAGGTACAGGGAGCGCTCTCCTGGTTCGTCAACGTCTACCAAGATTTCGCGACCTGGAAAGCGACCGTCGACCGCCTGATCGGATTCCGCGCATCGATCGAGCGGGTCCGCGAGGAGGCGGAACGGCTCGACGGCGAGCGCGTCGACTCCGGCGACGGCGCCATCGCGCTGAACAATCTCGAAATCGACCTGCCACGGGGCACGCCGCTGCTCAACCAGACATCGGTCCAGATCAAGCCCGGGGAAGACGTGCTCGTGACGGGGCCCTCCGGCGCGGGCAAGTCGACGTTCTTCCGCGCGCTCGCAGGAATCTGGCCTTACTGGAAGGGCCGCATCAAACTGCCGAAAGGCGCACGCCTGCTTTTCCTGCCGCAAAAGCCTTATCTGCCGCTCGGTTCCCTAAGGCACGCTGTGAGCTACCCTGACGAGCCGACGAAGCATCCCGACGAGACCATCAAGAATGCGCTGAGCGCCGTGGGGTTGGCGCAGCTCGCGGGCGATCTCGAGCGGAGCGAGAATTGGGCGCAGGTGCTTTCGGGCGGCGAGCAGCAGCGCCTGGCCTTCGCGCGCGCGCTCCTGAACAAGCCGGATTGGCTGTTTCTCGATGAAGCGACCGCAGCGCTTCCAGATCAGGATCAGGATGCGCTCTACCGCCTGCTCAAGGAAAAGCTCACCGGAACCACGCTCGTCTCGATCGGCCACCGCGAGAGCCTCGCCGGGTACCACGACAAGCGCCTCGTCTGGCAGGAGAAGCGGCTGGCGCTCGCCTGATCAGGTTTTTGTCTGCGCCAGCGTCTGGCGCAGGCCGGTGCCCCGAAATTCATCGGCCCTAGTCCTCGCGCAGCACGATGCAAGTGCGCCTCGGCGGCGACCCGGCCGCCGGGGCGCACGACTTTTCCGATCGCAACACGTAGCGCAGCTCGGCAGTGCGCTCCTGGGCCATGAGCGCGTAGCAGCCGCTTCCGACGAGCTCGCAATTCGCGGCGCGGTAGTCGTTCCAGCCGCGCTGCGCGCGCTCGAGCAGCCGCCGCTGATGATCGTCTGCTTCGCTCCACGCCAGCACGTAAGCCTCATGCAGCTCGAAATCGTAGTCCGCGTCGGCGTCGTCAAGGGCCCAAGCCGTCGAGGCGATCCAGACTGAGAAGACGCAGGCGAGGCGAAGCATGGTAGTGCCGTTCGGGAAAGGCGCCGAGGGCCAGGAGCTGGCGGATCCGGGCGCCGAGCGCAGCGCCTGGCATCGTGGCCGTGGGGAGGCGGCGTCACGCGAGCCGCCAGCCACCAGCCCTCGGCGTCTTGCTACACCTTGAGGATGTGCATCAGCCAGACGAGGGAGAAGGCGGTGCCGCCGACCGCGATGCCGATCACGGCGGCGACGAAGGCGGCGTATGAGAAATCGATCACGGCTTTCATAGGCGTGCTCCTGGTTGCGTGTGACATGTTCGTCATTCAAGCAACCCAAGCTGCGCCTGCCGCAGCGCAAAGCTGGCGCGGCGCCGATGAATTGTGGCGAATCCGTGGCAGCGGGTTTCGGCGCCCCGGCCTCCGGTATATTGGCCGCATGGCAAAAACCGTAGCCATCGTCGAAGACGATCCCGCAATCCGCGCCAACTACACCGATCTTCTCAAGAAGCACGGCTATCAGGTGAGCGCGTTCGCCGACCGCGGCTCGGCGCTCGCGGCGTTCCGCAGCCGGCTGCCCGACCTCGCGCTGCTCGACATCGGCCTCGCCGGCGAGCCCGACGGCGGCTTCGCGCTGTGCCGCGAGCTGCGCGCGCTGTCGGCCGCGCTGCCGATCATCTTCCTCACCGCCCGCGACAGCGATTTCGACGTGATCTCGGGGCTGCGCATGGGGGCCGACGACTACCTGACCAAGGACGCAGGGATACCGCATCTCCTTGCGCGCATCAGCGCGCTTTTCCGGCGCGCCGACCTGCTGCGCGAGCCGCCGCTCGAGGAGGAGATCCTCGAGCGCGGCGAGCTGCGCCTCGACATGAAACGCTTTGTGGCGACCTGGAAGGCGAAGCCTGTGGACCTCACGCTCACCGAGTTCTGGCTGGTGCATTGCGTGGCGCGCTTTCCCGGCCACGTCAAGAACCGCGAGCAGCTCATGAAGGAAGCGCACATCGTGGTCGACGACTCGACGATCACCTCGCACGTGAAGCGCATCCGGCGCAAGTTCCAGGCGGTCGATCCGGCGTTCGATGCCATCGACACGGTGTACGGGCTCGGCTACCGCTGGAACACCTAGGTGCGCTTTGGCCTGAGAGCCAAGGTCGCGCTGGTCGCGCTCGTGCTGGCGCCGATCCCCTGGCTCGGCTATCGCTACGTGAAGGACATGGAGGCGGTGCTGCGCGAAGGCCAGGAGCAGGCCCTCGTCGCCACCGCGCGCGCCGTCGCGACCACGCTGCACGACCGGCCCGAGCTCCTCGACCTGCGTCCCGGCGTGGCGGCGAACGGCGAGATGGAGCGCATTCTCAGAAGTCTCGGCCGCGCCGACCTGCGCATCTGGATCGTCGACCGGCAGGGCCGGCTGCTCGCCATCACCGGCGACCTCAGGAAGAAGGTGCCCGACGAACCCCCGCCCGCGGATGCGCTCGAGGTGCTCGCGCGGTCGCTGCGCCCGGTGACCCAGCTCCTGCTCGAGCGGCCCACGGAGGATTTCGACGACGCGCTGCCCGAGTCGCAGATCAGCGGCGCCGGCGAGGTCAGCGCCGCGCTGCAGGGCATGGCCGGGCGGCGCTGGCGCAACTCCACCGACTCTCGCGCCGTCATCCTTTCGGCGGCGCATCCGATCTGGTCGGGCGACGACGTGCTGGGCGCCGTGGTGGTCGAGGAGACGACCAACGCGATCCGCTCGCTCTCGGACCGCACGCTGGAAAAAGTGGTGGCGGTGACGCTGGTCGTGTTCGCGATCAGCGCGCTGGTGCTGCTCGCGTTCGCCTCGCGCCTGTCGCTGCGGCTGAGGCGCCTGCGCGACGAAGCCGAGCAGGCGATCGACTCGCAGGGGCGGGTGAAGAAGCTGATCGCGGGGTCGAGCTCGGGCGACGAGCTCGGCGACCTTTCGCGCAGCTTCTCCACCGCGCTCGAGCGGCTCGCGCAGTACAACGCCTATCTCGAGAAGCTCGGCGGTCGCCTCTCGCACGAGCTGCGCACGCCGGTCACCGTGGTGCGCTCGTCGCTCGAGAACCTGAAGATGACCGCGCTGCCCGAGGAGGCGCGCGTCTACACCGAGCGCGCGGCCGAGGGCCTCGCCCGCCTCGACGCCATCCTCACGCGCATGTCCGAGGCGACCCGCCTGGAGACCGCGGTGCGGGAGGCAGAGCGCGAGCGCTTCGACGCCGGCGAGGTGCTGCGCGGCTGCGTTGCGGGGTATGCGTCGGTCTTTCCCCGCATCCGGTTTGCCCTTTCGCTGCCCGACCACCCGGTCATGCTGCGGGGCGCTCCCGATCTCTATGCCCAGATGCTCGACAAGCTGGCCGCGAACGCGGCCGACTTTTCGGTCGCGGACGAGGCTGTCCGCGTGCGGCTCGACGAAAAAGGCGCGCTCACCGTCAGCAACAGCGGACCCCTGCTTCCCGCGGAGATGGCCGGGCGCCTCTTCGAATCGATGGTTTCCCTGCGGCCCGATCACCTCGATGGCAAGGAGCCTCACCTGGGCAATAAGGAGCCCCATCTGGGGCTGGGCCTGTACATGGTCCGCCTGATCGCGCAGTTCCACGGCGGCGAGGCGCGGGCGGCGAACCGCGAGGACGGCTCGGGCGTGGTCATGCGGGTCGACTGCCCGGTCAGTAGCTGAGAAGCCGCGGCTCGCGGATCCTTTCGCCCGTCATGAAGGCGACGCACTGGGCCTGCGCCTGCGCCGCAGGCTCTCCGTTGCGCTCGCCGCCATTGCAGCAGCCCGGGATGGCTAGGCCGCGCGCGAGCGAGGCAGCTTTTCGGGATCGATTGTGGCGCCGCGCTGGCTTGGGTCGAGCACGCGCTTCAGGTAGCGCCCGGTGTGGCTCGCGGCGCTCGCTGCGATCTGCTCGGGCGTCCCCTCGGCGACGATGCGGCCGCCGCCCTCGCCGCCCTCGGGACCCAGGTCGATCACCCAGTCCGCGGTCTTGATGACGTCGAGGTTGTGCTCGATCACCACGACCGTGTTGCCCGCGTCTCGCAGGCGGTGCAGCACGTCGAGGAGCAGCCGGATGTCGTGGAAGTGCAGGCCCGTGGTCGGCTCGTCGAGGATGTACAGGGTGCGCCCGGTGTCGCGCTTCGAAAGCTCCAGCGAGAGCTTCACGCGCTGTGCTTCGCCGCCCGAGAGCGTGGTGGCCGACTGCCCCAGGCGCACGTAGGCGAGGCCGACGTCGATCAGCGTCTGCAGCTTGCGCGCGATCGCCGGCACCGCGCCGAAGAACGCGGCCGCCTCGGCCACGGGCAGCTCCAGCACTTCGTGGATGTTCTTGCCCTTGTAGCGGACCTCCAGAGTCTCTCGGTTGTAGCGCTTGCCGTGGCATACGTCGCAGGGAACGTAGATGTCGGCGAGGAAGTGCATCTCCACCTTCGTCACACCGTCGCCCTGGCACGCCTCGCAGCGGCCGCCCTTGACGTTGAACGAGAAGCGCCCCGCGTCGTAGCCGCGGCTGCGCGCTTCCGGCACGCCGGCGAAGAGCTCGCGGATGGGCGTGAAGAGTCCGGTGTAGGTGGCCGGGTTGGAGCGCGGCGTGCGGCCGATCGGGCTCTGGTCGACGCTCACCACCTTGTCGACGTGCTCGACTCCGCCGAGCGATTCGTGCGGCGCCGGCTCGGTGGTGGCTCCGTAGAGCTGGCGCGCCACTGCCGTGTAGAGCGTGTCGTTGATGAGCGTGGACTTGCCCGAGCCCGACACGCCGGTCACGCACACCAGGAGCCCGAGCGGGAGCGCGAGCTCCACCTCCTTCAGGTTGTTGCCGCGCGCGCCGCGCACGGTGATGCGGTTCTTTCCCGGCCGGTGCCGCAGCCGCGGCACCTGGATCGAAAGCTTGCCCGCGAGGTAGCGGCCGGTGAGCGACTCGGGATGGGCAATGACCTCGGCGGGCGAGCCTTGCGCGATGATGCGTCCGCCGGCTTCGCCCGCGCCCGGGCCCATGTCGACGACGTAGTCGGCCGCGCGGATCGCCTCCTCGTCGTGCTCGACCACGATGACCGAATTGCCGAGGGCGCGCAGATGCTTGAGGGTCGTGATGAGCCGCTCGTTGTCGCGCTGGTGCAGCCCGATCGAAGGCTCGTCGAGCACGTACATGACCCCGGTGAGCCCGGAGCCGATGTGGCTCGCCAGGCGGATGCGCTGCGCCTCGCCGCCGGACAGGGTCTCGGCGGAGCGCTCGAGCGCGAGATAGTCTAGGCCCACGTTGACGAGGAAGCCGAGCCGGTTCGCGATCTCGCGCACGATGCGCTCGGCGATTTGCTGTTTTGCCCCCTCAAGCCGCAAGGAGGAAAAAAAATCCTGGGTACTGCGTAGGGGCCAGCTGGAAATCTCATAAATCGTGTGTCCTGCGATCTTGACGTGGCGCGCCTCGCGCCGCAGCCGCGTGCCGCCGCATTCGGGGCAGGCGCGCACGTTGCGCAGCTTGGCGAGCTCCTCGCGCACCACGAGCGAGTCGGTCTCGCGGTAGCGCCGCTCGTGGTTCGGGATGACCCCTTCGAAAGCGTGCTCCTTCACGGCGGCGCGGCCGCCCTCGCCAGGGTAGCGAAAGGCGATCTTTTCTGCGCCCGAGCCGTGCAGGATCAGCTGCTGGATGCGATCGTCGAGCGCTTCCCACGGCTGCTCGACGTCGAAGCGGTAGTGTTTCGCCAGCGCCTGGAGCATCGAGAAGTAGAAGTGGTTGCGCCGGTCCCAGCCCCGGATGGCGCCGCTCGCGAGCGAGAGATTCGGGTGGGCGACGATGCGCTTCGGATCGAAGAACTCGACCGTGCCGAGGCCGTCGCAGCGCGGGCACGCGCCCATGGGATTGTTGAACGAGAACAGCCGCGGCTCGAGCTCGGGCAGCGAATAGTCGCAGGCCGGGCAGGAGAACTTCGCGGAGAAGAGGTGCTCGCTTCCGGACTCGACCTCGACCATCACCGCGCGGCCGTCGGCGTGGCGCAGCGCCGTCTCGAAAGACTCGGCGAGGCGCTGCTTGGCGTCGGCGCGCGCGCGCAGCCGATCGATCACGATCTCGATGGTGTGCTTGGAGTTCTTCGCCAGCCGCGGCGCGGCGTCGAGCTCGTGCACGCTGCCGTCGATCCGCACGCGCGTGAATCCCTGGGCGCGCAGCTCCTCCAAGAGCTCGGCCTGCTCGCCTTTCCTGCCCGTGACCACCGGGGCGAGGACCATGAGGCGGGTGTCCTGGGGCAGCTCGAGCACGTGATCGACCATCTGCGCCACGGTCTGCGCCTTGAGCTCGAGGTTGTGCTCGGGGCAGTACGGCGTGCCGGCGCGCGCGAAGAGAACGCGCAGATAATCGTGGATCTCGGTCACCGTGCCGACCGTCGAGCGCGGGTTGTGGCTAGAAGCCTTCTGCTCGATCGCGATCGCCGGGGACAGGCCCTCGATCAGATCCACGTCGGGCTTCTCCATGAGCTGGAGGAACTGCCGGGCGTAGGCGGAGAGCGATTCGACGTAGCGCCGCTGGCCCTCGGCATAGAGCGTGTCGAAGGCGAGCGAGCTCTTGCCCGAGCCCGAAAGCCCGGTGATGACGACGAGCGCGTCGCGCGGCAGATCGAGCTGCAGGTTCTTGAGGTTGTGGGTGCGCGCGCCGCGAATGCGGATGCTGTCGCTCAAAAATTTCCCGGTGAAAAAAGTGAAACTTGCTACTATAGTCCGTTTCGCATTCCCGCCGACGCTTTTACCCTGCTACGTGACCTTCCTCTGAGCTCCCGACTCCGATGCCTGCAGAACGAATGAGTCCGCTCGAATTGCGGGCGGGTGCGAGCCTCGCCGGCGTATACGGCCTGCGCATGCTCGGCCTCTTCGTGATCCTGCCGGTGTTCGCGGTGCACGCGGCGGGGCTGCGCGGCGGCGACAACCTGTCGCTCGTCGGCGTCGCGCTCGGCGCCTACGGGCTTTCCCAGGGCATCCTGCAGATTCCCTTCGGCACGGCCTCCGACCGCTGGGGCAGGAAGCCGGCGCTCTACGTCGGCCTCGCGGTGTTCGCCGCCGGAAGCTTCCTCGGCGTCGCGGCGCACGATATCTGGACCGCGATCGCCGCGCGCGCGCTCCAGGGCGCGGGCGCGATCTCCTCGGTCGCGATGGCGCTCGCAGCCGATCTCACGCGCGAGGAGCATCGCACCAAGATCATGGCGATGATCGGCTCGACCATCGGCCTCATGTTCGCGCTGTCGCTCGTAGGCGCGCCGGTGCTCTACCGCTGGATCGGGATGGAGGGTCTCTTCGCGCTCACCGGCGTCCTCTCGCTCGCCGCGATGTGGGTCGTGCGCACGCAGGTGCCCGACCCGCCGGCGCGCCCTGCATCGCCGCCGAAGACGCCCGGCGCGGCCGTGAGGCTGCTCGACCTGGAGCTGCTGCGTCTCAACGCGGGCATCTTCATCCTGCACGTCGTGCTCTATGCGATGTTCGTGGTGGTCCCGATCGCCCTCGTGCAGGACGGGCTCGCGCTGCCCGAGCACTGGAAGCTTTACCTTCCCGTCGTGCTGGTGTCGTTCGTGGCGATGGTTCCCGCGATCCTTTACGCCGACCGGCGAAACGGCACGAAGCCGGTGCTCCTCGCCGCGGTGGGGTTGCTGTTCGCGGTGGAGCTCGCGCTGATGTTCGTGCAGCGCTCGGTCGCCGCTCTGGCTGTTGTCATGCTGGGATTCTTCGTTGCATTCAACGTGCTGGAGGCCATGCTGCCGTCGCTCGTGTCGCGCGTCGCCCCGGCGCAGGGCCGCGGTGCCGCCATAGGCGTGTACAACACGACGCAGACCTTGGGCGTGTTCTTCGGCGGCCTGATCGGCGGCTGGGCCGCGGCCCGCCATGGCGCGAACGGCGTGTTCGCAGTGTGCGCGGCGCTCGCGGCGGTCTGGCTTGCGCTCGCCGCCGGGATGCGCCCGGTGCGCCGCGAGGTCAACGAGGTTTCGAGTCTGACGTTGTCGATAGCGTCCGGGGTCAATCCAGAGGGATTGAGGGAAGCGCTGGCGAGAGTGCGCGGGGTGCGCGAAGTAGAGGTGCTGGCGCAGGAGCGCATTGCGCGCATCCAGGTAGTCCCCGGACAATGGGATGAGCGTAGCGTACGGAAACTGGTGACAGGGGAGATCTGACATGGCTTCGGTGAACAAGGTGATCGTGGTCGGCAACCTCGGGCGCGACCCGGAAACGCGTTACATGCCGGACGGCGCGGCGCTGACCAACGTCTCGGTCGCCACGTCCTTTCAGTGGACCGACAAGGCAAGCGGCGAAAAGAAGGAAGAGACGGAGTGGCACCGCGTAGTGTTCCGCGGCAAGCTCGCCGAGATCGCGGGCGAATACCTCAAGAAGGGCTCGCAGGTGTATGTCGAAGGGCGCCTGCGCACGCGCAAGTGGCAGGACAAGGACGGCCAGGACCGCTACACCACCGAGATCATGGCCACCGAGATGAAGATGCTCGGCTCGCGCTCCGGCGCGGGCGAGCCGCGCGAGGCGCCGTCCGAGCCGCGCTCCGCCGAGCCGCGGGCCGCCGCCCCGGCGAAGAAGCCGGCCGGCAAGTTCGACGATCTTGAAGACGATATTCCGTTCTGAAATCAGCGCGATATAATCGCCGCCATGCCGATCTACGAATATCGCTGCCAGGCCTGCGGGCACCAGGAGGAGTTCCTGCAGCGCGTGAACGAGCCGCCGTTCACCGAGTGCCCGGTGTGCCATAAGCCGACGTTTCAGAAGCTTCTGAGCGCTGCCGGCTTCCAGCTCAAGGGGAGCGGCTGGTACGCCACCGACTTCAAGAACAAGAGCTCCAAGCCGGCGGAGAAAAAGGCCGACGACAAGTCCGAGTCGAAGAGCGACGCCAAGCCCGAGAAAAAAACGGAACCCAAGACGGAATCCAAGTCCGAGGCCTCCGCCTGAGCCCTCGCGCGTGAACTCCACGGCCCGGCCCAGCCGGGCCTTTTTATTCCATCCCCTTGAAGAAGTATCTCATTACCGGGCTTCTGATCTGGATTCCCCTGGTCATCACGCTGTGGGTCCTGAAGATCGTCGTGGACGTGCTCGACCAGTCGCTGCTCTTGCTGCCCGATGCCTGGCAGACCGAGCGCTGGCTCGGCGTCCATATCCCCGGGATGGGCGCGATTCTTACGATCGTGATCGTGCTGGTGACGGGGCTCCTCGCCACCAATTTCTTCGGCGCCCAGCTGTTCGAGATCTGGCACGACATCCTGCACCGCATCCCGGTGGTGAACTCGATTTACTCGAGCGTGAAGCAGATCTCCGACACGCTGTTCTCCTCGAGCGGCCAGGCGTTCCGCAAGGCGCTCCTGGTGCAGTGGCCGCGCGAGAACATGTGGACCATCGCGTTTCTGACCGGCACGCCGGGTGCAAGCGTCGCGCGGCACTTGCCGCCGGACTGCCTCGCCGTCTACGTGCCGACCACGCCCAACCCGACCGGCGGCTACTTCGTCATCGTCGAGCGCAAGGACGTGATCGAGCTCGACATGACCGTGGACCAGGCGCTGAAGTACATCATTTCCATGGGAGTGGTACCGCCGCTGGAAAAAGGCGCAGCGCCGCCGCCGGAAAAAGAACCCAATGAGAACTCACTACTGCGGTGAGCTGAGCGCCGCGCTGGTCGACCGCACGGTGACACTGTGCGGCTGGGCTCACCGTCGCCGCGACCACGGCGGCGTGATCTTCGTCGACCTGCGCGACCGCGAAGGGCTCGCGCAGGTCGTGTTCAATCCCGACCGCCAGGAGGCGTTCGCTATCGCGGAGCGCATCCGCAGCGAATACGTGCTGCGGGTCAGCGGCAAGATCCGTAAGCGTCCGGAGGGAAGCATCAACCCGGACATGAAATCGGGTGAAGTCGAGATGCTGGTCCACGACGTCGAGATCCTCAACGCGTCGGCCACGCCGCCGTTCCAGCTCGACGACGAGAACCTGTCGGAAACAGTACGGCTGGAGAACCGCGTCCTCGACCTGCGCCGCGAGCCGATGCAGAAGAACCTGCGCCTGCGCCACCGCGCGGCGATGGCGGCGCGCCGCTTCCTCGACGAGCAGGGCTTCATCGACATCGAGACGCCGTTCCTCTACAAGTCGACGCCCGAGGGCGCGCGCGAGTTCCTGGTGCCTTCGCGCCTGCACGACGGCCACTTCTACGCGCTGCCGCAGTCGCCGCAGCTCTTCAAGCAGATGCTGATGATCGCGGCCTTCGACCGCTACTATCAGATCGTCAAGTGCTTCCGCGACGAGGACCTGCGCGCCGACCGGCAGCCCGAGTTCACGCAGATCGACATCGAGACATCCTTCCTCGCCGAGGGCGAGATCCGCGCGCTGATGGAGCGCCTCACGCGCAGCATGTTCATGGAAGCCGCGGCCATCGAGCTGCCCGACCCCTTCCCGGTCATGAGCTACGACGAGGCGATGCGCGACTACGGCGTCGACAAGCCCGATCTGCGCGTGCCGCTCAAGCTGGCCGAGCTCACCGACGTCATGAAGGACGTCGACTTCAAGGTGTTCTCGAGCTCGGCCAACGCAGCCGGCGGCCGGGTGGTCGCGCTCAACGTGCCAGGCGGAGGCAGCCTGACGCGCGGCGAGATCGATGCGTACACCGACTATGTCAAGACGCTCGGCGCGAGGGGCCTCGCCTATATCAAGGTGAACGAGCGGGCGAAGGGCGCCGAAGGCCTGCAGTCGCCGATCGTCAAGAACCTGCACGCGAAGGCGCTCGCCGCGATCCTCGAGCGTACCGGTGCGCGGGACGGCGACTTGATCTTCTTCGGCGCCGACCGCGAGACGGCCTGTAGCGCCTACATGGGCGCGCTGCGCCAAAAGCTCGGCCACGATCGCGGGCTCGCGCAGAAAGGCTGGCGACCTTTGTGGGTGGTCGACTTCCCTATGTTCGAGCTCGACGAGGAGACGAAGGAGTGGAAGGCGCGTCACCACCCGTTCACCAGCCCCAAGGATGGGCACGAGGCGCATATCGGTGTCGCGCCGGAAAAGGCCTACGCCAAAGCCTACGACCTGGTGCTGAACGGCTGGGAGATCGCCGGCGGCTCGGTGCGCATCCACCGGCAAGAAGTGCAGCAGAAGGTTTTCCAGGCCCTCAAGATCAGCCCCGAGCAGCAGCGCGCGAAGTTCGGCTTCCTGCTCGAGGCGCTGCAGTACGGCGCGCCGCCGCACGGCGGCATCGCGTTCGGCTTCGACCGCATGGTGGCGCTCATGGCTGGCGCCGAGGCAATCCGCGACGTGATTGCGTTTCCGAAAACGCAGCGCGGCCAGGACTTGCTCACCGGGGCGCCTACGCCGGTGCTCGAGAAGCAGTTGCGCGAACTGCACATCCGGCTGAGGAACCCGCCGCAATCGTGAGGCTCGCCGCGGCCCTGCTGGCCGTCGTGGTCTCGTGCTTTGCGCTCGCTTTCGACCAGGACATCCCGGCGCGCGATCTGCCGCCCGAAGCGCGCGCGACGCTCGACCTGATCAAGTCCGGCGGGCCGTTTCCGTACACGCAGGACGGCCGAGTGTTCTCCAACCGCGAAAAGCGGCTGCCGCCTCGAGCCAAGGGCTACTACCACGAATACACCGTCAGTACGCCGGGAGCGCGCGACCGGGGCGCGCGGCGTATCGTTGCCGGCAGCGGCGGGGAGTACTTCTACAGCGGGGATCACTACCGTTCGTTCAGCCGGATAAGGGAATAATGGCCAAGCTCCTGCAGCGTCTGGGCGACGCGGCGAAATCCGGCGTGTACCGCGCGAGCCGGCTCGATGCGATCGAGGATGCGCTGCGCGGCAGCCGGCTCGGCTTCGCGCGCATCGGCCTGCAGGATGTGACCGAGAAGAGCGCGCTCCTGCGCCGGATCGCCGCCACGCTGGGCTTTCCCGGGTGGTTCGGCGAGAACTGGGATGCGCTGGAGGACTGCCTCACGGATCTATCGTGGCGGCAGGGGGCAGGGCACGTCCTGGTTTTCGAGGCTTTCCAGTGTCTCCCGACCGAGGAGCTGGGCGAGCTGATCGGCGTGATGATCTCGGCGGCGCAGTTCTGGGCTGGTAGGGCCACGCCCTTCTTCGCGGTGTTCATCGATCCGGATCGGGCGCTCGCCCTGGCAAGCCTTTATCACGAAGCATGAGCCACAAGCTGCCGGTCTCGGTTCTCGTCGTGATCCACACGGTCGACCTCGAAGTCCTGCTGCTGGAGCGGGCGCGCCGCCCGGGCTTCTGGCAGTCGGTGACGGGCTCGCTCGACTGGGCGGGCGAGCCGTTCGAAGCGGCTGCGGCCCGCGAGGTGGGCGAGGAAACCGGCATCGACCCGCGGGCCGGCAGGCTCACGCGCTGGAACCTTGCCAATACCTTCGAGATCTATCTGCAATGGCGTCATCGCTTCGCTCCGGGTGTGACCCACAACACCGAGCACGTCTTCGGCCTCGAGCTGGCGGGTCCGCTCCCGGTGGCGCTCGCTGCGGACGAGCACGTTGCCTACTGCTGGCTGCCGTGGCGGGAGGCGGCGGCGAAGTGCTTCAGCTGGTCCAACCGCGACGCGATCCTCATGCTGGGTGAGAACGCTTCCTAACCTCCTCGCCGCGATCCTCACCTTGCAAGCTGCTGTCGCGCTCGGCGCCGACGATCTTTGGGTCGATGTCGATCGCAACGGCTCGAGCTTCGCCGTGCACGCAATGGCCACCGTCGCCGCGCCGATCTCGACGGTGTGGGAGGTCCTGACGGACTACGACCATCTGGCGAGCTTCATCCCCGGCCTGTCGCGCAGCGCGGTACAGGCGCGGGAAGCCAACCGCGTGGTGGTCGAGCAGAAGGGCGAGGCGCGGTTCCTCGTGTTCTCGTATCCGATCGAGGTGCGCCTCGAGGTCCTCGAATCGCCCACCGATTCGATCGTCTCGCGCGCGATCGGGGGCAATCTGAAGCGCATGCAGGGCCGCTACGAGCTGCGCAACGCCGCAGGCGGCATCCAGCTTCGTTACAGCGGCGCGCTCGAGCCCGACTTCGGGCTGCCGCCGATCATCGGCACGCTTGCGGTGCGCACGATGGTCGAGGAGCAGTTCGGCGCCATGGTGGCGGAAATCGAGCGCCGCGCTGCGCCGACAAGATGATTTCGCAGCCAGGTGATTTCTATATGATGGGATGATGCTGCGGGTCGTCACGCTGAACATCCACAAGGGGCTGTCGCACTTCAACCGGCGGATGGTGATCCACGACCTGCGCGACGGGCTGGCGGCCCTCGACCCCGACGTGGTCTTCCTGCAGGAGGTGCAGGGCCTGAACCAGCGCTTCGCGCTGCGCTTCAACACTTATCCGGTCGAGCCGCAGCACGAGTTCCTTGCCGGGCAGAAATGGCAGCCGGTGTACGGCTGCAACGCGGTCTACGACCACGGGCATCACGGCAACGCAATCCTTTCGCGCTTCCCCTTCGTGTCATTCGAGAACCAGGACGTCTCCGACCATCGCTTCGAGCGGCGCGGGCTGCTGCACTGCGTGGTGTCGGTGCCCGGGTGGCGCCGCAACCTGCACCTCGTTTGCGTGCACCTCTCGCTGCACGAGCGCGGGCGCAGCCGGCAGCTCGAGGCGATTTCGGGCCGGCTGGAAGAGCTCGCCTCGCGCGACGTGCCGATCATCATCGGCGGCGACTTCAACGACTGGCGCCACCGCGCCACCGCCATCCTCGAGCGGCGGCTGGGAATGACCGAGGTGTCGATCGCGCACCACGGCAGGGCGCCCGCGACCTACCCGAGCATGATGCCGCTCCTTCGCCTCGACCGTATCTACGTGCGCGGTTTCCAGGTCAACACCTCCAAGGTGCACAAGGGCAAGCCCTGGTCGAGGCTGTCGGACCACCTCGCCGTCAGCGCCGAGCTGGAGCGCCCTCCTAGCGCCTAGACGGACACGCGCACGCGTCCCTGGTCGAGGGTCGCGACCACGGGCAGGGCGTCGACGCGGCAGGCGAACTCCACTTCGCGCGCGAGCCCCTTGGCCGCCATGATCCGGCCGACGCGGCAGTCGAGCAGCGCCTCCGGGGCGCGCGCGGCGCGGTACACCATGCGCGCGGCCTTCGCGGCGTCCGACAGGTCGGCGGCGGCGCCGAGGCGTTCCGCGAAGCGCTCCACGAAGCAGCCCGCGCCGTAGAAGTCCTCGAAATTGAAGTTGTTGCCCGAGCCCGAGCAGACGATGAGGACGGTCTCGCGCGGATGCGTCGCGAGGACGCGCTCGACGATCGCGCCGGCATTGAGCAGCGCGCCGCAATACACGCGTGCCGCTCCGGCGCACTGGGTCATGGCGACGGTGCCGTTGGTGGTGGAGTAGACCACCGTCTTTCCGCTCACGCCGTGCTCGAGCAGCGAGAGCGGCGCCGGATGCGCGAACCCGGGCAGCGTCTCGGCGTAGAGCTCGCCGGAAAGGACGAAGGAACCCGCGGCGAGCTCTCTGCCGTGGGCGCGCGCCGCCGCCTCGTCGAGCACGGGCACGATCTCGCGGGCGCCGTGCGCCAGCGCGGCCACCATCGTGGTGGTGGCGAACAGGATGTCCAGCACCACGATCACCTTGCCGGGGATGCGAACCGAGTCGAGCTCCTCCTTCTTGGTGAGGACGTGGATCTTGTGGTTGAGGTCGATTCGGGCGCTCATTGGACGCGAAGAATACAGTGGCGCAGGCTATCCCGTGGTGCGCTTCGCCGCCGCCAAGACGCTCGGCTCCAGCGCGTCGCCGAGGCGCTGCGCATCGGCATCGTGGCCGAGTGCGTCGAGGAGAAGAACATCCTCCAGCAACCGCGCCCGATCGACGAGCTCGCCTAGAAAAAGCGGCTCGGCAAGGCTCGATTGCGCAGTCCGTCTCCTCCGGGGAAGATTCCGGCCACGATGGACGAGATCGTTGCCCGCAGCCTGGCGAAGTGGCCGAACGTTCCCGCGGTCTACGGCTGGCTCGCCCTCGATCGGCGGGGAAACTGGCGGATCCGGAGCACGAGTGCGACTCTTGGGTTCGAAAAGATCGGCAACGCCGCGTTGCGAGACTTCATTGGGCGCAATTACCAGGCCGACGAAAAGGGACGCTGGTATTTCCAGAACGGGCCGCAGCGGGTCTTCGTCTCGCTCGCGTACACGCCGCTCGTGGTGCGCTACGAGGGGGAGGGGCTGGTCGACCACTGCGGCAGGCCGTTCCAGCCTGGCGAAGCGCTCGAGGACGACGAGGGCTCGGTGCTTTTCGCCGGCGCCGGCACCGTCGCGCTGCTCGACGACCGCGACCTCGCCGGCTTCGCCGAGCAAATGCCGGCCCGAAGGCGGCTCGCGCGGGCCGAGGTCGAGCTGCGGTTCGGTTTCATCGCGGACCCTCGGCCGGGCTGACCCGCCGCCCCCTCCGCTGCGCCGCACACAGCTATGAAAGTCAAGCGTTTCGGCCCCGGCATTTTCTTGCACTGACCGATTTTCCTCTTTATAATCCGGCCTCTTTTTTGGGTGCCGGGGCGGCCTCGTAAGCTTCGACGTGGCCGCCCGTTCGTTTCTGGAAACCGTAAAACATGCCCACCGTCAATCAGTTAGTGCGTGACGGGCGCGTCGCCAAGCGCCCGAAGTCGAAAGTCCCGGCGCTCGCCGGCTCGCCGCAGAAGCGGGGGGTCTGCACCCGGGTCTACACGACCACGCCCAAGAAGCCCAACTCGGCGCTGCGCAAAGTCGCGAAGGTGCGCCTCACCAACGGCTTCGAGGTCATCGGCTACATCGGCGGCGAGGGCCACAACCTGCAGGAGCACTCGGTGGTGCTGATCCGCGGCGGCCGGGTGAAGGACCTGCCGGGCGTGCGCTACCACATCGTGCGCGGCTCGCTCGACACGCAGGGCGTGAAGGACCGGAAGCAGGGCCGCTCGAAATACGGCGCGAAAGCGCCCAAATCAGCATAAATGAGCTGCCAAAGGAATAGCTAGATGCCGCGTCGCAGAGAGGTTCCCAAGCGCGTGATCCTGCCGGACCCGAAGTTCGGCAACGTCGACGTCGCCAAGTTCGTCAACGTACTCATGACGCGCGGCAAGAAGTCGGTGGCCGAGCGCATCATCTACGGCGCGCTCGACACGATCAAGTCGAAGTCGGGCAAGGACCCGCTCGAGGTGTTCACGCAGGCGGTGCAGAACGTGAAGCCGATCGTGGAAGTGAAGAGCCGCCGCGTCGGCGGAGCGAACTACCAGGTCCCGGTCGAGGTGCGTCCGGTGCGGCGCGTGGCGCTCGCGATGCGCTGGATCCGCGAGGCGGCGCAGAAGCGCGGCGAGAAGTCGATGACGGTGCGGCTCGCCGGCGAGCTGCAGGAAGCTGCCGAAGGGCGCGGCGGGGCGATGAAGAAACGCGAGGAAGTGCATCGCATGGCGGAAGCCAACAAGGCTTTCTCGCATTATCGGTTTTAGTTGATCGGACGGTTCTGAGAAGGGTAACGGGGTAATGGCCGTGGCACGCAAAACACCTATCGAGCATTATCGGAACATCGGCATCTCGGCGCACATCGACGCCGGGAAGACGACCACGACCGAGCGCATCCTTTTCTACACCGGCGTGAACCACAAGATCGGCGAGGTCCACGACGGCGCCGCGACCATGGACTGGATGGAGCAGGAGCAGGAGCGCGGCATCACCATCACCTCGGCGGCCACCACCTGCTTCTGGAAGGGGATGGATCTCTCCTATCCCGAGCACCGCATCAACATCATCGACACTCCCGGTCACGTCGACTTCACCATCGAAGTCGAGCGCTCGCTGCGGGTGCTTGACGGCGCCTGCATGGTGTACGACGCCGTGGCGGGCGTGCAGCCCCAGTCCGAGACGGTGTGGCGCCAGGCGAACAAGTACCGCGTGCCGCGGCTCGCATTTATTAACAAGATGGACCGCGTCGGCGCCACGTTCTTCAAGTCCTACGAGCACATCCGCACCCGGCTGAAGGGCAACCCGGTGCCGATCCAGCTGCCGATCGGTGCCGAGGACAAGTTCGCCGGCATCGTCGACCTCGTCACCATGCAGGCGATCTACTGGGACGACGCCACGCAGGGGATGAAGTTCGAGCGCAAGGACATTCCCGCCGAGCTCGCCGCCGAGGCGAAGCAGTGGCGCGAGAAGATGGTCGAGGCCGCGGCCGAGGCGAACGAAGAGCTGATGAACAAGTACCTCGAGTCGAACGAGCTCACCGTCGACGAGGTGAAGCGCGGCCTGCGCATCCGCACCATCAACAACGAGATCGTGCCGATGCTGTGCGGCTCGGCGTTCAAGAACAAGGGCGTGCAGGCGATGCTCGACGCTGTGATCGACTACCTGCCTTCGCCGGTCGACATCCCGCCGGTGAAAGGCGAGACCGACAAGGGTCAGCCCGCCACGCGCAGCGCCGACGACAGCCAGCCGTTCGCCGCGCTCGCGTTCAAGATCATGACCGACCCGTTCGTCGGCCAGCTCTCCTTCATCCGCGTGTACTCGGGCGTGCTCACCTCGGGCGACACCGTCTACACCTCGATGAAGGGGCGCAAGGAGCGCATCGGGCGCCTGCTGCAGATGCACGCCAACGAGCGCGAGGAGATCAAGGAAGTGCGCGCGGGCGACATCGCCGCGGTGGTCGGCCTGAAGGAAGTGATCACCGGCGAGACCATCTGCGACGTCAAGAACATCATCACCCTCGAGCGCATGGAGTTCCCGGATCCGGTGATCTCGCAGGCGGTCGAGCCCAAGACCAAGGTGGACCAGGAGAAGATGGGCGCGGCGCTCGGGCGCCTCGCGCAGGAGGATCCCTCGTTCCGCGTGCGCACCGACGAGGAGTCGGGCCAGACCATCATCTCCGGCATGGGCGAGCTCCACCTCGAGATCATCGTCGACCGCATGAAGCGCGAATTCGGCGTCGAGGCCTCGGTCGGGAAGCCCCAGGTTGCTTACCGCGAGACCTTCCGCAAGTCGGTCGAGCAGCAGGGCAAGTTCGTCAAGCAGTCGGGCGGCCGCGGCCAGTACGGCGACGTGTGGCTGAAGCTCGACCCGCAGCCGGGCAAGGGTTACGAGTTCGTCGATGCCATCAAGGGCGGTCGCATCCCGAAAGAGTACATCCCCGCCGTGGAGAAGGGCGTCAAGGAAGCGCTGCAGGAAGGCGTGCTGGCCGGCTACCCCGTGGTCGACGCCAGGGTGACGGTGTTCGACGGTTCCTACCACGAGGTCGACTCGAACGAAAACGCCTTCAAGATGGCGGCGATCTTCGCCTTCAAGGACGGCATGCGCACCGCCAGCCCGGTGCTGCTCGAGCCGATCATGGCGGTCGAAGTCGAGACGCCGGAAGAGAAGATGGGCGACGTGATGGGCGACCTCTCGGCGCGCCGCGGCGTGATCCAGGGCATGGAAGACCTGCCCGGCAGCAAGGCGATCAAGGCCGAGGTGCCGCTGAACGAGATGTTCGGCTACTCGACCCAGCTGCGCTCGCTGACCCAGGGACGCGCCACGTACACGATGGAATTCAAGCACTACGCCGAGGCCCCGAAGAGCATCGCGGACTCGATCATCAACAAAGACGACAAGCCCAAGAAGTAGAACCACGGACGTAGGAGCGTATAGACATGGCGAAGGGCAAATTCGAGCGCACCAAGCCCCACGTGAACGTTGGGACGATTGGACACGTGGATCACGGCAAGACGACGCTGACGGCGGCGATGACGCACATCCTGGCGAAGAAGTATGGTGGGGAG
>Ga0075434_100000306_pt1 | contig 34874 bp, 37 predicted proteins | sample RhiMethybrSRZTD3_FD_75298 | JGI IMG/M metagenome (GOLD analysis project Ga0075434, IMG submission 75298) | Populus rhizosphere microbial communities from Tennessee, USA - Rhizosphere MetaG P. TD hybrid SRZTD3 | ecosystem: Host-associated > Plants > Roots > Rhizosphere > Soil | place: USA...
GCGAGCTTCAGCTCAACGCCCTTCATCTCGGCGGCATGGTGCACGAGGCGGCCTTCGACCACGGCGCCCTGGTGGATTTCGATGGTCTTGTAGTACACGTCGCCTTTGACCCTGGAGCCGGCCTGGAGTTCGAGCGTCTCGGTGGCGTTGACCGGCCCGTTGATGGTGCCGTTGACCACGATATGCGCCGCCGAGACCTCGCCGTCGATGCGCGCCTCGGAGGAGACGACCAGCGTGCCCGGCTGGTCGGCGACAGAACCGACGTTGCCGCGCACCATGCCGTCGACGCGCAGCCCGCCGCTGAAAATGACGTTGCCCTCGATGCGCGTGGTGGCGCCGATCAGGCTGTCGATCCGGTTCTGCGGCTTGCTCGTCTTGTTGAACATCGCTCCCTCCGCTCTTCTCAGAGGCTCACCGTGTGCGTGGCGCGCGGCTGGTTCGAGCCGTTCTCGTAGACGCGCACCTGGACGTTCTCGACCTTCGCCTTGGGATTGACGCGGAAGCTGCCCTCGACCCGGCGGAAGTACTTGAACGCCAGCCGGAACGCCGACGCCCCTGCATCGGCAGGCTCCGGAAAGCTGATCATAGCACTCTGCCCCCCTTCCGTCAGGTTGACCACCAGCTCGAGCCGCCCGTTGAACTCGCGCTCCCGCCGGTTGCTCGGCGTGACGAGCAGCAGGTGGTAGCGGTATTCGCCCGGCAGGACGTCGGGCTCGACCTTGAAGCGGTAGATCGACAGCGTCGCGGCATTGCGCGCATCCGAGGACAGCATGCTTTCGAAGGTGGCGAGCTCCTCGCGCACGCGCGCGTTGTCCTGCTCGAGCGCGCCGATCTGCTGCGCGAGCTTCTGCTGCGCCGTGCGCTCGATCGAGAGCCGGCTCTCGCCCGCGTCGGCGATGGCGCGCAGGCGCTCGAGCTCGGCGCGAGCGTCGGCGAGCTCGCGCTTCACGCGCGTCAGCTCCTGCTGCACCTCGCTGCGCTCGAAGCCGGCGTAGCGCCGGCCCGCGTCGTAGATCCATGCCGCGCACGCCGCCGCCACGCCCAGGAGCAGCGCCATCCCCACCCAGCGCCAGTACCAGGGCACGTGCGAAGTCACCGCCACGCGCGGCGCGGCGATGCCGAAGCGCTGGCGCATCTTCCAGAGCCGCGCGGTGAACTGCGGCATCAGGGCACCACCGCCGGCTCGGCGAGGCCGCTCGTCTCGGGCCGGCCGAACATCAGATTCATGTTCTGCACCGCCTGCCCGGCGGCGCCCTTGACCAGGTTGTCGATCACGCTGAGCACCACCAGCGTCTGCGATTTTGCGGCGCTCTCCGGCGGACGGTGCAGCGCAATGCGGCACATGTTGGCCGCGCGCACCGAGCGCGTGTCGGGATGGCTGCCCGCCGGCATCACGTCGACGAACGGCTCGCCCGCGAAGCGCTTCTCGTAGAGCGCCTGAAAGTCGGCCTCGCGCGTGATGCGCGCATAGAGCGTGGCGTGGATGCCGCGGATGATCGGCGTCAGGTGCGGAATGAACACCAGGCCGACCTCGCGGCGCGCCGCCTGCGCCAGGCCCTGGCGGATCTCCGGCCAGTGGCGATGGCCGGGCACGTTGTACGCCATGAAGTTGTCGGCGGCCTCGGCGTAGCTCAGATGCAGCTCCGCCTTGCGGCCCGCGCCGCTTACGCCGGACTTCGCGTCGGCGATCAGGTGCTCGGTATCGACCACGCCCGCCTCGACGAGCGGCAGGAAGCCAAGCTGCACCGCGGTCGGATAGCAGCCGGGATTGGCGACCAGGCGGGCGCTGCGGATCTTCTCGCGGTTCACCTCGCACAGCCCATAGACCGCCTGGGCGACGAGCTCGGGCGCGGCGTGCCGGGTCTTGTACCAGCGCTCCCATTCGGCGACGTCGCGGATACGGAAGTCCGCCGAGAGGTCGACGATGCGGGCGCCGGCGTCGAGCACCGCGCGCGCCTCGCCCATCGCAACACCGTTGGGCGTGGCGAAGAACACCACATCGCAGCCGCGCAGGCCGTGCGCACCGGGCTCGCTGAAGGCGAGGTCGATGTGGCCGCGCAGCGCGGGGAACATCGTCGCCACGGGCGTGCCCGCTTCCTTGCGCGAGGTGATGGCGGCGAGCTCGACCTCGGGATGGCGCGCGAGCAAGCGCAGGAGCTCGACCCCCGTGTACCCCGTGCCACCGACGATGCCCGCTTTAATGGTCATAAAAAAACAAAAGCCGCCCAGAGGCGGCTTTCGGTTCGCAGAATCGTTCTGTTCAGCGTTTCGAGTACTGCTTGCGCCGCCTCGCCTTGTGCAGTCCCACTTTCTTTCGCTCCACCTCGCGCGCATCGCGCGTCACGAGGCCGGCTGCGCTCAGCGCGCTCTTCAGTGCCGCATCATACTCGATCAGGGCGCGCGCGATGCCGTGGCGCACGGCGCCGGCCTGGCCGCTCTCGCCGCCGCCATAGACATTGACCAGGATGTCGAAGCCGTTGAGGTTCTTCGTCACCTCGAGCGGCTGGCGCACCACCATGCGGCCGGTCTCGCGACCGAAGAACTGATCGACCGGCTTGCCGTTGACGACGAACGCACCCTTGCCGGGCTTGAGGAACACGCGCGCGACCGCGCTCTTGCGCCGTCCCGTGCCGTAGTAGTAGTCGCCGACCATCGCTAGATCTCGAGTGCCTTGGGTTGCTGGGCCGAATGCGGATGCGTGTCGCCGCCGTAGACCTTGAGCTTGCGCAGCATCGCGTAGCCGAGGGGGCCTTTGGGCAGCATTCCCTTCACCGCTTTCTGCAGCGCGCGCTCGGGGTGCGCCGCGTGCAGCTTGCCGAAGGTGGTGACCTTGAGATGACCCGGCACGCCGCTGTGCCGGTAGTAAAGCTTGCGCTCCATCTTGCGGCCGGTGACGCGCAGCTTGGCGGCGTTGACGACGACGATGTAGTCGCCGGTGTCGACGTGCGGCGTGTACTGCGGCTTGTGCTTGCCGCGCAGCCGCGTGGCGATCTGCACGGCGAGCCGGCCGAGCACCTTGCCCTGCGCGTCGACCACGAACCAGCCTTGCTCGACCTCGCCTGCCTTGGCGGTGTAGGTTTTCATTGGAAAGCCGCGGATTTTACACAAAAATGCTGCAAAGCACGAATTACTGACGGGAAAGGACAATATGGACTGCACGGTGCGCTGGAGCGGCGATGGCATGACCTTCCTCGCCGAGACCGGTAGCCAGCACCTGGTGGCGATGGACGGTGCGCCCGAGGGCGGCGGCCGCAACCTCGCGCCGCGGCCGATGGAGGTGGTGCTCGCCGGCACCGGCGGCTGCACGGCTTACGACGTGGTCGTGATCCTGAAGAAGAGCGGCCAGGACGTGCGCGGCTGCGAGGTGAAGCTGACGGCCGAGCGCGCCGCCAGCGATCCGAAGGTGTTCACCAAGATCCACATGCACTTCGTCGTGCGCGGCCGAGCGCTCAAGCCCAACCTGGTCGAGCACGCCGTCCGTCTGTCGCGCGAGAAATACTGCTCGGCCTCGGCCATGCTCGGCAAGACCGCCGAGATCACCGTCGACAGCGAGATCGCCGAGGCCTAGCCCGCGGCGCGCAGCGACTCGAGCTCCGCGCGCCACTCGTCAGCGTAGGCGCAGTCGCGGTACTCGGCGAACCACGGGCCGCCGAGGGTGTAGTGGACGAGCTTCATCCCCGCTTCGTGCTCGTATTCGCCGATCAGCCAGTTCCATTCGCGCGGCAAATCGCCGATCAGCCGGTCCTCGGTCCACTGAAAGCGGTGCAGCTCGAGTCCCGACGCAGAGTTCACGTATTCCGGGCTCAGCGCACGGCAGCGCTCGTTGTTGAACAGCATCAGGCTCGACCAGTTCTTGCGCTCGTATTTGGTCTGCACCTGGTTGAGGAACTTGCGCTGCGTCTTCGGCACGTAATCGTGTTTGCGCACGACCACGCTCTTCGCCGGATCCATCAACCCGGCCAGCTCGGCGATGTCGGCGAGGCAGAGCATGTCGCAATCCATGAAGACCGACCAGCCACGGTATCCCGACAGCGCCGGCACGAGGAAGCGCGTCATGCTGAATTCGGTCGACTCGGTCGGCCCGCGCGGCCGCGTATAGAGGCCCTGCAACTGGCTGCGCATCAACGGCGCGATCGATACGGGGATGGACGAGCGGCGCAGGATCGAGTGCGCCAGCGTGTAGAAGGCGACGGTCTCCCTCGGGTCGTACCCGATGAAAACCTGCAGCATGGCTAGACCCGGTAGGCGAGCGTGGTCATTACTTTCGAGGCGAGCCGCATGGCGGCGCGCGCCGGCGCGGGCAGCTCGCCCGCGCCGAGGCGCTGGGCGCTCTCGCGGTGCCCGGCTTCGTCGCGGCGCATGGCTTCCACCACCGCCCGCGTGCGCGCATCCGCGCCGGGCAGCGCGGCGAGATGCCCCGAGAGGTGCTCCTCGACCTGGCGCTCGGTCTCGGCGAGAAAGGCGAGATTCCAGCGGTCGCCGGCGACGCCGGCGGCGGCGCCGATGGCGAGGGAGCCCGCGTACCAGAGCGGGTTGAGCAGGCTCGGCCGCCCGCCCAGCTCGCGGATGCGCGCCGCGCTCCACGCGAGGTGGTCTTCCTCCTCGCGCGCGGCGCGCTCCAGGACGATCCTGTTCTGCGCACTGCGCGCCGTGAGCGACTGCCCCTGGTAGAGCGCCTGGGCGCAGATCTCGCCGACATGGTTGACGCGCATCAGCGCCGCCGCGTGGCGGCGCTCGTCCTCGTTCATTTCGGCTTCGGCGACTGCGTCGGCGGGCGACGCGCGCCGCCCGCTGTGCACGCCCGCGACCGCGCGCAGCGCGCGGTCGAATTCGACGATCAACCGATCGAGCATGCGGAGGATTCTAAGGAAAAAAAACGGGCGCCCGCAGGCGCCCGTCGAGTGCAAAGAAGCTTTTTCTTAGAACGTGTGGACCACGCCGAGCTGAATGCCTCTCACGCTATTGCCGGCCGGGATCAGGCTGTTGGCAGCAGGCGCGCCCGTGATGCTGATCTCGCCTGCGCCGGCGTTGGGTCCGCCGACGAAGTTCGTGGGCGCAAGGGCTGTACCTGAGTTGTTCGCCCGGCCGTAGCCGGCGTACGCCCGCGTGCGCTTGGACAGCACTTCCTCAAACACGACGCCCCAGATCTTGGCTTCGGACGTGCCGGTCGTCGAAAGCGCCGACTTCTGCTTGTTTTTGCCGTAGAGACCGTAGAGTTCATGCGAGCCGAAGCGCGCCACGGGGCTGATGCTCCACTGGCGGCGGTCGGACGCATTGGTGGTGGTGGGCGTGTCGACTTTGTTCTGGAACAACTGCCCATAGACGCCGAAGGCCTTGTTATCCCAGTTGCCGGCGAGCTGCCAGAACTTGGCTTCGGTCGCACCGGCAGTGGTCTCGTCCTTGTTCCGGCCGAGCGAGGCGGCCAGGCCGAACGGTCCCGGCGTGTAGCGCACCGCTGCGTCCCAGAACCTGGCCTGGTCTGCCGCGGAAGCGGTGGCACCGCCGCCGCCGACCGCGTTGCCTGGCTCCTGAGCGCGCTGGCCCGAAGGCGACCAGATTGCGCCGAAGCTCAGGCCGCTGAACACCGGGCTCGAGTACTTGATCGAGTTCGCCGCGCGCGTCGCGATGCCGGTCCAGCCATACGACGACGCGAACGTGCCGTAGGCGTGCGCCGAGCCGACCGCGAACGTGTGGAACGTGTGGGTGTACTGGCGGCCGGCCGTGAGTTCGCCCCACGCCTTGCTGCCGATACCGCCATACGCCAAGCGGTTGAAGTTGACCGCCGTGGTCCCGCCGCTGTCATCGACCGGCGCGTTGAACTCCAGGCCGTACATGGCGTACATGCCGCCGGCGAGGTCTTCACTGCCTCTCACGCCAAGGCGCGAGGGGCTGTGCTGGCCCTCTTGGACGAAGCTCTTGTTACGGTTGTTGTAGCCGGTCGCGTTCTGGTAGCCGATGTCGACGATGCCGTAAAGCGTCGTCTGCGCATAGGCCGCCGGCGCCGCGAACGCGCCAACTACCGCCGCTGCTAAGACTTGTTTCTTCATTTCGAAAACTCCCCCATGGGTTGGTGGTTGGTTCTCCCGATCGGCTCGAGCCGAACGGCTAACCCCTCGGATCCGAGAAGGTCTGCGGCGATTGTCCCAAGCCCCTTCCCGGCAGGGCAACGCCGCAGTCGTATTTACACGCGGAATGAGGTCGCGATGTTGTGTTTACGCGACAAAGGGTTTTCCCAGATACCTCAAGGACTTGGGGAAGACCGGACAACTCGTCCGAAAAGTCCCGACAGGGCCTCCCCGGGGTCGGACGCGCGCATAAAGGCCTCCCCGACCAGGAAGGCGTTAACGCCCGCGTCGCGCATGCGCGCGACGTCGGCGCGGGAAAGGATGCCGCTCTCGGTGATGACGGTGCGGCCTTTCGGTACGCGCTCGAGCAGCGCGAGCGTGGTTTCGAGGCGGGTTTCGAAGCTCCGCAAATCGCGGTTGTTGATGCCGATGAGCGGCGTCTCTAGCTCGAGCGCCGCGTCGAGTTCCCCGGCGTTGTGCACCTCGGCGAGGACCGCCATGCCGTAGCCCTGCGCGAGCCGCTCGAGCTCCTTCATCGGCGGCCGGCACGCTGCGATCAGCAGGATGCAGTCGGCGCCCATCGCGCGCGACTCCGCCACCTGGTAGGGATCGAGGATGAAGTCCTTGCGCAACGCCGGCAGGCCGCAGGCTGCGCGGGCGGCCTGGAGGTGCTCCGGAATGCCTTGAAAGTACGGGGTGTCAGTAAGCACTGACATGCAGGCTGCTCCGTTCTTTTCATAGCTTTTCGCAATGGCTGCAGGGTCGAAACCGACGCGCAGCACCCCGCGCGAAGGACTGGCTTTTTTGATCTCGGCAATCACGGCCGGGCTGCTCGAGCGCAGAGCGCCAACGAAGTCGCGAACCGGCTCGGCAGCCCTGGCTTTTTTCTCCAGAACAGAGAGAGGTTCGCGCACCTTCGCGGCTGCAACCTCGGCGCGCTTCGTCTCGACGATGCGCTCGAGGAGCGTCACGCCTTGGCTTTTGCCTTCTTCGTGAACGCGACGAACTCCTCCAACTTCCCTTTCGCGGCGCCGCTCCTGATCACCTGGCTCGCGCGCTCGACGCCCGCCTTGTGGGTCGCGGCCATGCCGGCGACGTAGATCGCCGCGCCGGCGTTCAGCGCCACGATGTTGTGCGCCGGGCCCGGCTGCCCGTCGAGCACTGCCTGGATCATCGCCTTGGATTCCTCGACGCTCGTCACCTGGATCGCGCGACGGTCGAAGAGCTCCAGGCCGAACTGCGAAGGGTGCAGGCTGTATTCGTTGATCTCGCCCTTCGCGAGCTCGCCCACCAGGGTCTCGCCGGAGATGGAAATCTCATCGAGCCCGTCGAGGCCGTAGACCACCATCACGTGGCGCGAGCCGAGCCGCTGCAGCACGCGCACCTGGATGCCGACCAGGTCGGGGTGAAAGACGCCCATCACCTGCTGCTTCGCGCCCGCCGGATTGGTGAGCGGGCCGAGGATGTTGAAGAGCGTGCGCACGCCGAGGTCCTTGCGCACCGGCGCGGCGTGCTTCATCGCCGCGTGGTGCGCAGGGGCGAACATGAAGCCGATGCCGGTCTTCTCCAGCGCCTGGCCCGTTTCCGCCGGCGAGAGAGCGATCTGCGCGCCCAACGCCTCGAGCACCTCGGCGCTGCCCGAGGACGAGGACACCGAGCGGCCCATGTGCTTCGCCACCTTCGCGCCGGCCGCCGCGGCGACGAACGCCGCGCAGGTCGAGACGTTGAAGGTGTGCGCGGCGTCGCCGCCGGTGCCGCAGGTATCGACGAGATGCTTGTCGTCGCCGACCTCCACCGGCGTCGCGAGCTCGCGCATCACCTGCGCGGCGGCGGCGATCTCGCCGATCGTCTCCTTCTTGACGCGCAGGCCGATGATGAAGCCGGCGATCTGCGCCGGCGAGAGCTCGCCGCGCATGATCTGGCGCATGACGTGCAGCATCTCGTCGTGGAACACCTCGCGGTGCTCGACGGTCCGCTGGATGGCTTCGGCGATGGTGATCTGCTTCATGACGTGGCCCCCTCGATGAAATTCTGCAACATTTTGTGGCCGTGCTCCGTGAGCATCGCCTCCGGATGGAATTGCACGCCTTCGACGCGCAGGCTGCGGTGGCGCAAGCCCATGATCTCGCCGTCCTCGGCTTCGGCGCTGACCTCGAGGCAGTCGGGCAGCGAAGCGCGCTCGACGCCGAGCGAGTGATAACGCGTGGCGATGAACTGCTGAGGCAGGCCATGGAACACTCCCCGCCCGTCGTGCGCGATGGGCGAGACCTTGCCGTGCATCACCCGCTTCGCGCGCACCACCTTGCCGCCGAACGCCTGCCCGATCGCCTGGTGGCCGAGGCAGACGCCGAGGATCGGCACCCGGCCGGCCAGGCGCGCGACGAGCTCGAGCGAGATGCCGGCGTGCTCGGGCCTGCCCGGCCCCGGCGAGATGACGATCGCGCGCGGCCGCAGCTCCTCGGCCTCGGCCACGCCGATCTCGTCGTTGCGCGCCACCTTCACCGCGTGGCCGAGCTCGGCCAGGTACTGCACCAGGTTGAAGGTGAAGGAATCGTAGTTGTCGATCATCAGCACCATGGCGCCTACCCCGCGAGCTCCGCGGCGCGCAGCAGCGCGCGGGTCTTGTGCTGCGTCTCGTGCCACTCGGCGAGCGGGTCGGAATCGGCGACCACGCCGGCTGCAGCCTGCGCGTGGAGCCACCCGGCCTTGAGCACGGCGGTGCGGATCGCGATGGCGAGGTCCATGTCGCCGTTGAAGCCGAGGTAGCCCACCGCGCCGCTGTAGACGCCGCGCTTCACCGGCTCGAGCTCATCGATGATCTGCATCGCGCGCACCTTCGGCGCGCCCGTCACCGTGCCCGCCGGGAAGCTCGCGCGCAGCACGTCGAGCGCGTCGAGCCCTTCGGCGAGGCGTCCCTCGACGTTCGACACGATGTGCATCACGTGCGAGTAGCGCTCGACCACCATCTGCTCGGTGACGCGCACGCTGCCCGGGCGCGCTACCCGGCCGACGTCGTTGCGGCCCAGGTCGATGAGCATCACGTGCTCGGCGCGCTCCTTCGGGTCGGCGAGCAGCTCGGCGGCGCGCGCCGCGTCCTCTTCTGCGCTCGCGCCGCGCGGCCGCGTGCCGGCGATCGGCCGCAGGGTCACGGTGTCGCCGGCGAGGCGGACCAGGATCTCGGGCGAGGCGCCGACCACGTGGTGGTCGCCGAAGTCGAAGTAGTACATGTACGGCGAGGGATTGACGCCGCGCAGCGCGCGGTAAAGCTCGAGCGGCGCGACGGCGAAGTCGCGCGAGGTGCGCTGCGACACCTGCACCTGCATTACCTCGCCCGCCATGATGTAGTCCTTGCTGCGCCGCACGGCGGCTACGAATCCCGCCTCGGTGAAGGTCCGCTCAAGCGCGGCGCGCTCGTCTGCATTTTTCTCTTCCGAAAAAACCATCTCTTGCGGCAGCGGCGTGGCGAGCCGCCGGCGCAGCTCGTCGAGCCGCCGCTTGGCGCGCTCGAGCGCCTCGGGCTGGCGCGGGTCGGCGTACACCACGAGGTAGAGCTTGCCGAGCACGTTGTCGAGCACCGCGAGCTCGTCGGAGACGAGCAGCAGCACATCCGGGGTCCCGATGGGATCGGGTTTCTCCTGCCCGAGCGCCCGCGGCTCCACGTTTCTCACCGCTTCGTATCCGAAATAACCGGCGAGGCCGCCGCCGAAGCGCAGCTGCGCGGGCAACGGCGCGGCGCGGTCGCGCGCGAGCCAGTCGCGCACGTAGTTGAACGGGTCGGCATCGCGCTCCTCGAGGCAGGCGTCGCCGCCGCGCGCGTCGCGCAGCAGGCGCCGGATAGTGCAGCCGCGCGCGCTGCTTCTACCCTCTATTCGCTCGGCGCACTGAAGACCGATGAACGAATAGCGTCCGAAGCGCTCGCCGCCGACCACCGACTCGAGCAGGTAGCTGAAGGCGCCGCCGGCGAGCTTGAGGTACACCGCGAGCGGCGTGTGCAGGTCGGCGCGAGCCTCGACGAGCACGGGAATGCGGGTAAAGCCCTGCGCGGCAAGCCGGTCGAACTCGGCCTGAGTCACGAATCTCTCCGTTCAAGAATCGGGGGAACTGCTTTGCGGCCTGGATTTGCGCATCGCCGAGCCGCGCGGCGACGCGAGGGGGTCTAGCGGCGCGCGCGGCGCCAGCTACGCCAGGAGAGAGACTCGAAAGGTGCGCGGAAGAACTGCACTCGCGGCGACTATAGCACGCCCAGGCGGGCGCGCATGTCGCGGATCGTGGCGGCGTAGTCCTTCGCGCCGAAGATGGCGGAGCCGGCGACGAAGGTGTCGGCGCCGGCGCGAGCCACCTCGGCGATGTTGTCGGCCTTGATGCCGCCGTCCACTTCCAGCCAGATGTCCTTTCCCAGCTTGTCGATGCGCCGGCGCGCCTCGGCGATCTTGGGCAGCACCGAGCGGATGAACTGCTGCCCGCCAAACCCCGGGTTCACCGACATGAGGAGCACCAGGTCGAGCTTCTCCAGGGTGTGGTCGAGATGCGAGAGCGGGGTCGCCGGGTTGAGCACCAGCCCGGCCTTGCAGCCCTGCTCCTTGATCAGCGCGATGGTACGGTCGACGTGCTCGCTCGCTTCCGGGTGGAAGCTGATGATGCTGGCGCCGGCCTTGGCGAACTCGGGGACCAGGCGGTCGACCGGCTTCACCATCAGGTGCACGTCGAGCGGCAGCTCGACCTGGGGTCGCAGCGCGGCGCACACCAGCGGCCCGACTGTCAGGTTCGGCACGTAATGGTTGTCCATCACGTCGAAATGGATGAGGTCGGCGCCGGCGCGCGCCACGGCCTTCACCTCTTCGCCGAGCCGCGCGAAGTCCGCCGACAGGATGCTCGGTGCGATGCGGTACGCCATCGAGGGGCCGAGTTTACAATGCGCCCCGATGGCGGAGGGAAAATACGATGTCGCGGTGAGCGCGCAGACGCAATACCTCGCCGAGCAGTCCGACGAGGCGAACGGCCGCTACGTGTTCGCCTACACCATCACCATCCGCAACGCCGGCAGCGTCGCCGCGCAGCTCATCAGCCGCCACTGGATCATCACCGACTCGCAGGGCCTGGTGCAGGAAGTGCGCGGGCTCGGCGTGGTCGGCGCGCAGCCGCTGCTCGCACCCGGTGAGAGCTATGAATACACCAGCGGCGCCTCGATCGCCACGCCGGTCGGGACGATGCGCGGCGCCTACCAGATGGTCGCCGCCGACGGCACGCGCTTCGAAGCCGAGATCCCGCAGTTCACGCTGTCGGTGCCGCGGGTGCTGCACTGATTCACTTGGGCTTTCTGGGCCAGGTGAACCAGACGATCAGCCCGGCGATCAGCAGCGCCGCAAGCATTTCGAGATAGATGACCCACACGCGGCGCCTGGCTCTCGCGCTGATTGTACTCACGGCGGGCTGCGCGCAGCCGCCCTGCCCGGTCTGTCCGCCGCCGAAGCCGCCGGCAGAACGCGCGCAGTACCTCGAACGATCCTTTGCCGCGCTGCCCGGCTGGGACGCAGCGCAACTCGAGCCGAGCCTGCGCGCCTTCATGGCCGGCTGCCCGCGCTCGGCGGGACCGCTCATCGCCGCGTGCGCGACCGCTACGACCGTCCCCGCCGGCGACGAAGCCGCGGCGCGACGCTTCTTCGAAACAGTGTTCATTCCCTACTCTCTTGCCGGCGAAAGCGGCGACACGGGGCTCGTCACGGGCTACTACGAGCCGATCCTCTCGGGCAGCCGCACGCGCGACGCGGTCAATCGCTATCCGATCTACGGCGTGCCCGACGACCTGGTCGTCGTCGAGCTCGCCTCGGTGAATCCGGAAGTGCGCGGGCTGCGGCTGCGCGGGCGGCTCGACGGCCGGCGCCTCGTGCCCTACTCGAGCCGCGGCGAGATCGATGCATCCGCGGCCCTGCGAGCGCCGGTGCTGGCATGGGCGGCCGATCCTGTGGAGCTCTTCTTTCTCCACGTGCAGGGCTCCGGGCAGATCCAGCTCGACAGCGGCGAGCGCATCCGCCTCGGCTTTGCCGAGCAGAACGGCCATCCTTACCGCTCGCTCGGCCGCTACCTCGTGGATCGCGGCGAGATGCCGCTCGAGCAGGCGTCGATGCAGGGCATAAAGAGCTGGGCTGCGGCGAACCCCGGCCGGCTGCAGGAGGCGCTCGCCGCCAACCCGAGCTATGTCTTCTTCCGCGAGCTGGCCGATCCGCGCGGGCCGATCGGCGCGCTGGGCGTCGCGCTCGTGCCCGAGTACAGCATCGCGGTCGATCGGCGTTTCGTGCCGCTGGGCGCACCGGTCTTTCTGCTGACCACCCGGCCCAATTCCGACGAGCCGCTCGTTCGCCTGGTTGCCGCGCACGACGCGGGCGGCGCGATCCGGGGCGCGGTGCGCGCCGACTTTTTCTGGGGCACCGGAGCCGACGCCGGCGCGCTGGCCGGCCGCATGCGCCAGCAGGGAAAGATGTGGCTGCTCTGGCCGCGCGGCGCGCCGCCGCCGGCCGCGCCTAGCGCTTCGCCTGATCCAGCAGGTCGGTGAGGTCGGTGAGCTGCAGGCTGCCGCCGACGCGCTCGCCGTTGGCGAAGACGAGCGTCGGCGTGGCGTTGACGCCCAGGCTCTGGCCGAGCGCGAGGTTCTTCTCCACCGGGTTCGCGCAGCTCGGCGCGGCGGCGGGCGCCTTGCCGTTCAGGGCGAGGTCGATCCAGGCCTTGCCGCGGTCGGGCGAGCACCACACCGACTTCGAATGCGCGGTGAGCTCGGGACGGATCACCGGGAACATGAACACGTAGAGAGTGATGTCGTTCACCTTCTGCAGCGTCTGCTCGAACTGCTTGCACGCCGGGCAGTGCGGGTCGGAGAACATCGCCATCACGCGCGTGCCTTTGCCGCGCTGGATTTTCACCGCCTGATCGAGCGGCAGATCGCCGAACTTGATCGCGTTCAGCTTGCGCAGGCGCTCGTCGGTGAGGTCGCGGTCGCTCGCCGCCTCGTAGATCTTGCCGAAGAAGATGTGGGTGGCTTCGGCGTCGGTATAGAGCAGCCGCACGCCGGACGAGGTGCGAAAGCGCACCTCGTAGAGGCCGAGCGGCCCGGGCTGCACGCCCTCGACCTTGGCGCCGGTCTTTTCCTCGACCACCTTGCGGATGCGCGCCTCGTCGGCGTGCGCCGCCAGGGCGCAGGTCAATAACAACGCGGTGATCGCTCGCAGCATTCAGCTCATCGCCCTGCGCATGAGGATATTCTTTAGGACCGGCAGCCGGTTGGTGAGGTTCAATCCGGCGTTACGCAGCCGCGCCGCCGTCGCGCCGCGCGCAGCATACAGGCCAAAGAGCCCCGAGACCACCGCATCCATCGCGAGTATAGGCTCGGCGCGGGAACGCTCGTAGCGGCGCAGGAGGCGGTGCTCGCCCGGATCGCGGCCGCGCTCGCGCGAGGCGAGCACCTCCGCCAGCGCGCGCACGTCCTGCAGGCCGAGGTTCAATCCCTGCCCCGCGAGCGGATGAATGACGTGGCCGGCATCGCCGACCAGCGCGACCCGCGGCGCGACCAGCCGCCGCGCGGCGAGGCGCTTGAGCGCGAAGCTGCGCACCGGCGAGGCGAGCGCGAGCGCGCCGAGGAACGAGCGCGAAGCCGACTCGACCTCCAAGCACAATTTCTTTTCCGAAAAATCGCAGATACGCCTCGCCTCGGCGGCCGGCAGCGACCAGACCATCGATACCTGGTCGCCGGGCAGGGGCAGGAGCGCGAGCACCGGCCCGCCCTGGAACCATTGCAGCGCGACGTTGCGATGCGGCTTCTCGCAGAAGAAATTCGCCACCAGCGCCGCCTGCTCGAAGTCGCGCTCGAGCGCCGGGATGCCGGCCGCGCCGCGCACGAACGACTGCGCGCCGTCGGCGCCGACGATCAGCCTTGCCTGCAAATCTCCTCCGCCTTGCAGCGTCAACCGGACCTGCTTGTTTTCGATGACGAGCTCTTCGCAGCGTGCGTCGCGACCCTCGAGGCCCTGCCACAGCGCGCGCGCAAGCGCGCCGTCCTCGACGATCCACGCCAGCTCGGCGACGCCGGCACGGTAGGCGTCGAACTCGAGCCTCGCCGCGCCGTCGTCCCCGAAGACGCGCATGCCGTAGACCGGCGCCAGGCGCTCGGCGGGGAGCGTGGACCAGACGCCGAGCGAGCGCAGGAATTGCACGTTGCCGGGGCTGAGCGCGTAGACGCGCGGGTCGAACCCGGTGCCGCGCGCCGGCTGCGCCGGCGGCGCCCCGACGAGCGCGACCGACAGGCCCGCGAGCGCGCGCGCAAGGCTTGCGCCCACCGGCCCGCCGCCGACCACGATCGCATCGTATTGCGCAGGGCTTATAATGCGCACTCTTGGCTTGGCGAATTAGCTCAGCTGGTTAGAGCAGCGGAATCATAATCCGTGTGTCCGGGGTTCGAGTCCCTGATTCGCCACCATTTCCCTCTCTCCACCCGATGCGACTACTGCTGCTGAGCACTCTGTTGATGGCCACGCCGGTCCTGGCGCAGCTGCGCGCCATCCCAGAGGACGCGCGGCTCGCGCAGGTGCGCTACCTCGGCGGCAACCTGGTTGAGCTCGGCGGCCAGCCCTTCCAGCTCGCCCCGGGCGCGCAGATCCGCGATCTCGAGAACCGCATCGTGTTTGCCGACGCACTGCCGGCCGACGCATGGGTGCGCTATCGACTCGAGATCAACGGGCTGGTGCACCGCATCTGGCTGCTCAGCGCGGAGGAAGCCGCGCGGCAGGCTCCGGCGCCGCAACCGCCGCCCAAGCCCGCGCCCAAGCCCGCCGCCACGCCGCCCCCGGGCCCGTTCAAGTAATGCCCAAGCTTTACCTCCGCACCTTCGGCTGCCAGATGAACGAGTACGACTCGGCGAAGATCGCCGACGTGCTGGGCGCCGCCGAGGGCCTCGAGCCCGCGGCCACGCCGGAGGATGCCGACGTGATCGTGCTCAACACCTGCTCGGTGCGCGAGAAAGCCGAGGACAAGGTGTTCGCCGACCTCGGGCGCCTGCGCGGCCTGAAGCGCGCGCGGCCCGACCTCATGATCGCGGTCGGCGGCTGCGTCGCCAGCCAGGAAGGCTCGGCGATCATCGAGCGGGCGCCTTTCGTCGACGTGGTGTTCGGGCCGCAGACGCTCCACCGCCTGCCGCAGCTCCTCGAGCGGCGGCGCGCGAGCGGCGAGCCGCAGGTCGACATCAGCTTCCCCCTGATCGAGAAATTCGACAGCCTCCCGGCGCCGCGCGAAGCAGGCGGCAATGCGGGCGCCCGCGCCTTCGTTTCGATCATGGAAGGCTGCAGCAAGTACTGCAGCTTCTGCGTGGTGCCCTACACGCGCGGCGAAGAGGTGTCGCGGCCCTTCGAGGACGTGATCGCAGAGATCGCGGCCCTCGGCGTCCCGGAGGTGACGCTGCTCGGCCAGAACGTGAACGCGTGGCGCGGCACGATCGGCGGCGCACCGGCCGATTTCGCCGAGCTCCTGCATTTCGTCTGCGAGCTGCCGGTGCAGCGCGTGCGATATACGACGTCGCACCCGCGCGAGTTCACCCAGCGCCTGATCGACGCGCACGGCTCCCTGCCCAAGCTCGCGCCGCACGTCCACCTGCCGGTGCAGTCGGGCGCCGACCGCGTGCTCGCCGCGATGAAGCGCGGCTATACGGCGCTCGAGTACCGCTCGATCGTGCGCCGGCTGCGCCGCGCGCGGCCGGGAATCAGCGTGGGCTCCGACTTCATCGTCGGCTTTCCCGGCGAGAGCGAGGCCGATTTCGCCGCGACGCTCGCGCTTGCGCGCGAGCTCGAGCTCGACGACTCCTACGTGTTCATCTACAGCCCACGACCCGGCACGCCGGCGGCGGACCTGCCGGACGATTTATCTCGCGAGGAAAAAACTAACCGGCTGCAGCGCCTGCAGGCGCAGATCGAGTCGCAGGCCGACGCGATCGCCGGGCGGATGGTCGGCGGCGTCGAAACGGTGCTGGTCGAAGGGCATTCGGCCAAGAATGCGACCGAGCTGGCAGGCAGGACCGGAAACAACCGGGTTGTGAACTTCGCCGGCGACGCGGCGCTCATCGGCCGCTTCGCCGACGTGCGCATCACCGAGCGCAAGCGCCATTCGCTGCGCGGCGAAATAGCAGCGTGAGGCGGCAATGAGGTCCAAGCCGGTCGAGGTGCGGCTCGCACCAGTCGACAACCAGCGCCTCGCGCGGCTGTGCGGCGCGCTCGACGAGAACATCCGCCAAATCGAGTCCGCGCTCGACGTCACCATCGCGCGCCGCGGCGCGCGCTTCACGGTGCGCGGCGAGCAGGCCGGGCGCGCGGCCCAGGCGCTCGAGCACTTCTACGACCGCGCGTCGGGCGACCTCACGCTCGAGGACGTGCAGCTGGGCCTGACCGAGCTCAGCAAGAACGCAACGGTGGCGAGCGAGGGCCCGCAGCTCCTTACGCGCCGCGCCGACCTGCACGGCCGCACGCCGCACCAGGTGCAGTACATCGAGAAGATCCTCGCGCACGACTGCACCTTCGGCATCGGCCCCGCGGGCACCGGCAAAACCTACCTCGCGGTGGCGTGTGCGGTCGACGCGCTCGAGCGCGACAAGGTGAAGCGGATCGTGCTGGTGCGGCCGGCGGTCGAGGCGGGCGAGCGCCTGGGCTTCCTGCCCGGCGACCTCGCGCAGAAGGTCGACCCCTATCTGCGGCCGCTCTACGACGCGCTCTACGACCTGATGGGCTTCGAGAAGACCGGAAAATTGCTCGAGCGCGGGACCATCGAATTGGCCCCTCTTGCGTACATGCGCGGCCGCACGCTCAATCATTCCTTCATCATCCTCGACGAAGCGCAGAACACCACGCCCGAGCAGATGAAGATGTTCCTCACGCGCATCGGCTTCGGCTCGAGGGCGGTGGTGAACGGCGACGTCACGCAGACCGACCTCGCGCGCGGCCAGAAGAGCGGCCTGATCGAGGCGCGGCGCATCCTGGACGGCGTGCGCGGCATCGGTTTCACCGAGTTCGGCGCGCAGGACGTGGTGCGCCATCCACTGGTCGCGCGCATCATCGATGCGTACGACAAGAACTCGTCGCAATCCTAGGGTGCAGGTGCAGTATGCCGTGCCCCGGCGCGGCGTGCCTGCCGCGTCGGCGCTGCGCAAGTGGGCGCGCAGCGCGGCGCCGCACGCCGACCTCACGCTCCGCATCGTCGGCAGCGGCGAGGGCCGCACGCTGAATCGGAAGTATCGGAGAAAGAGCAGGCCGACGAACGTGCTCAGCTTCGAGGGCGGCGACATCGTGCTCTGCCATCCGGTCGTCGTGCGCGAGGCGCGCGCGCAAGGCAAGACCGTCGCGGCGCACTACGCGCACCTCGTGGTGCACGGCGTGCTGCATCTGCGCGGCTTCGCCCACGGCAGCACGATGGAGCGCCGCGAAGTCCGCACCCTCGCGCGCCTCGGGTTCGCCGACCCCTACGCGGTAGAATGAGTTCCAGCGTGAACGATCCCGCGCGCCCCAGCCTGCTCGAGCGCCTGTCGGCGCTCCTGATGCGGGCGCCGAGCGACCGCGAGCAGCTGCTGCAGCTCCTGCGCTCGGCCTATTCGCGCAACCTGCTCGACGCCGACGCGCTGTCGATCATCGAGGGCGCGCTCAACGTCTCCGAGATGCAGGTGCGCGACATCATGATCCCGCGCGCGCAGGTCGACTTCATCGACATCAACGAGCCGGTCGAGACCTTCATCCCGCGCATCATCGCCACCGCGCACTCGCGCTTCCCGGTGATCGACCAGAACAAGGACGACGTGATCGGCGTGCTGCTGGCCAAGGATCTTCTTCGTCATTATGCCGGCGAGGAGGAGTTCAACGTGCGCGAGATGCTGCGCCCGGCGGTGTTCGTGCCGGAGGCGAAGCGGCTCAACGTGCTGTTGCGCGAGTTCCGCGCCAGCCGCAACCACATGGCGATCGTGGTCGACGAGTACGGCGGCGTCGCCGGCCTGATCACCATCGAGGACGTGCTCGAGCAGATCGTCGGCGACATCGAGGACGAGTACGACTTCGACGAAGCCTCCGACAACATCATCCCCGAGCCCGGCGGCCGCTTCCGGGTCAAGGCGCTGACGCAGATCGCCGACTTCAACGCCGCCTTCGGTGCGAAATTCTCCGACGAGACCTCCGACACCGTCGGCGGCCTCGTCATCGCGCACCTCGGCCGCCTGCCCAAGCGCGGCGAGTCGGTGCTGGTCGAAGGGCTGCGCTTCCAGGTGCTGCGCGCCGACAGCCGGCGTGTTTACACGCTGCTGGTCGACAAACCCAGGGCGTGAGCGCCGTTCCATTAGGTGTGATCGCCGCGGTCGCCGGCGCGGCGACGGTGTTCGCTTTCTCGCCGGCCGGCTTCTACCCGCTCGCCCTTCTCGCCGGCGCGCTGCTTGCGCACCTCTGGCGGGCCGCGCCGCCAGGCAAATGCTTCCTCACAGGCTTCTGGTTCGGCGCCGGCTTCTTCGGCGTCGGCGTGTCGTGGGTCTACGTGAGCATGAGCCGCTTCGGCGGCATGCCGCCGCCGCTCGCGGCGTTCGCGACCGCCGCGTTCTGCGCCCTCCTCGCGCTGTTTCCCGCGGCGGCCGGCTGGCTGCAGGCGCGCATCCCGGCGCCGCCCGCGCTGCGTGCCTGCCTGATCATCCCGGCGGCGTGGCTGCTCTTCGAGTGGCTGCGCTCGTGGATCCTCACCGGCTTTCCCTGGCTGTCGCTTGGCTACGCGGCGGTCGGCTGGACGCCGCAGGGTTACGCACCGCTCGTCGGCGTGTTCGGGTTGTCGCTCATCACCCTTTCGCTCGGCGGCATGCTGTGGTCCGCCTTCGTGCACCGCCACTACGCCCTGCTGATCGTGTTTGCCGCCGTCGCCGCGGGCGGAGAAGCGCTGCGGCACGTCGACTGGAGCGCGCCGCACGGCGCGCCGTTCAGCGCCGCCCTCCTCCAGGGAAACATCGAGCAGTCGCTCAAGTTCGATCCGGCGCGCTACGAGCGAACGCTGGAGACCTACGCCAGCCTCGCCGAGGGCAGCCGCGCGCGGCTGATCGTGTTCCCCGAGACTGCCGTGCCGCGCTTCCTCGACAACGTCGAGCCCGACTACCTGCGTCGGCTCGCGGCCGCCGCGCGGCGGAACAAGGGCGATCTTCTGCTTGGCGTGCTGACCCGCAGAGGCGCAGGCAGGGAAATGAGCGAGTACTACAACAGCGTGATCTCGCTCGGCGTGGCGCCGGTGCAGGTCTATCACAAGCAGCATCTCGTGGCCTTCGGCGAGTTCGTGCCCCCCGGCTTCGGCTGGACGCTGCAATTGCTGCACATCCCGTACTCGGATTTCTCGCGGGGCGCGGCCGGACAGCCGCTCGTCGAGGCGCTGGAGCAGCGCATCGCGGTCAACGTGTGCTACGAGGACGCGTTCGGCGACGAGATCGCCCGCCGGCTGCCGGAGGCCACGCTGCTGGTCAACGTGTCGAACGTGGCGTGGTTCGGCGACTCGCTCGCGCCCGGCCAGCACCTGCAGATGGCGCGCATGCGCGCGCTCGAGACGGCGCGCATGCACCTCACCGCGACCAACAGCGGCATCACCGCGGCCATCGACCGCGACGGAAGCGTGTCCGGCCGATTGCCGCCGTTCACCGAAGGCCGCCTCGAGGTCGAGGCGCGAGGCTATAGCGGCGCCACGCCTTATGTCGTGCTGCGGGACTGGCCGGCAGTCCTTTTCTCGCTGCTCGTGCTGGCAGGAGCCATCCTCCTGGCGCGCCGCCGCTAGAATCCGGCGCGATGCTCAGCTTCCAGCAACTGATCCTGCGGCTCAACGAATACTGGGACCGCCAGGGCTGCGTGCTGCTGCAGCCCTACGACATGGAGATGGGCGCCGGCACCTTCCACACCGCGACCTTCCTGCGCGCCATAGGCCCCGAGCCGTGGAACGCCGCCTACGTGCAGCCTTCGCGCCGGCCGAAGGACGGCCGCTACGGCGAGAACCCGAACCGGCTGCAGCACTACTACCAGTATCAAGTGGTGCTCAAGCCCTCGCCCGACGATATCCAGGACCGCTACCTGCAGTCGCTCGTCGCGCTCGGCGTCGACCTCAAGCAGCACGATGTGCGCTTCGTCGAAGACGACTGGGAGTCGCCGACGCTCGGCGCCTGGGGCCTTGGCTGGGAGGTCTGGCTCGACGGCATGGAGATCACGCAGTTCACCTATTTCCAGGAAGTCGGCAGCCTGCCGTGCAAGCCGGTGCTGGGCGAGATCACCTACGGCCTCGAGCGCCTGGCGATGTATCTCCAGGGCAAGGAAAGCGTCTACGACCTCGAATGGGTGGATGGCGTGAAGTATGGAGACGTCTACCACCAGAACGAGGTCGAGCAGTCGCGCTACAACTTCGAGCTTGCGAACACCGAGATGCTGTTCCGCCACTTCGACGAATTCGAGGGCGAGGCGAAGCGGCTGATCGCCGCGGAGTGCGTGCTGCCCGCCTACGAGATGGTGCTCAAGTCCTCGCACACCTTCAACCTGCTCGACGCGCGCGGCGCGATCTCCGTCACCGAGCGCCAGGCCTACATCGGCCGCGTGCGCGGCCTCGCCAAGGCGGTGGCGCAGGCCTACTACGGATCGCGCGAGAAGCTCGGCTTCCCCATGGCGCGCAAATGAAGGCGCCACTTCTCGTCGAGCTGCTGACCGAGGAGCTGCCGCCCAAGTCGTTGCGGGCGCTTTCGGAAGCGTTCGGAGAGCGCCTGGCCGCCGAGCTCGCGAAGAAGCAGCTTGCCGCCGGCGGAAAGGCGCGCATCTTCGCCACGCCGCGGCGCATCGCTGCGCTGCTTCCCGAAGTGCTTGCCGCGGGACAGGACCGCGAAAGCGAAGTCACGGGCCCGCCGGCCAATGCGCCCGCGCAAGCGATCGCCGGCTTCGCCAGGAAGCACGGCGTGGCGGTCGCGGACCTCAGACGCCAGAGCACGCCCAAGGGCGAAGTGGTGGTGGCGCGCGCGAAGACCCAAGGGCTCGTGCTGGACGAAGTCCTCGCCGGAGCCGTCGAAGACTCGCTCAAGGCTTTGCCGATTCCCAAGGTAATGCGCTGGGCAAGCGGCGACGCGCAGTTCGTCCGGCCGATGCATGGGCTCGTCATGCTGCACGGCGAGCGAGTGGTGCCCGGGACGGTGCTCGGCGTGCGCTCAGGGCGCAGCACGCGCGGCCACCGGTTTATGTCGGCCGGCGCGATCGAGATCGGACGAGCCGAGGACTACGAGACCAAGCTGCGCGAGGCCCATGTGATGGCCGACTTCGCGCAGCGCCGGGCGGAGATCGAGCGCCAGCTGAAGTCGGAAGCCGCGCGCGACAAGGCCGCGCTCGGGCGTTACGAGGATCTGCTGGACGAGGTGACCGCGCTGGTCGAGCAGCCGGCCGTGTACATGGGCGGATTCGACAAGGCGTTCCTCGAGGTGCCGGCGGAATGCCTGATCCTCACCATGCGGCAGAACCAGAAGTATTTCCCGCTGTTCGACGCGGGAGGAAAGCTGACCGGGCGCTTTCTGATCGTGTCGAACATGAAGACGGCCGACCCGCGCAACATCATCCAGGGCAACGAGCGCGTGGTGCGGCCGCGGCTGGAGGATGCGCGCTTCTTCTTCAATCAGGATCGCAAGGAACGCCTCGAGACGCGCGTGCCGCGGCTTGCCACGGTGGTCTACCACGGCAAGCTCGGCTCGCAGCTCGAGCGAGTCGAGCGCCTGCAGCTTCTGGCGGGCAAGATCAGTCGTGAATTGGGCGCAGACGCCCTTCTCGCCGAGCGCGCCGCGTGGCTCGCCAAGGCCGACCTGCTCACCGGCATGGTGGGCGAGTTCCCGGAGCTGCAGGGCATGATGGGCCGCTACTACGCGCTGCACGACGGCGAGCCCGCGGCGGTTGCCGACGCGATCGAGCAACACTACCGGCCGCGCTTCGCCGGCGACGAGCTGCCGCAGGGCGAGATCGGCTGCGCAGTGGCGCTCGCCGACAAGCTCGATGCGCTCGCCGGCCTGTTCCGCGTCGGCCAGGCGCCCACCGGCGAGCGCGACCCCTTCGGCCTGCGCCGCGCCGCGCTCGGCGTGGTGCGCATCCTGGTGGAGCGGGCGCTACCGCTTGCCTTGCCCGACTTATTGAGGGAGGCGAAAGCCCCAGACGAGGCCGCGACATTCATCTATGAGCGGGCGCGCGGCTATTTCCGCGACCTCGGCTATTCGACGAACGAGGTCGAGGCGGTGCTGTGCCTGAGCCCAGCGCGCCTGGACCTGATCCCGAAGCAGCTCGAGGCGGTGCGCGCGTTCGCCGCGCTGCCCGAGGCCGAGAGCCTGGCCGCGGCCAACAAGCGCATCGGCAACATCCTCAAGCAGGCAGGGACAGTGCCGGCGGCGTTTGATCCGGGGCTGATGGTGCTCGCCGAGGAGAAGAGCCTCGCCAGCACCTTCGAGCGGCTGCAGCCCGACCTGAACAAGGCGCTCAGCGCGCTCGACTACACCCGCGCCCTGAAGGCGCTCGCCACGCTCAAGACGCCGGTGGATGCCTTTTTCGACAAGGTAATGGTGATGGACAAAGACCCGCGCGTGCGCGCCAACCGCATCGGCTTTCTCGGTAAGCTGCACGGCGCCATGAACCGCATCGCCGATCTTTCCAAGCTGGCCACATGAAGCTCGTCATCCTGGATCGGGACGGCACCATCAACCACGACAGCGAGCATCACGTGAAGTCGGTGGACGAGTGGCGGCCAATCAAGGGCAGCCTCGAAGCGATAGCGCGCCTGTCGCAGGCGGGCTACCGCGTAGTGGTCGTCACCAACCAATCGGGCATCGCGCGCGGGCTGCTCAGCTCGCGCACGTTGTTCGAGATCCACGACGCGCTGCAGCGCGCGGTGGCGCAGCACGGCGGCCGCGTCGACGCGTTCTTCTTCTGCCCGCACGCCGCGGACTCGGCCTGCCAATGCAGGAAGCCCCTGCCCGGAATGGCGCTCGAGGTGGCGCGGCGCTTCAACGCCCCGCTCAAGGACGTGTACATGGTGGGTGACGCGCGCCGCGATCTGGAGGCCGCGCATGCCGCCGGCGCACGCCCGGTGCTGGTGCTCACCGGCAAGGGCCGCAAGACCAAGGCCGACGGCGAGCTGCCCGCCGGGACGCAGGTGTTTCCGGACCTCGCCGCCTTCGCCGAGCAGCTCGCTCCATGACATGGCTGCGCTCGGCCCTCTTCGCGCTGGCGCTGCTCACCCTCACGCCGCCCTACGCGCTGCTCGCGCTGGCATGCGCGCCGCTGCCGCGAATGGCGCGCTATCGCATCATCTCGGGCTGGTCGCGCTGCGTGGTGGCGCTGGCGCGCGCCATCCTCGGCATCCGCTGGCAGGTCGAGGGCCGCGAGCACCTGCCCGCTTCGCCGGCCGTGATCCTCTCCAAGCACCAGTCGGCGTGGGAAACGATGGCGTTCACGCTCATCTTTCCGCCGCAGGTGCACGTGCTGAAGAGGGAGCTGCTGTGGATCCCGTTCTTCGGCTGGGGCCTCGCGCTGATGAGCCCGATCGCCATCGACCGATCCCGCGGCCTCGCCGCGCTGCGCGCCATGGCGCGACGCGGCCGCGAGCGGCTCGGCCAGGGTTTCTGGGTGGTGGTGTTTCCGGAGGGCACGCGCGTCGAGCCCGGCGAGCGTCGCCCCTACCAACTCGGCGGCGCCTGGCTCGCCGCGGCGAGCGGCGCGCCGGTGGTGCCGGTGGCCCACAACGCGGGACTCGTCTGGCCGCGCAACGCGTTTGTGAAACGCGCCGGGACGATCACGGTGCGCATCGGTCCAACCATCGACGCCGCGAACCGCGACGCGAAAACCATCAACGCGCTGGCCGAGGCATGGATCGAAGAGCAGCAGAAGACGCTTTGCTGATCGAGCTGGGCGGAAGGAGCGTGCCGTTCCGCTTCGCGCGCCGCCGCCGCCGCACGCTCGGCATCACCATCGATGCCTCCGGCATGCGCGTCGCTGCGCCGCTGCGCGCACCGTGGCGCGAGATCGAGGCGTTCCTGCGCGACAAGGAGCGCTGGATCCTCAGCCGGCTCGACGAGTGGGCGCGCGCGCCGCGGCCGCCGGTCGTGCGCTGCGCCACCGGCGAGTCGCTGCCGCTGCTCGGCGCCGCGCTCGCGCTCGAGGTGCGGGCCGGGCGCGCCGGGGTCGAGCGCGACGGTGCGCGCCTGGTGGTGAGCGCGCCGCTGCGCCGGCGCCCGCTCGAGGTGCTGGTCGCCTGGCTCAAGCGCACCGCGCTCGAGGCGCTGCACCCGCGCATCGAGCATTTCGCCGCGCGCCTCGGTGTGCCGGCGCCGCGTCTCGCGCTGTCGAACGCGGGCACGCAGTGGGGGCTGTGCACCGCAGCGGGCGCCGTCCGCCTCTCCTGGCGCCTGGTGCACGTCGAGCCGCGCCTCGCCGACTATGTCGTCGCGCACGAGGTCGCGCATCTCGTCGAGCTCAACCACTCCCGGCGCTTCTGGCGCCTGGTCGCCGCGCTCTACCCCGGCTGGCGCGAGGCGCGCGGCGAGCTCGAGCTGGCCGCGGCCGGTCTACCCATCCTGAAAGGCACGCCATGAGAATCCTGCACACCATGCTTCGCGTCGGCGACCTGCAGCGCTCGGTGCGCTTCTACACCGAGGCGCTCGGCATGAAGCTCCTGCGCACCACCGAGCGTCCCGAGCAGAAGTATTCGCTCGCCTTCGTCGGCTACGACGACGAGAGCCGCGCCGCGGTGCTCGAGCTCACCTACAACTACGGCGTCGAGCGCTACGAGCTCGGCAGCGCCTTCGGCCACGTCGCGGTCGGCGTGCCGGATGTCGCTGCCGCTTGCCATCGCGTGAAGGGCCTGGGGGGCAAGGTGACGCGCGAGCCCGGCCCGGTGAAAGGCGGCACCTCGGTGATCGCCTTCGTCGAGGACCCCGACGGCTACAAGATCGAGTTCATAGAGCAGAAGAGGTGAAGCCCTACGCGGCAGTCGTCGCGCGGCTACTGCGGGAAAAGCGGCCGCGCACGCTGCTCGACGCGCCCTGCGGTGGCGGCTGGCTCGCCGACCAGATCGACTTCGACTGCCGCCTCGACGGCGTCGACCTGTATGGAAAGGCCCCGGCGCGCTACGCACGCTTCGAGGCGGCCGACCTCGACGCCGGGCTGCCCGAAGGCCTCGGCCGCTACGAAGCCGTCGTCTGCTGCGAGGGGCTGGAGCACCTCGGCAATCCCCTGCTCTTCCTGCGCTCGGCGTTCCGCCAGCTCGAAAGCGGTGGCCTCCTGATCATTACCACGCCCAACGTCTGGTACCCGGAGGCGCGCCTGCAGTACCTGCTGCGCGGCTTCTTTCCCGGCTTCCCGTCGCTCGCGGGCAGCATCCGGCCCGGCACGCACATGCACATCACGCCGTGGTCGTTCGCCCAGCTCTACCTCTACCTGCGCCTCGCCGGCTTCCAGGCAATCAGGCTGCACGACGTGGAAGGCGATCCGCGGCCGAAGCGCCTCTACGAATGGCTGCTCGGCCTGCCGCAATACCTCTATTGCCGCACCAGGACGCGGCGCGCGCGCAGCGACGAGGAGCGCGAGTACTGGCGCGCCGCGGGCCGGCGTCAGTCGGTCTGGGGCCGGCGCCTGGTGGTCTCGGCGATGCGCGCGTAGTCGGCGACCGAGAGGTTCTCGGGCCGCAGGCCCGGATCGATGCCGAGGGCGGCGAAGTCGACGCCGGCGAGCGCGTTGCGCAGCGTCTTGCGCCGCGCCGAGAACGCCTTGCGCAGCAGCGCCTCGTCGAGCTCGAGCGGCTTCTCCAGCGGCACGAGGCGCACCACCGCCGATTCGACCTTGGGGGCCGGGCGGAATGCGCCTGCGGCGACCGCGAACAGCTTCTCCATGCGGAAGCGCGCCTGCAGCGCGACCGAGAGGCGCCCGTATTGCGCGGTCGAGGGCGCTGCCACCATGCGCTCGACCACCTCCCGCTGCAGCATGAAATGCATGTCGCGCACCCGGTCGGCATAGCGCGCGAGGTGAAAGAGCAGCGGCGTCGAGATGTTGTAGGGCAGATTGCCGACCACGCGCACGCCGCGCGGGAACCTGCCGAAGTCGAACTCGAGCGCGTCGCCCTGGTGCACGGTGATGCCGGGGCCGGCGATCTCGCGCGCGAGGTCGCGGTCGAGCTCGATTACGTGCAGGCCGCCTGCGCGCTCAAGCATCGGGCGCGTCAGCGCGCCTTCGCCCGGGCCGATCTCGACAATCAGCTCGCCCGGCCGCGGCGCGATCGAATCGACGATGCGTGCGACGACCCGCGCCTCGTGCAGGAAGTGCTGGCCGAAGCGCTTACGCGGAAAATGCGGCGGCTTGCGCGAGCTCAATGGCAAGCTTGAGCGCCTCCAGGAGGCTGCCCGGGTCGGCGCGGCCGCTGCCGGCGATGTCGAGCGCGGTGCCATGGTCGACCGACGTGCGCACGAACGGCAGGCCGAGCGTCACGTTCACGCCGCGGCCGAAGGAGGCGTACTTCAGCACCGGCAGGCCCTGGTCGTGGTACATGGCGAGCGCGCAATCGGCGTGGCGCAGCCGCTCGGGGACGAACAGCGTATCGGCCGGAATCGGGCCGCTCGCGCGGATCCCCGCCGCCGCGGCCTCCGCCACCGCCGGCGCAATGACGTCCATGTCCTCGCGGCCAAGGTGACCGGCTTCGCCGCTGTGCGGGTTGAGCCCGGCGACCAGGATGCGCGGCTCGGCGATGCCGAAGCGGCGCCTGAGGTCGCTATCGATCACCTTCAATGTCGCCGAGAGCGACGATCGGGTGATTGCCTTCGGCACCTCGGCCAGCGGCAGGTGCGTGGTCGCGAGCGCGACGCGCAGGCTGCCGCCCACCAGCATCATCACCACATGCGCGCCGCCCGCGCGCTCGGCGAGGTACTCGGTGTGCCCGGTGAAGGCGATGCCGGCGTCGTTGATCACGCTCTTCTGCACCGGCGCGGTCACCATCGCGTCGTACTCGCCGGCGAGGCAGCCGCGCACCGCGCGATCGAGCACCGCAAGCACGTAGCGGGCATTGGACTTGTCGAGCCGGCCGGGCGTCGCCGGTCGCGAGAGCGGCACATGCTCCACTTCCGGACAGCCGGCGAGGAGGCTGCGGTCGCCGATGGCGACGACGCGCGCGCCGAGCGGCGCGCCGGCGACCTTCAGGCACAGCTCGGGGCCGATCCCGGCCGGCTCGCCCGAGGTGAGCGCGATGACGGGCCTAGCGTTCCTCAAGCCGCAGCTCGACGTAGGACTGGTCGCGCAGCTGGCGCAGCCACTCCTGGTAGGCCTCGTCGGCCTTGCGCTCGCGCAGCGCCTGGCGCACTTCGAGTCGCCGGCGCTCGGGCGTCACGTCGCTCGTGCGCCGCTCGAGCACCTGGATCAGGTGGAAGCCGAACGGCGTGCGGATCGGCTCGCTGACCTCGCCCACCTTGAGCTCCTCGTAGGCGCGCTCGAACTCGGGCACCGTGTCGCCGGGGTAGATCCAGTCGAGCTCGCCGCCGCGCGCCGCGGTGCCGTCGTCGGAGTGCATGCGCGCCATCTCGCCGAAGTCCGCCTCTCCGGCGACGATGCGCCGGCGCAAGTCGGTGAGCCGGCGGCGCGCGTCGGCCTCGGACACCACCTCGTTGGTGCGCACCAGGATGTGGCGGACGCGGGTCTGCGGCACGGGCACGGCGGCCGACCCCGCACCGCGGCGGTCGATCAGCTTCAGCACGTGGAAGCCCGCCGGGCTGCGCAGCACCGGCGAGATCTCGCCCGGGCTCATGCGCTCGAGGGCGTTGGCGAAGAGATCCGGCAGCCGCTCGTGGCTGCGCCAGCCGATCACGCCGCCTTGCAGGGCGTCGGGCGCATCCGAGTAGCTGGCGGCCACCCGCCCGAAGTCGACGCCGCTCTTGGCCTCGGCGAGCGCCTTCTCGGCGCGCACGCGCGCCTCCTGGATGCGCTCGGGGCTCGCCTGCTCGGGCAGGCGCACGAGCAGGTGCGCGAAGTTGTACTCGGCACCCTCGGTCGGGCGCGACTTGAGCGCCTCGAGGTACAGGTCGACCTCGTTGTCGGTCACCTGGACTTTGTTGTCGACCTCGCGCTCGCGCAGCCGGGCAAGAGTCATCTGCTGCCGTACGTCGTTGCGCCAGGCGTCGAAGGGCACGCCGTCGGACTCGAGCGTGCGCCGGAAGTCGGCGAGCGTCATCTTGTTGCCCTGCACGATGCGCTCGACGGCCCGGTCGATCGACAGCTCGTCGACGCGGATGCCGGAATCGCGCGCGAGCTGCAGCTGCGCCTTCTCGAGGATCAGCCGCTCGAGCATCTGCCGCTCGAGCACCGGCCGCTCGGGCGCGGGCGTGCCCTGCCGGCGCAGCGTGCGCTCGGCCGACTGCACCGCGGCCGACAGCTCGGAGTACGTGATCACGTCCTTGTTCACTACCGCCACGATGCGGTCGACGAGGACCACGGAACCTTGCGCGCTGGCGACGAGCGGGGCCGCGATGAGCGCGGCGATGAGCAATCCGATACGCATTTCAGTACCTCAAAACACCTGCTCGAACGGCAGCCGCGGGCGCGAGCTCGGCGGCGCCGCCGACGGATCGGCGCTGTTGAGCACCGAATAGCCCGGCACGTCGCGCCGCAGGAGCTGCACCGCCTCGGCGGTGCCGACCTGGCCGACGCCCGTGAACTCCAGCTGGAAGATCAGCGTGCTCGACGCTATGCGCGTCGCGGCCTGGATGCGCTGCACGACGAAGCGGAAGATCCAGCAGCCCGCGTTGTACTCCGCGCCGAACAGCCCTTCCAGCAGCCGCCGGTCCTGGAACGAGTAATTGTAGCGCCCGACGCCGTACCAGCCCGCCCACACCGGCCACTGCCCCGAGAGGTCCATCTGGCGCAGCGTGTCGCGCTGGTAGCGGTAGCTCGCGTTGAACAGCCGCCCGCGCTCGGGCGCGTAGCGCGTCTGCAGCCCATAGCGCTGCAGCCGGTCCTCCCCCGGGTCGTATTGGGTGATGGCATCGAACGTCCAGCCCTGCAGGCGAGTGCCGATCGAGGCGAGCACGTCGGACTCGTTGGCGCTGCGCAGCGAGGATCCCGGCGTGAGCCCGACGCGCTCGCTCGCGAAGTAGTAGCGCTGCCCGAGCATGGCGCGGAACGCTTCCTGGCCGTTGGGGCGCAGAAACCGGGTCGTCATGGCGAGCGTGAGCTGGTTGGCGTCGCCGATGCGGTCGCCGCCGACGAACCTGTTCTCGGAAAAAAGCTGCGGGAAATTGAAGTCGGCAAGGGTGGTGTCGAAGAGCGGAATCTGGTCCTGGTTGCGGTAGGGCACGTAGACGTAATAGAGGCGCGGCTCGAGCGTCTGCGTGCTGCCCTCGCCGAGCGTGGCCGCATTGCGCTCGAACACCAGGCCGCTGTCGAGGCTGAGCCACGGGATCGCGGTCGAGACGGTGCGCGGCTCGGCCGAGCCGGAGGGCTGATCGAGGCTGTAGCTCGTGTAGCGCAAGCCGGTCTTCGGCGTCAGGTACCACCCGGGAGTCACCTGCGGCAGCGCGAGCGTCGGCGCCAGGCTGACGCGCGAGCCTTGCACCAGCGATTCGTGCACGAAGCGCACGAATTCGCCGGGCAGCGCGGTATCGAACAGGCCCGCCACGTTGTTGTAGCCGGCGCTCGCCGTGAGCTGCGGCAGCCGCCAGTACGGCGCGACCACCGGCGAAAGCGGATCCTGCAGCGTCTGGAAGCGCTGCACGCGCGCTTGCCCGATCAAGCTGCCATCGCCCGGCAGCAGCGTTTCCTTGGTGACGTAGGCGTCCTGCGGCAGGTTGCCGAGGGACACCTGGCGCACCTGCGAGGAAAGATCGACGAAGTAGCGCGAGTCCGACACCTTGTTGTAGTCGACCTGGCCGGTGACGGTCGGCGAGAAGGTCTGCGCATGCTGCCAGGTGAGGCCGCTGCGCGTCTTGCCGAACACCGGGTCGTCGGGAAGGTACTCGTAGCGCGCCTCGCCTGCGTAGGGCGCACCCAGGTAGCGCGCCTCGTTCTTCAGCTGGAAGCCGCGCCGCGCCATCCACACCGGCGTGATCATGGCGTCGCGCTCCGGCGCGATGTTCCAGTAGTACGGCACGCCGAACTCCAGGCCGCGTGCGCTGGTCGTCGCGTAGTAGGGATGCAGCACGCCGCTGCGCCGCTTGTTCTCCAGCGGAAACTCCGCGTAAGGGAAGGCGAACAGCGTGTGGTCGAAAAAGCGCAGCCGCGGCTTCGTGGCGCGGCCTTCGTCCTGGGAGTAGTCGAGGTCCATCTCCTGCGCCTGCAGGAACCAGTCGTCGCGCCCGGGCTCGCAGGTGGTGAAGCTCGCGTTGAACAGGCGATAGTGGTTCTTGCCGACGAACTCCAGCCGCTCGGCGCTGCCGCGCGCCGGGCGCTCGCGCTGCATGAGGAAGCGCGGCTGCTCGAACACGCCCGTATCGTCGAGCAGGTTGTACTGCAGGTTCGGGCCCGAGATGCGGTCGGCGCCGCTCTGCATGCGCACCCCGTCGCGCCCCTCGACTTCGCCGAACTCGCGGTTGTAGCGCAGGTAGTCGCCGAAGATCCTGAGGTCCTCGCGCTGGATCTCCGCCGCGCCGCGAGCCGTCACTTCGAGGTCGCTGATGCCCTCGATCTTCTCCGCGTCGAGCGTGGTCGGCCCCGGCTCGGCCACCTGCGCGGCCGCCTGCGCGGCGGCCGCGAGCGCGCACGCGAGCGTCGCGAGGCGATACGGCATCGTGCGGGCGATCGACTTTTGCCGGAGGTTAGATAGAATTTTCAATGATACACGGCGATGATCGGCGAGCCCGGCTTGAGGCCTGGCTCGCGCGCGAGCTCGGCGACGCGCGCTTCGCCCTCGCGCCGGCGTCGGAGGACGCGAGCTTCCGCCGCTATTTCCGCGCCACGCTCGACGACGGGCGCACCTACATCGCGATGGACGCGCCCCCCGTGCACGAGGACTGCCGGCCGTTCGTTCGCATCGCGCGGCTCCTCGCCGACGCGGGCGTGCACGCTCCGGTGGTGCACGCCCAGGATCTCGACGCGGGCTTCCTGCTCCTCTCCGATCTCGGCACGCGCACCTATCTCGGCGAGCTCGCCGCGGCGGATGCCGCCGGCCTGATGAGCGATGCGATCGATGCGCTCATCCGCTGGCAGCGGGCGACGCGCGCGGCGGAGCTGCCGCCGTACGACGAGGCGCTGCTTCGCCGCGAGATGAATCTCTTTCCCGAGTGGTATGTGTCGCGCCACCGCCGGAGGGAGCTCGCCCAGGCGCAGAAAGATGCCCTGGAGGGGGTCTTCGCGCAGCTCGTCAAAAGCGCGCTCGCGCAGCCGGCGGTGTACGTGCACCGCGACTACATGCCGCGCAACCTCATGGTGTGCGACCCCAATCCGGGCGTGCTCGACTTCCAGGACGCGGTGCTCGGTCCGATCACGTACGACGTGGTTTCGCTCTTCCGCGACGCCTTCATCAGCTGGGAGGAGGAGCGCGTGCTCGACTGGACCGTGCGCTACTGGGAGCGTGCCAAGAAGGCCGCGCTGCCGGTCGAGCGCGACTTCGCCGAGTTCTGGCGCGCCTTCGAGTGGATGGGGCTGCAGCGCCATCTCAAGGTGCTGGGCATCTTCGCGCGCCTCACTTATCGGGACGGCAAGGCGAAGTATGTGCAGGACACGCCGCGCTTCATCGCCTACGCACGCCCGGTGGCCAGGCGCTACCGCGAGCTCGCGCCGCTCGAGCGCGTGCTCGACGAGCTCGAGGCATGAAGGCGATGCTGCTCGCCGCGGGACGCGGCGAACGCCTGCGCCCCCTCACCGACCGCGTGCCCAAGGCGCTGGTCGAGGCGGGCGGCAAGCCGCTCATCGAGTGGCACCTCGAGCGGCTCGCGGCGAGCGGCTGCCGCGAGGCGGTGGTCAACATCTCGCACCTCGGCGAGCGCATCGTCGAGCGCATCGGCGACGGAGCGCGCTTCGGGCTGCGCGTCGGCTATTCGCGCGAGGCCCAGCCGCTCGAGACCGCCGGCGGCATCGCGCAGGCGCTCGCGCTCCTCGGCGAGGCGGCGTTCCTGCTGGTCAACGCCGACGTGTACTGCGAGGTCGATTTCCGCCCCCTGCGCGCGCTGCGGCTCGGGCCACGCCTCGCGCACCTGGTGCTGGTGCCCAATCCGCCGCACCGCGCGCAGGGCGACTTCTCCCTCGATGGCGAGACGGTCGGCAACGGCGGCCCGCCGCGCTACACTTATGCCGGTGTCGCCGTCGTCGCGCCGCGGCTGGTGAGCGCGGTGCGCGCCGGCGAGAAGGCACCGCTCGGGCCGCTTCTGCATCGCGCCGCCGACGCCCGGCAGCTCTCGGGCGAGCTGTACCGCGGCCTGTGGCAGGACGTCGGCACGGCCGAGCGCCTCGCCGAACTCGAGGCGCGCCTCGCAACGCGAACGTGAAACCGACCGAGAACATTTCCATCTACGCCGCGCGCCGCGCGCGCCTCGCCGCCGCGATGGGCGAAGGCATCGCGGTCGTCGCGACCGCGCCCGAGCGGCTGCGCAACCGAGACAGCCACTACCCGTACCGCTTCGACAGCTATTTCTATTACCTGACCGGCTTTCCCGAGCCCGAGGCGGCGCTGGTGGTGGTCGCGGGCGCCGCGCCGAAATCGATCCTCTTCTGCCGCAGCCGCGATCCCGAGCGCGAAACCTGGGAGGGGCGGCGCCATGGCCCGGATGCGGCGCGCGAGCGCTTCGGCTTCGACGAGGCGCGGCCGATCGGCGAGCTCGACGAGGCGCTCATCGGCTTGGTCGAGAACCAGCCGGCGCTGCACTACGCGGTGGGCGACAACCCGGCGTGGGACCATCGCGTGCTCGGCTGGCTCAACGTGGTGCGCGCCCGCGCGCGCGCCGGCGTGGCGGCGCCGAGCCGCGTGCAGGACGTGCGCGCGCCACTGGATGAGATGCGTCTCGTCAAAGATCCGCATGAGCTCACGCTGATGCGTCGCGCCGCGCGCATCGCCGCCGCGGCACACCGGCGCGCGATGCAGTTCGCGCGCCCTGGGCGCAGCGAGCACGAGGTCGAGGCCGAGCTCCTGCACGAGTTCCGCCGCAGCGGCGCGCAATTCCCCGCCTACTCGCCGATCGTCGCCGGCGGCGAAAATGCCTGCGTGCTGCACTACGTGGCGAACGACGCGCCGCTGCGCGCGGGCGAACTGCTGCTCATCGATGCCGGCTGCGAGCTCGACGGCTACGCCTCCGACATCACGCGCACGTTCCCCGTCGGCGGGCGCTTCAGCGGCGCGCAGCGCGCGGTCTACGAGGTGGTGCTCGCCGCGCAGCGCGCGGCGATGGAGCGCGTGCGCCCCGGCAGCCGCTGGAACGAGCCGCACGAGGCGGCGCTGCGCGTGCTGGCGCAGGGCATGCTCGACCTGAAGCTCCTCGCCGGGTCGCTCGACGAAGCGCTGGAGAAGGAGACCTACAAGCGCTTCTACATGCACCGCACCGGACACTGGCTCGGCCTCGACGTGCACGACGCCGGCGACTATCGCCGCACCGGCGAGTGGCGCCATCTCGCGCCCGGGATGGCGCTGACCGTCGAGCCAGGTCTCTATATCCGCCGCGCGGACGACGTGCCGCGCGAGCTTCACGACATCGGCGTGCGCATCGAGGACGACGTGGTGGTCACCGCGAACGGCAGCGAGGTGCTGACCGCCGAGGCGCCCAAGGCGATCGACGATATCGAGGCGCTGATGCGCGATGCCCGCGCCGGACGTTGACGTACTGGTCCGTGGCGCGGGCCCGGTCGGTTGCGCCGCCGCGCTCGCGCTGCGCGCGCGCGGCGTGCGCGTGGCGCTGCTCGATGCGGGGGGCGCCGCGGCCGGCTTCCGCCCCATCTCCCTTTCCTACGCGAGCCGGCTGATCCTCGAGCGGCTCGGCGTCTGGCCGTCGGTGGCGGCGACGCCGATCGAGACGATCCTCGTCTCGCAGGCGAGCGGCTTCGGCCGCACCCGCCTGGAAGCCGCCGACGCCGGCGTGCCTGCGCTGGGCTACGTGGCCGACTATTCGGTGCTGCTCGGCGTGCTCAAGGAAACGGCCCGATCGCTGGTGACTCCGGAAAAAGTGAGCGCGCGCTGCACCGTGCACGCCGAAGGCTCGGCGCCCGGCGAGGGCAAGCGCTACGCCCAGGACGCGCTGGTGGCGCTGGCCGAGTTCGAGCCGCCGGCGACGAGCATCGCGTTCGAGCGCTTCACCGACGAGGGGCCGCTCGCCCTCCTGCCCTGCTCCGGCCGGCACGCCGTGGTGTGGAGCATGCGTCCCGAGCGCGCGCAACGCCTTGTCGCAGCGCCCGAGGCGGAGTTCCTGCAAAGCCTCGCCGAGTGCGCCGGGCGCGGCCCGGGCCGGCCCCGCGGCGTACGCTCGCGAAGCGTACAGCCGCTCAGCCTGCGTGTGCGGCCGGTGCGCGCGCAGGGCAGCGAGGTCTATATCGGCAACGCCGCCCAGACGCTGCATCCGGTCGCGGGCCAGGGCCTCAACCTCGGGCTGCGCGACGCGTGGGACCTCGCCGCCGCGTTGTCGGAAGGCATCGGCCCCGACGCGCTCGCTCGCTATGCCCGCCGGCGCGCGCTCGATGCGCAGGCGACGATCCGCGTCACCGATCTGCTCGCCGCCGGCTTCACCGGCGCAGGCGGCTGGCGGCGTGCGGCGCGCGGCGTCGCGCTTGCCGCGCTGGATGTTTTTCCGGCGCCGCGGCGCTTCTTCGCGCGGCGCATGATCTTCGGCGC
>Ga0075434_100000308_pt1 | contig 34834 bp, 25 predicted proteins | sample RhiMethybrSRZTD3_FD_75298 | JGI IMG/M metagenome (GOLD analysis project Ga0075434, IMG submission 75298) | Populus rhizosphere microbial communities from Tennessee, USA - Rhizosphere MetaG P. TD hybrid SRZTD3 | ecosystem: Host-associated > Plants > Roots > Rhizosphere > Soil | place: USA...
TAGCCCGCCAACCGCGACTGGTCCACTGCCTGGCGCGCCTCCTCCTTGCCCGCCAGGACCGCCTTCTCCGAGGCCGCCCTGCTGCTCGCGTGCTTCGCGCATGCGCTGCTGCATCTCGTCGCCGCTCATTGCGAAGCCCGCCATGCTGGAATTATTCCCGGCGACCGCAATCGATTCGCTGGCCGCATTGGGGTCAATACCCGGAACGGGCATCCCTGCCGGAACAACCTGATCGGCTGCGCTGCCGCCCGCCGAATCGCCCATTTCACTTTGCATTAATGCCAGATTCTGAAACCCACGACTGCCCCCTCCCCACCCCGCGCGCTTCTGCTCGGAACGACCCGACGGTTGGGCACGCGACAGCAACACGAGCTCCAGATTTGCCTGCGTATTCGCGCCGCTCACGTCAACTTCGTGCGTGATCGGCGCGAACGCAGTCATTTCGACACCGAGCGTGTAGTGCCCCGCAGCCGGGACGTGGGGCGCGTAGCTGCCATCCATATCCGTCGCCGTGATGGTCTTGTGACCTGCGGAATCTGTAGCGCTGATGGTTGCACCCGGAATCGGTTGATCGCCTGATTTCACGGTTCCTGAAATCACGGGTGTCGGGGCCGGGGATGCGGGGACTTGCGCGAACAGGGAGAGTGCTATGACACCAGGAGTGGAAACACGGAATGCGATGCGGCTCAGCGCACGAAGGAAAATCCATAGAGAGCCAAAGGGCAATGTTATTCGGCTAGGAATGCGGCTGAACCAGTTCACAATTCCACGAGACCCGCTGGCAGGTGTCAAATGTTTATTGAACATTACACGAGTTGCTTAGGGGGTAAAGCTTTGGTCAATAGCAGTAAAGTTTCGTAAAACGCGAGTAGCCCGAAAGATTCAGCCGTTATTCTGAATGCGCAAAAAGCCGAAAAGGCTGCTCCTTGCACCACATTCGCGGCACTGCTTAGGAGTGGAGTTGTGGTAAGCTACGTTTGACTGGTTCAGGAACATACCTTAGATTCGCATAAAGCTCTTGAGGGGGAGCGACTTAAATTCGTCAGGAGGTTAAATTTGTGCCCCTCAGCTCCCGGGTATCATTTAGTAAAAACTCGCCAGTTTATCGTTTATTAACTTTTCAACTTGGCGGGTTATCAGAAGGATGCGATGAGAGAGTACACAGCACACGTTCTCGAGCTGTACTGAGAGCAGGGGTAAAGTGCCTCCGCCCAATCAGGCCTGTTCGCCGCCTGTGCCGCCTCCATTGGATATCTGCTAGATCAATGCCGCGTTTTGACCAGCAAGTGATGTCTGAGGATTTCGTGATCGATTTGAATAAGACCGTACACGAGAAAGCTTGTTTTCTATTGCAGATGGGTGAGCTGTTTGTCCGCGAAGCCGCGCATAATTGAGAGCGGATTCGGCGGCCACGGCCAAGCTGGGGCGGGCTAGGGACTAGAGGATGACTGAAGACGGGAGGAAAAACCTCCGCGTTGCCGCTTGCTCATCGCCCATTCAGCGTCAAGCGAGATACGCAATGTGGTGGAGACACCAAGCTAGACATTGCCGCATCTCACATCTCAAGATTCGATCACATCGACAGAATTGCGGGAACACCGAGGCGTTAGCTTGGGTTCGGGTATTAAGCAGGAGGCGCGAGTCTCGCTGCCGAGAGCTTCGGGCAAGCGCAGCAGTGATTTAAAGACAATCGTTTTCAGGTGGTTAGCTCACAATGCCCTGTAAGTGAGAGGGCGAAGCTGTGTTTGGCAACGTAGGCGAGTCAATGGAAACCCTGCTGGATTAATGTCTGTCCCGTTTGGATTGACGAAATGCTGCTTCAATCTTGGAGAGAGTATGAGCGATCTGTCCCAAAGCTGGTCTTGCCGAATCAGAGTGATATTTACACTGATGCTCGGCTTTGCACTCATTGGTTCTGCAGCTGGCCAGAGTCGTGTTGCGTCTGACCAGAGTACGGCTCTCGATCAAGCGGATTCGAGAGCGGAGCGTGAAGCGGCGCAACTGGTGTCACTGTCTCCGGAGAAGATTATCTCCTTGCTGCGTGAGGAGACGGGGCTGCTGTTAGAGGTGAAAAAGTTGCTGGTCCGGAAGGCCTTTGAGCAGGGACGTATTTTGGACCCAGATGACTTAACCGATGAAGCTCTCTTTCAACTGGTACGGGATGACCAGAAGATCAGAGTGTTGATCACGCAGGAGATTGAAGATCGTGCCTATGTTCGTGCCAAGCCGACGAAGGAAGAACAGGCACGCAACAACCCAAACGGGCTTCCGCAGTTGCCGCAGGATCAAACGGCAACGCTTGATTCGAAGCTGATGAATGCGGGACAAACGCGGGTAGGCCAAAGCCAAGAAGATGCTTATTGGTCCACTCACGATAATCAATTGCAGACCGTGGGTCCTCAGCTGCCATTGGTGCAACCACCATCCCAATCCCCCTCACAATCGACGCCCTCCACGCCATCCCAACCTAATTCTCAGACGCCATCACTTGATGACCTCCGCCGCCAGCTCCTACTCACACAAATGCAAAATCCAGGAAATTCGGCAGGGATGCAGTCGCAGGCGGCGTTGATGGCTAAGATTTCGCCGGATCAATTACCAGCTTTACTGAACGCGAGTGGATTGCAGAGCTTGTCGAGTACTTCATCGTCTGCGGGAAACAAGGGACTCAGTTCCATGAATGGAGCAGGAGCGGTGGGGGGGACGAGTTTCAGTTCGACCGTGCTCGGTTCAGCAGGGTTATCAGATTTACTGCAGAACCAAAATGACGAGTTCGAGCCTCCCCAGCAGGCCACGTTGGAAAAACCGCAGACACAAACATCTAGAGGGGAGACGCGGGCACCTCAGCAACCCTTTCTTCATCATCGCCCGAATCCCTATGCTGATGTTCCCTCACTTTATGATCTCTACACCCAGTATTCGCGCCGTTCTCCGGTGTTGGCACGCTTTGGTGATGAAGTCTTCAGCAACGGTACCGGGAATGTGGAACAACTGCCCATGGATTTGCCCGCGGGGCCGGATTATGTTGTCGGTCCAGGCGATGGGCTGAATATTGATTTGTGGGGTGCGGTTTCGCAACGGCTACGGCGGGTAGTGGACCGCGAAGGCAGGGTCATGCTGCCCGAGGCCGGAAATGTGCAGGTTGCCGGGCGCAATCTGGGAGAAGTTCAGCACCTGGTACAGACGGTTCTGCGCACGCAATTCCGCGATGTGGAAGCTGACGTCTCCCTCGGCCGTGTACGCACGGTCCGTGTGTACGTGGTGGGGGACGTTCAACGTCCCGGAGCTTACGACATCAGTTCGCTTTCCACGCCGCTTAATGCGCTGTACGCAGCCGGCGGGCCTACCTCGCAAGGCTCATTGCGCACCCTTAAGCACTATCGAGGAAAGGACATCGTGCAGGAAGTTGATGTGTACGATCTCTTGCTGCACGGCATCCGGTCTGATGTTCAAAGGCTGCAACCAGGAGACACGGTTCTGGTTCCACCGCTCGGGCCACAAATCACGATCGAGGGCATGGTACAGCGGCCTGCGATGTATGAATTGAGAGGTGAGAAGACTCTGGCGGAGGTCCTTGAATTGTCCGGCGGAGTTTTGCCATCCGGCACTTTGCGACACATTGACGTGGAACGTTTGGAAGCGCATGAGAGCCGCACGATGCTGGCGCTTGATGTTCCGGAGAACAATAACCAGGAAAGGGTGAACCAGGCGCTACAGGAATTCAAGATTCAGGATGGCGATAAGGTGAAGATTTCGCCAATCGTCTCCTTTGCCGACAAGGCGGTATTCCTGGATGGCCATGTATTCCGTCCTGGAAAGTACGCGTACCGCGAAGGGATGAAGGTCACAGACCTGATTCGGTCTTATAAGGACCTGCTTCCCGAACCGTACAATCGGCACGCGGAAATTATTCGCTTAAATGGGCCGGACTACAGTCCCGTGGTCATGGCCTTCAATTTAGGCGATGCCATGGCGGGCAAGAGCCCGGATCTTATTCTTAAACCGTTTGACACGGTACGGGTTTTCAGCCGGTACGACTTCGAAGATCCCCCCAAAATCACGGTTACCGGCGAAGTCAGAGATCCTGGAGACCATGTCACCAATGGCGTCACCAACCTTCGCGACGCCGTCTATCTGGCGGGAGGAGCAACTCCTGATGCACTTCTCAGCGATGCGCAGGTTTTCCGGCAAACTGAAGACGGAAGCGTCAAGGTCATCAGCGTCAACCTAGCAAAGGCGCTGTCCGGATCTGAGGCGGACAACATCCTGCTGGAACCCAAGGACCGGCTATTCGTTCAGCGAAACTTGAGCAAGGCCGATCCCCCTACGGTTGTCATTGCCGGACAGGTGGTTCGACCAGGCAAGTATCCCCTCGGGCGGGAAATGAATGCCACTGATTTGGTTCGGTTGGCTGGAGGCTTCAAACGTAGCGCCTTTACGGATTCGGCGGATCTTACGCGCTACACGGTGGACGATGGCAAGAAGATCGAAGCTGAACACGTCACGGTTCCGATTGCGAAAGCCATGGCGGGCGATGCGGATACAGATATGCGTCTGCGCGATGGCGATGTGCTCACTATACGAGAATTGACCGGATGGCAAGACATCGGGGCAACCATTGAGGTCCGAGGCGAAGTGTTGCATCCAGGTGTGTACGGGATCCGCAACGGGGAACGCTTAAGCTCCATCATCGAGCGGGCGGGCGGGTTCCGGGAGGACGCGTATCCTTACGGGGCCGTCTTCGAACGAGCCCAGGTCAAGGAACTGGAAGCGAAAAACCGCGCAGATCTGATCAATCAACTTCAAACCCAAGGCGCGAGCTTGAAACTGATCCCTGAAGCTGAACCGGAGCAAAAACTTGCCAAGGAGGCCGCATTGATTCAATGGCAAGACGCGCTGGAGAAGCTTCAAAATACGCCTCCATCCGGGCGACAGGTAATTCACATCTCGTCCAACATGAAGCGCTGGGCTAACACTAACGCGGACATACAAGTTCGCGGCAAAGATGTGATGTACATACCAAAGAGGCCGAATTCAGTGACGATTACTGGTGAGGTCTATAACCCGACAGCAGTAACCTACAAACCAGGACGGAGTGCCGGCTGGTACCTGCGGCAGGCGGGCGGTCCTACGAACGTCGCCAATAAAAAGGCGATTTTTGTGATCCGTGCTGATGGATCTGTGGTAGGCGGATCTGGCGGATTGTTTAGCGGTGGTGCAGAAGGCGCAGACATGCGGCCGGGAGACATGGTAGTCGTGCCCGAGAAAGGCTTCACGGCCAACACTCGCTGGAAGACCACACTGCAGTCGGCGCAGTTGGCGTATGCAGTCGGCATTGCTATACAAGTGGCGAGAGCCTTCTGACGGACTGGGGTTGCGTGTCACGCCGGACAAGATGGTGGTTGGCAGGCCTGTGGCTTGCGATACCCAGCCTCCTGTTCGGTCAAACGTGCAGCGATTGTTCTGTGGAGCCCCAGCAAAGAGAACAGAATCCTGGTTGGCTGGCGCCCGGCGCCGATCCCGAGAACAAGTTGGGCTGGCCTCTCGTGAAACATCTAGCGTCAGACCAAAGCTCATTCTGGACCAGCCCTAAAGAACTGCGAAAGACCAGTGCCGCATTTTCATTTGCGCCGTTTGTCGTGGTCACCGGGGGATTGGTGGCCAGTGACAGCTGGCTGGCAAAGCAGATACCCAATAGACCCGATCAATTGAGACGTAGCAGCGATTTTTCACGTTGGACGACTTATTCTTTGGTGGGCGCCGCCGGGGCCGCATACTTATGGGGTCATCTCAGAGGCAACGATCACTTGAGCGAGACAGGATTCCTCGCGGGCGAGGCCATGATTGACAGTACGGCGGTTGCTTTCGCGCTGAAAGAAGTTTCGCAGCGGGAGCGGCCGTTCGAGGGCAACGGTCACGGCACATTTTTTCGGGGGGGGAGCTCCTTTCCCTCCGAGCACTCCATGCTCGCATGGTCAGCTGCAGGCGTGCTCGCGCATGAGTATCCGGGGCCGCTCACCAAGCTGTTTGCGTACGGCCTGGCTTCTGCGGTGACCATTACACGGGTCACGAGCAGTCAGCATTTCGCCTCCGACGCCTTTGTAGGAAGTGCCCTGGGCTGGTACATCGGCCGGCAAGTGTACCGGGCCCATCACGATCCAGGCCTAGGCGGCGGACCCTGGGGAGATCTTAGGCAGAATTATGGTGAAGCTCCTCGAAACCCGGACAACATGGGCTCTCCTTACGTGCCTGTGAATAGTTGGGTCTACCCCGCGATTGAACGCCTGGCAGCACTTGGATACATCAAGAGTGCTTTTGCCGGCCAGCGCCCTTGGACCCGAATGGAGTGTGCCCGGCTTGTGGAGGAGGCCAACGAGCGCCTTGGCGCCGGGGCTGAAAAGGGTGAAGTTCCGTTACTATATGAGAGACTGGCGCTGGAATTTTCCGATGAAGTTCGTCGGCTCGATGGCGCTGCCAATGTCGGCGCCAGTGTCGACTCCGTTTACACGCGCGTAACAGGAATTTCTGGTCCGCCATTGCGGGACGGCTACCACTTCGGACAGACCATCATCAATGATTCCGGCCGGCCATACGGCGAGGGATTGAATGCCACTACCGGCCTGACGGCGCATGCTGTCGCTGGACCGTTTTCGTTTGACGTACAGGGCGAGTACCAGCATTCACCGGCAGTGCCCTCAGCATCCTCTTCCGCGCTTCAAGCGATTGCGAGTCAGGATCGGACACTACCTCTTTCTAACGGCTTTCCGCAAATTGATCGGTTTCGCCTGCTTAGTGGTTCCGTAGCGGCGACGTTCAGAGGCATGCAGGTCTCGTTTGGGAAGCAGAGTCTGTGGCTGGGCCCCGGAGACAGTGGACCATTTCTGTTCAGCGACAATGCGGAGCCGATCCCAATGCTGCGAATCGATCAAACATCCCCGATGAGGATCCCGGCCCTGTCCCGTATATTGGGGCCGGCGCGCACCCAATTTTTTATCGGGCAGCTATCGGGTCAAGAGTGGGTGTTCTCTGATGGCAAGTTGTTTGGGCCGCAGTTCACGCCTCAGCCCTACATTCATGGCTCCAAAATCGGTTTCAAGCCCACGGAAAATCTGGAATTCGGGTTGGGTTATACGATTTTGTTGGGCGGACCGGGGCTTCCGTTTACCTGGCATAACTTCGTCCGCAGTTTCACTGCCTTCAATGTTGCTCCTGGGAGCGCCAAAGACCCAGGAGACCGGCGATCCACGTTCGATTTCAGCTATCGAGTTCCTGGATTGCGGGACTGGGTGAGTTTGTACGCGGACTCGTTCGTGGAAGACGAAATTTCGCCTTTGGGTTCTACCCGGCCCTCAATGCGAATGGGGCTATATTTTCCCCGTCTTCCGAAGCTGCCGAAATTAGATCTTCGCATGGAAGGTTTATACACTGACGTTCCGGGGCAGAAGCCGTCTGGTTTTCTGTATTGGAATGGGCGATATCGCTCGGGGTACACCAATGATCGCAATCTGTTGGCCAGTTGGATCGGCAGACAGGGCAGGGGAGGCCAAGCGTGGGCGAATTATTGGTTCTCACCGCGAACCAAGCTTCAGCTTTCATACCGCCATGCGGAAGTTGATCGGGCGTTCATCGGAGGAGGTCGTTTGAACGATTATGGTGCACAAGGTGAGCTGATGCTGAGGCACGACCTCTCGCTCTCGGGATTGCTGCAGTATGAGCAATGGGAATTCCCTGTTTTATCGCAGGCGGGACACTCGAATGTAACGGCTTCTGTACAGATAACGTTTTATCCTAAGTGGCGTGTGGGAAAGTAACCGAATTCGGGAGTTTTGGGATTGCTGCTTGCAATTTGAAGCAAGGCTGAAGAGCTAGAACCGAGTATGCATTCATCGATAGGCTTTGGTAAACCTGAGTCAGAGTGGGTGCCGGAGCACTCAGGGGTTCTAACACTAGCGCAGCCGGCTCCTCCGAACGCGGCTGGCAACTTTCGCCGCCTGTTTTCCGGGTTGGAAGTTATCGCCGATTTCGTGACCGTCATCTTTGCGTTCACGTTTGGCTACCTGCTTTACTACCGATTTGATCTCGGTAAGCACATCCATTATTCCGGGAAAGTAGTTCTGGGAGTGGCTTTCGGGCTTGCCGTGATTATTGTGCTGATGCTGGATCGGGTTGGGGCCTACGCTCGCGGAAACAGCCTGCTGCGCGTCCGAGAGACCGAGCAGGTGGTACGTGTTTCCACCCAGGCATTTGTAGTCGCTCTTGTCGCCAGTTTCTTCGCCAGTTTCCTGTTTTCGCGATGGCTCCTGGTGATCACACTCGGTCTAGTTCCGCTATTTTTATTTATTCAAAAGCACTTCATGTATCTGCTGGTGCAGACGCTGCACTCGAAGGGGTATGGCATCGAGAGGGTCCTCATTTATGGATCCGGGCACACGGGACGTCGTGTTTTGTCGGTGTTGCGCCGCTCTCCAAAACTCGGCTTGGAACCGTTGGCATTCGTGGATGATGATGCCGCCAAGGTTGGAATCAAAGTTTTCGAGATGGGCTATGAAAAGCGGCGTTCAGCTCCAGTTGTGGAAGGGCCAGTAACAAGGGAACTTGTCTCGAATTACGGCGCCGACCTGGTAATCATCGCGATTCCTTCTTTGGATCACGAAAAATTCGTCAGAACCGTTCAGGAAGTAATGACGGCCAACGGGCGAGTGTCATTCGTGCCAGCCCACTCTCCAGCAACTAACTCATGGATCGGTTATGAGGATATTGACGGTGTGTTTTTAGCCTCGTTTAACAAGATTTCGCGTTGGGCAGGCTACGAACTGACCAAGAGGTTGTGTGACCTCTTGCTTTCCATTTTTCTAGTTTTGCTCGGTGCGCCTTTATTCTTGCTTCTCGCCGCTCTCATCAAAATGGATTCGCCAGGTCCGGTCTTCTTCCGGCAGACTCGGATCGGTCAGAACGGCCGCCAGTTCAAGATGTGGAAATTCCGCACCATGCGCGACGAGTCCCCGGCTTACGAATACTCGCCGAACGCGTCCAGCGATCCCAGAATCACAAGGATCGGAAGATTTCTGCGCCGCACCAGCTTCGACGAACTGCCACAGCTGTTTAATGTGGTCGATGGCAGCATGTCACTGGTGGGCCCGCGACCGGAAATGCCGTTCATCGTTGAACAATACAGGCCCGAGCACAAACAGAGGTTGCAAATAAAGCCCGGCATCACCGGACTATGGCAGCTCAGTGGTGACCGCGCATTTCTGATTCACGAGAACATCGAGTACGATCTGTATTACATCCAGAATCGCAACTTCTTTATGGATTTGGCGATTCTGCTCCACACCCTCGTGTTTGCCATGCGTGGAGTGTGATCGCGGCGTGGGAAGTCCCGCACCATGCAAAGCTCAAGACAATCTTCCGGACAGCGTTCAGTGAGCGAGAGCGACGATCTAAGCCTGACTAAGCTTGCATCGCTGAATGAGTTCGAGGGCAGCGATAATGGTCTGGAGGGCGATGGACCAGGACCGTCCCCGAAACGTTCATTTTCTACGTTTGAAGTCACCCGACTGCTCTGGATGCATCGAGGGGTGGTTCTGCGTGGGACTCTCTGGACCTTGGCAGTGTTCACAATTGTGGCATTTCTGATTCCGAAGAAATACACGGCCACTACACGCTTGATGCCGCCCGATTACGGCTCAAACTTGCAAATGTCGCTGGCATTGCCGGCTCTGGGTGATACTGCCTCGTCAGGCGCCGTAAATGGAGGGGGCGGATCCATCATGGGGCTTGCCAGTCAATTGTTGGGGTTGAATACGTCTGGCGATCTATTCATGGGTGTACTGCAAAGCACCACAGTTGAAGACCATCTGATTCACAAATTCAATCTGATGGATTTGTACTCCACCCGATACATTGAGGATGCGCGAAAGGTGCTTGAGGATAGGACTGACATCAAAGCTGATCACAACAGCGGAATCATCTCGATCGCGGTTGAGGATAAGAGCCAGGAGCGAGCGACTGCCATGGCTAAGTCCTACGTTGCCGAACTCGACCTTGCGCTGGCATCGGTGAACACTTCCGCCGCCCATCGGGAGCGGGTTTTCATCGAAGGCCGAATCAAGGAGGTCAAACAGGAACTTGACGCTACGGTCAAGGAATTTGCGGCATTCTCCAGCCAGAACGCGGCCATCGATGTTCCTGAGCAAGCCAAGGCCATGGTCGGCGCTGCTGCTGAATTACAGGCGCAGCTGATCGCGGCTCAGTCTGAGGTGACGGGGCTGCAGCAGATCTATACAGAGAATAATGTGCGCGTCAAAGCGTTGAAAGCCCATGTCGCGGAACTGCAACGTCAACTCAACAAATTCGGCGGAAAGGATGTGGATCTGACGCGGGATACGTCGTTGGCGCAAACTGAGCTGTACCCGTCGGTCCGCCAGTTGCCGCTTTTGGGTGTTAGATATCTTGATCTGTATCGGCGCACTAAGGTAAGCGAAGCGGTTTTCGAGTTCCTCACGAAAGAATTCGAAATAGCCAAAGTTCAGGAGGCGAGAGAAATCCCGACAGTCCAGGTATTAGATATCGCTACGGTGCCAACCAAGAAGTCTTCGCCCCATCGACTGATTATCATGCTGCTTGGACTCTTTCTCGGATTCGTTTTCTCGAACGTCTGGGTTATTGGAAAGACCATTTGGGACGATACGCAGGAGAGCGATCCCAGGAAGATTCTTGCATTCGAGATCTTTTATACGGTCAGGGCACGCACCTGGGAAACGCGGTTTTCCCGGAGGATCCGAGGCGCGCTGGGCAGGACGGCGGCATCCCTTCACTTGCGTAAGGTTCCGCAACCGAACCAGCCAACATCGTAGCGCCACGTTTTAAATTCTTGAGCTCCCCCACTTCTAACCCCGCCTGCTATCCCGAAATACCGTGCCCCTCCGAGGACTTCGCTCCGGCTCGACTGGTGGATGAAATTGCTTCGCTGACCGGAGTCGATCGTGCCCGGGTGGAATACCGACTGCAAATGGAGTCGCTTGAGCTTGGCTGGAATGTCAAGCGAGATGCTGAACGTTTCAAGGTTCACCCCCATCGGTTCGACGAACGCATGGCTGCCCTATATCTCGAGGGCGACGGCTTCATCTATGAAACGCTTACGTTCTGGAAGCGACCATATCGTCAAAACTGGACAATGCTTGCGCTTGACCGCATACGCAAGCTCCAGGTGGAAAGGCCGCACGTGCTTCTCGTCGGAGACGGCGCGGGTAACGATTCTCTTTATTTGAGCTCCCAGGGTATTTGTGTTGATTATTACGACCTGCCTGGTTCGCAAACATTTAATTTTGCGGTACAGCGATTTAAGCGCCGGGGAGCGGGGATCAAGATCATCGCTGATCGGGAGAAGATCCCGGCCAATCGCTATGACGCAGTGATCTCGTTTGAAGTTCTGGAGCATGTTCCAGATCCACAGGCGGAACTCGATTCCATTTCCGGGTTTCTGCGGCCGGGCGGGATCGCACTGATCACGGAAGCATTCAGTGGCATTACCCCGGAGCTGCCCACACATCTTGAATCCAATCTGCGGTACGTTGGCCAGCTACCCTTTATGTGCGCCGAGGTAGGACTATCATTCAGCTGGCATGGTCCAGGCTGGAAACCGTGGGAGTTCATTAAGCAACCCACGTCTAAACTCCTACTGTGGACAAATCCCTTGATTTGGAAATTTGTGATCTTTTGCCGTTATCGGAGGCTGTGGAATTTGCTGCACGTGCCTGGCAAGCTTGGTAGTCCTCATAAGTTGAGCAATCGCGGGCGCTCTCGACCCGAACATTAACACGGTAAGACGGATCAAGCGAATGAACCTCAGGGAAAGGACCCTCAAAGGCGGAGTTTTTCTGGCTGGCCGCCAGATTCTGGGAATCATTTTGCGCTTGATGGCGGTCTTCGTGGTCACGCGAGTCATCGGCCCTTATCAGTACGGACTTTTTGCTGCATGCGCGGGTATCTTCATTTATTTGCAGAGCTTCGGCACATGGGGGATTGACGTGTATCTGCTCCGACGGCCCGAGGAACTCAGCAAAGAGGAGATAGACCAGGGCTTTAGTCTTCTTCTTTTCATCGGGCTGGGTTTGGGATGCGCGATGTACATTTTGCGCGGTGTGCTGGCCGTGGCCGTAAAGATGCCGGAGATCAAGCCCATGTTCGGGTTGTTAGCGGTTACTGTTCCCTTGGGATTGATCTATCTGCCTGCGATGGTGCAACTAGATCGTGCGCTCGATTTCAAGCAGGTAGCAGTAAATGAATTTGTCAGCCAAACCTTGCAATACGTGGTGGCGATACCGCTGGCGTTTGCTGGATTTGGCGCGTGGTCGCTGGTACTTGGCTTGGCAGCATCGAACCTAATACTTTGTCTGCTCAGTTATCGATCTGCGCACCTACGTCCGCGCCTGCACTGGAATAGCGCGTTAGTGCGCCAAATGCTTAGTTATGGGCTTGGCTATTCGAGCTCCATTTGGGTTTGGCAGCTCCGGACGCTTGTAAATCCGATCCTGGTGGGCCGTCTGGCGGGTGTGGAGGCGGTGGGGTATGTCGGCTTGGCGATTCGTCTGTGCGAGGTTCTTTCCTTCGTCAGGAGCGCAGCCTGGCGAATCGCGATGGCTGCATTAGCTAAAATGCGTGGTGATATGCAGCGACTGCGACGAAGCGTTAGCGAGGGCATGCGGCTACAAGCGCTGGCTGTCGGCCTTCCTTTGGCAGGGTTTGCGATCATCGCGCCATATGTCGTTCCACGTTTCTTTGGGCCACGTTGGGAACCTGCGATGCGTGTCTATCCTTTCATCGCTCTCAGCTATCTGGTTAATTCGGTTTTCAACCTGCATTCTTCCGTTCTCTATTTATTGCGGCGAAGCTGGGATGTAACGGTCTTTCATGTTCTCCACGTTGTTCTGTTTGCTGGCGCCGCTTCTCTGTTTGTGCCTCGGATGGGGCTAATGGGATACGGATGGGCGGAAATCGTTGCTCTGTCGAGCTACACAGTGCTGCATTACTTCACTCGGCGGCAGATTGGAAGTCCGGATTACAGAGTCGCTGCAATCTGGTGCGGCACGGCTACTTCTGTTCTCGTTCTAATCGCGTTTGGTCCACCTACGCTGTACCTTGCTCCGGTTGTATTACTCCTGCCGCTCATTTTGCGTCACGAACGCAATAGCCTTCATGGCTATGCGCAGATCCTGCTTTCGAGGCCAAGCGCGTGAGCGCGGGGCCGCTGGTCAGCATACTCATCAATAACTACAACTATGGTCGATTTCTGCGGGATGCCGTCGATAGCGCCTTGAATCAAAGTTATGGAAATACCGAAATAATTGTTGTCGACGACGGTTCCACAGATAACTCACGTGAGCTCATTGCGGGGTACGGCGACAAGATCATCCCCGTGCTTAAGAAGAACGGAGGGCAGGGTTCGGCCTTCAATGCTGGATTCGCCGTATGCAAAGGGGAGATGGTTTGCTTCCTGGATTCCGATGACGTGTGGCTGCCCAATAAGGTTGAAACGGTGGTCCGCGCAGCCCACGCCGCGCCGGATGCGGTGATGATATACCACGCATATCAGCGTACCGATGCCAACCTTCGACCGGCAGGAAGGACGCTGCCGATCAGTTTTCTGGAAGGTCACGTCGGAGACAAGGTGCTGCGCTGCGGAGGATACTGGCCCTATCCGCCTCCCAGCGCATTTGCATTTCCGGGTTCGGTTCTCCAGTCGTATATGCCGATACCCGAGCCGCCTTTCCGGACTTGTGCAGATGCGTGTCTGGCATACTGTACGCCGCTGTTGGGCCGCATTGTTGCAATTAAACAGCCTCTGTGCTTATACCGGATGCACGATTCCAATTTCTATGTCACGCAAAAGCAGGACCGGGTCGAAGCGCATGTGGTGCGCGCAGAAAGATATCGGCTCAACGTAGATGGAGCAAACGAGGTGCTGGCCCGACTGGGACGTACCGAGCGGTTTGGTTTACGGGATCACATCGGATACATCAAGACCAGGTATTTGCTCGACAGTAGGGACCGCCATTCGTGGACCTCGATGAGCTGGCAGCTTGCGCGTATGGCGTCTGAGCCATCCAAGTTGGTTCGCTTCAAGTCACTGGCGAAATTTTGGCTTGCATCGCTTGGAGTGCAGCGGCCCTAGTGCATGCAAGAAAATCTGAGCTTTCCAATGTATGCAATCGAAGCGCAAGTCAGACCGGCGCGCACTGAGAGAGCGCTTGCAATTCTGATCCTGCTACTTTCGCTGGGCGCATTCCAGAACCTGCTCGTGACCGGCCCGATCGAGAAGCAGAATATGGGGATGCCGGGAATGCAGATTCTTTGGTCCTTTCTTTACCTGATTACCTTCGCCCTATATTTCCGTAGCTGCGCCAAACCCGTCCGTAATGTTTTCGCAGTGTTTCCCCTGATTGGGGTGGTTACGTTCGCCTTTGCATCCACTGCCTGGTCCCAAGATCCGGGGCTGACGGCGCGCCGATCGATCGCTCTGGCTTTGAGCTTGATCTTCGGAGTGTACTTTGGATCACGCTTTCAGGCAAAAGAACAGTTCCGGCTGCTGGCAGAGGCTTTCACCGTCTGTATTGTCTTCAGCTTCTTTTTTGAGCTTTTCGGGCTGAATCCAAGTGAGGGAATCCCGGGCTGGTATGGCGTGTTTTATCAAAAAAATATTCTCGGCAAGGCCATGGTGCTCAGTGCTCTGGTTTTTATGTTCTGGAAGAGAGTCGAGCCGGAGCAGCGGTGGCGTGCTAATGCAGGATTGTTTGCTTCCGCGGTTCTCGTGCTCCTGTCCCGCTCAATGACTTCGACAGTTGTATTTGCGTTGTTACTGTTGCTGTTGCCCTATTTGCGATGGACACTGCCAAAGTCGTTGGGGTGGACACTGGCTGGAGTTGCCCTGCTGCTTTTGGGAGGGACCCTATCGGTACTCTGGGCGGCAACACATTTGGAGGCGATCACTACGGCAATCGGCCGGAGTCCGATGCTAACCGGAAGAGTGCCATTATGGATCCTTTCGGTGGTAATGGCGCTGCGACGTCCCTGGTTTGGGTACGGCTTCAATGCTTTTTGGCTGCCCGATGATTCCTACGTGCAGAAAATTTGGCATTTATTGCGTTGGGAGCCGCCACATGCACACAATGGTTTCATCGAGCTTTGGCTGGAGTTGGGAATTGTGGGGACCGGCCTTTTCTTGCTGGTTTTTGCCCACTACAGCGCAAAAGCGACCAAGCTTTTGCGACGGAGTTCTGAACCCGATTCTGCCTGGCCACTCATCTTCTTAGTATTCTTGTTCTTCACCAACTTCACGGAAACGGTTTTCCTGGCCGCCAATAATATTTACTTTATTCTCTACTCCAGCATTGCCATTACTTTGTGGGCAAGAGCGCGAGAAGCGCGGTCAGCCAATGGACTTGCGATGGGAATCAAGAGTTATGCCTGACTCGAATGCCGTGGCGCCGACTGCCGTACTTATCTATGCGGAGCCGCTGCTGGCACGCTCGATGACATTCATCCGCACCCAGGCAGAATCTTTAAGGTCTTTTACTCCATACTACATAAGTCCGGGTTATCAGCAGAACGGTCTGTCTCTGCCCCAGGACCGAGTTGTGGTTATGTACAAACGACCAGGTCCCTTATCCCGGGTGGCAGGAATTCCATTCAAGATGGCGGGCGTAGCTCCATTCTTTCTTCGCCGCTTGCGAAAGCTCCGGCCCGCGCTGCTGCATGCACACTTTGCACCAATGGGGTTACGCGCCCTACCGCTGGCGCGCTCTCTCGGAATTCCGCTGATAGTTACATTCCAGGGCTATGATGCGACCGTGTTTGATAACGTCGCTGTTTCTTCCAAACACTACTCGCACCGGAATTATGTGCGGCGACGCAAGACGCTTGAGCAGGGAGCGGCGATGCTAATCGCGGTCTCGAATTTCATTCGCGACGAGATGATCAGTCAAGGCTTCGCGTCCGACAGGATTGTGGTTCACTACGTTGGTGTGGATACCGAATTCTTTTGTCCCGACCCTGCAATCGAACGAGAAGCTATGGTGTTGTTCGTTGGCAGGTTGACTGAAAAAAAAGGATGTGAATACCTGATTCGGGCCATGTCTCAAGTGCAAGCTGCGTTGCCAGGCGCGGAGTTGGTGATAATCGGTGACGGCGAGCTTCGGGCGGAACTGGAGCATCTTGCCGCTCAAAGCTTGCGTCGTTACCGATTTCTAGGCTTCCAGCCGCCCGACCTGGTAAAACGCTGGATGAATCGGGCAAGGGTTTTCGGCGCCCCTAGCATCCGGGCTCGATCCGGAGATGCAGAAGGTTATCCCAACGTTTTCGCAGAGGCGCAAGCGATGGGACTTCCAGTGGTTAGTTTTGCTTCCGAAGGAGTGATGGAAGCCGTGGCCCACGGAGAAACGGGTTTGCTCGCGCCCACGCGTGAGGTCGAGGCTCTGGCTTACAATTTGCATACCTTATTGGCGGACCCGTCATTGTGTGCTCGCATGGGAGCCGGAGCCAGATCTCGGGTTTGTAAGCAGTTCAACCTTGCCGTCCAAACCCGCAAACTCGAAAGCTTATACCTGCAGGTATTGGGAAAGAGGGTAAGCCCAGCATTTTCGGATGCGGGGGCAGAAGGGCGGCTTGAAGAGGTTGCGACACTGGATTCCTAAGGGTGACAGCAAACTGATATATGAGTTCCTGCCCGACGACACATCTCGTCAGACGTACGCATTACGCGAGGCCGAGCGCGTGTTCGATCGCATTGGAAAACACCCTGGCGGGGCGATCATTGTGCTTGACTTGGGCTGCGGAGACGGCAGCAGCTTTGACGCGTTTTCGGTGCGAAATCGGAACCTACGGTGGGCAGGCCTGGACATCCTGGATTCACAGGAAGTGACTTCACGAGCTTTGAGGGACTTGCCGCTTTGCAGCTATGACGGCGTAAGCCTCCCGATCGCCGACAATGCCGCTGACATTGTGTACTCGCGGCAGGTCTTCGAGCACGTGAGACATCCCGAAAGTCTGATCGGTGAAGTGCGAAGGGTGCTGAAGGATGGCGGCATTTTTGTTGGTTCTACGTCTCACCTTGAACCGTTCCATTCGCGGAGCTACTGGAATTACACGCCCTACGGGTTTTGCCGATTACTCAGCGACGCTGGGTTCCAGTCCATCCAGGTCCGTCCCGGAATTGATTCGTTGACTCTCATTTTCCGGCGCTGTTCCAGCTATCTGGGACTTGCTGCTGTGTTCGAGCCTTTCTTCACCACGGAATCGCCGACGAATATTCTGCTGGAAGCGATGCTTCGCCTAACCCTTCAACCGCCAAAAAGAAGAAACGCGTTGAAGCTTGTTTTCGCTGGACAATTCTGCTTTGTTGCTCGGAAGTGAAGGGTGCTGATACCGTACGCTTCACGGGAGGAACCGTCCCACAGAAGTACACAAGACATTAGTTAACGAGAAAACGCGGCTCATGACCGTCTCGACTCGCTTACACGAGCACTACGATACGAAGTACGCATCTGCGAACTCTCGTGAGGTCAGCAGGGTGCCACGAGTGAAGCACCCACGTGACCGGATCGAAATGGCAGTGCATTTGGCTACCCTGTTTAGGGCGGACCGATATTTGGAAATTGGCGCCGGAAACGGCGCCACCATCTTGACCTTACTAGAGAATTATCGTGAGTTAGTAGGCACAGAGTTGTCCGCGATCAGGGCTCGAGAACTGCGAAACCTGTTCGCTGACTATCCCCAAGTCGGCATCGTGGAGAATAATCTCGAGGAAGACCCGTTGCCTTTTCCGGGAGACTATTTCGATACAATTGCCGTGACTGCGGTAATTGAGCATCTTTTCGATCCTATCACCGCACTTCGAAAACTGTACCGACTCCTCAAACCTGGGGGCGTAGTAATTGTCGATACCCCGAACATTGCGAAATGGACACGCCGAATTAAGCTGGCGTTTGGCTACTTTCCATCGACAGCGTCTTTCAACGAAGGCTTGCTCTGCTACGACTGCAAGACTCCGACGGATCTTCACGATGAAGGCCATCTGCACTACTTTACGTTCCGTTCATTGAGGAAGATCGCATTAGAGAGAGTGGGGTTTCAGTCCGCTGAAGGATTCGGCTACGGCAAGTCTTTTTTGTGCCGGTGGTGGCCGCAGATGTTTTCCGAAATTGCGATGGTCCTGCGCAAATGAGTGGGTAATCAATATGGCGCGAGTTCTGATCATCCAGGCCCAGATGAAGCAGTACCGGGTCCCCTTTTTCCTCAAGTTGCATGATCAGCTCCAGGCAGAGGGCATTGGGCTGCGGGTCGCCTATAGCCAAGCCCCCAGTTCAGAGAAGGCTAGAGGAGATAATGGCAAGCTGCCTGATGGTCTTGGTGTGGAGGTAAACGCCTACTGGAGCTTGGGGGACCGATTTCTATATCAACCTTTACTGCGCGAGATAGCGAACGCTGACTTGATTATTGCGGAGCACGCCAACAAACACCTCATTAATCATTTGTTGCTGCTACTGCGGATTGCCGGCCGGAAACGTCTTGGTTTTTGGGGTCTGGGGGCCAACAAACAAGTAGGTCGCTCACGGCTCTCAGAGTGGTACAAACGTGCCACGGCAAGGTGGGTAGACTTGTATTTTGCTTATACCGTGGCGGCAGCCCGGGAGGTTGCTGCATGGGGTGTTCCCCCGGACCGAATTACTGCTGTACAGAATGCAATCGATACACGCGAGTTTCAGGATCACATCGTTTCCGTCAAGAATTCCGAACTGGAAAGCGTGCGCCTGGAGAACGGAATTAGTAAGGACGCTTCGGTCGGACTCTTCTGCGGCATGCTGGATGCGGTAAAGTCTGTTCCATTTCTGATCGACTGTTGCAAGCTCATAAAAAAACGAGTGCAACAGTTTCACCTGATCATCATAGGCGGCGGCAGGCAACAGAGTGAAGTACAGGTTGCGATCAAAGATCTCCCCTGGGTACATATGGTTGGCCCGAAGTTCGGGCGTGATAAGGCGCTGCTGTTTAAGCTGTCTGACCTGTTTCTGCTGCCGGGCCGTGTGGGATTAGTGATCTTGGATGCTTTTGCAGCGGGTCTTCCGCTGGTCACGGTTCAGATTCCGATCCATGGTCCGGAGGTGGAGTACCTTGAGGATGGGGTAAACGGATTCATCGTGCCGAGGGATGCTGATATCTATGCAGAAATAGTTGTTCGCCTATTGCAAGACCGTGCTTCGCTCTTGCGCTTGAGAGAGGGCGCACTCAAATCAGCAGGCACCTACACATTGAATGCGATGGCAGACAATTTCCGGGCAGGTGTGATGCGATGTCTGCACGGAACCACGACTCAAGGGGTGCAATGCACAGTTGGATCCAGCAGCTATTGAGGGAGGTAACTGAAACGCATGCTTTCTTTGCAACAGCTAATTAATTATGACGCAGTGGCGAGCAGAGCGCAGTGATAGGTGAATAGCTGTGTCGCTAGCTCAGGACAAACTAAGAGTACGCGTTTCACAGCATAGGCAAGTGTTCCGCGTACGAATCCCAGTCGATACCTATACACCGAAACCCCAATCGGAGAGATTCGCTGTTGCAGCACGTCAAGATCGCACGTCTGAAGCAACCGGCGAATAGTTTTGGGGGAGTAGTAATTGATATGTCCAAGGGGATTGAAACTGTAGTCAAGCGGCAGTCTCAAGTTATCTTCAAGCGGCACTTCGACAAAGATATATCGCGCGATCCTCGCCGCTTCAGCAAGCAGTAACCTGGGATGCTCCAGGTGCTCAATGATATGGCTGAGCACGACGAGATCGAAGGTTTTATCGGCAAAAGTCGTGGAATATCCATTGAACAAGCTGGCTTGCTTTAATCGTTTCAGTGCCAGCGATTGCAATGCGGCAACTGAACTCTCGGAAATTTCAAGGGAGTACAGTTCGTCAGCAAAATTAGCTTGCTCCATGCGCTTCAGCAATGCCCCTTCGCCTGAACCGATCTCAAGTACTCGCTGATGCGGAACCCGTGAGCACAGTCTCTTCAGATTACTGAATTTGTCTTCTGACCCGATCCAGCGCCAGTCGGAGTAGTGCACATATTGGGCGTCATAGTTCTGTTTCCACTTTGGGGAAATTGCGACCACCGGTGTCATACGTCACAAAATTATAGCGCCAATATTGTGGGGATGACTGCGCAGCGGCATTAGAGAGGTCGTCGCAAAATGCACCGAAGAAGTCCAGTTGGCCATCATGGCAATTTAGCCATGTGTGTGGAAGAATCGACAGCGCGATTCGGTTGCAGGCTTGGAAAATGTGGGGCGAAACCATAGAAAATACAACCGAAGTGAGGCTAGAGAATCTGCAGGTCGGAATTCAATATCCATTTGCAATGCAGTGCTTAAGGAGTAGACGGATACAAGGGAAAGGTGGAAAGTGCAGGCGATTGATCGTCAAACCCGGATATTTCTTGCAGTTGTCGGCCTTCTAGTCAACGGTGCGAACCTGTTCGCTGCGGTTGACCGATTGCTCCCTTCCCAAGAAGCGATACCTCCCACTCTGTTTGCAATGCATATTCATAGCTTGGTGGTGCCGCGTCCCGGGATGAAATCGGGTGACCCTTGGCCTACAGTTAGTTTTGGAGCCTGGCGAGTTCACGATGCTTATGTTTCCTGGCCAGACTTGGAACCGAGCAAGGGGCAATGGAAATTTTCTACTCTCGACAGGTACGTTGAGCTTGCTCAAGAGCATCACGTGGAGATCCTGTTGCCACTTCTTTTTTCTCCGCAGTGGGCCTCAGCAAAACCAGAAGAAAAATCCAGCAGGGCTCCGGGTAATGCCGCCCTTCCAAGAAATCACGACGACTGGAGAAACTATGTGCGCACTGTTGCATCGCGCTACAAAGGCCGGATTCACAATTACGAAATTTGGAACGAACCCAGTGTGAGTACCTATTTCTCCGGAACACCGAACGAAATGGTCACCTTGACCCGAGAGGCGCGAGAAATCCTGAAGGAGATAGATCCACAGAACTTTGTGGTTTCACCCTCGGCGGCGGAAGGCGGCATGTCTTGGCTGGATCAGTTTCTTGCGGCTGGGGGGGGCAAATATGTGGACGTGATCGGATACCATTTCTACGTCCGTCAGAATCCTGAAGCCATGGCTCCTATCGTCCAACAGGCTCGCCGGACTATGGAGAGATATGGAGTGGGAACGCTTCCTCTCTGGAACACGGAAACCGGCTGGCGAATTGAGAACCACAGATCCGAGGTGAAGGCGGTTGGATCGGGGCGAGATTACATTCCGGTGTTGACGGAGGAAGAAGCTTCCGCGTACGTTGCCAGAGCTTACCTGGTCGCCTGGGCATCGGGTATTTCGCGTTTCTATTGGTATGCCTGGGATAATGGTGTCATGGGGCTTACCGAGGCGGATGGCGCCACAGTAAAGACACCGGCTCGGGCGTACAACCAAATCGAAGACTGGTTAGTCGGGGCACGGATGAGGCTCTGCGATCGATACAGTGGGCTATGGAGTTGCCGATTGGAGCGGGACGGCGGATATTCGGCAATTGTGGTGTGGAGCGTGACCGGAAGTCATCCCTTCGATCTTCAAGCCGCCTGGAACATCCGGCAAGAACGCGATCTGGAGGGAACAAAGAAAAACATCACGGGCGCGAAAACCGTGGAAATTGGGCCCAAGCCTATACTGCTCGAAAACAGGGCACAGTGAAGATTCTGCTTCTGCACGACTTCTACCAGCAGGCAGGCGGTGAGGATACGGTCGTCGAGCAAGAGAAGAACCTGCTTGAATCCAACAATAATCAAGTTCGCTTGCTAACAAGGAACAACGACTCGATTGTCACAAGCTGGAATCGCGCCAACGCTGCCTTAACCGCAATCTACTCTCCGCATTCCAAGGCAATAGTAGCCGCGGAAATCAATTCGTTTCGGCCAGACATTGTTCATGTCCACAATTTTTTCCCGTTGTTTTCGCCTTCCGTGTACTACGCCTGCAGGCAAGCCGGGGTGCCGGTTGTTCAGACACTGCATAACTTTCGCCTCGTTTGTCCCAGTGCGCTGCTGTTTCGGAACGGCAAGCCCTGTGAACTGTGTCTAGACAAGGCCGTTCCTTGGCCGGGGGTTTTGCACGCCTGTTATCGTGAGAACCGGGTTGCTTCGGCAGTCATTGCTTCCATGATCGGCGTCCACCATTTTTGTGGAACCTGGCATTCGGCCGTCAACGCGTACATCACAATGACGCAATTCTCGCGGGAAAAGCTTATTGCGGGTGGACTTCCGCCGGATCGCCTGTTTCTAAAGCCGAATTTCGTTTTCCCCGATCCAGGTAAGCGGAGCGCGGAGAATACAGGTTATGCATTGTTCGTGGGCAGATTGTCCCCCGAAAAGGGCATCCGAACTTTGCTCTCTGCTTGGGATGGTCTCGCGGTGCGAAGAAATCTGAAAATCATCGGGACAGGGCCCCTTGAAGGAGTTGTGCGTCCCGCCTGCACCTCCAGCTCAGGGATAGAATTTCTGGGGCCTCAGCCCCCAGCTTCGGTCATAAATTTCATGAAGGCTGCGAACTTTCTGGTTTTTCCGTCGGAGTGCTATGAGGGCTTTCCACGCGTAATTGTTGAAGCCTTCGCCAAAGGATTGCCAGTCCTGGCCAGCCAGCTTGGATCAATGGCAGAACTGCTGGGCGATCAACATACGGGACGGTTGTTCCGCCCCGGGGACGCGCAAGACCTTGCTGAGAAAATCGAGTGGATGTTTACTCATCCGGTACAAGTGGAGCAAATGTCTGAGGCAGCGCGGCAGGAATTCGAAGCAAAATACACAGCAGAACGTAACTACGAAATGCTGATGAAAATATATCAGCACGCTTCTCATAATGCGCGTACACGACCGCGCTCCGGGCGTGGGAGGGCGGGCCAAGAGCTTGGAACGGCAACCTTATCCGAAATCCCTGAAAAAATTGGGGATCAAGTCCCGATATAATTCCAGGGTGTCAACTGTGTGAGGATTGCGGGGATGCAGACAGCATGAAAGACAGAACGCACATATTGGTCACCGGCGCAGGTGGTTTTATCGGCCACGCTCTGGTGAACCGACTCAAAGCCGAGGGATGCTTTGTTCGCGGCGTCGACCTCAGATATCCAGCGTACGAAAGCACGCAGGCAGATGAGTTCGAGATTCTCGATCTACGGCGCTGGGACAACTGCTTGCAGGTCACGCGTGGCGATATTGACAGCGTGTTCAACCTGGCCGCCGACATGGGGGGCATCGGCTACATCTCGGCTTACTACGCCGATATTGCGCGCAACAATATCCTGATCAACACGCATATGCTGGAAGCGAGCCGTGTGAATAACATTCGCCGCTTCCTATTTTCTTCTTCCGCCTGCGTTTACGGCAAAAGCAAACAAACATCTCCAGACGTGACGCCACTGCGTGAAGAAGATGCTTATCCGGCGGAGCCGGAGGCTGGCTACGGATGGGAAAAGCTGTTCGCAGAAGAGCTGTGCCGCTATTATCGGCGGGATTACCGCTTCGAGACACGGATCGCACGCTTTCACAATGTCTATGGTCCTCTAGGAATTTTTGAAGGTGGCAAAGAGAAAGCTCCCGCCGCGATTTCACGCAAAGTTGCCCTGGCATCGGATGGAGATGTCATTGAGATCTGGGGTGACGGCGAGCAGACTCGCTCATTCATGTACATCGACGACTGCATTGAGGGCCTGCTGCGGCTTATGAATTCCAATTACCCGGAGCCGCTGAACCTCGGCACTGATCGGTTGGTCACTATCAACCAATTGGTGGACATTCTCTCGGGAATTGCAGGAAAACGGCTGGTGAAACGCCATGATCTGAGCAAGCCGCAAGGAGTGCGCGGGCGCAACAGCGACAATCGCAGAATCAAGCAGGTGTTGAATTGGGAGCCATCCATCTCACTGGAACAAGGGTTGGAGATTACGTATAAGTGGATCGAAAGTGAGCTTCGCAAAGGTAAGCGAATTCCAATCGCCCAGTCTCACGGCGCAGTCGTTTAACCCGCCGCGTGCCAACGTTTTGGGCGTTGGCGTTCACGCTATCAATCTAGGCCAGGCGCTGGAGATCCTGGATGCCTCGATCACATCGGGCAGAAAAGGATACGTCTGCGTTACCGGCGTTCATGGGGTGATGGAAGCACAGCGCGACCCTGAATTTCGCAACATTCTTGATCAAGCGCTGCTGGTTACGCCTGACGGTATGCCCACGGTGTGGGTTGGAAGGCTGCAAGGCCATGAGCGAATGCAGCGAGTCTTCGGACCTGATCTGATGCTGGAAGTTTGCCGTCGATCGGTCAATTCCGGGTACACGCATTTTCTGTGCGGAGGGAAACCTGGCGTTGCGGAACAGCTCCGGGCCATGCTCAGGGAACGTTTTCCCGGGCTTCGTGTTGTGGGAACTTATACCCCTCCTTTTCGTGCTCTTTCTGCCGAAGAAGAGTGCGATCTGATTGCGGCCATATCGGAAGTGAGGCCGAGCATTATTTGGGTAGGGATGAGCACGCCTCGGCAAGAGAGTTTCATGTCCAGCTACATTCAACGTCTTGAAACCAAGCTCATGATCGGAGTTGGCGCCGCCTTCGATATGCACACCGGCAGGATCAAAGATGCGCCCCAGTGGATCAAGCAATCCGGATTGCAGTGGCTCCATAGGCTTTCTCAAGAGCCATCGCGCCTTTGGAAACGTTACCTAATGAATAATTCCGGCTTTATTATGAAGCTGGGGTTTCAGATGTGCGGCGCCAGGCGATATAAATTGGCTCCGCCTTCCGGATCCGAACCTGGCCGCGATCACATGAATTAAAGGGCGTGGTTGTCAGCATCGCTTGTTCAAGAGCGCTGGAGTCCGTTCTGGCTCCAGCGCTCTTCTTTTTTGCTGTTACAGGGAGACGATTATGGTGCCGGCACTTCGAGAAGATCGTGGAGAGTGCGAAAGTAATTTCCCTGGGTAACTCCAAGGTGCCAAGACGGCCCTTCTTGGGTTGGGGTCCATGCCGAATACCACACGGTCATGAGATCCGTCGCCGAATCCAACGCCATCGTAGATTGGTAAATTGCCTGACCGTCCCAGTGGCCGTGATCAGGGGTGAGAAGTGGACGGGGGAAGTGTCCCCAGTGAACGCCATCCTGCGATAAGGACAGGAAAAGGACAGTATCTCCGCAATCATTCTCATATGCTGATGCCAGCATTGCGTAAATAGGGGGCGAGAGGACCACCTGATCGTCTGATGGTGGCCCATTCTCAGGAAATTGGTCCGGCAAACGACCGTCATTGGTCAATTGATTACTGCCACCCGGTCTGGAAATCAGGAAATGCAGCTCAGTGACTCCGATGTGCCAGATTCTAAAACCAGGCTGGGCTATATCCGTGAGTTGCGGCGGAGACCAGTGCACGCCATCCGAGGAGGTTCGATATTGCACGAAAGTGGAGGAGGCTGAACAACCTGCATTCCCTGCGTTCACCGACCACAGCCAGTATTGATCTCCTATCTTGGCGACTGCCGGCATCACGACCTGGTAGTCCGGGGCGCGAAGCACAACTTGCGGCGTGCTCCAGTGAATGCCATCTCCGGATACCGTGCGCAGAACGTTGGTTATGCCAAATTGATCCTCAGAGATGTAATAGAGCCACAATTGGTCGGAAATGAGGTCAAAGAAGAGACTTGAATCCGCCAGATGCGACAGCGGAGCCGGTTCTTGGATTGGATTTCTGCCTCCAGGAGGGATTGACCAATGCTGCCCGTCATCGGAAACCAGAATTGAGGGATTCTCGTCTGCCGCATCACTGTGTGGAAACGGTGCCAAAACCAACCAATACTTGAATCCATGCCATCGGAAGGGAAATTGAACAATTGATGGCTCGGTGACCTGACCGGAACCGTCGGGAGTAGGCGTGGTCAAAGGGGCAACCGCATTGGCCAGCACCCCCACAGATTGGGCGAAAACTGTCGCGGGGAGGACGGCAAGGATAACAATCGAGCAAACAAGGTATCGGAACTGCATCTCGACCTTGGGTGAAAACACCCGAATCCGCAAAAAGTTGCGGTGCAAATGTCCGCCAATGGGCCGATTTTTCTCATGGAAGGGTTTTTTTAACTGCAGAGCTGGATTTTTGAGAGTGGCTTAACTATCCTCGAACGCCTGCAACACTTACTGTTCTGTTCATCCTCCGAGAGAATGCTTCATACGGGACGAGACCAGCCCTTCTACTTAGCGGACTCCACTGGTCCGCTTAGCTCTGGTCGAAGTCGAGCGGCCGGAGTAAAAGGGGTGGTGGCAGTATTTAGGCCGTACCCACGTCAGGGCGCCCGCGCCTGATTTCAAGCAGTGGCTCAGTATGAAGTTCTGTGCGTCGTCTCCGGGATTCCTGGCGGAGCAGCCCCAGGAGATGCTGCTGCTTAGCGGTGTGAAGCCGTAATTCGGATATCAGCTTCTCTGTTTCAGAGAAAGTTTCTTGAATTCTTGCCATAGGATAAGCGCGCAAAGAGATTCCAAGCGCCTTCGGCTCCGGCTTTCCATTCGGGCGGCTCTGCACCCATCTATCAATTTCCTCCGAGATCGCGAACACCGCGCTTCGACTGCGCCCAGCCGGACGGCGAACAGGCAGCCCGAAATATTCCCAGCGCTGGACGGTCCGAACCCCTCGGTGGAGATGGCTGGCAATCTCCTTCCAACCCGCGAGTATCATCGTTTGGCCTCCCGTGGCCATATTATCTTTCAAAACCCGCCCGAAATCGAGAGCTTGCTTCGTCCTCGTGACCGTGGCGAGACATCGTTTCCAAACTGGCCCCGTCCTTCGGATTGACAGGTCCGGCCATTCTCACCCCGGGAAAGAGCTTTCCCAAACCGAACCTTGAGGGTACGTTAAGAGAGGGCAGAAAGGCTCGTTGTGGCGAACCAGGAAGGCATCATCAAAGTTTTGGAGGAAACGGCGCGGAGCCTGAAGGAGCCATCCGCAATCCTGCGACAACAATCACACGACTTGATGAAGGAAGCGAACCGGATACGCACCGCCAGCAAGAAAGCCAGAGAGGAAAGGCGTAAGAAGGAGACGGCCTGGAGGCAATCGGCCTTCCGTTCACGGGACTCTTCTACGGCAGGATCGAAAACCTCTATCGTTCGATCCAGTAATTCCCGATCACGATTTGGGGACGCTTTCCTCGACTGGTCCCACGACTCTGCTTTTAGTTACGTAAAACGCGCATGGTGCTCTTTGAGAATGCATTGATCCATTACTACAAAAATTCCGGCTTGCCGCGCCTTCTCGGCGGCGCGCTCATCGATCACGCCTTCCTGCATCCAGACGGCCGGAACTTTTAACTGAATGGCCTGGCTCACGATTTCCTCAACGTACTCCGGCCGCCGAAAGACGTTGACGAGATCGACCTTGTCCGGAACGTCAAGCAGCGAGGCGTATGCCTTTTCTCCCAATGCGCCGTGAATATTCGGGTTCACTGGAATGATTCGATACCCCTGGGTCTGCAGGTACGCTGAGACGCCATGGCTGGGCCGCAGCGGGCTATTCGAAAGCCCGACAACAGCTATGGTCTTTGCTCGCTTGAGCAGTTCAGCGATGACATCTCTCGTCGCCTCAGGCATGTTGCTTGTCCTCCTAAGATCTGCGGCTCAGTTTGAACTCGGCTCGATGGCTATTTCTCCACGCCTTGCCACTGAATACAACACCGGCATGATCACCAGACTCACAAGCATCGAAACTGAGAGTCCGCCGATGACGGCGATGGCTAAAGGCTTTTGCAGTTCGGCGCCGGAGCCGAGACCGAAGGCCAGAGGCAAGAGTCCGAACAGTGTGCAAAGGGTTGTCATGAGTATGGGGCGCAGACGGATGCGCCCGGCCTGCACTAAGGCGTCCGCCACGGAGAGTTTGCCATGCAGGCGCTCGTAGTACTCAAACAGAATAATTCCGTTCTTCACCACCAGGCCAACCATGAGCACGATTCCCATCAATGAAGAGACGTTCAGCGGGGTTTTGGTCAACAACAGGAGGAAGAACACGCCGACCATGGAGAGAGGCGCGGCGGAGATGATGACCAGCGAGGGCAAGAAGGCACGAAACTGAATTACCAGGACGGTGAATACCGCCGCAATCGCCAGTCCCAGCACGAACAATAGGTCGCGAAACGAACTCTGCTGGCTTTCATATTGACCGCCGATCTCGTACGTGTAGCCCACGGGCAGTTTCTCAGACGTCAGTAAACGCTTTACATCTGCAATCGCGCTGCCTAGATCCCGGTTCTCCAGTCGCGCGGTAAGCACGACCATGAGGCGCTGATTTTCCCGCAGCAGTTCGTTCTGTCCACGATCCTTGCTGATATGGGCCAGGGATTCAAGCGGAACAATTTGTTTGGTGGGGATCAAAACCGGATACTGCCGGATGTTCTGCTCCTGATAGCGGAAATCGTCAGGATAACGAATGCGAATGGGGATCAGACGGTCGGAACGGCGCAAGTCGGTCGAAGAGTCACCCAACAAGCCATCGCGCACCTGCTGGGATACCTGATCCACGGTCAAGCCCACATGGGAGGCCAGCCCGGGGTCGACATTGATCAGCAACTCCGGGTTGCCGCGGCGTGGCCCTTTGAAATCGACCAGGCCGCGAGTTTTCTGCAGTTTCTCTCCGAGGTCGTCTGCAATGCGAGTGAGTTCGTCGCTGTTGCTGCCAAACAGCTTGACTTCTACCGGCTCAGGCGAGCCCTCGAGGTCGCCGAGCATGTCCTGCAGAATCTGGATGAACTCGACGTCGATGCCCGCGATATTTTTGGTGATCTCACCGCGCAGATCTTCGATGATTTCCTCAATATCTCGCTTCCGTTGAGAGCGCGGTTTCAACTTTACAAGAATGTCGCCTTTCGTCTGCTCGGTCGCGAACAGTCCTAGCTCTGCTCCTGTGCGCCGGGAAAAAGCCGAGAGCTCGGGCAATTGAGCCACCTTCTGTTCGATTTGACGAACCAGAGAATCGGTTTCACTCAGCGAGGTGCCGGGCGGGGTAAGGTAATCGATGACGAAGCCTCCCTCATCCATCTCGGGCAAGAATCCGGTGCTCAAGCCGAAATACGCAAATACAGCCAGTACGACCAAAATGCCTGCGGCACTCACTACGAGCGCCTGATGCAAGATCGCCCAACGAATTCCTCTTTCATAAACTCTATATATCGGCTCGATAAATCGGGAAGAGGATTCCTGGAATTTGGAATTTTTCAAGAGGTATTCGGAAATCAAGGGAATGAGGGTCAGCGAGTAAAACAGCGACAGAAGGACCGAGGCGGTCAAGGTGAGGGAGAGCGCAGAGAAGAAGTCACCGACAACTCCCTGCAAGAGGCCGAGCGGAAGAAAGACAACAACAGTGGTCAGAGTTGAGCCGAGGACAGGGCCTACCAGTTCCGCTGTGCCTTTTTCTGCGGCTTCGTCGATCTGCTCCCCCGCACCGAAGTGGCGGTAAATGTTCTCGACCACAACCACCGAATCATCGATTACCAAGCCGATGGCGATTGCCAGTCCGCCGAGAGACATTAGATTGAGTGTGCCGCCGAATATCTTTACGAAGAAGAATGTCGCCACTACCGTTAATGGCAGACTCAAGGCGGCCACCAGCGTGATGCGTCCCTGTCGCAAAAACACAAACAGGATGAGAATGGCCAGGAAGCCACCGATCAGGATGGCATCGCGAACACTGGTCATCGATTCTTTTACGAATTGCGCCAAGTCGTACACGATCGATAGGTGCAGGGTGGCCGGGATCACATTCTGGGCATGCAGGGCCAGGTTCTTAATCTGGTCGGAGATGCTGATGATGTTGCCGCCAATCTGACGAGTGACATTGATTACTGCAGCGGGGCGGCCATTGCCCGTAACCAGGGTGCGTCGATCAGCAATTCCCTCGCGAATGTTCGCGATCTCTCTCAGCCGCACGGGGCTTTGCGGATCATTGCCGATAACGGTGTTGCCGATGTCCTCGATGCTCTTGAACTGAGTGTTGGTCAGCACCAAGTATTGCTGATAGTTGCTGTCCAGGCGTCCCACGCTGGCAATATTGTTCGTAGCGCGTAAGCGGTCGGTGATGTCCGGAAGAGTCAGGCGGTGGGCTAAAGCTTTCTGCGGATCGAGAATGACGGAAATCTCGCGAGTGTCGCTGGCGTCCACTTCCACCCGAGCCACACCTGGCACCCGGCTGAACAGCGGGCGCAGGTTGTAGACGGCATAATCGCGCAGGTCGGCATCAGGGACGTTGCCGTTCAACACGAGGCTGAGGATGGGGAAGACTGCCGGGGTAAGCCGTTCCACTTGCAGATCGGTTTCGGCAGGGAGTGTGGCTCGGGCTTCATTGACTCGTGCCTGGACCAGTTGCAGCGCCTGCTGCATGTCCATTTCCGGACTGAAAAGAACCGAGATCTCCGCGGCGCCGCGGATCGTGCGAGAACGCACCCGGCGCACTCCGAGGACGGTGCTCACCTCTTCTTCTATCGGGCGGGTGACGGTCAGCAGCATGGCATCTGGCGAAAGATCGCCAGCGTGCACGAGAACCACAATTCTCGGGAACGTCAGCTCGGGGTAGATATTGCTCGGAAGGCGGAACAGCGAGACCAGGCCTGCCAGGGTGAGCGCGGCGGAAATCAGGAACACAGCGCGGCTGTTGCGGCGGCAAAAGCGGACCAGGTTCATTGCTTGATGCGCACTTTCGACTTTTCCGGAAGACCGTAGCCGCCCGCCAGGATCACCTTGTCTCCCCCTTGCACCCCGGAGAGGATTTCGGATTCATCTTTGGTCTGAATTCCCAATTTCACCGGCACGGATTCAGCTTCATCGCTGGAGACTTTATAAACATGGGGCTCGCCCGATTCATCCGGGTAGACCGCCTGACGCGGCACCACCAGGCGCTCCTTGTTTTCCTTCAAGGGAAGGTTGACCGAGACGAACATGCCAAATTTCAAAAGGTGCCTGGGGTTCGCAACCCGTATACGGACTGTGCCGTTATTGGTAGCTGGGTCGACCGCCGGAAGGATGGCCACAACACGGGCCTTGAATTGAGCGTCGGGAACCTGATCGGTTTGGAATTCGAATTCCTCCCCGTTGCGGATTCCCGCCAGACGGGAGGACGGCACTGTTCCCAACAGCTCCAGCGTGTCGACGTCGGCGACTTCGGCGATCGGCTGGCTGGCGCTTCCATCCACCTGCTCACCCACACCGACAAATCGGTGGACCACGGTTCCGTCGAAAGGAGCGCGAATCACGGCGCGTGACAATTGTGTACGCGCTGCTGCCAGTGCCGCCTCTGCCTGCTGCAGCGTGGCTTCGTTCACGGAGAGCTGGGTGCGCGCGTCTTCTACCTCCTTGCGGGATGCGATTCCGCGTTGCAGCAACCCTTCATTTCGTTGTGCTGAAAGCCTGGCATTTTCAACATTGGCCTTTGCCTGGGTTACGGCTGCCTCGGCTTGCCGCAACTGCTCTCGTAGGGAAGTGCTGTCCAGTTCGGCAATGGGCTGATCTGCTGTCACGCGTGTTCCCTCCACCACAAGTAGCGACTTGATTCTTCCCGACACGAGAGCGGCAACCTTGGCGTCTCGATTAGGCATTGCTGCGAGATTGCCGCTGACGAGCAATTCCTGCGCGAGCTTGCCTTTTCGCACGGTGGTGATTGTGACTTCAGGAGCGGCTTCGTCGGCCTGCGTCTTTTCGGTTTTTCCACAACTAATCAGCATCGCGCAGGACAGGGTTATTACGGCTACTGCAAGTCGCCGGTGTCTTTCGGGGTTGCTAATCAAGCGGTGCTCCCACTACCTCCTCCAGCGTCGCAAACGAGCTCTGAACTGTCAGAAGGCTGTCGAGGTATGTTTTCCGCGTCTCGTTCAGTTTTCGTTGGGCGTCAATGAGCGTGAGGAGATTGCTTTTGCCTGAGCGGTAGCTATCCTCAGCCATTTCCTGCAGTTTGACGCTTTGCGGGACGATCTTCTGCTCGTACTGTTCCGCTTGATGTGCCTTCGCCAGATAATCGAAATAGGCTGCGGCAACGTCAGCGGAGGCATTGGTCCGTAGAGCTTGAAGCAACAACCGCAAGAACTCGAGACGGGTTGTAGACTGCGCCACTTCGCCCTGGCCGTGGTAGAACAAAGGCACTGAAACGGCAATCTGGCCGCGTGGGCCGACGTGGAATTCGTGTGGCGAATTCAGATCTGCACCCGCCTGCAGGTCAAGGTTCGGAACCCGCTGCGCCTTCGCTAGGTCCAGGCGGCGCTGCTCGAGTTGAACTTCCTTTGTCGCCCTCTGAATGTTGGTGTTCGAGCGTATTGCGATATCGCTTGCGGCCTGAAGCGAGTCGATCTTCGGAATATCACTCAACCGCCCCTCTACATTGGCTGCTTCAGTTACTGGAAGGTTCAGTAAAGCTGCAAGTTGCGCATCCGCGGTTTTCTGGGCCTGGGCGGCGGTTTCGTATTCCGCCGTGGCGCGGGCCAGTTCTACCTCGGCCTGGATGACTTCGATCTGTGCCACGTCTCCAGCATCGAAACGCTGCTGCACGATGTCTCGGATGCGCGTTGCCAGATCAAGGGCTGCTTTGGCTTGTGCCGTCTGCTCGCGGGATGCAATCACCGCGTAGAAAGCCTGTCGCGTGCGCTGCCGAATTTGCCGGGCAAGAATCGAGATGTCGAGTTCAGTTGCCGCTTGCTCCTCGCGTGCCAGGGCGATGCGCTTGCCGCGTTTGCCGCCGAGCTCAAAAATCTGATCCCAAAGCAGGCTCTCGTGAGGAGTGTCCCTGGCGGCACCGAAACTGATGCTTGGATTGAGGAACTGCCGCGCAGTCTGCAGGCCTGCCAGCGCCATGGCGCGCTGCTGGCGGGCGGCCCGGAGCTCAAGATTGTCTGCTTCTGCAGCAGCAAGGGCGCTGCGTAAAACCAAGGGCGGGGATTGCGCTTGAAGGGCGACACTGAGGATGAGGAGCGTAAACAGGAATCGTGTGCACGTCAATCGCATCAGCGTGTCCGTCCGCAGAAACGTTATACAAGGTCAGGGGATTTAGCAATTCGTCTGTGACCCGCGCCAGGGAACGTTGCGGGCAGGTGCGTTTCTGGGGTATCGCGCGTCCAGCGCGGCAACTCAGGACCAGCTACATACATCCTAAGCCTGCGCAAATGGCGCCTTTTATCCAGCGGCTTCCCGCGTGCCTTCTGGTTCTGGCTGGCGTCCCGTGCCTTTGCGGGCTCGGCTGTGGCGGTGGCATGCCTCATGAGGAACCAATAACGCAGCCGCCGCCGGACCCGCCACCTCCCCCGCCTGCGGTCACCTACACTGGAGTGCTCACCTACCACAATGACAACGCGCGCACCGGCCAGAATCTTCAGGAAACAATACTCACGCCGAGTAACGTGAACCAGACGAAATTCGGCAAACTCATTTCGATTCCAATCGATGGCCAGGTGTACGCACAACCGCTGTTCGTTTCTAACGTGACGATTTCGGGCGGCAGTCACAACGTGGCTTACGTCGCGACCGAGCACGATACTGTTTATGCCTTTGACGCGGATGCGAAGTCCAGCACGCCGCTATGGTCCAAGAGTTTCAACGATTCAACCCAGGGACTCATACCGATTCCGGCTTCTGACTTGGAGTCTCCGATCACTGTGGAGATCGGAATAACCAGCACGCCGGTGATCGACGGTAGCACGGGAACGCTTTACGTTTTTGCAGCTACCAAAGAGAACGGCAACTATATGCACCGGCTTCACGCGCTGGACATTACCAATGGCGATGAAAAGTTCGGCGGGCCGGTGGTCATTCAAGGCTCAGTGCGCGGCAGCGGAGACGGAACCAGCGCCGGTACAGTTGCGTTTCAAACCAAGATTCAGCTGCAGCGTCCCGCGCTATTGTTGTCGAAGGGCACGATCTACATCGCGTGGGCATCCTTTAATGACATAGGCCCCTACCACGGCTGGATCATGGCTTATGACGCAAAAACGCTCAAGCAAGTGGGAGCATGGGTGGACACTCCGGATGGAGAAGAAGGTGGCGTCTGGCTGTCGGGGGCTGGGTTATCGGCCGATGAAGATGGGAATGTGTACGTCGTCACTGGCGACGGCACTTTCGATGCGGACACGAGTGGCAAAGACTACGGGGACTCGGTGGTTAAGCTCACACTCAACAGCACTGGACTTTCCGCGAGCGACTACTTCACGCCTTTCAATCAGCAATTTCTGTTCGACCACGATATTGATCTGGGATCCAGCGGATTGGTGCTGCTGCCCGATCAGCCTGGCACGGTTCCTCACCTTGGAGTGACTGCTGGCAAGGAAGGCAGGGTCTACTTGCTGAACCGCGACGATCTGGGGAAGTTTCATGCCGGAGATGACAGCCAGATCGTGCAATCGATCCCGGATGCGGTGGGTACCGGCGACCTGAACGCCGGTGGGCGCAGGAACAAGAGCACCGCCGTGTATTGGAATGGAAGCGTCTACTATGGCGGCAGCGACGATTTCCTGAAGCAATTCCGGCTTACCAATGGCTTGCTTTCTACGCCTCCTGCAGCGCAGACCACGACTCAGTTCGGATACAGTTGCACCATGAGCCTGTCAGCGAATGGATCCAGCGACGGAATTCTATGGGCGCTGGCGAGCGGAAGCGACGTATTGCACGCTTATGACGCGACCAATGTCGCCAACGAACTCTACAACACAGACCAGGCTGGGACGCGCGACAACTTCGGACGGGTGGTCCGGTTCACTCCGCCTACTGTTGCCGTAAGCAGCCCTGATTATTTCGACGCCGGCAGAGT
>Ga0075434_100000309_pt1 | contig 34816 bp, 31 predicted proteins | sample RhiMethybrSRZTD3_FD_75298 | JGI IMG/M metagenome (GOLD analysis project Ga0075434, IMG submission 75298) | Populus rhizosphere microbial communities from Tennessee, USA - Rhizosphere MetaG P. TD hybrid SRZTD3 | ecosystem: Host-associated > Plants > Roots > Rhizosphere > Soil | place: USA...
GAGGTGCCGCTCATGCGCGCGTCCGAGATCCGCACCATGTCGGACACCCCGGCGCGAAGCAGCTTGGAGGGGATCGGCAGCTGCCCCCACTCGGGCATCCCCGGCGCGCCCTTCGGCCCGCTGTTGCGCAACACCAGCACCGAGTCGGAGGTGACCTCGAGGTGCGGGTCGTCAACTCGCTCGGCCAGGTCGTAGACGTCCTCGAACACGACCGCCGGACCGCGGTGGCGCATCAGGTCGGGTGAGGCGGCGCTGCGCTTGATCAGCGCGCCGCCTGGTGCCAGCGAGCCGCGCAGCACCGCGATCCCGCCCTCGGCCGCGAGCGGCTGCTGGAGGGAGGCGACGACCGACCGGTCGGGCGGATCGCCGCCCGCGGCGACGTTCTCGGCCAGGCTGCGGCCGCTCACGCTGAGCGCCCCGCCGTCGAGCAACGGCAACAGCTCGCGCAGCACGACCGGCACGCCGCCCGCGTGGAACAGGTCCTCGACCAGATGCTCGCCGCTGGGACGGACGTTGGCCAGCACCGGTGTCCGCCGCGAGATCTCGTCGAAGCGCTCGAGCCCGAGGTTGACCCCGACGCGGCCGGCCAGGGCGAGCAGGTGCAGCACGGCGTTGGTCGACCCCGCCAATGCCATCAGCAGCGTGATCGCGTTGTCGAAGGCGGCCGCCGTCAGGATCTGCGACGGCCGCGGACCCCCCTCCCGCGCCATCTCGACCGCCCGGCGGCCGCTCGTCTCGGCCGCGGCCGCGCGCCGGGCGTCCACGGCCGGAATCGCCGCCGTCCCCGGCAAGGCCATCCCCAGCGCCTCCACCAGCGAGGTCATCGTGGATGCGGTGCCCATCTCCTGGCAGTGGCCGGCCGAGGGCACCATCGCGGCTTCCAGCTCGTCGTACTCCGCGGCCGAGATCCTCCCTGCCCGCAGGTCGGCGGTGTAGCGCCAGAGGTCGGTGCCGTTGGAGATCTGCTCACCCCGGAACACGGCCGGCTGAGCCGGCCCGCCGGTGATCATGATGGCGGGAATGTCGACGCTGGCCGCGCCCATCAGCTGCGCCGGCACGGTCTTGTCGCAACCGCCGATCAGCACCACGGCATCCATCGGATTGGCGCGGATCGTCTCCTCGACGTCCATCGCCATCAGGTTGCGGAACATCATGGTCGTGGGCTTCATGAAGGGCTCGCCCAGCGAGATGGTCGGAAACTCGAGCGGCAGGCCGCCCGCCTGCAGTACCCCCCGCTTCACGGCCGCGGCCAGCCCGCGGAAGTGGATGTTGCAGTTGACCAGCTCGCTCCACGAGTTGCAGACGCCGATCACTGGCCGGCCCTCGATCGCCTCCTGCGTGATCCCCTCCGATCGCAGGTACGAGCGGTGGATGAGGCCGGCCACGTCGTGCGTGCCGAACCACCGGGCGCTGCGGAGCGTCCCGCTCACGGCAGCTCGATCCCAAACGGCGTCGCTGCCACGCCCTCGGCGGGTGGATGCCGCAGCAGGTACTGCTGCTCGGCGGCCGCCTGGACGTCGTCGCCGGCCAGGCCCGCAAAGCGGTCGACCCGGTAGGGCGAGATGTCGGCGTCGGTGGCGCCGGTGGTGACCAGCTCGGCCACGATCCGCGAAAGGCCCGGCCCGTGCGTGACACAGCACTCGTTGCAGCCGGCCAGCACGACGTAGCCCCCCACCCCCGGCGCGGGGCCGACGATGTGGCGGCCGTCCGGCGTCCAGGTCGGCAGGCCGCTGGCATGGCCGCGGACGGGTACGTCGGCCAGCGCGGGGATCACCCCGGCCAGCTCTCGGGCCAGGCGCTCGTGCTCCCACACGGCATGGTCGGGGAGGTCTCCCGTCGACGGCGGATCGGCCACATCGACCCGCGACCGATCCTCGATGGTGCGCTCGATAGCACCCACCAGCAGGCCACCATCCTGCTCGCGGAGGTAGAGCAGGTCACGCTCGAAGAACAGCATCATCGGCAGCTCCGGCGTGACGGCGGCGATCGGCTCGGTGGTGAAGCGCGACTCGAGCAGCGGGATCGCGCCGACGTCGACGCCGTCGCGCGCGCCCAGCGCCCGCGCCGCCGCCCCGGCGGCGTTCACCATGGCACCGGCGGCAACCGTGCCCGCGGAGGTGCGCACGCCGGAGACGCGATCGCCCTCGACGACGGCGCCCGCGACCGCGGTGCCGGTGCGGACGTCGACGCCCGCCGCCCTCAGCTCGTCGTAGAGCGCGCGCATCACCCGGCCGATGTCAACCTGATACGCGTCTGGCTGGAACAGCGCACCATGCACCGATCCCGGCGCCAGGATCGGCGCCGCACGCAGCGTCTCGACCTCATCCAGCATGACCACGTCCGGCGCGAAGTGGAGCTCGCGCTCGTACTCCTGGCGCAGCATCTCCACCCCCGGCTCGGACAGTGCCGGGAACAGCAGCCCCACTCGCCGCACGCCCAGGTCGCCGCCCGAGCGCTCCTCGATGTCCGCGTAGAAGCGCATGCCGTACTCCGCCAGCTGCGCCTCAAGCTCCCCTGCCCAGTAGCCGACGAAGCCCGCCCCGGCGGCCGTGGTCTGCGTACCGAGCGCGGGCTGGCGCTCGAGCAGGACCACGTCCGCACCCGCCCAGGCCAGGTGCAAGGCGGCCGTCGCACCCAGGATGCCGCCGCCCACCACCGCCACATCAGCCACCGGCGACAACCTTCGGCCGCACCACCGGCGCCCCGGCCACCCCGGGGTCGATCGCCTTCACGGCCCAGCCGCACAGCGACGCCAGCACCAGCACGTCGAGCTGATCGCCGGCGAAGGCGAGGTTGGTCGGCGACATCACGTACTCCCCGGTCCAGTCGTCGACGACCATGTCCAGCGCGCCGCCGGGATCGAGCCGGTAGATGCGGTTGGGCTGGTAGCAGCCGATCCAGATGCCTCCCTCGGCGTCCACCGCCAGCCCGTCGGGAACCGTGCGGGGCAGCTCGACCACCGGCTCCAGCTCACCACCGGCCAGCGGCATCCGCACGACGCCCGGCATCTGCGATTCGACCAGGTAGATATGGTCGCCGCCGATCGCGCAGCCGTTGGCGAACCGCAGGGCCGGCACGCCCACCCGCTCCGTGGCGCCGTCGGGGGCGATCCGCACCAGGCCGCCGGTGACCTCATCCCATGCGCCCGAATCGGTTACCCAGAGGTTCCCGTCGCCATCGAACACGGGGTAGTTCGGATAGCCGACCCGCTCGCCGTGGCGCTGCACGTCGCCGTCCGGCGAGATCCGCGTCACGTATCCGCTGTTCGGGTCGCACGCATACACGTTGCGGTCGGCGTCCAGGGCCATCCCCAGCAGGAAGCCGCCGGGGACGGTGGCGACCGTGTCGACGGCGCCTCCGTCGAGCGCGAACCGGTAGAGCTGCCCCGCCTCCCCGCCTGCATAGACGGCCTTCTCGTCGGGCGACCAGCAGACGCCCTCGGGATGATCGAGCCCGCCGGCGATCGTGCGAAGCCCGCGGCCGATGACCGGTTTCACGCCTCCACCCCGCCGTCCGCCGACAGCCGCGAGACGCTGTCCACACCCTCGTAGACGACGGTCGCGACCTCGGTCTCGAGCACGCCGCCGGCATCGAGCACGCGTGCCCTGCCGGCCTCCACCGCCTCGGCCAGCGGGCTGGGATAGCCGGTCCACGGCTCGGCGATGGCGTGGTAGTAGCCGCGCCAGCCGCCGTAGACCATCCACAGCCAGACGACGGGGAACAGCGCGTGGTCGAACACCAGCCCGAACCCGCGCCGCTCGGCCGTGTCGGTGGTCGCCACCCAGCCCTCACGCAGCTCGGTCAGGTAGTGCAGCGCGAAGCATTTCGCTTCCGGGCCGAGCGCACGGCGCACGTCCAGGTCGTTGAACTGCGGCCAGTCGTAGCGGTCGCCCTTGACGCCGAGCGTGCCACCGCCGTTCTCGTCCACCTCTGCCCTGGCGGCCGGCACGTCGAACCGGTGCGCAGGCGAGATCGCGGCGACCGGGTGCAGCCCCCAGTTGTAGTCGAACGGCATCGTGCCGACGTTCTCCAGCCGGTATCCGATCCGCAGCACCGGATCGTCGCCCGACAGGGTCAGCCGCCGCGTCCAGCGGGCGGGCGTGATCGGCGTGGTCAGATCCAGCTCGAGCTCGACGCCGGCGGGGTCGTTTTGGACGATCCGGTAGGACGCAGCCGTCGTCCACAGCTCGCCCATGTAGGGCAGCTGGTCGCCGTAGCGGTTCGGCGACGGCGCACCGCCCGGGAACGCCTCGTCCCATCCACCCGGCCAGTGGTCGTCGAAGTTCGCGTGCAGCTCGGCGCGGTGCGGCTCGACGCGGGGCGAGTGCCACAGCAGGTCGCGGTCGCCGCGCTTGTCGATCAGACGCAGGATCTTGCCGCCCAGCTCCGGCAGGACGTCCACCGCCAGCCGGGCATTCTCGAGCCGAACGGTGCGCAGGCCGTGGTACTGCCAGCGATCGTCGATGCGGGCGCCCATCAGTAGCAGGTGGCCAGCAGGCCGCCGTCGACGACAAGGGGCTGGCCGCTCATGAACGAAGCGTCGTCGCCGGCCAGGAAGACGGCCGTGCGTGCGATCTCGCGCGGGGCGGCGATTCGTTCCAGCGGATACTCGGCGCTGACCTGCGCGCGCAGCGCGGCCGGATCGTCGGCGGTGTCGAAGTAGGCCTGCACCAGCGGGGTGTCGATGTCGCCGGGGCAGATGGCGTTGCAGCGGATGCCGTCGCGGCCGTACTGGACGGCCGTGGCGCGGGTGATGCCGAGCACGCCACCCTTGGCGGCGCAGTACGCGGCCAGGATGCCGTCTCCGACCAGGCCCAGTATGGAGGCGATGTTGACGATCGAGCCGCCACCGGCCGGGCGCATCACGCGCACCGCGTGCTTGCAGCCGAAGAACACGCCCTTCAGGTTGACGGCGAGGATCCGGTCTAGCTGCTCCTCGGTGGTCTCGGCCAGCTCCTGCTCGATCTGCACCGCCGCGTTGTTCACCATCACATGCAGGCGGCCGTGCCGCTCGACGGCGCGCGCCACCAGCGCCTCCACCTCCGCCTCGCGGGAGACGTCGGCGTGCAGATACTCGCCGATACCCGACATCGTCGCGGCGCCGGCTGCGTCGTCGACGTCGCACCCCAGCACCAAAGCCCCCTCGGCGGCGAACTCGCGGGCGATCGCCTGGCCCAGGCCGGAGCCGACGCCCGTCACAACGGCGCTGCGGCCCTCCAGCGGCCGCGACCTCTCAGTAGCCATGCCTTTCCACCTCCTCGGGATCCTCGTACCATCGAACCTTGTCGCCGACGCGCGCGCGCAGCTTCCACTTCGAGCCCTTCGGCTCGTCCTCCATGGCGGTCTCGATCGCGGCCAGCCGCTGCGTGATCAGGTCGCGCTCGCCGTCGCTGAGCGGGGCGTCGCCGAGCCCCTCGCGCAGCTTCTCGAGGTTCAGCTGCAGCGTCCGGTAGAGCCCCCAGTCTCGGGCGCAGAGGCGGGCCACCCAGGCCGCGTTGATGGCCCCGTCGTCGGTCGTACCGACCTCCAGCGCGAGGAGCAGCGCGTAGGCATCGTTTCGGTCCTTCTCGTTTAGCCGCACGATCTGGAGCTTCGTCAGCAGCAGGTCGGCGGCGGGCAGGGTCAGCGGCACGACGTCCAGCCGCTCGGCGATCGGCAGCGTGTGGCACATCTCGAAGGTGCCTACGAACACGTCCAGCTGGCGCTTGTTCGGCTCGTCGTAGAACAGCAGCCGGCGAGCGCCGTGCATGCGGTTGAACATCTGGTTGGGCTCGTAGCCCTGCTCGGCCAGGCTCTGCGCCAGCTGGCGGCCGTGACGAGAGTCGGTGACCAGGTCGATGTCGTTGTACTCGCGCGCAAGCTCGGGCGGATAGGCGGCCGCGGCCACCAGCCGGATCCCGAGGCCGCCCAGCAATCGCACCGGAATGCCCTGGGCCTCGAGCACGTCCGACAGCCGCCGGCTCTCCTCGATCACGTCCGGCAGGATACGGGAGCCGTTGACGCTCACGCCGATCCCCGGATGCGCAGCTCGACCGGCAGCATCACGTGGCGCCGCTTGATCGCAACTCCGTCAAGGTGGTCGATCAGCAGCTGCGCAGCCTCACAGCCCATCTCGTAGCCCGGCACGTGCACCGTCGTCAGCGGCGGCTCGACGAACTCGGCAAACGCGAAGTCATTGAACCCTGTGACGGCGAGGTCCTGCGGGACGCGCAGGCCACGCGCGCGGGCCTGCCGCATGGCCCCGATCGCGAGCAGGTCGTTGCCTCCCATGATGGCTGTAGGCGGGTCGGGCATCGACAGCAGGCGGTCGACCATGGTCGCGGCCACAGCCGTATCCCAGGTGCCCTCGAACAGCTCCAGCTCGCGGTCGACGGCGATGTCGGCGGCGGCCAGCGCGTCGTGGTAGCCGCGGTGGCGCTGCTCGAGCATCGGCCAGGGCTGGTGCGCGGCGATGAATGCGATCCGGCGGTGCCCGCGCTCGATCAGATGCTCGGCCAGCCGCCGCGCGCCGGCGCGGTTGTCCGCTCGCACCGACATGGTTGCCGCGCCCCCGCCCCGCGGCTCCTCGAGCAGCACCACCGGCACGTGCAGCTCGGCCGCCCGCGCCGGATACCAGGCACGTTGCTCGCGGGGGCCGGACAGAAACAGGAGCGCGCCGTCCACCCGCGACTCCAGCACAGGCTTGAGCAGGCCGCTGTCGGGCGGCCCCGGGCGGCCGGCATGGATCAGCACGCTGTAGCCGCGGTCGCGCGCGACATCGCCAACGCCCGCGATCACCTGATCGGTCATCGGGTCGGCGAGGTAGCGCGCGCCCTCGTCCAGCAGCAGGAATCCGATCGTGGCGGTGCGGGCCGAGCGCAGCCCGCGGGCGGTCAGGTTGGGGTGATAGCCGAGCTCGGCCATCGCCTCCTCGATCCGCAGCCGCGTCACCTCGGACATCTGCCGCAGGCGGTTGTTGACCAGGTTGGAAACGGTCTGCACCGATACGCCTGAGTGCTCGGCCACGTCGCGCATCGTGGGCCGTCTGCGAATCGTGCCCGTCATCCACCCACTTTACTTGATCGTCAAAGAGGGAGAGGATGGGCGCTCCCATATCGAAAGGAATGGACACGTGCGCATGCAGGACAAGGTCTGCGTCGTCACCGGCGCGGGGACGGGCATCGGCAGGGCGATCGCCGAGCGCCTGGCGAGCGAGGGGGCGCTCACGCTGTGCGCGGACATCGACGCCGATGGCGCGCAGGCGACCGCCGCGGGCATCGATGCGGCGGGCGGTCGAGCCGAGGCCCACGTCTGCGACGTCTCCGACGCCGCCCAGGTGGAGGCCGTAATGGCGGCCGCCGAGCGGCACGGCGGCCCCCACGCGATCGTCTCGAACGCCGCCGTCCAGTACGAGCGGACGGTCGAGGACACGCCACCCGAGGACTGGGACATGGTGCTGGGCGTGAACCTGAAGGGCGTGTACCTGTGCGCCCGTGCCGCCCTCCCCCGCATGCGGGCGCTGGGCGGCGGCTCGATCGTGAACATGGCGTCGGTGAATGGGTTTTGGGTCGAGCCCGCGCTGGGCGCGTACTGCGCCGCCAAGGGCGCCGTGATCAACCTGACGCGGTCGATCGCGCTCGAGAACGGGCGCTTCGGCATCCGCTGCAACTGCATCTGCCCTGGCTACATCGATACCGGCATGGCGCAGCGGTACTTCGAGATCCAGGACGACCCCGACGCCGCCCGCGCCGAGGCCGGCCGCATGCACGCGCTTCGCCGGATCGGAGGGCCCGAGGAGATCGCGGCGGTGGCGCTGTTCCTCTGCTCGGACGAGTCCAGCTTCTGCACCGCGGCCCCCTTCATCGCCGACGGCGGGCTGAGCGCGGGCGTGCCGATGACCTAACTGAGCCCCGGCGAGAGCTCGCGCAGCAGCCGCTCGGCCAGCGCCGCGCGGCGCACCTTCTCGCGGGCCTGGGCGACCGCCACCTCCTCGAGGTGGATGCCGCTGGGATACACGGAGCGGGCGTTTCGCAGGCCGAACTTGAGGTGCACCGGCGCCGCGACCCGCACGATGTCGGGCACCTCGTAGCTGCGCACGAAGCCGCCCAGGTCGTCGGGCGACTCGATGTAGAGGTCGAGCGGCAGCTCGGTCACCCGGCGCATCGCTGCCAGCATGCCGATGCTGAGGTCGCTGGCGACGTTGATGGTGTCGGCGCCGAGCCGGTCATAGAGCGCGGCGGTGGCTGGGTTGGCGGCGACCAGCACCGCAGAGGTCTTGAACCGCAGGTCGGACGGCAGCGACCCCGAGGCCCGCAGCCGCGCGAGCACGTCGAGCACGCCGATGTCTCCCACCAGCAGGCTGCGGATGCCGTGCCGACAAGCGCGGTCGGCCTCGGCCAGGCAGGCCTCGACCGCCTCCGCCCCGCGCGCCACGCCCGCCGCTGCCTCGGTCACCAGCGCCTGGCCACCTGTGTCCCAGCCGCCGCGCGGGCCCAGGAACAGGCACACCTCGACGCCACGGTCGCGGCCCAGCTCAGCCATCTCGTCCAACTCGCCGTCGGACAGCATCATCACACCGGAGCCCTGCGACACCCGCTGCACGTCGACGCCTTGACGATCGGCCTCATCCAGCACGGCGCGCAGCACGCCGGGGCCTTCGACGCTGGCGATCTCGATGCGGTGGCGGCGGCCGTCCTCGAACCGCCCGCTCGACTCCGGCCAGTCCCGGGCGGGCGGGCTCAGGCCCACCTCCGCCAGCATCGCCGAGAGCCGCTCGCTGTCCACCGGGCCAGTCTAGTGTGGTTTACTTGATCGTTCAATGTGGAGCGCCGAGCGCACCGACGAGTGGCTCCGTAGCCACCGCCAGGACCTGGTCGAGCTGACCCGCGAGCTGGTCGCGTTCGCCAGCGAGAACCGTCCGCCGGACGGGAACGAAGGGCCCTGTCAGCAGCTGGTTGCGGCGCGCCTGCACGAGACCGGCGCCGAGGTCGACGTGTTCCGGCCGGACGAGGTCGAGGCCGCGATGGCCCACCCGCTGTGGTGGCCGGGGCGCAGCTACGAGGGCCGCCCGTGCGTGGTCGGCCGTCGCAGCGGCGCGGGCGGCGGCCGCTCGCTGCTCCTGTCCGGCCACGTCGACGTCGTGCCGGCGCTGGGCGAGGGCAGACACGGGTTCTGGGACGGGGACGTCGAGGACGGCCGGCTCTACGGCCGCGGCGCGTGGGACATGAAGGCCGGCGTCGCCTGCGCCCTGCACGCGGCCCGCTGCCTCGCCGAGTGCGACGTTGCCCTGGCCGGCGACGTGATCATCGAGTCGGTGGTGGACGAGGAGTTCGGCGGCGCCAACGGCACGCTGGCGGCACGGCTGCGCGGTCACCACGCCGACGGCGCCGTGCTCTCGGAGCCCACCGGCATGACCGTCTGCCACGCAACCCGTGGCGGCATCCAGTACCGACTGAACGTGGCCGGCGGCGCGCTGGGTATGGGGTTCGAGGGCGGCGGCGGCCCCGGCGCCCTGACCACGCTGGCCCGCATCTCGGCCGCGCTCGACGACCTGCCGCGGGACGCGCCCCTGCTCCAGTACCTGCTGCGCTCGGGTGAGGAGCTGCCGTGGGGCACGGCCGAGGGCCTGCCCGGCGACGGGGTGCTCGAGTTCTGGGCTGAGATCACTCCGGGCACCGATCGCGCCGCGGTGGATGCGGAGCTGCGGTCAGCGGTCGACGCCGTTGTCCCCGAAGGCATCGCCGTCCACTGGGAGCAGCGTACGCGGTTCCTGGAGGCCGCCGACGTCGGCGCCGACAGCCCGATCGTGCAGAGCATGCGCGCCGCCCTGGGGAAGCCGGACGCCGCCCCGGCGATGGCGCCGTTCGCCTGCGATGCGTTCATCTTCGCGGTCGACTCGACACCGGTCGTGATCTGCGGGCCGCGCGGCGGCAACGCCCACGCACCCGACGAGTGGGTGCTGATCGATGACCTGTACTCGCTCAGCGAGGCGTTCGTGCGGCTGGCAATCGACTGGTGCGGGGAGGTGGGGGCCGATGACGGTAACTGAGATCGCCGCCGGAACCTGGCGGCTGGAGTCGCTGTTCGGCGCGCGGTTCCTCTATCAGTACGTCGTCTCGGACGGCGAGGAGGCGCTGATCGTCGACACCGGCGACGCCACCACGCCTCGCGACGTGATCATGCCCGGGCTGTGGTCGCTCGGCATCCCCCCGGAGCAGGTCACGCTGGTGGTGGTCACCCACCCCGACCTCGATCACCAGGGCGGGCTGGCCGGCCTGCGCGAGCAGCTGCCCAACGCGATCGCGGCGTGCGGGTTCGCCGACCGCATGATGGTCTCGGAGCCGGAGCGGCTGGTCACAGACCGCTACGGCGCTTACCAGGCCGAGCACGGGCTCGGCTACGGCCCCGCCGGCGAGCTGTGGATGCGCGCCAACTACGGCGCGCCCGCCCCGGTCGAGGTGGGCCTGGCAGGCGGCGAGACGCTCGCGGTCGGTGACCGCCGGCTGGTGGTCCGCCACGCGCCCGGGCACTCGGCCGGGCACCTGATCGCCCACGAGCCGGCCACCGGCCTGCTGCTGACCTCGGATGCGGTGCACGGCAGCATGTGCCCCGCCGCCGACGGCTCCCCCGCCCTGCCCCCGACCTACGAGGACGTCAACACCTACCTGGAGACGATCGACATGATCGAGACGCTGAACGCGCGGGAGATGCACTCCGGGCACTGGCCGGCCCGCAGCGGGCCCGAGATCGGAGCCTTCCTGCGCGAGAGCCGCGAGTTCGTGGAGCGGATGGACGGCGCCCTGCTCGAGCGGCTGGAGACGCCGGCGACGCTCGAGCAGCTGTGCGTGCACGCCGACCAGCGGCTGGGCCCGTTCGGCGCCGATCCGGTCAACCTCATGTTCGCGGTGTACGGCCACGTGCAGCGGCTGCTGCGAGGTGGCCGCGCCAGCAACGTGCGCGCCGGTGAGCGCCCGCCCAGGTATCGGCTGCCATGAAGATCACAGCGATCGACACGGTGATCGTGCATGCGGAGATGCGCAACTGGGTGTTCGTCAAGCTGAGCACCGATGAGGGCCTGGTCGGCTGGGGCGAGTCGACCGTCGAGTGGAAGACACGCGCGGTGGTCGGGTGCATCGAGGACTACCGCACGCTGCTGGTCGGCGAGGACCCGCGCCGGGTCGAGCACATCTGGCAGATGATGTACCGCCAGCACTTCTTCCGCCCGGGGATGGTCGAGTGCTCGGCGATGAGCGGGATCGAGCACGCCTGCTGGGACATCGCCGGCAAGGCGCTGGGCGCGCCGGTGCACCAGCTGCTGGGCGGCGCCGTGCGCGACACGGTGCGGCTGTACGACCACCTCGGCGGCGGCGAGATGGTCTCGGTGTACCACACCCTTTCGGCCGAGGAGGCCCGGGAGAAGATCCGCGAATCGCTCGCGCTCGGGTTCGACGCGATCAAGCTGGAGGTCGTGATCCCCCGCACCGGCCGCGTCGACGGCATCGAGGCGCTGCGCCACGCGGACAGCGTGATGGCGGCGGTGCGCGATGAGGCGGGCGACGCCGTCGAGCTGATGGTGGACATGCACGGCCGCTGCTCGCCGATGATGGCGGCGCAGTACTTCACGGTGCTCGAGCCGTACCGCCCGTGGTTCTTCGAGGAGCCGTGCCCGCCCGAGCACCCCCGTTCGATGGCCGAGCTGGCACGCCGCACGACGGTGCCGATCGCGACCGGCGAGCGGCTCTGCACGCGTCACCCGTTCCGCGAGCTGCTCGAGCTGGGCGCCTGCTCGGTGCTACAGCCGGACGCGGTGCACTGCGGCGGCATCTCCGAGCTGCGCCGGATCGCGGCCATGGGCGAGGCCTACCACGCCGCGCTCGCCCCGCACTCGTCGACCGGCCCGATCGGCCATGCCGCCTCGATGCACGTCGCATTCGCGACGCCGAACTTCCTGATCCAGGAGACGTGGAGGGCGGACGTGCCGTGGCGGTTCGACGTGCTCTCGCAGACGCTGCCGTTCGAGGGATCCACCGCCGAGCTCCCCACCGCGCCCGGCCTCGGCATCGAGGTCGACGAGAAGGAGGCCGCGAAACATCCGTTCCAGCAGGAGCCGCTGATGCGCTACTTCCATCCCGACGGCTCGGTGGCGGACTGGTGAGCGACCCGCGCGGGCTGACCGCAGCCCACGTGCCGCTCGGCTCCAGCATGTACGAGCGCGACCGGCTGGACGGGATCGCCCGCCGCGCCGAGGACGAGCTGCGCGGCGCCGGCATTACCCTGGTGCGCACCGACCCGGTGACGCGCCCTGGTGACGTCGAACGGGCCGTCGCCGAGCTGTCGGCCGCTGACTGGGACCTGCTGATCCTGAACGTGATCAACTGGATCGACGTGCGGGCGGCGGCGCGGGTCGCCCTCGCCTTCCGCGAGCGGCCGGCCCTGCTCTACAGCTACGGCGGCCGCACGGAGGGAGACGTCCTCATCTCCCCCGCCGCGGGCGCCGGATCGACCGGGCTGCGCTACCCGCTGGAGCGGTTCGGCATCCGATTCGACTACCTGTTCAACGCGCCCGACGCACCGATGGACACGGCCGGCGTGGTCTCCATGGCCCGCGCCGCGCGCGCCCGGCGGCAGCTGCAGACGGCGCGGCTGGGCATGGTGGGCGCCCACGACATGGGCCTCTACACGACGCCGTTTGACGTGACCCGGCTGCGCGGCCGGATCGGCCCCGAGGTCGAGTCGGTCGACCTGCTGCAGCTGCAACGGGCCGAGCACGAGCTCGATCCCGGCGCCGTCGAGCGGGAGGTGGCGCGCGTGTCGGCGTCGTGGGACGAGCCTTTCGGGTCGATCCCGCCGGACGTGCTGCGGCGCTCGGTACGGCTGGCCCTGGCGACGCTTCGGATCTGCAACGAACGCGGCTTCGACGCGTTCTCCTACAAAAGCGTCGAGGGCGTCTCGCTGCTGCTGGACACGACGCACAACCTGGCGTCGTCGCTGGTCGCTTCGGCGGGCGTGCCCTACATCGACGAGAACGACGTGCTGAACCTGACGGCGCAGCTGATGCTGCGGTCGCTGGCGGGTGCGACGCCGTCGTTCCTCGAGCACTACGAGCATCATCCCGACTGGATCCTGCTCGGCGTCGACGGGTACGTGCCCGACGACTGGGTCGAAGGGCGGCCGCGCGTGAAACCAGTCAGCAGCGTCGCCACCGGCGCGCCCGTCGGCGTCGCTCAGTGCTCCCGCATGCGGCCGGGCCGGCTGACGCTTGCGTGCCTGGCCGAGGCCGACACGGCGGACGGCTACCGCATGCACGTCGTCACCGGCGAGGGCGTCGAGCCGCCGGCGTGGGAGGAGATGAGCGTCCCCGGGCCGCTGCCGAGCCTCCGATTCATCCCGGACGGAGACGTCCGCTCGATCCTCGACCATGTGCAGTCCCAGCACTTCGCGGCCGTGCACGGCGACCACGCGGACGACCTCGAGCGGCTCTGCATGCTGCTGGACGTCCCGGTCGTCGCCGACCGCGCTACCCCGTGACGAACTGGTGCACGACGCGGTCGCCGCGCAGCGTCACCAGGCAGCCGGCGATACGGCCGGTGTGGTAGTCGCTGCCGGGGTTGATGCAGAGCGTGCGGCCGATCCGGTTGGCCGCGGGTGACTCGTGGATGTGGCCGTGCAGCGAGGCGAGCGGCTGGTACTCCTCGATCGCCTGCCGGACCGCGGTCGAGCCGACCGGGATCATGTGCGGCTCCTTCCCGATCAGCACCATCTTGAAGTTCTCGTCCAGCTCGGCGGCCGTGTCGAGCCGCGAGTCGTAGGGCGGCACGTGCAGGTTGAACACGCAGCGGCTCATGTCCGGCACCTGCTCCGACAGATCGTGGATTCGCTGGTACAGCTGATCCTCGTCCAGCTCGCGAGGCGAGTCCCAGGGCGTGCGGTTCGAGTATCCCAGCGACAGCATCGTGTATCCGTCGAACTCCACCACCGCCTCGTCGCAGCTCTCGACGTTCGTGCCCTGGCGGATGCAGTCCTCGAGCGCCTGCGGGTCGTCGTTGCCGGGCATGACGAAGCAGCGGATGCCGGTGCCGGCGAGCCGCTCGTCGGCCAGCTTGATCCACTCGCCGAACGTGTGCAGCATGACCGACTCGAACCACTGCTCCCGCTCCTCCTCGGGCAGGCCGGCGATGCGGTCGACCTCGGCATGGGTTGTGCGGTAGGGATACATGCCGTTCCCGCGCACGCGGCGCTCCAGCCCGTCGAGCTCGGCCTCGTCGCGGGCCTCCTGGCGGCCGCCGAACAGGCGCGCCGACCAGGTGCCGTCATCCTCCTGCACGATCGGGATCACGACCTTGCCGGTGATGTCGCCGCCCATCACCAGCACCCGCGCGTCGTACACCTTCGGCGCGTTCAGAAACTTCTTCCACAGCACCTCGGTGCCATGGATGTCGGAGGCGTAGTAGAGGCGGAGGGCATCATCGCCCTCCGCCTCCTTTTTGCGCTTGAACAATCCCAATCGGTGCTACTCGGGTGGGATCTCGAGATAGTTGAGTGACAGGTCGATGCCCTGGCTCTTCCGCCAGGCCTTGCCCAGGTAGAAGATGATGGCGCCCAGGATCAGGCAGGCCGCGATCAGCGCCAGTCCGCCGCTGCCGGGCGTCGTGAACAGCTGATCGGCCAGGCTCTTGCCGGCGCCTGGCAGCCCCAGCTGCGGGTACTCCAGCCACAGCCAGGCGCCGAACAGCCCGGCCGCGATCGAGCCGATGCCGAAGAACACCATCAGCGGCACGCCCAGGAGGCTGACGTTCGACACGGACGCCTCGTAGGCGGCCTTCTTCTTGTACGGGAACAGGATCGCGCCGATCCCGACCAGCACGAACGTCGGGAAGCCCACGATCGTGGACAGCGCGATGTACTTGAAGAAGCTGGTCGTGTACGCGGCCGCATACAGGAACGGCAGCGACGCCACCGCGATCACGCCCAGCAGCAGCACGGGCGTGTGCGTGCGCTCGTTGATCTGCGCGATCTGCTCCGGGATCACCTGGTCGAATGCCCAGGCGAACAGCGCACGCACCGGCTGGACTATCTGGATGTACACGATCAGCGGTGCCCAGCACACGAACGTGATGCCGAGGAAGGCAACGAACAGCGTGTTCGTGTGGATCGCCGCCACCAGGGTGATCCACCATGGCGAGTTGGGCAGCGTGTAGACGGTCGGGTCGGCGCTGACGGCGGTGACGGCCGTCAGGAACTGCTGGCCGATGGTGTGGTAGAGCAGCGCGATCATGATCAGGATCGAGCCGAAGGTGACGGCCAGGCCGCCCAGCATCGAGTACCAGTTCTTGCGGGTGCCGGCCTGACGGATCTCACCCGCCAGGTTGGTCGAGAACCAGACCCACACACCGAAGGCGATGAACGCCCCCGACGCCACGACCGTGTTGTGCCAGTCGGTGGTCGTGCTCAGGTTGGTGCCGGCCTTGTTCGCCTGGTCGATGAAGTAGTGGTAGCTGTCAGGCTTGTGCGTGAAGGGCTGCGCGTAGGTGTTGTAGTGGCTGATGAAGCTCGACCGCGAGGTCGTCAGGAGCGTCAGCGCGGCCACCACGAACCCGACCATCCCCAGCGTGAACAGCCAGAACTGAACACGCATCATGAAGCGCATGCCGTAGGCCATGATCAGGGCCAGCAGCGCGATCTCCCCGAACCCGACCAGCATGTCCCAGGGCTTCGAGGCGATGCTGCCGCCCCATGACTGCAACGTGCTCGAGTCGGCGGCGACGCCGACCATCGTCAGCATCGGGCCGATGCAGATCTTGGCCGTGAAAACGCCCCAGTAGCCCATTGCCAGCATCGACGACGCGCCGATGAGGATGCTGGATCCGACCGCGAGTGCGGGATGAAGCGATCGAGAGATCAGGATGTAGTCGGCACCCGAGCGCGGCATGATCTGGGACAGCAGCCCGAAGGCGCCGGAGATGAGGAACGAACAGATCGCCGTGATCACGATGCACGCGTAGACGTTGACGCCGGAGAACGCGGTCAGCACCCAGAAGACCGAGACGGCCATGACCAGACCTGGACAGGCTGGGAGGACGTTGAAGATGACGGCGTCACTCACCTTTACGTCCCGAACGAAGCCGGTGGCGCGGCGGGCGAAGTGGGTCTGCGACGCCGCGGCGTGATCCGTTGCCATGCGTTACCCCTTTCCACTGCTGGCTTGATCGTTCAAGTACGGCGTAGTCTCTCCGACGCTCCCGGCGGTGTCAAGGGTCGGGAACCCCTCCTTGACCCCTGCCGCGGGCATCGGTACACTGACTGCCCCTTGAACGATCAACCATTGGACGCTGCACGGCGCGCGGCGCTGCTCGAACGGCTCGACGGGCTCTATCCCGCGGTCGTCGCCGACTGTCTGGACAGGGTCGGCGTTCGCTCGAACGTGATGCATCCGCGGATCCGGCCGCTGTACCGGGACGCCCGCATGGCCGGGTTCGCGTCCACCGTCAGCGCCGTCGAGGTGAGCGCCCCACCGGCCGATCCGGACGACTACTACCGCGGCGAACTGCAGGCCGTCGACGCGCTCCGCGAGGGCGACATCATGGTCGTGTCGACCGTGGAGGGGTCGTACTGGGGCGAGCTGCTCGCCACCGCGTCGCGCTACCGGGGCGCGCGCGGCATCGTGGTCGACGGCTTCACCCGCGACACGCTGCAGCTGATCGAGATGCAGTTCCCCACCTTCGTTGCGGGCATCAACGCCCACGACTCGCTGGGGCGGATCGACGTCGAGGGCGTGGGGGGGCCGGTCGAGTGCGGCGGCGTCCGGGTCGAGCAGGGCGACCTGCTGCTGGCCGACTTCGACGGGGTGGTCGTGATACCGGCGGCGGTGGCCGACGAGGTGATCACCAGAGCCGAAGAGAAGGTGGCCGGCGAGAACCTCGTGCGCAGCAAGCTGGCCGAGGGCATGCCGGTGTGGGAGGCGTTCCGCACCTACGGCGTGATCTGAACAGCCCGGCAGGCCTCGGCCCGCTGCAGCAGATCGTCCAGCCGTGACTCCTGAAGGTCCGGGTTGTAGAGCGGCGAGTGGCCGGGCCTGGTCAGCAGCCGGTGCACGATCACGACGCCGGCGGGGTGCATGTCGGCCTCGCCGCCGTCGAGCGCATCGCCGAGTGCGAGCAGCCGTCCACGGCGTTCCAGCACGCGATCCTCGAGCGGCGCCACGGTGTACGCAGTGTGCGGCCTCCCAGCCTCGGCATCACGGACGGCGACGCGCAGCGACTCCGCCAGGCGCTGCCTGCGCGCGGGGCTGGCGAACCGCCGGCCGGCCCGCGACACGGACTCGATCCGGTAGGCCTCGCGCACCGGGATCAGATTGGCCAACAGCACCCGCCTCTGGCTGACCGCGGCGGCGGCCGCCACCAGCGCGGCGATCGCCCCCACCGCCAGGGCGATCCCGAACTGCGGGTATACCAGCCCCACGGCGATCGCCAGCAGGGCCAGGGCAGCCGCCGCGACTAGCCGGTTTCGCCGCTGGCGGCTGAGATCGGCCAGCCGTCGCTCGGCCACCTGCAGGGGCGGCAGGTCGCGGTCGACGACGGTCCTGAGCGCCTTGGGCATGCGCTACACCGGGTTGGCCGCCTCCGCCGGGTCGGCGGCCGCGACGTGGTGCACGCTGGCCTCGCGCAGGCCCTGCATGTAGCCGATCGCGTGCAGGCGACCGAGCAGGGCGTAGGACGGGGAGTCCATGGCCTCGCCGTTGAGCGTCGGCACGTGGTCGGGCCGAAGCACGCCGTCGAAGCCGATCTGGTGCCACGCGTCCATGCAGGCTCGCATGTCGGTCTGGCCCTCGTCGTGGAACGTCTCCTCGAAGCTCTCGGGGACGCCGCGGACGTCGCGGAAGTGCCCAAACGCGATCCGGCCCTCGTCGCCGAAGTGGCGGATCGCCGCGGGCACGTCATCGGTGACGAGCGTCATGTTGCCCTGGCAGAAACACATCGCGTTGGCCTCGGAATCGGCGAGCGCGAGCGCACGCTCGAACGCCTCGACCGAGATCATGATCCGGGAGGCGCCGCGGTACCGCGGGATCGGAGGATCGTCGGGATGCAACGCGAGGCGCACTCCGGCCTTCTCGGCGACCGGCACCACGACCCGGATGAACCGCTCGAAGGCACGCCAGAGCTGCCCGTCATCGGGCGAGCCCACCTTCATCGGCTGGTCGGCCGGCAGGGCGTCGGCGCGGAAGGCCGTCACCAACGCGCCGCCGCGGCCGCGGGCGATCGTGCTCGTGCGGACCCAGTTCGCCCCCGGCATCCAGTTGTAACAGAGCATCGGAATGCCCAGCGTCCCCATGTTGCTGATCTCTTCGCAGAACCACTCGGTCTCCTCGTCGGCCCCCGGGGCGCCGGTGCGGGCGCGATCGAGCGGCGGATAGTCCTCGATGCCGACCAGCTCGAGCCCGGCGTCGGCGTAGAGCTGCTGCATTCGGGCCAGCGGAGTCAGGTCCCACGGGCGATCACCGGTGTCGTCGTGCATGCCGTCGGGAGCCCGGTTCAGCTCCGAGATCACCTTGGTGACGCCGACCTGCTGAAGCGTGGTCCAGAACGGGATCGGCGTCGGTGCGAAGTACTCGGCGAATTCGACTGGCTTGACCATGGCGACCTCGGCAGGGGTGCGTGTGCTCCAGAGCCTAGCCGGGCGGTGGCTCCGAGGGACGGTAGTGTTGGCCCGCAGGATCCGGCCGTGATTCACGGCCGGATCACGGACTTCTTCCCAGGGGGCCTGACATGACGAACGCGACCATCAGGAACGCTCTGCACCCCGAGCGTGCAATTCACCTGCCGATCGAGCCGAACCCATTGCTGGTCGAGCATGCGAGGCAGCGAGCCGACAGCGCCCAGAACCGGATCGCCGACAAGATCACGACGTTCGCAGGGTCGATGCTGTTCGTCTACATCCACCTGATCTGGTTTGGATGCTGGATCGGATTCGGCGTCGAGGGCTACCCGTACGGGCTGCTGACGATGATCGTCTCGCTGGAGGCGATCTTCCTCTCCACCTTCGTGATGATCAGCCAGAACCGGGCGGACGCGAAGCGGCAGGTGATCGCTAACCAGCAGTGGATGACCGTGCAGGAGGAGGACAAGCAGAACCGGGAGCTGCTCGACCTCTCGAACCAGATCCTCAACCTGACCAAGGCCATCCACGCCCGCACGGGCGTCCACCCCGACGCGAAGTAGCTACCCGCGCAAGCCGGTGTCGTCGACCGACACCGGCTCGTCTTCGATTGCGTCACTTCCAGATCGTGTTGATCGGCTGCGCCCCGGCCGCGAAACCGAGGTAGCCGTCCAACCGGAATCCATCCTCGAGTGTGCGCAGGAAGCTGTAGTGCGTGAAGGCGCCGCCGTAGACACCCGGCTGCACCTGCGGTCCCTGCGCGGCCCACAGTACGGGACCGCCGTCGTGGTAGAGCGTGCTCGCCGTCGCCTCGTCGAAGACGATCACGACCAGGCCGTTTGACCCGAACGCCGGCGACGCCTCGATCTTCGGCACCTCGCGCTTGACGAACGCGTCGAACTGCAGCAGCCGGCTGCCCGGTCCCGTGCAGTTGTCGTGCGCGTCCTCGCACTGGTTGGGGACGATGTAGTTGAAGCGGCCGACGGCCCCGCTGGCCAGCGCCGCGTTCAGAGCGGAGGTGTCGTTCGGCCCGGTGCCGCCTGTGGCGATCACGTTTGACGTGCACTCCGCCGACGGGTTCGCCGCATCGAAGATACCGCCCGGTCCTTCGATGTTGTCGTAGTAGACGGCGGGATTGTGCTTGACGCGGTAGCTGTTGAAGGTCGCGCTGTCGCCGAAGTTGGTCAGGTAGCACGGCGACGGCATCGACTCGTTCCACTCCTGCCACGGCAGCCCGGCAACGTCGAGCTGATGGAACACGTTGTCGACGCCCTGGTGGCATTCGGACGGCGGGTTGTCGAGCTGCTCACAGCGCGTGAACTGGCCGGAGGTCATGGCGATGTAGTTGCCGGTGGAGAAGTGGCCGGTGGCGCGATAGCCGGTCAGCCAGGCGGCGTCCGGCTTGAAGGTCTTCACCAGCCAGGGCGTGTGCTTGGCGGTCAGCTGGTTCAGCTTGGTGTTCTCGCCCACGATCACGAACACGTGGCCGAACTGGGGCACACCCTCGGATACCACTCCCGACGGCGTCACCTGCGCCTGCGCGATCGCGCTCGGCACCACCAGAAACGCGAAGACCCCGACACACCCGAGCAGCATCCGGACAGATCGCACGACGATCTCCCTATCCCTTGACGACGAAACCGACTGCCAGACGTTACCAGTTCTGCGGCCGCCATCCGGCGAAGCGCCGGTGAAGGGTTCGGGAAAGCACCGAGGTCGCTCAGCCCGTGACACGCGTCCCCCGCTGCGTAGGTGTTCAGCAGCACGTTGAACGCGGCCAGGGCGCCGTTCGTCCCTGTCGCAAACCGCGCCGTCCGGCCGTCCGCGGACGCCGGTCACGGACTTCGCCTGCTGCGCCGTAATCCACTGGCCACTACCGCGAAACCGGCGAGGTCGGTCACCCGTTTGGGGGGTTCTGCGCCGAAACCGCAGGTTCCGCTCGGGTTTGGGTGTCTATATGTCGACCCCTGTCTCCAGATGGAGCGCTGCCAGCCCATGGCTCACGATCGAAATCTCGCCCTGCCAGCCGTCGAGACGGCCGTGCCGGCGCGGGCGCGCAGGCATCGCGGCCAGCGCGGCCAGACGCTGCCGATGATGGCGTTCTTCATGGTCTCGCTGCTGGGCGTGGCCGGGTTGGTGATCGACGTGGGTGGCTGGTACCTGCAGAAGCGGCAGGTGCAGGCGGCTGCCGACGCGAGCGCCCTGGCCGGCGCCAACCAGCTGCCCGTCGGCTGGTCGACCGCCCAGTCGACGGCCCAGACCGAGTACACGAACAACGGCAAGGCCGGCGACAGCACCTCCATCACCAGCACCACCGACCTGGCCGCCAACGACTCGGTCACGGTCAGCGCCTCGCGGGTCGCCCCGGGCTACCTGACCCGCGTGTTCGGGCTGTCCGGCGTCACCGTCTCGGGCAGCGCGACGGCGACGATCGAAAGCGTGGTCGGCTACGCGTCCACCGGCAACGTGATGCCGTGGGGCATCATGCGCGGCTCCTACACGGTGGGATCGTCGTACTCGATGAAGATCGCGAATGACGGCTCATCGCAGTCAGGCGCGCTTGACGTCCCCTACGAGGGCGGCTGCAGCGGAGCCAGCGGCAGCAACGACTACCGCCAGATGATCAACGGCAACAATATCGCCTGCCCGCTTAGCGTTGGCCAAACGCTCGGCCTCCAGTCAGGCTCGGTGCCCGGCCCCACCCAGCAGGGCATCAACGACCGCATCCCGAACTTCCAGTCCGCCGACCAGATCGTCACGATCGGCGCCAACGGCACCGCCACCATCGTGAACAGCAGCTCCAAGCAGCTGGTGCTGATCCCGATCATCGAGAACACCGACGGCACCACCAACTGGACGGGCGGTTCGATGCAGGTACGCATCGTCGGATTCGCCTGGTTCGTGATCACCAGCGTCACCGGCAACGGCCAGAAGGTGACCGTCACCGGCGAGTTCATCAGCATCGCCACTTCCGACCCGAACGCCACGCTCGGCGCCTACACCGGGCTGCCCGGCGGCGCCACTTCGGTCGAGCTCACCAAGTAACCGCACGCGGGGCCTGGGGTCACCGAAACGGGGGATCTTGCCGCCATGAGCGCAGGATGTTGCCCGCCTGAGGGTCCTGTCACGTACAGGACACCTCTCAGGTCGACCCAAGGATCATGGCCCCCCACACATCCCTCGAGGTAACGGCAGGCGCCCTACAGAGGCGCCCGTCCAGGCCGCGTCGTTGCGACGGGCAGGCCGGTCAGACGTTGCCTTTGTTCGTGGTCTTCCTGGTCGTCCTGCTGGGGATGTGCGCGCTGGCGATCGATGTCGGGTTCTGGTCGCAGGGCAAGCGGGCGACGCAGAACTCGGCGGATGCCTCCGCGCTCGCCGGCGCGGCGTTCCTGGGCGTCAACTGGTCGACGGCCCAGTCGAACGCGTCGTCGGAGTTCACGAAGAACAAGGCGAGCGGAGATACCGCGACCTACACGCAGGGCACGACGTACATCCCCAACGACACGATTCAGGTGACGGTGACTCGCCAGGCCCAGTCCTTCTTCGCCAAGATCTTCGGCAATAACAGCGTCAGCCTCGTCTCAACAGCCAGGGCGACGATGGTGCAGAACGGCGGCGGTGCGCTGCCGTGGGCGGTGATGAACAACCCCTACGTCCCGGGCAACACCTACGAGATCTACACCGACAACAGCGGCCCGAACAACGGAGCGGTGCGGCTGCCCGCCTGGGATACGGCCACATCAGCGTGCACGACCGGGAACGTCAACGGCCTCGGCGGAGCCCAGCTCTACCAGGCCCAGATCACCGGCGGCGTCGTCACCACCTGCCCGCTCATCGTCAACCAGGTGATCGACACCAAGACCGGGCAAAACACCGGTCCCACCTCGGCCGGCATCGACGCCCGCTGCAGCCCGCTGCAGGCGCCGAGCACGATCGCCACGTTCAACGGCGGCGTGACGCTGCTGCAACCGAACAGCTGCCAGTTGGTGCTGCTTCCGGTTGTGATCAACAACCAGGACGGGTCGAACAACTGGCCGGGCCAGGGCAGTGGCCAGGTCAAGGTCGTCAGCTTCTCATGGTGGATCATCAAGGACTACACCAACGGCGGCAAGATCGTCGATGCCGTCTACGTGGGCGCGGCCCAGACCGATCCCAGCCTCGGCAACACCCTGCCGCCCGCGTACATCCCGCAGCTCACCGGGTAGCCCGCGAGCTAACGGCCCTAACGTTTCTTACTGTCCCCGGGTGTACCAGCTTCCACCGGGCCCGACGTAGCTCGTACCTTCGCTCCAGATCACGTAGTTCACGCCGGACGGTGCCGTCTCCATCTCGAAGTAGTCACCGTAGGGGAATGCGTAGCCGGCGGCGGACTTGTACGGCGCGCCCGTCCCGAGGTCTGACAACCGCACCGCCGTCGACCAGGCTCCGCCGCCGTTGGTCGTGCGTGTATACCACGTGTTGTATGCGTTCGCACCGTTCCTGTTGTCTTGCCACGCAACGCGGAAGTCGCCGGCGGTCGGTCCGTGAGAGACGACGGGGAACCCGCTGTCGCCGAGACCGTTCAACTGCTGCCGCGCGCTCCAGGTTCCACCGTCGGTCGATGTGCGTATGTACAACCCCTTCGGCGCTCCCGCCGTGGTGTTGAGCGTGTAGGCGACCAGCACCTCGCCGGCCGAGTCGACCGAGAGCATCGCCTGCGGTCCCAGGAAGTCGTTCGTGCAGCCGTTCGACGTGCAGGCCGGCTGCTGCTGCGATGTGTCGATGAAGCTCGTCGTCCACGACGTTCCGCCGTTGGTGGAGCGAAGCACGGCCAGCTTCACCGGGCCTGTGGCGCTCTGGTTCTCGGCGCTCTCGGAAAAGTAGATGGAGCCGTTGAGAGCAACGGCGCCGCCCTCGGCGAACCAGTAGAGGGAGTCGCTGTTGGTCTTGACCCGAGTGCCCCAGGTCGCGCCGAAGTCGTGCGAGGCGACCACGTAGCTGTCGCTCGCATTGAAAGCGATGTAGACGTCCTTGCCGGTCGGCGATATCGCCAGGATCGGCTTATCGCTGAAGCTGAGTGACTTCCCCGCCACTGACTTGGGCGTCGACCATGTCGCCCCGTGATTGGTCGACTTCGAGAACACCACGCCCGGCTGGTAGTCGTTCAGCCACGCGGCATACAACGTGCCGTCGCTGGCCACGGCCAGCTGCGGATCGTTCTGCGCTTTCACGTTCTTGCACGCGCAGATGTAGGTGTCAGGCCCCCACGTGGCCCCGCCGTCGCTTGACGCGCGCACGATGATGGCCGGATCGGAACACGACGCGCAGGCCTTCGGCCCGCCGTAGCGCGTGGTCGCCTGGTAGACGTACGACGAGCCGGGATCGACCGCGATCGCGGGCTCCCAGTCATCGCCGGTTCCCCACAGGCGCTCCGAGTCGAACCCCGTCGTCGTCGCCGCTGCCTGCACCCTCAGCTGATGCACCGCCTTGTGGTGAAAGGCCGCGATCCGCGCCCCCGCCACGTCCCTGTCGGGATCGCCCTTTCCATCGTGCTCCTCACTGCTGCGCCCCAGCCCGACGATCAGGGCTGCTGCCACGAGCACCACCACGACCACGATTCCCACCAGCAACGACCGCTTCTGCAGCATCTTGCCTTGCCTCCCAGACCGGTTGCGGGCACTCAGTTCTGTCGGTTCGTCCAGATGTCGCCGTGCACCTGCCCGGTGTCGCCTTCGCCCATGACCGCCACGGCCTTGCCGGCGGAGTTGATGGCGACGGTGTCGTAGTCACCGTATGGGGTGCCGAAGCCGGCCGCCGTCTTGTAGGACGCACCGGAGGTCGCGTCGGACACCTTCACATCGGCAGACCACGTGGCGCCGCCGTCGGCGGACTGCCGCTCCCAGACGTTGAAGGCGCCACCGCGGTTGTCCATCCAGGTGATCACGAACTGGCCGGCCACCTTACCCGCGGCGGCTACCTGGGTGGCGTCGGCGCCACCCGCCGAGGTCGTCATCTCAGCTCGCGCGCTCCAGGTGGCACCGGAATCGGTCGAACGGCGGACGTACACCTTGCCGTTCGCACCCACGCTGGTCGACCCGCTGTACAGGAGCACGAGCGTGCCGGCAGCGTCCGAAGCGACCGTAGTAACCGACGAGGTGGCGAACGTCGCCCCGGTGTTCAGCGTATCCACCACAGCGCGCTGCCAACTGCCGCCGCCGTTCGTGGTGCGGAATGCGACGATGTTGATGGGCCCGGTGATCTTGGTGTTGTTGCCCTTCTCGGGATACTCGGACGCGACGATCTCGGCGGTGCCGTTCGGGAGCACCGTGCCACCGTTCGGGTAGTAGTAGATGCCCGACTCGTTCGTGAGCTGTACCGGCGTCGAGAAAGTCAGACCCGCGTCGTGCGACGAGACGACGACGACGTTGCCGCCGCGCGTGGTCCACATCACGTAGACGTCCTGCCCGTTGGCGCTCGTGGTCATCCATGGCTTGTCGGACCACGAGGCGCCGGAGATCCTCTGCGGAGCCGACCAGGTGACCGCGTGATCGGTCGACCGGGTGAACGAGATGCGGTTCCCCTGCATGTAGGTCGCGTACACAGCGCCGGTGCTCGACGACGCCAGAGTGACGTCGTACTGCCCCTTCCCGCAACTCGCGCAGAGCGGCGTGACCGCGCCCCACGTCGTTCCGCCGTCGGTCGACGTCCGCTGGCTGATGGTGATGCTGGGGCCCGAGTACTGCATCCAGGCGGTGTAGACGTAGGGCGCCGACGGGTCGGCGGCGATCGCCGGCTCCCACCCATCACCCGTCGCCGGCGAGGAGATGATCGACTCACCCTGCCACCCAACGGACGCGGCGCGTACTCCCGCCGCCCCGAGCGCCAGCGCGATCACCGTCACCGCAAGTGCCGCACGAAGGGTCATGCCAACGCGAAACGTGGATCCCGACACCGGAGGCTCCTTATCGAGGGATGGGCGGCGCATAACGTATAAACCCCGAGACGTTCTGTCAAACGAACCCGGGGTGCGACATGTGACGCTCCCGACCGAGAGTTGTCAGAACAGCAATCGGCACCAGAACGCGCACGGAGCGACTATCGGCCGGCCTTGTCAATGGCGTCAGCAAGCGCCTCGATGTCGGAGCTGTCGTTGTAGGCGTGTAACGACACGCGGATGCCGCCCCCTCTCGAGCTGACCACGATCTGATGCTCTGCAGCGAGGCGGGCCTGGATCGCAGCAGCGCCGAGCGCGGGATGACGCAGCGACACGATGTGATGGCTCGCCCCGGGCGCGTCGAGGTCTCGAAACGGCGTCCAGCCGTGTGGCGACGTCGCGGCTACGAGTTCGTGCGCGAGCGCTCTGGCATGTCCGGTGAGCGCCGCAAAGCCGACTCCGGACAACAGCTCGATCGAGCTGCTCAGGCCGGCGGCGGAGCTGTAGGCGATCGTTGAGAGTTCGAACCGTCGCGCGTCGGTTGCGAGCGCCAGCGTCGTGGGGTCGAACTGGAAGGGATGCTGGGTGCCCTTCCAGCCGACGATCGGCGGCACGCCCTGCAGCAACTCGTCGGCGACCACTAGCAGCGCGACGCCGCCATGCGTAGACAGCCATTTGTACCCGCTGCAGACGAGCGCGTCAGCGGTCCAGGAACGCTGGCTCACCGCCATCGCTCCAGCCATCTGCGTGACGTCGACGATGGCACGCGCCCCGACCGAATGCGCACGACGAACGACCTCCACGACGTCGACCAGCGAACCGGTGGCGAACTGCACCGCACTGAAACACACCGCGGTGGTGCCGCTCTGGATGCCGTCGACGAGTGCGGTCGTGAGATCCTGTTCGGGACTGTCCTCGACCCACCTGATGACCGTGCCGAACCGCTCGTGCGCAACGAGCCACGGATACGTGACGCTGGGAAAATCGGTCGCCACGAGCAGCACCTCACCTCCGGCCTTCCCTGCCAGGATCGCGAGCTGACCGAGCGCCTCACTGGCTCCTCCTACCACCGCCACCGACCGCACCGGCGCCTCGAACAACCCGGCCGCAGACTCGCGAAGGTGATTCAGAATCCGCTCCTCGGCGGCGTCCGAGAGCCGCACGTTGCCGTACTGCGCAACCTCGACCAGGAAATCGACCATCGATTTCGTGGAACGGCGCGGAACCAGCCCAAGCGAGGCCTGATTCAGGTACACGCAACGCTCCAGCGCCGCGTACTCCTCACGCGGAATCAGGGCGGACGTCAAACCGCCGCCCCTCGGCGGTGATCCTGCGACTGCATGCGCTTGAGTATCCCTAAAAAGAGCCCACTGCCAACCAACGAGCTCGCGCCGGCGACACAGAAAAATGCGGTTGGGGCACCGGGCTCAGCCGGTGCCCCAACCGTTTCAGCTCAGTTACAGATCCAGGACGGCTGCGACGTATCGCAGGTGTTGCCTGGGAAGTGATTGTCGCTGCCGGATCCGTCATAGAACACGTCCAGCGGCGAGTTGCCGGTGAATGTTCACGCGCGGCGAGGGCGCCGAGGTCACGAGCGGCCTCCAGGTGGTGCGAGCGGCGGTGCACAAACAGGTTGGACTATGTAGCAGTTCGTACTATTGGGGCCAATCAAGCGATTGGCTCGGCTGCTTGTAGGCCGGTAAACGACGCCCTACACTGTGGGTATGAGGGTCATAGCGCTGCTACGGAGAGTCGGACGCAGGTTGCAACCACCGGGGAACCGCGGCTCGCTCGAAACGGAGTACCGTCAGCCCAACATGGATCCGAACCATGCTCCGTCGGAAGGCAGCTGCCTCTCCGGGTTGAGCAGCGGCGGCCGGTAGCTCGTCAGCACTTACCCGAGCGCAAGACCCGGAGGTTTCGGAACCTTCGCGGCCTCATGGCCGATCGGGGAGCGAACCCGCGACGTCGGTCACGTACTGCACGATGCGTCTCGCCTCCGTACCATCGGGATCCTGCTCCGGGTCATAGATCGCGATGCTCCATCCGGCACAGCCGCCGCATTCGAACGCGGCGCGTGTGAGCTCGGTCAGCTGTTGCCAGTCGAGGCCACCCGGCTCGTCCTCGTCGTCGGGCACCCGCCCGGCCGTGAAGATGTCCTGCGCGAGCACGTCGAGGTCGGTGTGCAACCACCATGCCGGCGCGGAGTGCCGAACATGCGCGACGGCCTCGCGCGCGGCCTGGGCGGGATCGGCCGCGATCGCCTCGTAGCCACGGAACAACACGCCACGATCGGCCAGGCTTGCGAGATTCAGCGTTCGGCGCAGGGCATGGTCGCGGGGACCGAGCATGGCCAGCGCGTTGGGTTCGAGCGCGGGCAGATGGCGCCGCAACCGCGCGGGCGCGAGCTGCCCGGTGATGCCCAGGAGCAGACCCACCTCCATGTTCGCGGCCTCGCCGTCGGGCGATACGTCCAGTGGCGTCGTGTCCTCATGACCGTCGACGAAGACCAGGCCGGCCCGGCCGTTGTGGTCGCGCAGGCCGGTCACGGAGCCCAGCAGCACCGAGCACTCCCCGCCATAGACGATCGCGAAGCGGCCGGCTGCCAGCGCCGCAATCACGTGCTCGCGAAGCGCCTCCGCCAGCGCCAGCAGGGCGGCCTCGTTGATCAACCCCGAACCTGCAGCACGACCTGGGTCGGGGGCCGGCAACGCGAAATCGGTGCGCCCCACCTCACCCGTACCGAAGGCGCCCTCCAGGCCGGCATCGCGCAGCGTCTCGGCGGCGCGGGCTTGGTGCCCGACACGACCGAAGCCGTCGAAGGGTGCCCCGATCAGCTGAATACCAGACGTCAAACAGCGAACCTATCGCATCGGCTGGCTCACCGAGTGGGCTCGTTGCTGAGCATGGCGTTCCATCGGTCTTCGATCCGCCGCACCTTCCAGACCGAGACCGAAACCGCCCACACGATGATGAACAGCACCACCATGGCGTAGCCCAGCGTCCCGAAATCGAGGCTGTTCAGGGAGTCCCAGCCGCGGCCTCTCAGGCCCAGGTTGGTCGACATGACCTGGAGCAGCTCGATCGTTCCGATCGCCAGCGCCACCACGATCGAGAGGCTGGTCACTGTGATGTTGTAGTAGACCTTCCGGATCGGGTTGGAGAAGGCCCAGCCGTACGCATGGGTCATGAATGCGCCGTCGAGGGTGTCCATCAGGCTCATGCCTGCAGCGAACAGGATGGGTAGCGAGAGGACGGCAAGGAACGGAACCGCGTGCGTGGCAACGCCGGCTGCGACGGCGAGCAGGCCGACCTCGGTCGCGGTGTCGAATCCGAGCCCGAACAGGACACCCAACGGGTACATCTGCCAGCTGGTGTTGATCAGACGGAAGAAGCGGCCGAAGCAGCGACTCATCATGCCGCGCTCGAGCAGGCGATTCTCGAGCCGCTCGTTGTCGTAGTGTCCGCCGCGCATCTCGCCGAAGATCCTGAGGATGTCGATCAGGACGATCAGGTTGAGGATGCCGATCAGCCACAGAAATACACCTGAGACCCCGGCTCCGACCGAACCGCCGTAGTCATGGAGCACCATCACGTGCGAGTGGACTGTTCTAGTGGCGAGCGCGAGCCCTGCGACGAGCGCGAACACGATGGTGGAGTGCCCTAGCGAGAAGAAGAAGCCCACTCCCATCGGCCGCTTTCCCTGGTGGAGAAGCTTCCGCGTGGTGTTGTCGATCGCCGCGATGTGGTCGGCGTCGAATGCGTGTCGTAGACCGAACAGGTACGCCGTCAGCCCCAATCCGACAAGCGGCCGGTAGCGAGCCGAGTAGTACAGAAACAGGCCCCACCCCACCAGGTGCAGCACGGCGATCGCCGCGCCGAATCCGGCCAGGCGGAGCCGCTCGTCGCGTGACATCCCAAGCGTCCGCTCCGTTGTCGAGGTTGCCGACATCTCGTCAATGCGCGTGCAGGGCCGAGGATTGGTTTACGGCGGGCAGCGATATGGCGCGCCAGTCGAGTTCGGTGATGCTGGCGCCGGCGACGACGACGTCACGCGCGATGGCGGCGCCGCCGATCCACAGGGTGTAGCTGCCCTCCTGGATCTTGTCGAACACGGCGGCGTACGTCGGTCGCGAGTTGATCGGTCGGTTAAGGACGTCCTTGTGCGTACGTTCGCGATCGTTCCCCGACGCACTGATCTCGATCTCGGTGCCGTGAAGCTCAGCGGGGGTGTACACGACGATGGCACCGATATCCTCGCCGATCTCGAGCACGACCTGCTCGGGGTGTGAGCGGTCGGCGTGATGCTCGGTCATGACTCCTCCTGGATCTGTGGACTTCCGGCGGCCGGGGTCGGGCCGCCGGAAGTCCTTCGGGTCTGGGGCTAGCTCGACGGCGTGTCGAAACCGCTGTGCGGCGTGCCCAGATAGGGGAACGTGGACTGGTACCGGCCAGGACCAGGACTCACGCCGTCGGTGACGAGCGAAGCGGCCCCGTCAGGCGTGAAGCTGGGCTTGACCAGCGGGTAGGTGGCACCCGCGATCGCGCGCAGCTCGATCGTGACGACGTCGTCGCCGACGCGACGGCCGTTGGGGTAGCCGGCGAGGTCTCCGCCCAGGATCCCGAGCGGTTTCGGGTGGGCGGCGGGAGGGATGGCGACGTTCAGGCGCAGCATGTCCGCCAGCGTCTTGCCCGTGTAGTTCTGGAATCCCGGCACGATCCCGGGCGGGATTCCGGTCAGCAGGATTGCGACGAGGTCGGCGCGAGCAGCGGAGAGGCCCGCGAGGTTGGGGAACACTCCCGGATACAGCACCGGAAGCAGCTTGGCCAGTTCGGGATGCTCGACGTTCGCCGCATATGCCCAATCACCCACAGGATTGCTGCCGTTCCAGCGATCCTTCTTGCCGAGCGGGACGATCACCTCGTTGAACAGCGGGTTGCCGAGCCGAGACACCTGCACCCACGGGCCCGACTCTCCGCGGGCATCGTTGGCGGCGTCGATGACCTTCACGCGGCGCCGGCTGGCTCCGCCCCAGATGCCGAGCACCGCCTTGGCGCTCGCCTGGTTGGTCGGCCTGGAACCGTCGCGAGTCAGGTGCTTGATTGGAACCTGGATCGCAATCGTGTGAACGTTGAGGTCCTTCAGCGGATCAACGCCCGGCGCTGCCGGAGTCGGAATCAGATGCAGGTTCTGAAACGGGCGCAGGTCGCCCAGGTCGAAAATCGACCCCAGGTCGACGAAGAACCCGTCGTTGCGCTGTCCGGCAAACACCGTCTCACCGGTGGGCAGGTGGTGCACCGCGGCCTGTGCCAGGGTCGGGTAGTGCGGCGTCGACCGCGGCCCGATGTTGCACGGCGGCGACGCCAGACCCGATCCGATGGTCTTGGTGCCATGACGATCCCTGCGCTTGATCGAGTAGAACTGCCTGCGGTTCCAGTTCGGATCGCTTAACGACCCGATCGGACCGGTGTTGTACAGGAACGTGTTCGGGTTGCGCAGCCTCGAGTCGAAGCTGAACTGATAGACCACGTCCGGCTTTGCGTCGCCGTCATTGTCGATATAGATCGAGTACCGCACGTCGTCGCCGAACTCGAAGAAGTTCGGGCCGCCCGCCGGGCCTTCCAGCGGGATGTAGTTGGTGATGATCGTGACTGTGTCGGGCCTGTCGGGGCTGACGAACGCATACACATCCGTGTTGTCAGCAACCGGGTCCTTGGAGATCTCTGGCGCTTCTCGGTGGGACGACACCTAGACCACCTCCTCCGAAGAGCGAGCGGCCTTGACCAGGCGCTTGACCAGCGCCTTGTCCCGATACGTCGTCTCACCGGTTCCCGACGCCACCGTCACCTCGCCGCTGTCGACGTCTCGCACATACGCCACCAGCGTCTCGGATGGCACGGCCGCCGAGGGCTCGGTCACCTCGGCCTCCGGTTCGGCGTTCGCGGATGCGGCTCCCACCACACCCAGCGCCGCGGCACCAGTGACCGCAGTACCCGCCTTCTTCACGAAATTCCGACGGTTCATGATGCTCCTCCCTATCGAGGCCCGAGGAAGCGGGGTGCTCCCCCGGTTTGCACCCCGCGTTCGCCGCGCACCGAAAATCGGTTCAGCAGCTGATCCGAACAGTGCCGGAGTCATCCACCGCGAACACCATTCCGCTGCCGTTGGCGCCGTGGTAGATCCCGTTCATGCCGGCCTTCCACGGGTCGTTCAGCACCTGCGTGAAGCCACCCGGCCCGGCCTGCGGGCAGTGCACGGTCAGCGGCACAGCCAGGTCGTCGGTTGAGAACGTGCGGGTGCCGCGAACGACCACCGAGTGGTAGGGAGGGCCGGCCGACGTGCTCCCGGCGGTCGCCGCGCCGCCGGTCGAGCCGGCTCCGCTGCCACCGCCCAGGCCGCATCCCGCCGCTACCGCAGCCAGGGTCACCGTCAGTGCCAAGCTTCGCCACATCTCCGAACGGACGGTACACGCCACCGGGTGTCGGCCGGCCGGCCCCGCGATGGGTATGGTCCGGCGGGTGAGCAGCTCTCGTCACTTCCGCCAGAAGACCGGCGAGGAGCAACGGGCGACCTGGCTGGAGCTGTTCTTCGACCTGGTCTTCGTGTTCGCGGTGACGCAGCTGAGCCACCTGCTGCTGCACCACCTGACGCTGCACGGCGCCCTGCAGACGCTGTTCCTGCTGCTGGTCGTGTGGTGGGCCTGGATCTACACGACCTGGATGACCAACTGGTTCGATCCCGAGTCGGTGCTGGTGCGACTGGTGCTGCTGGCGGTGATGGCCTCCAGCCTGCTGATGGCAGTCGCCATCCCCGAGGCCTTCGGCAGGCTCGCGCCGCTGTTCGCCTGCTCCTACGTCCTGCTGCAGGTAGTGCGAAACGCCTTCAACGTCTACGCGACACCCGCCGGCAACCCCTTCTACGTCATCTTCCTGCGGATCCTGGCCTGGAGCCTGGTCTCGGGCGCGCTGTGGATGGCCGGCGGGTTCGCGCCGTCGGGCGCCCGCACCTGGCTGTGGATCGCTGCGCTGGCGGTCGACTACCTGGCGCCGACCGTCGGCTACTGGACGCCCCGGCTCGGCCGCTCCGGGACCACCGAGTGGGAGATCGAGGCGGCGCACTTCGCCGAGCGGTTCCAGCTGTTCATCATCATCGCGCTGGGCGAGTCGATCGTCGTCACCGGCGCCACCGCATCGTCGCTGGTGCTCGACTTCGCGAACGGGACCGCGCTGATGGTGGCATTCGGGACGTCCGCGGCGCTGTGGTGGCTCTACTTCGACGAGGTCGGATGGCGTGCGCAGCGGTTCCTCTCGCAGTCCCACGACAGCGGCCGGCTTGCGCGCGACGCCTACACCTACCTGCACATCCCGATCGTGGCCGGCATCATCGTCGTCGCTGTAGGCGATGAGCTCGTGATCGCACATCCCGGCGCCCACCCGTCAGGCGTGGAGCTGGCCGTGATCCTGGGCGGCCCGGTGTTGTACCTCGTCGGACACACGCTGTTTCGGCTGCGCATGATCCACAACGTCAGCCGCAAACGGGTCGTCGCCACCGCTGCCCTGCTCGCGCTAGCGCCGCTCGGCGACACGCTCACATCGCTGGGACTCGCCGCCTGCGTGCTCGCCATCCTGGCGGTGCTGGCCGGCTCCGAGACGCGGCACCGCCTGCTCGCAACGCCATAGATGATTGATCGGTATCTCCGTGATCTCCGAGAACCGAGTCTCGCACGGACGCAGGGAGCGTCAATACTGGGTGGTATTGGCGCGACCAGAGGACCAGGTGCAAGGCCAACGGCCTTGCACCGATCGGAAGCGATCTGCGATTGCGCAGATCACGGAACGGAGACGACGGTTCGCAGCCGTAGCCACCCCCGCCGCCGCTGACCTCACACCGAACGCAGCGGCCAGGCTCGCGACAGATACCGATCATTCATCTCAACTCTGACGGTGAGGCCGCAGCCGGCCACCGCCGGCGCCGCCCGCGATCAGCTCCGGCGTGGACCGCTCGAGCGCGTCCCACCCGCACTCCGAGTAGCGGATTCGCTCCTCCTCGGCGGCGCCGCCGCGGACGCCGAACAGCCGCTTCGAGAACAACAGGTAGCCGAGCACGGCCAGGTTGATCACGGTCGCTCCCACCTTGAGCACGCTGGGGCCGCTCACGAGCTCGCTCAGCTCGTAGGGCAGGAAAGCGCCGGTGGCGATGAACGTCAGGTACTCGGCCCAGCGCTTCATCAGCCACAACCCGACCGCCTCCACCCCCTCCACCAGCGCGTACAGACCGAGGCCGCCGGCGATCAGGTAGAGCGTGTTCGAGTCGGCGTGAAACAGCCTGTCGGCCTCTCCCAGCAGGCCGTGATGCCTGGGCAACGGCCCATTGTTGACGCCTTCGATCGCCCGCAGCGCCGTGTCGTACAGCCGCCGCAGGTGGGCCTGGTCGTTCGCGAACACGAACACCGCACCCGCCAGCGCCGCCAGCACGATGAAGTGGACGAAGCGGTCGATCGCGATCAACCGCAATACGATCAGGTCGCGCATCGCGCGGCCCCGCGGCGGCAGCTCGATCTCTGCGTGGGCCGGCACCCGGTCGCGCACAGGGGCGTCGGGAGGCGCCAGCGGCACCCAGGCGTCGCAGCGCAGGCAGCGGTGCCAACGCACGCCGTCTATCTCGCGCACGATCACGCTGTCTCGCTCCGTCACCTCGCGGACGTCGGTGCCGACCAGCACGTGGCCGCGGGCGCCGCAGGCCAGCAGCTCCCAGTGGAACCGCGGCAGGTAGCGGGCCGGGTGGTAGAAGGGCTTGGGTGCGATCACCGCCATGTGGGTACGTCTGTCGGCGCGGGCCGGCGTCGCGTTTAGCGTCCGCAGCCCACCTGGTCAGGACTCGGTGGCGCCGGCCGGCTCGTCCGGATGCAGAAACAGCAACCGTGCCGCCGGCCGCGGCATCCACCAGTTCCACTCGCCCATCAACCGCATCAGCGACGGCACCAGCAGCGCGCGGATCACGGTCGCGTCGAAGATGATGCCGGCCGCCAGGCCGATGCCGAACTGCTTTACGTCCACGCCGGGGCTGCTTGACAGCACCAGGAACGAGAACATCAGGATCAGGGCGGCGCTGGTCACCAGCTTGCCGGTGCGGGCGAGGCCGAGCTCGATGGCGCGATTGGTGTTGCCGACGTCGTCGTAGATCTCGCGCATGCGCGTCAGCATGAACACCTCGTAGTCCATCGAGATGCCGTACAGGAACGCGAAGATCATGAGCGGGATCCACGAGATGAT
>Ga0075434_100000311_pt1 | contig 34765 bp, 16 predicted proteins | sample RhiMethybrSRZTD3_FD_75298 | JGI IMG/M metagenome (GOLD analysis project Ga0075434, IMG submission 75298) | Populus rhizosphere microbial communities from Tennessee, USA - Rhizosphere MetaG P. TD hybrid SRZTD3 | ecosystem: Host-associated > Plants > Roots > Rhizosphere > Soil | place: USA...
AGGCTCGGCCGGTCGCCGCCGGCTTCGAGCTCTCCGCTTGGCCTGAGGACTTGACCGCCGCCGGCGTGAACTTCTCGCTGACCCGGCGGCGCGCCTGTGTCGACGATTTCCAGATCCGCCTCTCCGCGATCGTCGACCGGGACGGACTGCGATTCGAGATCCACTCAGGCACCGGCCGCTTCCGGGGTGGCGATGTGGAGCGCCTGGCGACGCAGTTCGCCGCCTTGCTGCACGACGCCCTCGACCATACGGACGCCCTGCTCGCCGAGTTGGAGATCCTGAGTGAGCCCGAGCGCCGGCAAGTGATGATCGACGGCAACCTGACAGGCAGGAGCTTCGGGGGCGAGCCCCTTGTGCGACGGTTTGAACGGGTGGCGGCAGAACGACCCGAGGGCATTGCGGTACGGGTCGAGGAACAGGCGCTCAGCTACGGCGAGCTCAATGTCCGGGCCAATCGGCTCGCCTGGGGCCTCCGCGAGATGGGGGTCGGCCCCGACACTCCGGTGGCGCTCTGTGTCGGGCGTTCGGTGGCGATGCTCGTCGGCATCCTCGGTATCCTCAAGGCGGGAGGCGCGTACGTGCCGCTCGATTTGGAGCAGCCCACGCGGCGCCTCGCCCACGTGCTGGAGGACACCGCGGCTGCGGTCATTCTGACGCAGCGGCGCCTGACGGAGCACTTGCCGCAGGCTGCGGCGAAGGTCCTCTGCTTGGACGAGGAGGCGACGTTTGGCGGTTACCGGTCGGACGACCCGCCTCCGGTCGCCACTGGAGAGAACCTCGCCTACATCGTCTTCACCTCAGGCTCGACCGGCCGGCCTAAGGGTGTGGCTGTGGAGCATCGGCAGCTCTGGAACTACGTCGAGAGCGCCCTGGAGCGGCTAGCTCTCCCCGCCGGGGCGAGCTTCGCCATGGTCTCCACTTTCGCAGCGGACCTGGGCAACACCATGCTCTTTCCCGCTCTGGTGACCGGCGGCTGCCTGCACCCCGTGAGCCAGGCCCGGGCCGCTGATCCGCTGTCCCTGGCGGAGTATTTCCGGCAGCACGGCATCGACTGCCTGAAAATCGTGCCGAGCCACCTGGGGACCCTTCTCGACACGCCGGAGCCGCGGTCCGTCCTGCCCCGGCAGCGGCTGATCCTCGGCGGCGAGGCTCTGCCTTGGAAGCTGCTCGCGACGATCAGAGATCTCGCCCCGGAGTGCCGTGTCTTCAACCATTACGGTCCCTCGGAAACCACGGTCGGCGTGGCCACCTGTGCCACGGCAGAGCTGACGCGCGATCCCCGGTGCGCGACCGTGCCGATCGGACGGCCGATCCTGAATACCGAGATCTACTTGCTGGATAGCTGGCTCCGCCCCGTCCCGCACTGGGTCCCGGGCGAACTGTACATTGGGGGGGCCAATGTCACCCGCGGCTATATGGGACGCCCTGATCTGACGGCCGCAAGCTTCGTCCCGGACCCCTGGAGTAGCCGGCCGGGAGCCCGCCTCTATCGGACTGGCGACCTCGCGCGGCGCCTCGCCGACGGCAACGTCGAATTCCTGGGACGACGGGACCATCAGATCAAACTCCATGGATTCCGCATTGAACTCGGCGAGATCCGCTCGGCGCTCAACGAGCACCCGCTGGTCCGCGACAGCATCCCCGTGCTGGTGAAAGACGAGGACGGCCGCAATGTGCTGGTTGCCTATTACGTTTGCCGCCAGGAGCTGGAGACCGGCGAGCTGCGCGAATTCCTCCGCTCCCGGGTCCTGGAGGCCGCGATCCCAAACTTCTTCGTCCGTCTCAAGAGGCTGCCGCTCACGCCGAATGGCAAGATCAACCACACGGCGCTGCCGAGCCTGGCGGAGGTCAAGAAACAGGTCAAGCGCAGCGTGATTCCCCCGCGCACCGCCATCGAGGAGATCGTCGCCGGCATGTGGACCGAGCTGCTCGGCGTGCCTGGGGTGAGCACCCACGACAACTTTTTTGAGTTGGGAGGTCACTCGCTCCTCGCCACCCGCCTGGTCTCGCGGGTGCGGCAGACTTTCCGGGTGAACCTCTCCCTGGGGGGCCTGTTCGAGGCGCCCTCGGTCGCCGGGCTGTCGGCCCGGATCGAGAGTGCCCTGCGGGCGGGAGGGGGGTGCGATTTGCCGCCGATCACGCGGATTCGGCGGGACGGGGACCTGCCGCTGTCGTTCGCCCAGGAGAGGCTCTGGTTCATGCACCAGCTGGAGCCGGAGAGCCCGGCGTACAACATCCCCGCGGCCCTGCGCGTGACAGGCACCCTGCACATATCGGAGCTGGCGCGGAGCCTGTGGGAAGTCATACGGCGGCACGAGGTGCTCCGCACGGCGTTCCCCAATACCGGAGGGCGGCCGCTCCAGGTCGTCTTCCCCGACGCCCAACTGCAGCTGTGGGTGGCGGACCTGACAGGGCTAGGCGAGGAGCTGCGCAAGCAGGAGGCGTGGCGACTGGCCACGACCGAGGCGGCACGACCTTTCGACCTCGCCCACGGCCCGCTCCTGCGCACCGGCTTGGTGAAGCTCGGCGAGCACGAGCACCTGGCCCTCTTCACCCTGCATCACATCGTCTCCGACGCCTGGTCGATGGACATCTTGGTGCGCGAGGTGGCGGCGCTCTACAACGCCTTCACTGCCGGCCAGCACGCACCGCTCCCTGACCTCCCGATCCAGTACGCGGACTTTGCTCACTGGCAGCGCCAGTGGTTGGCCGGCGAGGTCCTGAAGGAGCATCTCGCCTTCTGGAAGAAACGGCTGGCAGGCGCGCCGGAAGTTACGGTCCTGCCAGGCGATCGGCCACGGCCCGCGGCGCGGAGCCTGCGCGGCAGCGTCCTCTACAGTGAGCTGCCGGCGAGCCTAGCGGCGCCTCTGCGCGAGCTGAGCCGGCGGGAGGGCGCGACCTTGTTCATGACCCTCCTGGCAGCTTTCGACATTCTGCTGCACCGCGCCACCGGCCGGCAGGATCTGGTGGTCGGCACCGACGTGGCCAACCGGAATCGGCTCGAAACCGAGGGCTTGATCGGGTTTTTTGTCAACAACCTGGCGTTGCGCACCGACCTGTCGGGGAGCCCGTCGTTCCGCGAGCTGCTCCAGCAGGTGCGCGAAGCGAGCCTTGCGGCGTACGCCCATCAGGATCTGCCCTTCGATCAAGTCGTCAAGACCCTGAAGGTGAAACGGACCTTGCGACACACGCCGTTGTTCCAGATCCTGTTTGTTCATCAGAACGCCCCCGCCTCCGGGCTCGAGCTTCACGGCCTGCGTATCGTCCGTGAGCTGCACGGCCCGCGGACTTCGAAGTTCGACCTGGCGATCTTCATCCGCGAGCAGGCGGACGGGCTCATCGGGGAGTGGACCTACAGCACCGACCTGTTCGACGCCGCCACGATCGAGAGGATGGCGCACCAGCTCCTGGGGTTGCTCCAGTCCGCCCTGGCCAATCCGGACGCCTCCATCAGTAAACTTGAGATGGCTTCGTATAGCGAAAGGAAAGAGCAAGCGATGAAAGAAATCGAGCGACAGGAGGTCAGTCTTTCCAAGTTGCGTGGCTTCAAGAGGAGGGCCGTCGAGGATGACGCGCCGGGCGGCATGGTCCGGACCGAGTACCTAACTCCGGATCGATCCTTGCCGCTCGTCGTGCGGCCGAACGCGGATGAGCTCGACCTCCCTGACTGGGCGGACGATAACCGGGGATTCCTGGAAGAGAGCCTGCTGCGCCATGGAGCGATCCTATTCCGCGGCTTCGACGTGCGCACCGTTAAGGACTTCGAGCGCTTCGCCCAGGCGATCACGCCGGAGCTCTTCGCTGAGTACGGCGACTTGCCGAGCGAGGACGGCAGCCAGAAGGTCTATCGCTCCACGCCCTACCCCGCCAACAAGACCATTCTCTTCCACAACGAGAGCTCACACATGCACCGTTGGCCCCAACGTCAGTGGTTCTTCTGCGTCAAGGCCGCGCAGCAGGGCGGCGAGACCCCCATCGTCGACTGCCGAGAGATCTACCGGCGCCTCGATCCAGAGGTTCGCGAGCGCTTCGAGCAGAAAGGTCTGCTCTATGTTCGAAACTTCATCCATGGGTTCGATGTGAGCTGGCAGGACTTCTTCAGGACCGACAGCCGGCAGGGAGTTGAGCGCTTCTGCCAGCAGGCGGGAATCGACTATGAATGGGAGGGTGACGAGCTGCGTACCCGCCAGATCTGCCCGGCCGTTATCCGCCACCCCAAGACCGGCGAACCCGTCTTCTTCAACCAGATCATGCTGCACCACATCTCCTGCCTCGAGCCGGAGGTCCGCGAGTCCATGCTCGCGCTCTTTGACGAAGCGTCGCTGCCGCGCAACGTCCACTATGGCGACGGAACACCCATCGACGATGCCACCGTCCGGATGATTTACGACCTGTACTGGCAAGCTGCCGCGAGCTTCCCCTGGCAGGAAGGGGACATCCTGATGGTGGACAACGCGTTGGTCGCGCACGCGCGCAATCCGTTCGTGGGGCCACGGAAAATCTTGGTTGCCATGAGCGACCTATTTTCCAACCGCGACCTCCGGGTCTGACCGGGTCTGAGTTCCCGTCGCGAGCCGCCATGCAAGAGCAGAACAAGCAAGCCTACCGCCTCTCGGCGCAGCAGCGGCGTCTGTGGCTCGCGCAGGCTGACGGAGAGCTCGATTTCGCCCAGTGCGCGGTACGCATTGAAGGGGACCTGGAGCCGCGGGATCTGCACCGGGCGTTCCGCCAGACGGTGGAGCGACACGAAATCCTCCGCACTGGCTTCCGGCGCCAGCCGAGACGGAAGTTGCCTCTCCAGGTAGTCAGCGCCATGGGAGAGCCTTCCTGGGTCTCATGGGACGACGATCCGGCGGCAGGTGCGGCGGCACAGGCAGCCGACTTCGCGGCCCTCTTCGCCCGTCATCGCGCCCTGCCTCTGGACCTCGAGGCGGACTCCCTGCTGCGCCTGACTCTGCTCTCCCTCTCTCATCGGGAGCACCTCCTCCTCATCACCCTGCCGGCCCTCTGCGCGGACGCCCGATCCTTGGCCAACCTGGTCGACGAGGTGGCGCGGGCGTGCGCTCGCGCGCCCGGCGAGGAGCCGAGAGGCGACCCGGTCCAGTACGTTGACTTCTCTCAGTGGCAGGACGAGCTTCTGGAAGAGGACAGCGATCAGGGCCGGGCGGGGCGAGCCTACTGGTCGGGGCTCGATCTCTCGCGAGCGGACCTGCGGTTCCCCTTCGAGAGGCGGGTGGCCGCAGCCACCCCCTTCCGACCGCGGATGCAGGCCCTGAGCCTCTCGCCGGCGCGGACCCGCGAGATCGAGGAGACGGCGGCGCGCCGCGGGGTCTCGCTCGAGATCTTCCTCCTGGCCTGCTGGCAGGTGCTGCTTCGGCGGGTGACCGGGCGGCCGGACCCGCTGGTCGGTAAGTTGTTCGAAGGGCGGAAGTACGACGATCTGAAGAGCGCCCTGGGGCTGTTCGCCAGCGTGCTGCCGATCGAGACGCCGGAGGGCGATCCGCCGTTCTGTCGCTATCTGGAGCTACTCGGAGAAGCCGCAGCCGTGGCTTCGCAATGGCAGGAGCACGGGCTCGCGGAAGCGAATGCCGCGTCTCCCGACGGCGAGCCCGAGTTCCCTGTCGCCTTCGAGTTCGACGACGGCCGGGGGACGCCGAGTGGCCGCAACCTTACCTTCTCGATCGTGCGGCGGGAGGTCGGTCTGGGCCGCTTCCGGCTCAAGCTCCGTTGCGTCCAGACCGACGAAGGGCTGGCCTTGGAGATCTACGACGCCCTGGACCTACTTCCGGCCGAGGAGATCGCGCGCTGGTTGGAGCGTCTGGATACGCTGCTCGGGGTCGTCCTCGCGGACCAGGAATGCCGCATCGACGACCTGAACGCCCTGAGTTCCACGGAGAGGCGGCTCCTGGAGGATTTCAACCGGACGGCCCGGACCTTCAGTGGGGAACTGATCCACCGGCGCTTCGAGGCACAGGCGGCGCTGGCGCCCGGGAAGACGGCGGTCGTCTTCGAGGACCGCCAGCTGACCTATGCGGCTCTCAATCGCCGAGCCAATCAGTTGGCCCATCACCTCCGCTCGGTGGGGGTCGGCCCGGAAGAGCGGGTGGCCTTGTTCCTGGAACGGTCGCTGGAGTCGATCGTTGGTCTGCTGGGAGTCCTGAAAGCGGGGGGCGTCTACGTTCCGCTGGATCCCTCCTTCCCAGCCCATCGCATCGCCGCCATGCTGGAGGACTCCGACGCCGGCGTCGTGGTCACGCAGACCTCCCTGATCGAGCGGCTACCGGGATCGGGCCCAAGCTGTGTCTGCCTGGACCGGGACACCGAGATCCTCGCTCGCTATAGCGAGGTGGACCCGGCCGGAGGAGCTACGGCGGAGAATCTGGCTTATGTTCTGTTCACCTCCGGCTCGACGGGGCGGCCCAAAGGAGTCGCGGTGGAGCACCGGCAGCTCTGTAACTATGTCGATGCCGTCCTCGAGCAGATAGAAGTGTCGCCAGGCGCCAACTTCGCCACGGTCTCCACCCTGGCGGCGGATCTCGGAAACACCATGATCTTCCCGAGCCTCTGCACGGGCGGTCGCCTCCATGTCATCTCGCAGGACCGCGCGTCCGACGCCGTCGCCTTGGCCCGGTACTTCGCCCAGCATGCCGTCGATTGCCTAAAGATCGTCCCTTCGCATCTCTCCGCCCTTTTGAAGACCGATTGGGCCGCGGAGCTGCTGCCGCACCAGCTGCTGGTCCTAGGCGGCGAGGCCTCATCCTGGGATCTGATCGAACAGGTGGAGCGGCTGGCGCCGGGTTGCCGAATCCTCAACCACTACGGTCCCACCGAGACGACGGTCGGCGTGATGACTCACCGCGTCGAGAGGGAGCACGGGCCGGCCGCCGGGCTCCGCCTTCCTCTCGGTCGTCCCCTCGCCAACTGTTCGATCCACCTCCTCGACGAACGGCTGCAAATGGCTCCGCTCGGCGTCGACGCAGAGCTGTACATCGGAGGCCGGAACCTCGCCCGGGGGTACCTCGGACGGCCGGACCTCACGGCGGAGCGATTCCTCCCGAACCTGTTCTCCGCCGAGCCCGGCGGGCGCCTCTACAGGACGGGCGACGTAGCCCGCTTTCGTGCTGGCGACCACCTGGAGTTCGTGGGGCGGGCTGACCGTCAGGTGAAGATCCGCGGCTTCCGGATCGAGCCGGGCGAGGTCGAGGCCGCCCTGCTCCAACATCCCGCGATCTGGGAGGCGGTGGTCGCCGTCCGGCAAGAGGGGGCCCAGGAGAAGGGCTTGGTGGCCTACCTCGTGCCGCGGCCAGGACAAAAGCCGCCCGTGGAAGAGCTGCGCGCGTTCTTCCGGGAGAGGCTGACGGATTACATGGTGCCCTCTGCCCTTATGATTCTGGAGGCGCTGCCGCTCACCGCGAACGGCAAGGTAGATCTTCAGGCACTGCCGAGCCCGGAGCAGTCTCGGCCGCAGACCGCACGGGAGCTCGTAGCCCCTCGCACGACGGCCGAGCAGGCGCTGGCCACCATCTGGTCCGACGTCCTCGGTCTCGAGCAGGTGGGCATCCACGAAAACTTCTTCGAGCTCGGAGGCGACTCGATCCTGGCGATCCAGGTCATCGCCAGGGCCAACCAGGGCGGCCTGCGGCTCAATCCCAAGCAGCTGTTCGAGCACCAGACCATCGCGGCCCTGGCAGGAGTGGCGGGAACGGCTCCCGAAGTCCAGGCCGAGCAGGGGCCGCTGCAGGGCATCGTCCCGCTGACGCCCATCCAGCATTGGTTCTTCGCGCAGGGGTTCGCCGATCCGCACCATTGGAACCAGTCGCTGCTCTTCGAACTCACCAAGAGTGTCCCGGCGCAGGTCATGGAACGCGCCGCCGCCTGTGTGGTCGAGCACCACGATGCGCTGCGCATGCGCTTCCACAAGACCGTCGATGGCAGGCAGCAGTCGATCGCCGATCCAAGCCACGCCACCTCCGTCTTCCTGCGCACCGACCTGTCCGCGCTATCCACCGCGGCGGGACTGGTTGCCGCGGAGGCGGTCGCCGCCGACCTGCAGGCGAGCCTCGACCTCGAGCGCGGTCCTCTCCTTCGCATCGCCGCGCTTGAGACGGGCCAGGGCCGGCCAACGCGAGTCCTGATCGTCATCCATCACCTGGTGGTGGACGGCGTCTCCTGGCGGATTCTGCTGGAAGATTTCACCTCGATTTGCGAGCGGCTGTGCCAGGGCGAGCCCCTCGCCCTCCCGGCCAAAACGACCTCCTTCCGGCAGTGGGCGGAGAGGCTCTGTACATACGCGCGTTCGGAGACTCTGCAACCGGAGTTGGACTATTGGCTGTCCGCGATCCCGCGCAGACGCGAACCGCTGCCGACGGATTTTGTCGGACGCGACACCGTCGCCTCAGAGCGCGTCGTCACGACGACCCTCGGCGGGGACGAGACCCAGGCGCTGCTGCAGGAGATCCCGGCGGCTTACCGGGTGCAGATCAACGACGTGCTCCTCACCGCGCTCGCGCGCGGCTGGACCCGCTGGAGCAGCCAGCCATCGCTGCTCCTTGAGCTCGAGGGTCACGGTCGGGAGGATCTGTTCGAGGAGGTAGACCTGTCCCGCACCGTCGGCTGGTTCACGACCCACTTCCCGGTGTGCCTCGATGCTGGCGTGGAGCCTGATCCCGGTGCGTCCTTGAAGGCTGTCAAGGAGACACTCCGCGGGATTCCGCAGCGGGGGATCGGGTACGGCATGCTGCGCTACATCGGCCCGCCGGAGAGCACACGCCGAATGCGGGAGCTGCCCGAGCCGGAGGTGAAGTTCAACTATTTGGGTCAGCTCGATCGGGGTCTCGGCACGGCGGCCTCCATCCGCCCGGTGCTGGGCTCGTCAGGCCCGAGCCATAGCCCGTGCTCGCGGCGCCCCCGCCCCTTAGCGATCGACGGCAGCATCGTAGGAGGACAGCTGCACTTGGCCTGGAGGTACAGCCGCAACCTGCACCGTGAGGCCGCGATCGAAGAGCTGGCCCGTTGCGTGGACCAGGAGTTGCGATCCCTGATCGCCCACTGCCTGGCGGCCGAGGCCGGGGGCTGTACCCCTTCGGATTTCCCCTTGGCCCGGCTCACTCAGCCGCAGCTCGACCAGCTGCTCGCCTCCCTCCCGGCTCCCGAAGGTACCGCGGGAGAGCCGGCCCACTGTTGGGTGGAGGACCTCTATCCCGCATCGCCGCTCCAGAAGAGCCTGCTGTCCCACCTGCTGGCGACGCCCGGCACCACTGTGGGCTTCGAGCAGAAGACCTCCACGTTGCGGGGCGAGTTCGACCCGCAGACGTTCGCGCGGGTCTGGCAGTCGATCGTGGACCGTCACCCCATCCTGCGCACCGCGTTCGCGTGGGACGGCGTCGACGAGCCGGTGCAAGTAGTCTGCAGGCGCGCCGCGCTTCCTCTGGAGATACACGACTGGCGCCACCTCCCCCAGGCCGAGCGTGCCGCGCGTCTTGCCGCTTTCCTGGCGGCGGACCGCGAGCGCGGGTTCGATCTGGCGAGGGCGCCGCTGATGCGGATCGCCCTGCTCCGGATCACCGACTCGGTATACCAGCTCGTGTGGAGCTACTCCCACCTGCTGCTGGACGCCTGGTGCCGGACCCTGATCTTGCGAGAGGTGTTTTCATGCTATAAAGCTTTGCGCAATGGCGAGGAGGTCCGGTTGACCCCGCCCCGTCCCTACCGTGACTACATCGCATGGCTGCAAGGCCAGGAACCTGAGCAGGCGGCGGCGTTCTGGCACCGGCAGTTCCAAGGCTTTTCGGGCGTGACCCCGTTCCGCGTGGAATGGTTCTCCGAGCCCGCGCCGGGAGCGGAGGCGTATGCCGCGGTCGCTGCGACCCTGCCGCCGGCGACCCTGGAAGCGCTGCAGACCTTCGTCCGCCGACAGAAGATCACCCTCAACACCCTGGTGCAAGGTGGCTGGGCGGTGCTTCTAGGTCGCTACAGCGGCGTTCGCAGCGTGGTCTTTGGTACCACGGTCTCAGGACGTCCTCCCGCACTCCCGGGAGTTGATTCGATCATCGGCATGTTCATCAATAATCTTCCGGTGCGTGCCGAAGTCCCGGGTGAGGTGGCGACGGCCGCCTGGCTGCAGGATCTCCAGGGCCAGTTGATGGAGCTCCGCGACTACGAGTTCTGCTCGCTGGATCAGATCTTCGCATGGAGCGGCGCGCCCTGGAGCCGACGCCTTTTCGATAGCCTGATTCTTTTCCAGAACTATCCCATCGACGATCTCCCGCAGGCGGAGGATGCGGCCGGCCTCGAGGTCCTTTCCTATCACGGTCGTCTGGAAACGAATTATCCCCTCACGGTGGTGATCGCTCCCGCTTCGTCGCTGCGCCTCGAGATCTTCTATCAGACGGGGCGTTTCGATGCCGTCACCATGAGGCGCATGCTTCAGCACCTGACGACCGTGCTGGAGAGCCTCGCCCACGATCCGGCACGGCCCCTGGCGGCGACGGCGCTGCTTACGGGGCCGGAGCTGCAGCAGATCCTGGTCGAGTGGGCTAGCGCGGAAACCGCGCTGCCGGCCGCCGCCCAGCGCGTCGCGGCCGCGGCGGGACCGGTGGCGCCGGCGCCTTCGCTGGCCGGTTGCCGGCTCCATCTGCTGACGCGCGATCTGGAGCCCGTGCCGGTGGGGATTCCCGGCGAGCTGTGCATCACCGGCGCCGGCAGCCCTTGGGACGGCAGCCCCGGGACGGCCGCGCGGTGGCTCCCCGATCCCTGGAGCGGGCAGCCGGGATCTCTCCTCCTCCGGACGGGGGACCTGGCCCGGTTCCTCCCAAACGGCGAGATCGAATTTCTCGGTAGCCTCGACCAGGTGGAGAGGATCCGCGGCGAATCGGTCCACCTCGGAGTCATCGAGGCGGCGTTGCGGCGCCACCCGGCCGTGGAGGAAGCGGTGGTCAGGACCTGGGCCAACGAGGCCGGCGACCGGCGGCTCACCGCCTATGTGGTCGTCGATCGTACGGCCTCGCCGACGGCCGACGAGCTGCGGGCCTGCGTCCAGACGAAGCTGCCGCGATCGATGGTGCCGGCCCTCTTCGTCTTCCTGGACGCTATGCCGCTGACGCTCGCCGGCGAGGTCGACTACGCGGCGCTGCCGCCGCCGGATGATGCGGGGTCCCGGGTGCAGGCCGCCTTCCTGCCGCCGCGGGACAACGTGGAGCTGATGCTCGTCCAGGTCTGGGAAGATCTCTTCGGCATTCACCCCATCGGGATCCGCGACAACTTCTTCGAGCTCGGAGGCTACTCGCTGCTGGCGATCCAGCTGCTGGCGAAGATTCCAGGGCACTTCAGCCGCCGGCTCACCTTGTCGACGCTCCTCCAGGCGGGGACGGTGGAGGAGATGGCGAAGAGCCTGCGCCAAGAGGTCGACTCGCGCCCCTGGTCGCCGTTGGTGGAGCTGCAGGCCGGCGATGCGGGCCCTGCGCGGCGGCCGCTGTTCTGTGTCCATCCGCTGGGTGGTGAGGTGCTCTGCTATCGCGATCTGGCGGTCGCCCTGGGTGCGGACCAGCCGTTGTTCGCGCTCCAGGCGCGCGGCTGGGAGGACCATCTCGAGCCCCACGATTCCATCGAGGAGATGGCAGGCTGCTACCTCGCAGCGGTGCGGCAGGTCCAGCCCGAGGGACCTTACTGTCTCGCGGGCTGGTCCTTTGGCGGCCTGGTGGCCCTCGAGATGGCGCAGCAGCTCCAGGCCGCTGGCGAGGACGTGGGCCTGCTGGTCATCCTGGACACCACCCTCACGCCACCTCCTGCAGCCAAGTCGCCGCGCTTCCAGAAGCTGGCCGAGTTCGAACAGGCTCATCCCTGGCTGTCGTTCAGCGAGATGTGGGAGCTCGCCAGCCGCGAGGAGGAGCTGGCCGGCGAGCTGGAGGCGATCAAACGGATGTTCCGCGTGCCGGCCGGGCTGGACCCGCGAACGGTCCAACGCTATCAACGGACCGGCCAGGCTCTGGGAAAAGCGAAGGAGAGATACCAGCCGTCGCCTTATGCAGGTCCCATCGTGCTGTGCCGTGCGGTGAACGGCCACGTCCTGCACTCCGTGGATCCGACCTTCGGCTGGAGCGCCCTCGCCGCGGGAGGGTTGGAGATCATTGACGTCCCGGGCTCCCACAATGACATGGTGTACCGACCCCACGTCCATGAGCTGGCCGTGAAGCTCCGCGATTGCCTCGACAGGGTAGGGCTGTTCGAGCTCCCGATCGCCCCGGTCACTCCGGGAGCTCGGCCCGGCCATGCCGGCTCCGCCACGGGCATGGCCTGCCAGATCGGCCGTCAGGAGTAGCTGCGCAAAGAAAGGAAATCGTCATGCTGACCCGTCTGATGCAAGATCTGCGTTACTCCTTGCGTGTCCTATTCAAGCGGCCCGGCTTCGCCGTCCCGGTGATCCTCACGTTCGCCTTGGGTATCGGCATCAACACCGCGATCTTCAGCGTCATCTACGCCGTCCTGCTCCGGCCGTTGCCATATCAGAATCCGGACGACCTGGTCATGGTCTGGGAGCGGGACAACATCCGCGGTACCGAGAAGGAAGCAGTCTCGGAACCTGATTTCCAGGACCTGAAACAACAGCAGGGTGTCTTTGCAACGATGGCGGCCTACCATCCGGCCGAGGAACTGCTCGCTAGTCCCGAGAACACTCCGGAGCGGGTGCTGGTCGGGGAGGTCAGTCACGACTTCTTCTCCGTCTTCAGGGCCAATCCCGCCTTGGGCCGGACGATCTCGGCCGCGGAGGACCAGCCGAATGCGGGCAAGGTGCTCGTCTTGAGCCACGACTTCTGGCGACAACGCTTCGGCGGAGCGTCCGACGTCCTCGGGAAGACGGTGCGACTCGCCGACATCGACTATCGGATCATCGGCGTCCTCCCTGCCTCTTTCGTCAGTCCCACGGGCCGGAGGGAGATCGCCTGGAGGCCGTTGCAGGCAACGTTCGATCCGGAGGACCGGGGAAAGCATGATCTCAGGGTCTTCGCCCGACTGCGCCCGAGTGTCTCCATCGAGCGCGCCGAGAGCGACTTGCGGGTCATCATGAGCCGCCTAGAGCAGAAGTATCCCGACTCCAATAAGGGGCGCGGCACCCAAATAGTCTCCCTGTACGAGGAGACCGTCAGCGGCATCCGGAGTTCTCTGTTGATGCTCTTCGCCGCGGTCGGCTCCGTTTTCCTGATCGCCGCGGTCAACGCGACGAACCTGTTGCTCGCCCGCGCCTTGGAGCGTCAGAGAGAGAGTGCCCTGCGCACTGCCCTGGGCTCGACCAAGCTCCGCCTCATCTGGCAGCACCTGGCAGAGACGCTCGTTCTGGCGCTCGTGGGTGGAGCTCTGGGTCTGCTGCTGGCCGCCTGGGGGATCCGGGCGTTCGTCGCCCTCGGGCCTGAAAATGTATCGCGTCTGGAAACCGTGGGGATCAATACGTCTGTCCTCGGCTTTGCTCTCGCGCTGACCCTGGTCGCTGGCCTTATGTGCAGCGTCATACCAGCGCTGCAGGCGGCGCGATTAGATCCGCAATATTCGCTCAAAGAAGGCAAGACCGCAGGGATCCGGCGGCAGTTCCTGCGCCGTTTTCTGGTCGTCGTCGAGGTCGCCTTCGCCATGGTCCTGGTCATCAGCGCGGGTCTGATCATGAAGAGCTTCTATCGACTCCTGGCGGTCGACTTAGGCTTGAAGCCGGAGAAAGTCCTGACTCTCGATGTCAGCCTGCCCAAGTCTCGTTACCCCTTCCCGCCGTTCACCACGTATCCGAAATGGCCGGAGCTCACGGCCTTTCAGCAGCAGGTACTCGAGAGGATACGTGCCGTCCCGGGCGTGGAGATGGTGGGCATAGCGTTGAACAGCCCGCTGGATGCCGGCTGGTCGACGCAGATCACGTTCGACGGGCGGCCTGCGCCTCGGGAAGGGGAGGCGGAGGAGGTGCGCATTCGCCCGGTTTCTCCCGGCTACCTGCCGGCCGTCGGGGCGCGGGTGCTGCGAGGCCGTTCCATCACCGAGCAGGACACCGCGGAGAGCCCGGCGGTCGTCGTCGTCAACGAGGCTTTTGTGCGACGTTACTTCACGGACGATCCCATCGGCCAGCGGATCTCCTGGTGGCGCAAGTCGCGAGAGATCGTCGGCATCGTCGAGGACATCCGGTTCATGGGGCTGGGAGAGGATGTCCCGCCCGCAGTGTACACGCCCTTTCTGCAGCTCCCGTCCGAGTCGTTCAACATCGCCCTCCGCACCTCCGTTGAGCCCGGATCCGTCCTCACCGCCGTGCGCAACGCGATCTGGTCCGTTGAGGGGGATGCCGCCGTATACAATGCGCAACCGCTAGAGGATCTGATTGCCGAGTCGGTGGCCCAGCCGCGGCTCAATATGCTGCTGTTCCTTTTCTTCGCCGCTCTGGCGATCGTGCTGGCAGCCGTGGGGATTTACGGGCTGATGGCCCATTCGGTGGCGCAGCGCACGGCGGAGATCGGCATCCGGCTAGCCCTCGGGGCCGAGAAGAGAGACATCCTGCAGATGGTGGTCGGCGATGGGGTCAAGCTCCTGCTGGCGGGGCTGGCCATCGGCGTGTTCCTCTCGCTCGCAGCAACCCGCCTTCTCGCGAGCCTGTTGTTCGAAGTGAGCACCTGGGATCCGGTGGTCTTTCTCGGCGTGGTCTTCCTCCTCGTCATGGTCGGTGTGCTCGCGTCGTGGATGCCGTCTCTGACCGCGACGAGGGTGGATCCCGTGATCGCGTTAAAATACGAGTAGAGGCCCGCAGTCGCCGTGCTAGTGGGATATGGTCGAAAGTTGCTTGAGAAATTGAGCGAATCCGCGGCTCGTTCCCTGCCGGAACATCTCATCACGGGCACCGACGATGGCTGGGCGTTCTGGCGGTGCGCCGGCCTGCGGGGGGCCGGTTTTCCCGCTGAGCTGGTCCTGCGGTTGGCCTCGCCGGATTGCGTCGCTGCGATGGAGCGGCTGCGCGCGGCCGAAACGGAGTTGGAGTCGACCCAGCAGACGGCCCGCGCGGAGATCGACGCGGCCTTGGACACTCTGCGGCGTCAGCAGGCTTGGGACGATAAGGCGAGACGCCGAATCCTGCTCGACGCCTTGCGCGCACTCAAGAGAGGCGAGGCGCTTCCGCCGGAGACGGTCGGGGAGGAGACTATGCGGGCCCTCGCCGCAGCGAGGGCCGGGCTCGCTGTGGCGCAGAGAGATTTCCGGGAGGTCTACGAGGCCGCGGTGGTCCACCAATCCGAGGAGATCCGCGATCTGGTCTCGTGCGATCGCTTCCAGGAGGCTGTCCTGTGGCAGAACCGCAGCGCCTTCCACATCGCGCTGGCGGGCCTCGTCCGCGAGCCTCTCGAGGGTCAGCCGCGCAACTCCCAACGCAGGCAGAGCGAAGAGCTGATGGCCAGCTACCTCCAGAGGTACGCCGTCAAGAACGACACCATCGGCTTCTTCGGCCCGGTGGGCTGGGCAAACCTCGTGGACGAGGAGCCGGCGATCGATGTCCGCCCGGGGGCCGGCCTCCTAGCCCGACGCAATGTCTATCTCGAGGCTTGGTGCTTCGAAGAGGTCGCAAGGACACTCGCGGGAAACGATGCGGTCAAGCCCTGGCTCCTGCCACGGCGCATGCCGTTCGTGCATGTCACCGGTTCCACGCTCCAGCTGCCGTTGCAGAGACCCGTCCGGCTGACGGCGGCCCGGGCAGCCCTCCTGGCGGCGTGCGACGGCGAACGGACAGCGCAGGAGATCGCCAGGACCTTGATCAGCGATCCGAGCACGGGACTGAAAACCGAAAGGGAAGTCTACATCCTCCTCGAGCATCTCAAGGCGATCGGCCTCATCGCCTGGCGTTTTTATGTCCCCACCGCGGCGGACGCGCAGGAGACGTTGCGGCGACAAATCGAGCGCTTCGGCAACGACCGCCTGCGCAGATCGGCCCTCGGGGCCCTCGACGAGATCGAGCGAGCCCGGCAGGCGGTGGCGGATGCGGCGGGCGACGTGGCGCGGCTGGATCAGGCCATCGTCCATCTGGAGGATACGTTCACTCGGCTGACCGGGAGGAGCGCCACCCGGCACGCTGGAAAGATGTATGCGGGCCGGACTCTGGTCTACGAGGACTGCCGCCGCGACCTCGACGTGAAGATCGGACCCGACCTCTTCCTCGCCATCACGAAGCCGCTGGGGCTGGTCCTGCAGAGCGCCCGCTGGTTGACCCATCAAGCCGCCGCATTCGTGCGCGGTCTCTTCGAGCGCCTGTACTCCGATCTCGTCCGGGAGAGCGGTTCCTCAGTCGTGGAGTACATCCATTTCTGGTACCGGGCGCAGCCCTTCCTCCTGGGAGAGAGGAGCGACATCGCCGATGCGGTTTTCCCTCGCCTGTACGAGCGTTGGGAGGAGGTCTTGGCGATCGACGACGGGCCGCGACGGGTGCAGCTCGCTAGCGCGGAGCTGCAGGACCGCGTCTCCTCCCTGTTCGCCGCACCGGGACCCGGCTGGCAGGTGGCCCGCTATCACAGCCCGGACGTGATGATCGCGGCAACGGACCTGGCGGCGCTCCAGCGCGGGGACTACCATCTGATCCTCGGCGAGGTCCACATCGGCACCAACACGCTGAACTCGTCCCTGTTCATCGCCCAACACCCCGACCGGGAGGCGGTGTTCAAGAGCCTCGAGTTCGATCTGCCTCGGCCGCAACTTTCCCCTCTGGCCCCCAAGGACTTCCCGGGCTACACCACCCGCACTCACACCGCCTACCTTTCCCCGAAGAACTTCTTTACGCCCTCGATCGACGATGCCCCGATCCTACCCGCCGGCAAGGTCCTCTTTCCCGCGGCCCTGGTGGTGGAGGACTCTGCGGACGGCCTGGTGGTGCGCACCCGGGAGGGGAGGCTGCGATTCGACCTCATCGAATCCTTCGGCGACCTGCTCTCGCTCAGCGTGCACAACGGCTTCGCATTCCTGCGGCCGCGGCCCCACTGGCCGCGCATCTCCATCGATCGGCTGATCATCTGCAGGGAGTCCTGGCTCTTTGACGCGCCGGCGATGGGCTTCGCCCTCTGCAGGGACGGCGCCGACCGCTTCCTGGCGGCTCGGCGCTGGGCCGAAGCCCACGGCCTGCCCCGCTTCGTGTTCGCGAAAGCACCCGTGGAGCGCAAACCCGTCTACGTGGATTTCGACAGCCCCATCTATGTCGACATCTTCGCGAAGATCGTTCGCCGGACGCTGGAAGCCTCCCCCGCCTCCCCGGCGATCCGGGTGACGGAGATGCTGCCGCGGACCGATGAGACCTGGCTGCCGGATGCCGCAGGCCGACGCTACACCAGCGAGTTCAGGGTCGTTGCCGTGGACCAGACCGGAGACAACCGGGGGGCCGCAGACGCCCCCATGGGAGAGTCGAGCCGGGCCAGTTAACCCGGTGTGGGCGTGAGTACTTGACAACCATCCCCAGATGCGCTAAAAATTTGGCATGAGCCAATTTTTTGGCAGTTACGATTCCGAGGCCGGCCGATGAAGAGAGAGCAACCCCCCCTCGACGTCAGCCGCCGCGAACGTCAGATCATGGGTGTGATCTACCGGCTGGGCCGGGCCACAGCCGTCGAGGTAGCGGGCAATCTACCTGACCCGCCGAGCCCGACCGCCGTGCGGACGATGCTCCGTATCCTCGAGGAGAAGGGGCACCTGCGGCACGAGCGGGATGGCACCCGGCACGTCTACAGTCCCACGGTGCCGCGCGATGAAGCGCGGAGGTCCGTTCTCTCGGACGTAATCCACACCTTTTTCAATGGGTCCCCCGAGCAGGCCATGGCGACGCTGCTGGACCTCTCACCTGCGGAGCTGACGGATCGGGACCTGAGTCGTATGCTGCATCTGATCGAGCAGGCTCGCCAACGAAAGAAGGGGGTACGACCATGACAGACACGCTCGCGTTCGACTTATCCCTCTACACTATCGATGGGCTCGTCCTATTGTTGGAGTGGAGCCTCAAGGCAATGCTGCTCGTCTTGACCTCCGCCGGACTCGCGCTCCTGCTGCACCGCTCGACCGCGGCGGCTCGCCACCTGATATGGAGCCTCGCGATGGTGGGTCTGCTGGCGATTCCTCCACTCTCGCTCCTTTTGCCCCACTGGTCGACGCCGGTCGCGCGACTGCTCCCGTCCAGGGGACCGGCCCTGCGAGTGCTTTCCTCTCCCGCGAGCGAAGGTCCAGGGGAGGTGCGTCCGGAGAAAGCGGCCTCGCAGCTCCAGCCCTCCGAACGCTCCAGTTCGGCGGCCACCCTTCCCATTCCGTGGGTCGGAGGTCTCTTTCTGCTCTGGATCGTCGGGGCTCTCGCTGGGCTCTCCTCGTGGCTCACGAGCCTGATCAGCCTGCGGCGGCTCGCCCGGCGTGCCAGTCCCGTAACGGACCCCGGATGGCGCACGCTCCTCGAAAGCGTCGCCCAGCAGCTGCACCTGGACCGCTGCGTCACTCTGCTCACGAGCGGTGGCAACACCATGCCGGCCACCTTTGGCACCCTACGCCCCGTCGTGCTCCTGCCTGGAGACGCTGAGTCGTGGCCTGACGAGCGCAAACGCCTCGTGCTGCTGCACGAGTTGACCCACGTGAAGCGCCGCGATTGCCTGACGCAGCTCCTGGCGCGGCTCGGTTGCACGGTGTACTGGTTCCATCCGGCGGCCTGGTATGCAGCGTGGCGCATGCGCGCCGAGCGGGAGCTCGCGTGCGACCAGGAGGTGCTCGGTGCCTGCGACGTCGATGCGTGCGATTATGCCGAGCATCTGGTTGAGATCGCCCGCCAGTTCCGTTCGTCGGGAGTTGTCGCCGGCGCGGCCGTGGCGTTGGTGCGTCCCTCGCAGCTCGAGAGACGGCTGCGCGCGATCCTCGACGAAGAGGGACGGTCCGGGAGGTCGGTGCGTGGCCTGCGACTCAGCTTGTGTCTGATCTTCGCGCTCCTGATCCTTCCCCTTGCAGCGATGCGACCGTGGAGAGGACCCGAGGGGGAGGCCGCTCCGCCCGGCGCCGGTGCGGCGCGCAGTACCGCCGGCGACGAGCGGGTCTTCCATTGGCAGGGGCGGATTCCGGCCGGCAAACGAATCGAGGTTCACACGGTCCGTGGCCACATCCGTGCCGAGTTGGCCGCGGGAGACCAAGCGGAGATCGTCATTCTCCAGCGCGAGCGGCGCCCGGGCCAGGAGCCGATCAAAATCGAGCTGAGAGAGGACGGCGAGGGGATCCTCGCCTGCCCACAGTATGGCGCCAGGAGCCAGGTCTGCTGGCCCGCCAGAGAAGAGGAGGAGCTCGCCAGGAAGCTGCAGGTCGATTTCGTCGTCCGCGTGCCCGCCGGGATCCGCTTGGTCGGCTACACGTACACAGGAGACATCGACGCCGTGGGTCTCCAAAGCGTCGTGGCTGCAGGCGCGATCGATGGCAACATCCGGATCTCCACCACCCAGCACGCGCATGCGAGCAACGTGAACGGTGACATCAACGTCTCGTTCGACAGCTCGGACTGGAGCGGCGACCTCGAATTCCAGTCGGTCAAGGGAAACATCGACCTTGTCCTGCCCGCGGACGTGAGCGCCGCGATCGAAGCGCAGGCCGGCAAGGGCAAGATCTCGTCCGGATTCTCGCTCTCGCAGGCCGGCTCCTCTTGGGCGGCGAGCCGCGCGCTGGGGCAACTCGGCGGGGCGCGGAGGACGCTCACCGTCAAGACCGTGGAGGGGAACATCTCCCTCCGGCGCCCGGGCGACAAGACGATGTACGAGGTGTCCCGCAACTTCGCCGAGTGAGGGCCGCCGGCTAACCGCGATCTGGACGCAGAGCATACAGATTGTGCATCTTGGAACCCTGGTAGAGTTCGTCCTGCTGGGTCGAGACGTCGTATCCACGGGCCTTTAGCAGCTCGCTGATCCTGGCGAGACGGCCCTCGAAGTCGTGAACCTCAAGGACAAACTGGCGGACCTTCCGCCAGTCTCCATCCTCAAGGCCCTGCAGGATGTCCCACTCGCTTTTCTGGGCGTCGATCTTGATCAGATCGATCTGCTCTATACCGTGCTCGCGGATGACGCCGGACAGAGTGGCGAGGTGACATTCGAACGTCTCCGTCTCCAGGCGCATCGCCAGGTACTCGTCCAAATGAGGCATGAGGTCCTCAACCTCCGGCGAGCCCTTCTGCGCCTCGTTCTCGAGGACTGCCATGAGGACTTCCTTCTCTTCCTCCCGGTCCGCATAGAAGGACGACATCCCCGAGCTGTTGGGATAGAACGTGAAGGAGATTTTGCCCGACCGGTGCGAAAGCCCGCAATTGAAGCATCGGACATTGGATCCATAACGGGCGACATTCTTCTGTAAAAGTTCGAACAGAGGGGGCGCGGGCTCAAACGCGTAGACGAAAGAGTCGGGCCACTTCTCCTGGACGAAAATTGCGAACAGACCAATATTAGCCCCCACGTCCAGGACGCACGCACCGTCGGCGAGGGTGATCCCGTTCTGCACATAGACTTGTTTCTCGAAGATGTCGTCATAGAAATGCTTGAGTTCGAAGCGTGTCTGGCAGACGACCCGTAGGCCGTTGGGGAGTGTTTGCACCGTTCCTGAGCCGCTCCAGCGCATCTGTGGCTGACCTCCCATCTATCCCGATCCCCTCGCGTACCCAGAGTACTCGGTCACGTAACAGTCGGCAAGTCGCGATGGTCCACGCGGCGCGACTCCTCGCCGGAGAGGGCATTGTGGGCCGCGATCTTGTCGTTGTGGCTCCCCACGGGCGTCGCCATCTGGGAGCCGGTCCCGCTCCCGATGACCTCCCCGGCAGCTTAGATGTGGGGGACCGCGGTCCGCAGCGTCATATCGACCTTCCCCTCGCCCCGCGGCCCCAGGATGACTCCGCTCCGCTCGATGGCGATAGCGTCCGTGTTGGGCCGCCGTCCCGGTGGCAAACCAGCAGCCGCCCAGCTCGGTAGTGGTGCACCCATCGACGCCGGGCAGCCTTCTTCGGACTCCACGCGCCGGACCTCGGCGCCGGTGACGAGGCGAATTCCCTCCCCAGCCAGGATCTCGCCGAGGGTCTGGCTCATAACCGTGGCTGAGGAACCGCCCGCTTCGCTCCAGGAGGATGACCTCCGAGCCCCAGACGGCGGAACATCTGTCCCAGCTCAAGTGCGATGTAGCCGCCCGCCGAGGATGACCAGGGACTCTGGAAGCTTGTCCAGCTCGGCCGGCTCACCCTCGCTCAGCAGGTCGCTGGTGAGGTACAGCACGTCGTCCAAGTCCTCGATCTCGGAGAGCAACGGCCCCCGACCATCGCGATCAACAGGCATCGCCTTGTGAAGCGGCGGCCGTTCACCAAGACCGTGTGCGGATCGACGAACTCGGTATGCCCCGCCTCGATCTGGATTGATCCACCGATCAAGTCGTCTACCTAGCCCGACGGTACTCCTGGACGATCCCGTCTTTCTACTCTACCAGCCGGTGGAAGTCGAGGTCGATCCCACGGACCGTCAGGCCAGGGTAGCGGGGATGAGCAACCTCGTGCGCGAGCCTCGCGGCATCGATCAGATTCTTGGACGGGAACCATCCCCGGTTGACGCAGGTGCGCCAATCACCCGCGCCGGCGTGCGGAGGCGCGCCACCACCAGGAGGACGAGCTGCAACAGTGCTAGGCCGGTGCCCACCGGCAGATACCAGAGGCTAAGCACGCTGAGGATCACCAGCAGCCACCAGCTCCAACGCCTGTCTGCCGCACAGGCCAACGCCAGGGCCAGCCAGCAAAAATCCCGTAGACCACGAAGCCGGTCTTGACCAGCTCGACCGCGGCTCCAGACTCGCTCCCTTCACCGCTCCGGCCCGCGGTCCCAACTGACCGGCGTACGCTCCTCGCCGGGGAGTCAGGTAGCCGCCGGCCATCAGCGCCCGGCAGCCGTCGAAAGCCGTGTAGGCCCCCAGCATACTGCCGGCACCGACGATGTCCATTTCAGCCAGGCCATCCGAGTGCTCCCATAATCCACAGTAGGGTAGCGCTGCGGCACCGTGCACCGACGAATGTGGCCGCCCCACCGTTTCGACATCGGGCCACAACCACCGAAGCAGATTGCCGCGTGCCAGTCTCCGAAAAGGGGGCGGAGATTCACCCCGCCTCCCCGCCATGATACCCGGCCGTTTACTGGTCAGAGCGCTTCGCCTGCTCTTGCTACTGTGGCAACGGGGACCGCTTCAACAGGCACGCGGTCTCCTCAGGTAGTTTCAGGTTCTTGACTCGTTACACGCGGGTTACTTATACTCCCTATTGGTACAGCTAAATGCATGTCCTAGAGACACTTACGGAACTTCCCTCCTCTCCCTCTGGGAAAGGGAATTTCCGAGTGGTTCCGATACGAAAGTACTCACGCTTCCTCTGACGCGAAATCGCCAAGTAGCCGCCTAACGAAGATCTCTAGTAGTTAGGTCATTGCAGCCTCCCGCTAAGGAGGGCCATGGCGGTGGAGGTAGACACGCTCTCAGGCGCCAGGCTCGATTCATCTCCTCGTCCTCAAGCGAGCGGATGAACTGGCGGACCTTCAGACGGGTTTCTTCAAGCTTCTCGACATGTGAAAGTCGACGGCCGAGATGCGGTGTCAGCGGGTGCCCTTCGCATACCGGGTGCCCAGCTCAACATCGCGCGATGTACCCGAAGCATGCAGCCCCTTGATCGAGTCTCGTCGCCTACTGCTCCCCAGAGCGTCCCCAAGCCGCACGGAAGACAAGACCTCCCTCGGATCTATCATGCTAACTATTTGGTTTTGTGTGGTTTAATGGTGCCCAGGACCGGAATCGAACCAGTGACACCGTGATTTTCAGTGGCGGTTTCCCCAGAGCCTCTCAGGGAGGGCTTACCCGGTGAGTGACTTCAGGCAGCCCCCAGAATCCACCCCTCCATCCGGGCCTGCCTAGCCTCCGTGTCATCCAGAGGTGGGCGGAAGTACGGTGCCAGACAGCTTCTCGTCCCGGTCCTTCAGCCATCGGCATACCAGCCAGGCGTCCCGCTCCTCCGAATTGAGGCAAGGAGAATCGTAGCGCCGCCGGGAACAAGCGTGGATAGACTTTGGCGACGACCGAGTGGCAAGCGGGCACCGCGAAATCGTCGAACGGTCAATAATGAACTCTGCCGGCCGTTTCCTGACGGAGCCACCGGAGCCCGGCGCCCTCGACCTCCTCCGCCGACTGCCGCACGCCGCTGAAACGATTGCTTCTGGTGTCTGACTCTCCGGGGGCAGAGGAGCTGTGTTTCCTTAGTCATGGCCGATCTGAGATGCCTGTACCGCGGCACGTGCGCCGTCGTAATCCCCACTATCCTCATCTGGTCAATCCTCGCCGACTACGAGCGGGGCTTCGCCTGAACAACGGGTCTTCTCTGGTGTCTGGCTCTTTAGGGACAGATGGGCCAGCGGCTGCTCTTAGCCACCGGCACCTCCGGGATGCGCGAAACTTCATGGGGGAGAACGATGGCCGAACTTCCGACTTACTTCAACGACTTCCTCTCGCGAATTCGCCTGACCGAAGAGCAGGTCGCCGAGCTGAAGGACGCCCACACGACACTGCGACAGCGCTTGGAGGCAGACCAGGATCTATCGAAGATCTTGGTGAGCACGTTCCTTCAGGGCAGCTACCGCCGGGCGACAATTATCCGCCCGGCGGAAGGTATGAGGGCGGATGTCGATGTGATCGTAGTGACAAACCTCGACCGACATGCCGTCACACCTCAGCAGGCGATGGGAAAGTTCCGTGGCTTCCTCGACACCCACTACCGGGGCAAGTGGAAGTACCAAGGGCGATCGATCGGGATCGAGCTCAAGACCGTGGATCTTGACCTCGTGGTCACATCTGCGCCGTCTGAGGTCGATCAGAAAGCTCTGCGATTTGACAGCGTTCGAAGTGCAACCACGCTGGAAGAAGCTCGCGATTTGCGCTTCAACGAGTTCTGGGTGCCGCCCGAGCGCCGCGATTCTATCGAAGCTACGAGTCGGATGTTCAAGGCAAGCAAAGAGGCTGATTGGAAGACTGAGCCGTTGTGGATCCCTGACCGAGACGCGAAGGACTGGCAGCAGACCCATCCCCTGGAGCAGCTCCGGTGGACACGCGACAAGAACGCTCGGACCGAAGGGCACTTCGTCAACGTGGTGAAGGCCCTGAAGTGGTGGCGACGGCTCAAAGATCCGGAAGCGGAACATCCCAAGAGCTATCCGCTAGAGCGGATTTTTGGCGAGTGCTGCCCGGATATCACCTGCTCAATCGCGTGTGGCGTCACCGAGACGCTTGAGCGAATCGTGATCGATTTCGAATCCTTTGCCACTGCGGGTACGGTGCCAGTGCTCTGCGACCATGGCATTCCTCAGGACGTCCTGAAAAGAGTCTCCGGTGAAGACTTCGGTCGGTTCTACAAGCAGGCCAAAGCCGCGGCAGTCATCGCCCGCGAAGCCCTTGACGAAAAGGACAAATCCAAGAGCGCCAGTCGATGGAGAGATCTTTTCGGGGAAGAATTCCCTCCTCCCCCCGAGGAGGGCGGCGGATCCGATGGAACGAAGGGCGGTGGGACACCGGGTGGGTACAGCGAGCGCGGAGGACCCTCCACCGTAGGCTCGGGGCGGTTTGCATAGCAATCCGCCACCGCTGAGTGAGGACCTCCGGCTCGGCCGCCGGGTGCTGGAGGGGATTCCGGAGCTTGAGCTCCTCGAGGACATCCGTTGGTACGGCGTGGTCGAGCTGTGGGGGCTGAGGTGCCGGCTGACGCTTGAGGTGCCTTCACCAGGGCAGATTCCTGAGGTAACTGAGTGGTATCTGTTGGTTCATCCAGAGTACCCGGCTGGGTCGATCGGGCTTTATCCGGCCAAGGTTGGGGGGTTGACCGCCACCTTTCCCCATCAAGCCTTCAACAGCGAGGGACGGCCAGACCTACCATGGAGGAACGGCAAACTCTGCCTGGACCGCGACCTCTCGGTTCTCCGGAGGCAGGGTCTCGACCAGGAGCCGCGGACTGCGGGGACTCGCCTCACGTGGCATATAAGCCGAGCCCTTGAGTGGCTCTCTCTCGCCTCGCGAGACGACTTGGTGAAGTCGGGAGACTACTTCGAGCTGCCCGAATATCCATTCAAGTCCGACAGCTTGATGGTCTTTTCCGAATCCTCTGCCAGCCTGGAATCTTGGCTTACGTGTTCAGCGAGGTCCGGCTTTGTGAAGTTGGCCAAGGTGCAAGCCGTGAAGCCTTTGCTTGTGGTCCGCTCGTTCGAGACCAAAGCGCACCAAGAAATCCTTTCTCCGCATTGGGGTAGTTTTCTCCGGCTCAATGAACAGCTTGCGACGCTGGGAGTCTGGATCCTGCTCGATCATCCTATCGCGCTACGCCCCTGGCAGGCGCCGGCAACCTGGGGCGAGCTGAGGGAGCAGCTTGTTGCACAAGGCGTTGACCTGCGGAAGCTGCTTGAGGGGTTGAGCCCCAGCCTGCGCGATCACGACTTGCTGCGGGAAAACCGTCCCGCGCATCTACTGTTACTCGGATTTCCCGTTCCAAAGAGAGTGGGCGAATCACCTTTGCGGATTCATTGGCTGGCGGTCGAGCTTCCTCCCTTGTCTGCGGGCACGGATTTCGCCAAGGGATTTCGGAAGGGAGAGAAGGGATATCGGCTACGTGACGCAAGCTTGCTGAGTGATAAGCGGCCGTTGAAATGGATCTCCTCCGAGTGCTGGGACAAGGATGAGCTTTCTGGAAGAGGCCGACTGGGTGATGGTCTACGAGGCAGGACCGTTGCCCTAATTGGAGCGGGGGCACTAGGCTCGGCGCTCGCCGAGCTTCTGGTCCGCGGTGGAGTTGATGACCTCACGATTCTCGATCCGGAGACTGTGGAAGCCGGGAACTTGGTGCGTCACACTCTGGGCTTGGCAGAGGTCGGCGCCAACAAGGCGGAGGCCTTAGCCCGGAGACTGGATCAGGCTGCGCCGTCCGCCACCATCAGCGGCATTCGTCGGACGTTTCCCGATCGCCTGGTCGATTGCGACCGGGCGGAATTGATCCTGGATGTAACGGGAGACGACGATGTGCTCTTCCATCTCCAACGCAACCCCTGGACACACGAGCGGTGGTTCGTCTCCCTCTGGGTGGGCATGCACGCCAGGCGCATCTATTGTTTTTCGACCAGAGGCAAGACCTTCCCGGCGGAAGTCTGCTTGGAGCTCTTCGAGCCTTGGCGGCTGCTGGAGAGTCGAGAGTACTCAGTGGAAGAGCCTCCTCGCCCCAGCATTGGCTGCTGGCACCCCGTCTTCCCGGCCCGTGCCGACGACATCTGGTTGGCGGCGGCGATCCTGGTGAAGCACCTCGATCGCCTTCTCGTGCAAGGCGAAACAATGCCCGTCTTGGCGGTTTTCGAGCAGACCGACGATACGGGGAGTCCTGGCGTCCGAAGAGTGGATGGACTAGACCGGAGGCGGCTTGGAGCTTCGATCGCGGGATAAGAGGTTTGGGCTGGTGCTGTCCGGCGGACAGGAGCTGTTGCTGCGAGAGCGCTGCTCCATGAGCTGGCCGAACGAGACAGGCGGAATCCTCGTCGGTTATTACAACCAGCGGCGGGACACAGCCGTACTGACTCAACTTCCTCCGACTCCCTCCGATTCGCTCTCCAGCCGAGCGAGATTCGTGCGAGGTCTTCGGGGGCTGCAGCAGCTACTGGCGCGGCTCTGGCATCAATCCCCGGAAAGGCGCGAGTACTACCTTGGGGAGTGGCACTACCACCCCGGCCAGGCGCCGGTGCCAAGTCCCCGGGACGAAGCGCAGATGAGAGCCATCGCCGAGGACCGAAAGTATCGATGCCCCGAACCCGTGCTCGTCATCGTCGGAGGCAGCCCCTCGGTCGGCTGGTCGACCGCTGCTCACGTTTATCCCCGAGGGGTCGAGCCCCTGCCGCTCCTCCCTTGCGATCCCCGAGGATGAGCTTGGCCGAGGAATCGCCTCAACAACTCGCATCGCTCAGTGTCTGGCCCTTTGAGGCGCCGGTCCAGAACGCCGGCTCGCTTCGGGAGGTGACAACGAGATGAGCCCGAAAGTTCGCTATGAAGACTTCGAGGTCGAGGTTCGGTCTATCGCCAAGAGAAGGTACGAGGTTCGGGCGCTGAATTCGCCCCGAGGCCGCGGCGGGTCTAAATTCGTCCCGCCCTATCCGGCGGACAAGCTCGACGGCATTCTCTCGGCCTTGGAGGGACGTGTGCGCTCGAGTTCTCGGGCAGGTCGCGACCTGGAATGGGAAGATGGCAACCCGGAAGCCATGCCGCTGCAGGAGGTGGAGGATCTCGGCCGGACGCTGTTTCGCGCTCTCTTCCGAGGGGATGTAGAGCGGCGTTTCCTCGAATCCCTGGGAGCTGTCCATGAGCGACGCCGAAGCCGCCTTGGCCGAGGGCTCTGCCTGCGGGTGACCTTCGACCGAAACGAGGACTTCGCCTTGCTCGCTACTCTTCCTTGGGAGTTTCTGTGGGATCAGGGGCGATTCTTGAGCCGCGACCGTCTGACACCCGTCGTGCGGTCTCTCAACGCCGCGCCGCCACCCTCGCGAGCGGAGCCAGCAGCACCTCTCCGGGTGCTCTTGATTCCCTCCAATCCCACCGATCTTCCTTCCCTGAAAATAGGCGTTGAAGCCGGGCTCGTCAGGCGCGCATTGAAGCATTATCCCGGGATCGAGACCGTTACGATGCGGCATCCCACCCTCGACAAGCTGCGGCGGCTTGGAGACGAGGTCTACCACGTTGTCCATTTCATGGGTCATGGGGGACTAGTCGAGCACCAACGCGACCACTTCGTCCTCTACTTCGAACGAACGGACCATGTGGCTGCACCGGTGCCTAGCATGCTGCTCGCCGAATGCCTCCAAGCTGTTCGGGGCCTCCGGCTCGTCGTCCTGAACTCTTGCTGGAGCGGTGCATTCCCTCGCCGCCAGGGGCAGGATCCGTTCACGGGGGTGGCGGCCTCTCTCGTAGCACGCGGGATGCCTGCGGTGGTTGCCATGCAGTTCCCGATCTCGGACGCCGCGGCCATCGCGTTCAGCCAGGCCTTCTACGAGCGGCTCGCCAGGGGCGATTCGGTCTCGGCCGCGGCGACCAAGGGCCGCCTAGCAATCCTGGAATCAGAGCCCGAGTCTCTTGAATGGGCGACACCGGTTGTGTTCCTGGCGGGCGAGGATCGCGGCTTTAACGTCCGGCCGGCCGGAGCAAAACCGCAGCAAGAAGCGCCTCCCACGGGACCGAACGAAGCCATGCGCCCAAAGGTTATGCAACCTGTACGGCTGGCCGTCAGGAGCTTCCGAGCTCCCTATGTTGCCGACACGGAGACGCCGGACGACCTACTGGATCTCACACCTTTCTTCGAGGGCCGCTACATCAAAGACGTCTCTCTCTGGCGTGAAGAAGTCTACCCTCGTCTTCACGAGTTTCTCCTCCGGCATGAGAGTGAGAGGCGGCCCATCGTCTTCGACTTTGCGGCCCACATGACCATCGCTTTCGCCGCCGGCTATTGCCTGGAAGCTAAGTCCGGAATGGACGTAACTCTCCTCCAGAAGGGCGTCCGAGGAGTCCGGTCCTGGCGGGCGGAATCGGGCCCGGCCCGCGAGGGTCCTCTCTGGCGAGACGAAGCGGATCTCGTTCTGAATCCGAGAAGCTCCGCCGTCGCCCTGGCCGTCAGTGCGGCGCAGGCCATTGTTGGTGATGTAAGCCACTATTTGAAAAAATCAAGAAAAGCCATCGGGCGGCTCGTGCCTCTGACTGTCCATCCTGAACCTAACGCCACCGCGGTACAGGACGGCTTGCACGCTCTCCAGCTCGCACAAGACATGAGCCTGAGGATTCGGGCTCGCTCGGTCCAGGAGCGTATGCGGCCACTCCATCTTTTCGCCGCTGCGCCGAACGCCCTCCTCTTCTTCCTCGGCCAGCTCGCCAGGAGCTTTGGGGAGGTGCAGCTCTACGAGCATGATTTCGAGTCCAAAAAACCCGGAGCTTATATGCCCTCGTTGCGACTCCCCGTGCCCACCGATCCCTAGCGCGACCTTCTCGTCCGCCCCTGAGTAGCTAGCCTGGCCACTGCGGTAGCGCAACGGAGACCCCAACGCTGAACGGTTGTCCTCGGCAGCGATATGATCGCGCTCTGGACACCGTTCATGGGCAAGCAAAGAAATAAGCAGGCGCAACCCAAAACCGCAACCGAAGCCGCGGAACAGCGTGAGGTCTTCGACGCGTATCATGGTCGGGTGTACGGTTTCTTTAAGAGCCGCCGTTTTTCAGACGACGAGGCTCTGGAGCTGACCCAGGAGACCTTTGTCCGTGTCTTTCAGAATATGGGAAAGTTGCGGTCCAAAACATCGCTCGACTCCTGGATTCTGAGAATCGCGGCGAACATCTGGAAGAACGAGATCCGCTATCGCCATGCCGGCAAGAGAGACGCCCAGGAGGTCTCCCTGGAGGGCGCCGGAGCTGAGGCAGACGCGATCGAGCGTGCGGCCCTCGAGATGAAGGACGTCCCAAGCCCGCTGGACGAAGTGCTGGCATCCGAGCGCGCCATCGCGGTCAAGAGGTGCCTTGAAGCGCTGCCACCCAGGATGCGCCGCTGCCTGGTCCTCCACGTCTTCCAGGATCGCAAGTACCAGGAGATCGCCGACCTGCTGCAGCTCTCGATCCAGAGCGTCAAGTCGCACATCCACCAAGCGCGGCAGCATCTCGAGGCCTGTGTCGCCCGGCGGCTCGCCGGAGGAGCGCCATGACTCCTGGTCCGCCGGACGGCGACGATCCCAAGCTGGAGGCGGAGCTCCGGGCGGTGGCGGAGGCGAAGAGCCGAGGTCTCGCCGACCATCCATCCCCGCAGGAACTTGTGGACTACCACTTCGGCCTCCTTTCGCCCGAGGAGGCTGATCAGCTCCAGGAGCATCTGAGCTTCTGCCGGGAGTGCGCTCAAGTGGTGCTCGATCTTGCGGCCTTCTCCCGCCCCCCTGCCGGAGAACCGGCTCGGCCTGCTGCGGATCTCGACCGCGAATGGGATCGGCTTCAAGGTCGCCTGCGGCGGGAGTCAGGAGAACGAGGCGTTCGGTCAGTTTCCGGCTGGAGGTTCGCCCTGGCCTTGGCGGCCTCGCTCCTCCTAGTCCTGGGCCTCTTCAGCTGGAATTTGAGTCTTCGCAAGGATCTCCGGGAGGCGCTCCAGCCCCGCGCGGACATCGCCATGGCCGACCTCGCTCCCGAAAGGCGGGGAGCGGAACGGACAGCGGAAGCGCCGCCCAGAGTGCGGGTGCGGCCGGACCAGGCGCGGGTCCTTCTCGTGCTCAATCTAGGCGACCTGCGCGAGTTCCCCGTCTACCGGATCGAGCTCATTGACCCCGAGAGGGGTCTCCTGTGGACAGAATCCAGTGTTCCGCGGACAGACGAGGGCACTTTCCTCCTCGAAATTCCGGCGCGGATGTTGGAATCCAAGCTCTATAAAGTCCGGCTTTACGGTCAAGCTGGCAAAGCAAGCGTCTCCCTGGCCGAGTACTCCTTTGAAGTCGTCCGGGGAGATCTCTCCTCTCACGAAATGTGACCGCGCCAAGAGTCCTCTTCACCTGGCCCGTTCTGTTCGCCCAGGGGGCGGCTGTGGTCGCGATCTGCCTCGCAGCCTGTGGCAAGAATGGCGGACCGGCACCCGAGAGGCTGAGCGCCGGCGGTCATCCGATCGCGACGCGACGCGACGCGATTTCAGTAACGGGAAACTTGAAGCCCGGCAAGATCGAGCAGGGACAAATCGCTGGTGCGCAGCCGGCGGCCTACCGCGTTGCGCTCGGCGCCGGTGACTACCTCCACGCCACGTTGGAACAGCAGGGCGTCGACGCAGTCGCCGTCCTGCTCGATCCAGACGGCACGGCAGTCCTCACAGTGGACAGCCCCAATGGGAACCGCGGGCCGGAGCACCTGTTCTTCGTCGCCACGCGGAGCGGCTCGTACCTCTTGGAAGTGCGGGCGTTCGAAAAAGCCGGGGGCCGCTTCACGCTGCAGATGGAGTCGCGGCCTGCCACGGCCGTGGACCGGAGCCGGGCTACAGCTTGCCGGGCCGTAAGCGAAGGGGACGCCGCCCTAGCGCAAGACAACGGAACGGCCAAGCGCGAAGCCTTGCTGCTCTATACGGAGGCCATCGAGCAGTGGCGACGGACGGGGGAAGCCTACCAGGAGGCCCTGACGGAAACCAAGCTCGGTAAAGCCCTTGCGAGGCTCGGGGAGATCCGCACCTCTGTTCAGCATCGGGAGCGTGCGCTGAGCCTATTCGGCGGCCTCGCGATCGAGAGTCAGCAGCCGGCTCTGCGCAACGATCTGGGAGTCGCCTACGAGCGCCTCGGTCAGTTGGGTATCGCCCGTTCTCTTTTCGAGGTGGCCCGGGCGAGCGCCCGGCGGCTGGGCGATCGTCGCGAGGAGACGGCCGCGGTCAACAACCTTGGCCTGCTGGAGAAGGATGCCGGCGAGCCGTGGAGGGGGCTCGTGCTCTTCGAAGAAGCGCTCGCGGGTTGGCGCGAGCTGGGAGATTCGAAAGGGACGGCCGCGACACTCCATAACCTGGGCACGCTCTACACCGTCCTTGGCAAGTTGCCCGAGGCGGAAGAATCCCTGCAGCAGGCGCTCGGCATCTACCGCGCCCTCGGCTTGCGTCGCGACGAGGCGGTGACCACCTTGGCCCTGGGTTGGGTGCACTTTCTTCAGGGTGACGCCCCCCGTGGCCGCACCGAGCTGCTGCACTCCCTCGACCTTCGGCGGTCGACCGGCGACCGTGGCGGCGAGGCAGTGACGCTAGACCGGCTCGGCACTCTCTCGCGGGAGGTCCGGGAGCTGGATCGGGCCATGTCCGAGTACAGGCAGGCTCTCAGGATCCTCGAGTCTCTGGGAGACGCACAGGGCAAGGCGCGGACACTGAGCAATATGGGCGAGACCCTGACCGCGAAGGGAGATCCCGCGGCCGGCCTGCGCGATCAGGACATCGCGCTCCAGCTTTTGGAAAGCCAGGCGCAGCCCTCCGCGGAGGCGTACGCCCGCTTCCGGCGCGCCCGGGCGGAGCGAGTCTTGGGCCGTCTCGAGGCCGCCTGGGCGGACATGCGGAGGGCTATCCCCAACCTCGAGAGGATCCGGGAGCGCGCCGAAAGCGACGATCTCCGGATGACCTATCTCGACTCTGTCCACGAGCTGCACGAGTTCTCGGTGGATCTCTTGATGGAGCTCCACCACAGGGAGCCCGGCCTGGGGTACGAGCGGCTCGCGCTCGCGATGGTGGAACGATCTCAGGCCCGTGGGCTGCTCGACCTCGTCCACGAAGCCCAAGACCGGAGCGCCGCGGACCGGATGGGGCCGCGCGGCGGAGGTCTCCTCCGGCTGGAAGAGGAGATCCGCGCGGCGGAGAGGAGGCAAGCCGTGCTCGTCGCCGAGGCGGGGCGAAGGAACGCGGTGGCCGCCGAAGAAAGCCACGTCCGCCGGCTACTGCGGGAGCGCGAGAAGATCCTGGTGGAGTTGCGCCTGGCCGGAGGAGCGAAAGGCCTCCCGGCCCGCCCGCTGGAAGCGGTGGAGATCCAGCGCCGGCTCCTCGATGCCGACACCTTGCTCCTGGTCTACTTCCTCGGAGAGAAGCGGAGCTTCGTCTGGGCGGTCAGTGACCGAAACATCGAGAGTGCCGTGCTCCCCCCCAAGGCCTTGCTCGAACGGGCAGCGGTGCGGCTTCACTCTCTGGTCGCCCGCAGCGCGCCGGAGCGAAACGGAAAACAGTTGGAGCTGACGGCGGAGGAGCTCTCCGGCGTGCTGCTGGGCAAGGTTGCCCACCTGCTTGAAGGCAAGCGGCTCGTCGTCGTGGCGGATGGCGCGCTGGCGTACGTGCCCTTCGATACGCTGCCCGATCCCGTGAATGGCGGCCTGCCGATGATCGTACGGCATGAAGTAGTGATGCTCCCCTCGGCCTCCGTCCTGGCGGCGATCCGGGAGAGGGCTGCAGTACGCCCGCCCCCACCCAAGCTCCTTGCCGTGGTGGCGGATCCGGTCTTCAGCCGCGACGACCCCCGCCTGACACAGGGTCCGCAAAGCACTTCCGCCGTCCTGGGCGCAGGGACCGCGCCGGGTTGGGTGGTCACCCGATCGGCACGCGACCTCGGCCTCCGGGGCCTTGCCCGTCTGCCCTTCTCCCGCCGTGAGGCTGAAGCCATCCTGTCGCTTGTCCGGCCGGAGCAGAGATTCAGCGCCATGGGCTTTGCGGCGAACTACGCGCTCGTCACTGGAGGGCGGCTCAAAGGCTTCCGCATCGTGCACTTCGCGACGCATGCCTTGATCCATCCGAAGTATCCCGAGCTGTCGGGAGTCGTCCTCTCGCTCGTCGACGAGCGCGGCCGGCTTCAGCCGGGCTTCCTGCGTTCGTACCAGATTCTTTCCCTGCATCTGCCCGCGGATCTTGTGGTCCTGAGCGCCTGCCGGACCGGCCTCGGAGTCGAGCTCAACGGCGAGGGACTGGTCGGCCTGACGCAGAGCTTCTTCCACGCCGGCGCCTCGCGCGTGCTCGTGAGCCTGTGGGACGTGGACGACCGGGCGACGGACCGCCTGATGGAACACTTCTACCGCGAGCTCCTCCTGTCCGGGAGACCGCCAAGCGCAGCTCTCCGCGCGGCGCAGCTCTCAATGCGCGACGACCCGCGCTGGTCCGCGCCTTACTATTGGGCGGGGTTCGTGCTCCAGGGCGACTGGCGCTGAACAACTTCGCATCCTCCGTGTCCTGCCCTTCAGGAGGGTCCCGACGGACGGGCCTCTCGAGGACGACCAGGAGGATGCGATGAGCGACGGCGGCAGCGATCCCGGCACGAGCGACACGGGCAAGATCGACAAAGGCCTCAAAACGCCGGCTATTCCGGTGGCCAGAGACTCCGGCGGCAGCGATCCCGGCCAGGACGACAAGATCAAGACCGAAGACAAGGGTCTCGGGACGCCGGCTATTCCGGTGGCCAGAGACTCCGGCGGTAGCGATCCCGGCACGAGCGACTCGGGCAAGATCGACAAGGGCATCTGAGGTCCAGAGCGGCGGTGTCTCGAAAGCTCGCCCTGCTGGTGGGAGTGGACCGTTATCCGCTCCTCAAGCCGGTAAACCAGCTCCGGAGCTGCGCCAACGACGCGCGTCTCATGGCACATGTGCTGCTGGAGCGGTTCAGTTTCGACGAGGAGGGGCTGACTCTCCTCCTTGACGAAGCCGCGACCCGGGAGGGGATCTTCGCGGGGCTCCAGGATCTCCAGGCTCGCGCGAAGGCCGGGGACTCGATCGTCTTCTTCTACAGCGGCCACGGCTCGCAGGTTCCGGAAGGCGAGGGAGGAGACGAGCCCGACGGGCTGGACGAGACCCTCGTGCCGCACGACAGCGGCCGCTCCCCGCATCCCAACCGCGACGTGACCGACGACGAGATCTATGACTGGATCCTGGAGGTCAACGCGATCACGCCGTACCTGACCGTCATTGCCGATACCTGCTTCGCCGGCACCCTGACTCGGGCTCCGAGACCCGGAGAGAAGTGGGTCGAGCCGGACTCTCGCCGGCCGGAGGCCCGGCGTCCGCGCCCGGCGAGACCGAGGTCCGCCCTCCACCGGCGCCGCGACACCGGGACAAGCGGATTCCTGCCGATCAGCGACCGGTACGCGCTCCTGGCGGCCTGCCGAGTTCACGAGCACGCCAAAGAGCTGCCCCCGATCCCCGGAGTGCGCGAGCCCTACAGCGCCTTCACCTTCTTCCTCTGCCAGGAGC